>Ga0307488_10000146_pt1 | contig 51359 bp, 61 predicted proteins | sample SB02metaG_FD_202248 | JGI IMG/M metagenome (GOLD analysis project Ga0307488, IMG submission 202248) | Sea-ice brine microbial communities from Beaufort Sea near Barrow, Alaska, United States - SB 0.2 | ecosystem: Environmental > Aquatic > Marine > Coastal | place: USA: Alaska | collected... | reverse complement strand
ATCCTAAACCATGTATTGTTCCTTTTGGATTCTCATCTGTATATAAGTCAGAATGTTTATCTGATCCAGCAGGTTGACCTTTCTTTCTAGGTATTCTAGGTGCTTCATTTAAATAATCACCATAGTCATCTTTGTTCATAACTAGAAACATTTTTTCTGCAAGTAAATTACCAGCAACATAATCTGCTAAATAATGAAATCCTGCTTTTACTCTTCCCATACCACATTCTTTTGCAGCTTCTATAATACCTTCTTCATGCTTTGGAAACTTAGCAGATACATATAAACCAACTAACATTGATTGACACGCATGACCACTAGGATATGCAGGTGTATTACTAGTCGTACTAGACATTGGTTTAATAGATGGGTCAATTCTCTGTGGTCTAGCAACATTAAACATTTCTTTAAAATATTTTATTGTTGGTTTTGCTTGTTGAACAATATCTTCCATTTCATTATCATGAAATCCTAATCCATGTTTTTTACAATACATATCTATCGCATAGAAAGCATGTTCATCATGATCATTAATTGATTGTTCATCGTCTAAAGTTCTATTTGCAATAATAGTTTTTAACTTGTCTGCTTCTTTTTCTAAGTCTGCAGGTGGATTGGGTAATGTAATTCGTTCATATAATTTTTTTGGAAAAAAGTCAAACTCTTCAAAAACCTTAGGGTCTTCCATAATCTGTGGTACTGATCTTGCCTCAGATATTACAGCAAAGAAATCGCCAAGAGATTTAGTTGTTTCGATACGAAACATTTTATCTTTCTCTTTTTGTACTCTTTGTTTTTCTGCTTCTATCTGTTGAGATTTAATACTTTCCTCAGATACAAGTTGTATAAAGTTTTCTAACATCTTATCCTTTCATCAAATCTGTTACAGACTTGCCTGACCAAAACTTACAAGACCAATACTTTGCTTTCCATTTAGGACCTGGGTTATCACAACCATGTCTATCTCTGAAAGCTTTTCTTCTTGCTGGGTCGTCTCGTTTGATTGACATGTTAGGATCACCAAACTCAACTTTAACTACATTTCCTTTATCGTTTTTTACATAAACTTTTGTCTTCTTAATATCACCTTTCATGGGATTATTAAGTTTTACTTTTCTACCTTGATACTCAGCGTCTTCTTCTATTTCGCCCCATGAGTTTCTATTTGAATCAGTAAATTCTTTAAACTTTTCTGGTACACAATTAGGTACTTTTTTACCACCCTTGTCTTTCATACCTACTTGTTTATATCCTGTCCAACAAGCTTCTTTCTTTAATGCTTTACCAGACATAGAAGCAACTCTTGTCACTCCGTCTGATTTACTAAGATCAATTTTCTCTATCATAGTATCGTGGACTTCATTTAATTTCCACCACCAATTTTCACCATGGTCTAATTGATATGAATCTCTAGTATCTTCTGACTCAAACCATTCGGTAACCTGAGCCATTTCAACTTTTTTGTACTTCTTTTTATCCTTCGCTTCGCCAGGTGTAACATCTTTAGTATGTTTAGCATACTCGTTAGGATAACTAAATGATTCGCCTCTGACTTTATCTGCTAAATCTTTATCTGCTTTACCCCATGTTCCACTTGACTTAGTAATAAAAGAATTAACTCTAGCAAATGCCCATTGTTGTGGGGTAGTACCAGGTCTATGACCTGTCTTCCATGCAGCCATTCCTCTATCATAAACTTTCTTTAGAATAGAATATGGCATACCAGACTTATCTGCTTTCTTAATCAATCCCTCAATCTTTTCATTTAATTCATCGACAGATTCTTTACCAAACATTGCTTGATATTTTTTAGTATGTTTAGATGGTTTTGTTTTTCCGTCTGAATCACCAGGTGCTGGTTTGTAACTTTTGTCCATATCGTCATCTTTCTTTCCATATTTAGCAAAGTGTCTTGCCCTTGCTTGTTTTGTTGATTTAGATAGTTCGTCACCTTCAGCATCTTTAGCATAATATTTCGCAGGTTGTGTACCCTCTCTATCTTTAATGTCTGTATCTTGTTTTACTTCTCTAATTTGTTTTAATGCATTTTCAATAGGCACTTTTCTTTTTACTAATTTTTTTACAGTCGCTTTATCTTTAGTAGATAATTTTTTATATCTTCTATCTTGATCTTTACTTATAGTACCTATATCTCTATTAAATACAGTTGGATTAAAAGCACTAGAACCTTCTTCAATATCGTGTAACCAAGCTTTATGTACCTTGTTTGTTTCATCTGTAAATGCAACATAATTTGTACCTCTTAGAATAATTCTACCTGATACATCATTCGCTTCTACTATATCACCAATGTTCCATATCTTACCTGTTAGATATTGATCTCTTAAATGTTCATAGTCATTCATTTCACCCATGTCTTTTTCTTCACGAATGCCCATGTACTTTCTTACATCTCTATATAATTTTCTTGCATCTTTAAAACCTGATGGTACTCCACTTTCAAAGTCTTGTACTTTGCCATCAACTGCAGCTTGTCTCATCTTACTAGCAGACATACCTGATACATCTTCAGCATCGGGGTCTCTGTCTCCAGCAGATACTACTTTAATATTTTTAAAATTGTAGAACCCATGTTTTTTTCCTTTGACATTATTGTATGTTGTCAATAGTCTTTCAAACTCTTTTACTCTATCACTACCAACAACCATAGTTAATTCTGTATAACCTTGATCGTATAATGATACTGCAATATTCATAGCAGTAATTGCTTTCTTATCTGCAATTATATTTCTTGCATGTCTAGAAAACATTTTTCTCATGTACGCTATCTTTAACGAATGAGGTAATGGGTCTTTCTTTTGATTTTGTGAAAATGACGGAAATATTTTATAGTCATTACTACCTGCAACTGACTTTACTTTACTAATAAGTTTCTCATGACCAGTAGTTGGTGGATTGAATCTACCGAATGTAAATACAACTTCGCCTTTACCTGGTGCTTCGTAGAGACTAAATTTTTCCAATTTTATCATCTGCTTTATTTGCCTTTGCGGCTCTCGCCTTTTTAACTTTTATTAATTCATTTTTCTTAACTTTAACTAATGCTCTTTTAGCAATCTTATCAATTGCACCACCGTACTTAGATGCTACCTTTTGATCAATTTTGATTTTGGCCATAGGTGCTAACTTATTATAGTTTGGATAAAATTTATTAAGGATTTTTTTCTTTGCTAATTTTCTTGCTTTAATTGCAATCTTAGCTGGACTTGCTACTCTTAATTTTGCTCTTGCAACTTTATTTTTGAATGCCGAAGATTTTGCCAGACGTGCCATACGTCTACCCATTTTACGTCTCTGAACCATGTTCACGACTCTAACACCTTCTAGTGTTACTGCAAGTTCTTTAAAGGTAATCATCTTATCATTTATCCCATGCTTTTATCGCTGTAAAGTTATTGAAACTAAACTCCATACGATCTACTAATTTTACTGCATTACCAGACACCCTGTCAATAGCGACATAACCTTCGGGGTTAGTGACTTTAAACCCATCTTTTGTCTTAACAAATGTATCCGTTAACTGTTTAACATTATTTAGTTTTCTTACAATTTGCATCTTAGCATCAATTAAGTAGTTTTGAAACTTGGCAACTTGAGATAAATTGTTGACATGTTTCTTCATTTCTATTGAATATTGTTTTTGTATATTTTGATACTTCCCTTTTGCATTTGGTGTCTTTACTTTATCAATTTGTTTCTGTACATTATCCTCTACCCATTTAACGTACTCTTTTGCATGTTTATTTGGATTTGATATCTTCTCTCCTCTTCTTACTTTACTATTGTTATACGTCTTGTATGACGCTCCTACAAGGGCTCCTGTCATGCTTTCTTGAAGTTTAAGAAACTTCCTTAACATTGGACCATTAATAGATTGGAATGTTTTTCCTACATCTGAAAGAATTGTAGTAATTGAAGCAGTCTCTTTTTCAGTAAATGTTGATCTACCTGATACATCTTTATATGTTGCATCATCCATCCAAACCGAATTAGATTTAGTTAGTTTAGAAACGTCAGCACCAAAAGATGCTTTCATACTCTGTAATTCTTTTCCTTTATATGTTGTATGCCAGACTACACCAACTTTTGCTTTCTTTATTTGGGAGCCAAGATCAGAGTCAACATCAACAGCATATACGATAGTATTTGGTTGGAAAGTATAATACTTCTTGCCATCAATTTTATCTGTCGATACATCATCTGTAAACATAAGGTCACCTTGAAGTACACCTGTAATTCCAAGTTTTTTAAACTCTGCCAAAGCAATTTTAAATTTTGAGTTAAGAGCACCTGATAAGTCATTGTCGATCTCCTTGTTTGATTTGTATAATTTTGGACTAACATTAAATACAGATTTCTTGGCAACAAAAAACTTGCCATCTGCTGGATCAATCCCAGCGAATATCGCTGGTGCGCCATCCCATTTAACAGTCATATTAACAGAAGACCTAGCAGAACCTGCTAACATATCTCTTAAACTTCTTAAAAAGTTAAGTGATGCTCGTCCACCCTCAACACCAAAGTTTAGAATATGATCTTCTAAATGTTCTAAGTGTAAATTTTTAGTTGCAGCTTGTTCTAATAAAGTTTTCATTGTCCGTTTCCACCATTTCCGTTACCACCGTTTCCACCATTGCCATTTCCGTTTCCACCATTTCCGTTTCCATTACCATTACCATTGCCGTTACCATTTGTAGGTGCAGTACCACCAACGTCTGTATTCTTAGGAACAAAAATATAATTTCCTCTGTATCTTATTTTTTTAGCAACACATTGTTTTAACTTAGGATCATATTTTGTACCTGGTGGACATTTAGTTGATGCCATTAATTCGTTATATGTTTTCATTATCCTTTTGCCAATCCGTTGTATTTAACACTAAGAGAAAATTGTCCTAATTTTTTCTGACCAGCGTGACCTGATTTATTTGTTCTTATTGCCATATTCATTATTATACTATCTGCACCAGACTTTAATTGTATATGCCAATTTTGTTTAGATGTTTTACTAGGATATGCTTTTACAAAATCTACTTGAGGAATGAATACACCCAAAGCATCTTTGTCTGTTACTTCTTCATATCCTTTACCAACTGCTTTGATAACCATTGTAGGAACATCTGGTGCATCCCTTAAAATTTCTGTCTTAATATATTGTAAAGTATTTTTTTTATTCATGTTAAATAAATTAATAATTTCTGTTCTCATCATTTCAAGATATGAATTATAATCTGCTTCGTATTTTGCTTTACTCTTTCTATCATAGTCTCTTAAAACTTGTTGTGTTTTTCTATCTTTCATAAATTTATTTACTGGTGGCATACCTTTAATTTTGCCCCATACACTATTATACACTTTTCCATAGATGTTGGCAAGTTTTCTTTCTTGTTTAAATGTCTTGAATATTGGATTAACATAAGTGTTTAGTTGTGGTTCAGAAGTTTTTTTACCACCTGCTTTTAAACTAACACCTAAAATTGCTTTATCAACATATATGATGAACACATCACCAGGGTGTTTCTTTGGAACGCCAGCTGGTTTAGTTCTATATCCCCAATACGTTGATGTAATTTTTTTGTCTTTACCTTGATCTTTTAGGAATTGATGAATTGCAATTGCATTGTTCATCTTGTCTTCAAACTTACTTGAGGTATCTGCTTTGTTGATTGTTTCTTGAGCACTAACAACATCTTGAGCACCAACACATTTAAGTGATTTTAAATCAACATCCATTAAGAATTGATGAAATGATGCTGGGTCTTTTGGTTGATAGTTTTTTTCAAATGCAATACATGGAAAGAGTTCAGTCATGGAAGCATTTAAAGTTGTCTCTGCCATACCACCTGACTCAGGTTTAACAAAGATTCTAAATGGACGATCTTCGTAAGTACCGTCAATTGGGTCAACACTAGATTGTGCTGATCCTAATTTTGCATCTACTCCAGCTTGTCTTAAGTTTCTTAAGATTTCGTCTCTGTCCGTTTCTCTATCTTTAGAACGAACAATAATAACATCCCTCTTGGTAGAAGAAAGTTTTGCCGACTTTTCGTAATCTAATCCTCTGAAAATATCAATAGGAAGATTGTCTGCACTCTCGACAATCTCTTGTATCTTATCTACTTTAGACTCGTATATTGTTTGTCTTCTTCGTACCTGTTGTACGAACCTATTTACTGACATTCAATCGCTCCATTTTACATATGTTTTTACTAATAGTAGTATTTATGTATTGTAAATTCTAATGCATTTAGGTATTTCAAAGTGGCCAAATGTGGGTGTTTTATTTTGAAAGTCTCTCCACGATATCGCTTCTTCCTCTGTTTTGAAGTTTCTGCCTACATAATTGTTAAATTTAGAGTCAACTACTGCATAAGGATAGTTCTTATTATCCTTTTCAAATCTAAGTAAGAACCTCTTACGTTTTGATCTAAACTTTGAGTTTACCGAATTTCTCATACCTTGCTCCACTTTCTGATTTATCAAATACAGGAATGTTTTCTGCTTCCTGTCCATTATTGACTAGATCGTGTTGAGCATTCAACTCAACATCATATAACTTCATTTTAGATCGGTCAATTCCTAATACAAATCTTTTGTTAACAGTAGGATCATTGTACCTGTTCTTCAACTGTTTAACTGTGATTTGTCCTAACTCATCCATTTCTTCATTCGATACTAACGCAAACATAAAGTCAGCAGTCGCTGGTAATCCAAACGATTCTGCTGTATCTTCTAATCCGATATCACTAGATACGAATCCACTTCTTGTTGTTTGTGTTGCCGAAACAATCGGTAAGTTATTCTCTACTGCAAGTCCTCGCAATTCTTCTGCGATAGACTTAATCATTGTATAAGAATTTATATTTGATCCACCTTTAAATCTAGATGATGCACAGATATTTAGATAGTCAATAAAGATGATGTCTGCTTTGAAACTCTTCTTAATTGCTAGTTCTTGTATCAATGCTCTAAAATGATTTGTATGTGCTGATGCGGTTGGGTATTCTTTTATGATAAGTCTGCCTTTAGTCTTGTTGGCAATTCTTTCCATTTTATCTTCGTACATTTTTTTTGGTAAGTCATGTAAATCTTCCATAGAAATATTCATAAGGTTTGCATCTATTCTTTCTGCGATACGTTCCTCTGCCATTTCCATTGTAATATAAAGAACACTACGTCCTTGATTTAAACAGTTTGCAGCCATGTGACACATGAACAAAGATTTACCAACCCCTGTACCTGCCAATGCAATGTTTAGTGTTTTTTGTGGTAGTCCACCTTTAGTAATCTTGTTAAAGAAATCTAAATCAAATGGAATACGTTTTTCTGTTTTGTGATAAAAATCAAATCTTTCTTCTGCATCTGTTAGATAATCATGTCCAACTCTATTGTCAAAAGATACTGCAAGAGCATTCGTTAATAGACTAGGTAATGCATCTGGCTTTCTATTTTTATCTCTTCCCTCAATAATAGATATACCGTCAACTACTGCGTTATAAACTGCTTTGTCTTTACAAAATGTTTCAGTAGTATCTAACAACCATTGACTATCAACATCGTCTGTCGATAACGTTGTTACTAATTCTGATATATCTTTAAACTGCTGTTCGTTTAAATCTTTCCTAGTACCAAGTTCAACTTGTAATGATGTTTTTGTTGGCAACTTGCTATACTTCATAGCAAATTTGCTTATCTCATCAAATACAATCTTTTCGTTATTGTCTTGAAAATAATCTGGCTTTAGAAATGGTAGTACTTTTCTTGCGTACTCATCATTACATATCAGATTTGCTAGTATTGTCCGTTCTATATTTTTCATCCATTACTTCCATTAATATATCACCAATCAATTTAAAAAATTTATCATCAAATTGATCTCTTGGTATTGCATTGTTTTCAACTATATCATATTCAAACTGCATTGTCAACATATTATCTTTCTCAATTGGTGTGACTTTACCATACTTGTACACAACACCTGCAAACTTGCCTTCATTGATTCCTATACAAGTTTGTTCGGGGTACTTTGCAGTTTCTATATAACTAAATTTTGTCATTCTTAAATGTCGCCAACGTAATGTAAATAACTTCCTATCATATACTTCGGTTTGTCTTTTGGTTTTAACCCAGCATGTAAGTGTGTCCACATAGGCGGAAACATTAACATGTCACCTTTCTTGCATTTAGCATGAAAGTTTAATTTTGGAAATACGGTACCACCTTCTTCATTATCATCTAGATAAACAAAGAAAACCATAAATCTTGTACAGTTTTTATTATCACCTACATCCACATGAGGTCCAAACTCATCATGATCATTAGGTAAATATTTTTTTAATCTAAGGTCTTCCAATGCATATTTCATTGGCCATTCGTTTGTGATACCCACAGAAGATGCATACTTCTTAGCATGTTCAACATATATTTGTACAAGTTCAGCTTGTTCTTTTTCCCAACCTGCTTCTCTAAGATTTAGTTGTGTGAAATTCATACGTCCAGCACCATGTCTTTGTTTGTCTTTGTCAAGAGAGTCCTCATACTTTTTAACTAACCTATCGCATAGTTCTTCACTAAACGCTTTGGGAAATACTCTTATTAGATTATCTTTTTCCATTATTCACTTTCCTCTTCATTTCCATACATAAATTCTTTCTTTGCAGCGATGTCTAGTTTTTCTAGAACCTCTTCTGTAAAGTATGTTTCGGGGTTATCATTAATTGTTTTACCAAAAAATTTCTTGCCATCTGGTAGTTCGTATTTTGTAGATACTTTCTTGAAGATATTATATTTCTCTGCAAGTGATAATAGACCATAGTATCTGTCAAGACCTTTATCGTATGTAAGTCTAACTTCACACATAGAGTTTTCTTTTGTCAATCTAGATTTCTGATTCTTAATCTTTATAATATTACCTACGACCTCTGTTCCGTCTTTTTCTTTTTTCTTAGAAAGATATACAATAGAAGAAGCTGCATATTTTAATCCACTTCCACCACCCATTTCTTTCATAGGTATATACGATCCAACTACATCATAAGTATGATTAGTAACAACCATTGGTACTTTTGCTTTACCAAGTTTTAATGTTAATACTCTAAATGCAGCTTTCAAGACTTGAGCTCTTGTCATGTCTCTAGTCTCTTTACCCTCAGCAGTATCTTCTACTTCTTTTGTAGTTGATAACATACCAAGAGAATCTAAACACATAAACATTGGTTTACGATTTGCCTCTGGTGTTTGTTGATATGTTTCTAAAACTTTTAATGCTTGAGTTCTAAATTCTTGTACAGTTGCAACTGGCATTATAACCATTCTCTTAGAATCAATTCCTCTAGTTTCTACCATATTTTTAGTAATCGCACTTTCTGATTCAAAAAATATAACACCACCCTCTGGGTTCTGATCTAAGAAATGTTTACACATTCCCATTAAGAAAAATGTTTTACCTGTTGCAGATTCACCTGCCAATGCAGTAATTTTATTACCTGCCAATCCACCATGAATAGAACCTGATAAGATTGCATTCATCATGTAACTTCCTGTATCGATAAAGTTCTCTACATCACCAGACTCGACACCATCTGATACTAGATTAGCATATTCATTGCCCGTACTCTTAATTATATCTTTTAAAAAATCACTCATTATTATCTCCAAATAGAACCTTGTTTAAATTGGGTTCTTTATAGTTTTCACCTTTCATTACTTTTCCACTAGGGCCTTTTACTGGTTTGCCGTCTTTACCCATCTTGCTCATGTTAGAAGTGTGTACTTCTTTAAAACATTTATCAAGATCGATGCCCATTGCATGTCCAGCTCCATAGGTGACGTATAGGATATCTGTCAATGCATCTGCTATCTCTACCAGATCAAACTTATTTATTGCTGTAATAAGTTCGGTAAATTCTTCCTTAATTAATTCAGTTCTTAATTCTGCTAATTCAAATGTTGGTAATTGTGGCGTAGTTAAAACTTCTTGATCATACGCTTTCATAAACTTTTCTACTTTTTTAAAGTTGCTCATTTTACTGCTACTGCTCCTACAAACATATGATTACGCCAGAATGGTTGTACATCTTTGAAACCTGCATCATACATGTATTGTTCTATTTGTTTCCAAGTATTAGGTTTCATAATATTTCTTAACACTTGTTCTTTGTCCATAATATCTTCGGTAGTAAAATACTTTCGTTTGTAATCATAGAAGTTAAAAGTAATCATTTCTTGAAACTTAGCATTCTCACATATAGTTTTTTCTGCAAAGACAAACGCACCACCTTCATTTAAACCATCATAAATCTTTTTAATCATTGGTGCTCTATCTTTCATTGACATAAACTGTAAAGTAAATATTGAAGTAATTAATGATGCATTAGACATTGTAGAGTCTCTTACATCTTCATGTAGGAATTGAATTTTTTGTTTAGGATATTCTTGTTTTAAAAGATTACCTCTATGTTTCATATCACCAACAAATCCGTCAGCAACTTCTATACCGTGGTAATATACATCTTCAATATCCTTATTCTTTTTAATTAATGCTTCTGTTAGTTTACCTGTTGAACAACCAACATCATAAACGTTGGTATGACTTTCAATAAAGTATCTAGACAATGAAACTACATCGGTTAGTAAATCTTGATACCCACGAATACTTTTATCTATGTGATTATCAAAACCTTCTTCTCTATGTGCAAAAGTAAAATCAGCCATTACATCCTCTCTTTATTTTTAAATTTATGTCCATACTTCTTACTCTTTCTAATTCCCATATAAAATTCACCTGCTTCATAATCCCACTTCTTGCCATGATGTCCTCTTATATCTGCCCATTTCATTCTTAGTTTAACTATAAATTTTCTTACTACTCTGATCATAATTTTGTTTTATACCTATACATAACTAAACACACAAAGAGTATTATTAAAAACTCTATCATATATTTTTTAAAACTTTTTTATACATCGAGTCTGCAAGATGAGCCATCATTAAACTAGGAACCATACGACCACAACGTTCACTTTTTTGTGACCACTTCCCTGTCAATTTAAAATCATCAGGTAATGATGTCACTCTTTTTAATTCACCCAAAGTAAATTTTCTATCATCATTCCAATGACAAACACCAGCAGTTTTTTCTGTTGCACCCATTGCTGTAATAGTAGGACTTGGTTGAAATTCTGAAGCAATCTTAAGATTGAAATGCCATCCTTTAGGATGATAATCTGTTCCTGTAATAACCTTTGCTGGATTTCTTGGCATCAATGTACACGTTTGTTTATAGTATGCTGTTTCTTTCCATTTAGTAGTAAGCATTTCAAGTTCTTCTTGATCATACTCTAATCCGTCAAATGCACCCTGTAAAGTTGTTATTGTATTGTTTGGTGTAGGAAACAAAGATGATAATGTCATAAAGTTTAAACCAACTTGATCCATAATATCGTCTCTTACTCCCATGAAGAAAACTCTACGTCTTCTTTGTGGAACACCAAATAGAGAACAATCATGTACTTTTGCAACTACTTGATATCCAATGTCCTCAAATGTATTTTGTATTTTGTTGAAGTATTGTTTTGCTTCTCCAACTGTTAGACCTTCAACGTTCTCTGCAATAATAGTTTTTGGTCTGATAACATTAGCAACTCTTAAAAACTCAAAGAATAAATCTTCAATGTTAGTTACTGTTTTGCCATCTGAATATTGTTTAGTTTTTCCAAACCCATCACTATGTACAGTTCCCTCTCTTGCAAGAGTACCACACATACTAAATGCTGAACAAGGTGGACTACCATCTAATAAATCTAGTTCGCCTTCTTTTAAACCTGTAAGTTTTAGAAAGTCTTCTCCTTTTAAATCTTTTATATCACCATCAAGTATAGGTGTGTTTGGATAATTATCTCTGTAAGTATTTCTTGCCTCTTCAACAAATTCATTGATTGCAAGTATCTTACCACCAGCAAGTCTGTAACCTGTTGATGATCCACCACCACCAGCGAAAGTAGATATTACTCTAAATTTTTCTAATGCTTCTCCAGCATAAACGTCTTTCATTAGATATGGTTTGTACTTCATAATATAAATGCCTCCAAGTTTGCAGGTACAGTTTGTTTTTGTTTCGGCCAATCTCTTACTAAATCCATTACTCTTGTTCTACCTTTGTAATTAATTTCAGTATTATTTAGCAGTCTTTCAAATAGTAAGTTGACACCAGAATCTAATTGTAAGTTTAAATGTTTCTTAACATCTTTACCAATATTAAAAGCAGTTCTAACATGATGCTTTTGATAAGGTTGATTTAATTGATACCAATCCATACTATAAAAATAATCTTTCACTTCCTTTGTTAGATAAGGTGTAACAAAAACTTTATTATACTTATCTGCAATTTTTTTGTGCCAGTTGTATCCAGCAGTATTCTCGGGCAAGAAATAGTTATCTCTAAATTCATCAAACTTTTCTTTTGTATGTTTGTAATGGATATTTGCTTTTTTACTCACTCCATAATAACCATCTGCAGCCCAACCAGATAGAACATACGTTTCTGCAATCTTTGGGTAGACGTACATAAAAGGATACACACATTCATAATGAGTTTTCTTTACACATCCTAAGTTTACTAGTTTGTAAAAGTCTTCCTCTAGTTTGCTCGTATCAATTACAGTTCCAACGAATCCCCAGCCGTTTTTAATTGCAATCTCTTTAGCCTTATTATAATCATAACTGACCTGATTGTCAAGGCAAAAAGAGTATGCATTGATCTTTTTTCCACACTCTTGAGCTGCTAAACCTACTGATATACTGTCAATTCCACCAGATAATAATACTGCAACATAATCATCTTTTACAGTTTTATCTATATGTTCAACTAGCAGTTTATCTATCATACAAAGAAATCCTCTAGGTTTCCAGCAGTACCATATGATCTATCAACATTCCAATTGATTTTTTCAATGATATAGTTTAGTGGTTCAACAAAAGACTTTTCGAATTGTAGTTCATAGTCAATTGCAAAGTTTAATTGTTTTGGAAGTTTTGTCATAAATGCAATAGAAGAAGATTGATATATGTTTGGTAATTTCATATAAAGAAACTTAATTTTATCACCTTCTTGAATATAAGGATAACGACTTTGTAATTTATTCTTTTCTATTAAATGATTGTAAAGTATTGCACCCTTAACATGTATAGGGGCACCTTTCTTAAATAGTGAATGTGATTCTGTCCATTTAGATAAACCATTTACACTTCTAGGATACGCAACTAGTTCAGGTGGTAAGTTCATAAACTCTTCTCTAAACGTTTGTATAAATGTGTTCATTTCTTTTTCAGTACCAGACATTAAAATATGTAATGCTTCCTTGATCTTATCTCTACATGCAGCTGGTGTGGATGATTTAACTGCCTCAATCCCCATAATCTTAAGTTCAGGTTCTTTGTATCGAACACCTTCAACATCCCACGCATTTAGAATATATCTTTTCTTTGCTGTCCATATACCTTTGTCTGCGATAACTTCTCGTTTCATCTGCATCTTTTGATCATATGCATTTAAATACTCTGCAAGTTCTTTGTATGATGTATCAATAAAAGGTTCAATCTTTTCTTTTGCAATTGTATCAAGAAAGTCCACAGGGTTTTTTGGTTGAAACTTTTCTACCAATGTATCGAATGTAATGTAAACTGAATCTGTATCAGAAGCAATTACATAATCTTTATCTTTTGTTTTAAGCAAATCATTCATAAATTCATTAATCTTTTTTTCAATCCAACGAATAGATAACTGACCAGAAGAAGTGATTGCCTCTGCCATTGTGTTTGAATAATATCTAAACCAATTGTTTCCAATCGCACCATAAGCTGAGTTAAGAGATATCTTTTTTGCCATTTGAATATTATCAAACTTTGATATCTGTTTAACAAATTTTGGGTCTTTTGTATTTACATATTGTTGTTTTGCATCCAACATATAACGTTTGTATTTTACACGATCATTATACATGGTCTGCATAATCTCTGGTAGGAATCCTTGTTTCTTTGTATTGAATAATGCACCATTAGGAGTCATCGTTACGTTATCACCAAGTGGTGATGTATCAACTTCTTGGTTTAAAAGTTTATCAATTGTCATACCAGGTACCGTTTGTTCAGACTTCATTGTTTCTGGTGATATATTATATTGCATAATTAAGTGTGGATACAAAGAGTTTAAGTCAAAAGATAATACCCATTTGTGCATACCGACTTGAGGGTCTTTAACATATGCACCCATATACTTACTATCTTTAGATGATGATTTTTTCTGTGGTATAACAACACCTTTACTCATTAAGTAATTGTGTATTAGAATATCCCAATACTTAACCGAACCAAGAACATCTGTATAATTTACTTTGGCTTCATATGCCATAGTTAAACATAGTTCAATTAGTTTCATCTTGTCTTCTAATGCATCAACAATTTCTACATCTTTAATATTGTAATCGATGAATGATTGATAATCGTTTGTGTACCAATCTCTAAATGTATCGTGTGGGTTTTCATCTTTTTTTACACCAAGTTCAACACTAGCAATATGATCTAGTCTATAACTTTCTTGATTGGTGTATGTAAATTTTCTATAAAGGTCAAAGTAATCTAAAGCTGCAATACCTTGAATGTCATATACCATTTGAGTTCTACCCATTTGATATACATCTTTTGAATGTACAGATTTCCAAGGTGATAATCTTTTAGCATCATCTTCGCCTAAGACCTTTTTAATTCTATTAACTAGATATGGAATATCAAAAAACTCTGTATTCCAACCAGTAATAATATCGGGGTAATTAGAACACCAGAAGTTTAGAAAATCGTATAGTAAATCTTTTTCACTATTACATTTGATATAAGTTACATCTTTTCTGTTTGTTTTATATTCGTGTAAACCAAATACAATAATCTCTTTGTTTGATTGATTTTTTAATGTAATTGATAGCATTTCTTCTTCTGCTACATCGGGGTTAGGAAACCCATTCTCACAAGCGACTTCTATATCGATTGTAGTAATTAGAATTTGATCTTTGTCAAAGTCTGTATTGTATTCTTCATTTAAAAATGAATATTGAAATTGTGTATTACCATATACTAAGTGTGGTTGATTTTTATATGCTTCAACCCACTCTTTGGCTTCTTTGATTGTTTGATGTTTTACTGGTGTAACGTATTTTCCGTCTAGCGTTTGAAACTTAGTCTCACGCATAACAGGGCAATAGAGAGTTGGCGAGTACTTAATTTTTCTAGCAACTCGTTCTCCATTGACTACCTCACGCAAGAGTAATGAATTACCCCACGGCACAATGTTCGTATAAAACCTCATAATATAACCTTCAATGTATTAATGTTTACTTCGCTTCTTTAATGTTCTTACCAATATTATACTTAGTTTTCAATTCCCAATCTTTTTTATCTTTAAACGAAATGATTTTAATCTGACTTAATGGTGACATGTTTTCTTGATCACCACTAGGAATAGTTACAAGACCCCAATCTTTTAAAAGATTAGCGATTCTGTTTCTACGACCAATATCGTTTTCTGTTAGATTTGTTTCTTTACCATCCAAAGCAAATAGTTCTTTAAAGTGTACAATATAGTACTTGCCTTGTTTGTGTAGGATATGACAACTTTGATATAAGATTTTTTCTTTTCTAGATGCGACACCAATACGAGAAAGAGTTTCTCTGACTTTTAAAAAGTCATCTGGTTCTTTCAATATCACTTCGAGCATTTGCTCTTTAGTCCAATTAATGTTTTCCATGCTTACCACCCTTATTCAATCTTTCTTTAATTCTTATAATTTGTTCATTACTTAGTATGCCAAGAGCAGATTTGGCTTTCTCATTACTGTAACCATAATACTCTTTTACTACTTCTAAGTCTTTTTGTTTGCTTGCTTTCATAAATGGTGCAAACCTTTTTCGACTTCTAATGCTATTTAGTAAAAAATCATATTGTAGTTTATTGTCAATGTGATGCATACGATTCATTTCATTAACCAGTGATACAGTATCGCTAAAGGGCGCTAGACATTTATTTACTATATACGCTGGATATTTTTTTTCCCACATAGGATCATCACCATCCATTAAATTAGTTTTTGTGTGGTTAATAGAATTTAAATATTCTTTCAATTCATACATAATTATACTTTCTTTGTTTTAAACACCACGCATGTTCTTAACATAAAACACTTCTTGCTTACTGGCATTGCTTGATGATGGTTCTTAGCAGTAAATCCAATTAGTCTATTGCCTTTGTAATTAAGTAAAGTACCTTTTACTAGATCATCATCATAAACTGTTGTTCCACCACCATAATTGATATTCCAATCCATATTAGGATAGTAAATATATGTTATCTCGCCATCGTCTTGATGAATAGATGGTTCTACACCTGGTGTATGTGCGTTAAAATATGCTCTAATGATTTTTGTTTTAGGAACATCTGGCAAGTTTTCGATACCTTCCCATAAAGGAATAAGATAATCAAAACCATTTGCTGTCATTTCTTCTATATCATGACCTGCCAATGTATGCCAATGTCTATCTGGTTCGTTCTTGTTTGCTTTATAATGCCAATGCCAATTAAAGTCTGTATTGTGTACAGACCCATCAATCAATTGTGCAAGATGATGTTCTAAAAAATTATCTTTACAGATTATCATTTGAATTTCACCTGACTCATGATTTCTGTCATACACGCAAGCATATTAATTTCTTGATCTGCTACGAATGCTGACTTGTATTGATAGTCTGATAAGATGACCACAGCGTGTGGTATTGTACTTGGGTCTACATTGTCATAAAGACTATCATAGATCGTTCTATACACCCTGCTAGGATCGTTATCTAGATTATTTACAATCCATTTACGAACATTGGTAAATTCTTTCTTCTTAAGATGAGATACCAACTCTTTAATATTTGCACTTCCAATATCTAAAAGAATACCAGCATCTATTTGACCAGATACAGAATACCTTTGTAGTTCATTTAAAGTTCTTCGCCAATCGGGAAAATATGAATTGATTAATTCAGCAACAGCTTTAGGTTCAAACTTAATTTTTTCATCGGCAAGAATAGTTTGCGTTCTTTTAAAGAAAGCTTCTGCAAGTTTAATACGTTCACCATTCTTGATTTGGAAATCAATATTAGAACATCTTGATTGTAAAGGTTCTATTAATCTGTTTTTGTAATTACATGTAAGAATGAATCCACAGTTCTTATGAAACTCTTCCATGAAACCACGCAACGCAGGTTGAGTAGATTGAGGATTTAGATAATCTGCCTCATCTAGAATAATGTACTTACGTCCACCTTCTAATGAAACAGTTGATGCAAAGTTTTTAATCTTAGTTCTTAATACATCAATACCAGATTCTTCTGATCCATTTATAATCATCCATGTACTACCGATCTGTTCCACCATTGCTTTTGCAATAGTAGTTTTGCCAGTTCCAGCACTACCAGATAATATTAAATTTGGAATGTGACCTGTGTCAACAAACTCTTGAAATGTGTTTTTTAGTTTGGACGGAAGAATACAATCTTCTACTTTAGATGGTCGATACTTTTCGACCCATAAAAATGTTTCCATTATTAAACCTCAAATTTTGATTCAGGTTCTAATGCAATCCAATACTCCACTTTATTAGTTCTTGATTTGAAGTGACTAATATTTTTTGAAGAAACAGATACATCATAAGTACCAGGTAATAATTTAAGGTTCTCTACTTTATAGAAAAACTCAAAAGACTTAGCACTATCTTGAGTAACAACATCTACTGAATAATCATTTGCAGTATCATTTTTCTTATCTGATACTTTCATAGTTGTCTTGCCACCTTTTTTCTGTAAACACAAATCAGGTGCTTGTATTACAGACGCAGCTCGTTTCAATTGATTTAGTGTATCACTAGTCAATTCAAAAGTAACATCCGTTGATGGCATAGTAATCATCTTACTAGGACTTGTCACAACCGATGGGTCTGAATAGAAGTACTTAAGTTTTGTACCTTTACTTGTCTCTTCTTTGATTGTTAAAAATTGATCTTGAAAATCAATCACAGGTGCTTTAAATAAACTTGTACTAGACAGAAATTCATTCAAATCATATATTGCAAATTGTTGAGGAAATACTTCTTCAACATCTGCTTTGGCAACAATGTTTTTCATTGCTGACATTGTAGTAAGTGTGCTACCTTCTTTAACCAATAGATTAGGATTGATTGTAGAAAAGTTTTTTAGTACATTTACTGTATTATCATTTAGTTTCATTTTTTCACTTTCTCCATATTGTTATCATTACTTGATATTAACAAAACGATATAATGTATTGCTTTAAATAAATCCATTCTGTTTTTACCATTCTTCTTACCATACCTTGCAAGATATTTTATTGCATTGGCCTGACAAAAATCTTCTGCTATTCCAAGATGCCTTAGCATATCTTGTACTTGAAACCCATCTTTATCTACACTATAATGTTCTTTATAAGTTACATCAATATAGTTTTTGATTTGTTCAAGAATTTGTTCTTCATTATATTTCATATTAAAACTTCACCCCCCACAACCTAAACTCTTTTAGTCTCATTAAATTTAAAGTTGCATACGCTGGAATGATTAACATCACACCTGACTCTGCTGGAACACTATCATAAATTTTAGGATATAGATCATGTCCGTATCCAAAGTTTTCAGCAGAACCCCAAGTAACATTCATGTCACCGATGTTATCTAGAAACAAAACAACCTTTAATTGATCATTACTTGCATCATAACCCTCGTCACTAGGATTTGTAATAGTAATCATCTTTTCAAGATCGTATGCTTTTTTCAAATATGTTTTTGAAACTTTTTGTAGAATAGCATCTAATGCGTCTTCATCAGGTGTATTCTTAATTTCTTCAGCAATCTCATTTGGAAATTCAACACGCATAATAGGACACATGGTTTGATTCCTCATTTCGATTTTCAAACCTTTATTAGTTTCTTGTTGTTCTTTTTCTAGAGATTGTGTTTGTTCTTGTAGTTTTTCATCAATTACTTTTGCCTCTTTATTAAAATCTTCGTCAGGCGTAATCTGATTTCCTATTTGGTCAAATGCTTTCATAATTTATTTCCTTACTGTTAGTAGCAATCTATCATAAACTAGGGGCTGTTGTCAACCCCTAATTTACTTTTATGATATATTACTTTATAGTGATTGTTTTGAGTTTATCTTTCTCTGGTACAACCTTTTCCATTGACACTTTCAATAGACCATCTTTAAGTTCAGCACCAGTGACTTTTACATCATCAGCGATTGTCCAAACTTTCTTGAATGATCTCTTTGAAATACCTTTATGCAGTACACCATTATTATCTTCGACCTCTTTAGTGTCTTTGTCTTTAATAGACTCGATAGTAAGTTTACCTGCTTCTACTTCCACTTTAATATCTTTCTTAGAGAACCCTGCTAGGGCAACTTCGATATCAAACTTATTTTTATCAGTTTGAATGATATTGTATGGTGGGTAGTTTACTTGATTTATAAATTGATTGTCTGCATCAAACATTTTATCGAATTGAGAAAAAACGTCATCAAATCCAATTGATACTGGTTGCAGTTGTTGAAATATGCTTAGTCTGGTCATTATATGTACCTCCTTATTTTAAGCAAAGTTTAAATTTGATACCTCTAATGAGCGTATCATACTTATTTATATGGGGATTAAACTTCAAAAGTCAACCCCCATAAAAATTTTACTTAAATGTTTGTATCAGTTTCGTCTTCTGATACTTCATCTTGTTCGATCTCTGATTGATCATCCGTACTGATTTTTGAAACATCAACTCCAGCATCAATCTTAGTGTAAAGATTTAAGAATGATTCTTTTGTATCATCGTCAAATCTATTCACACACAACTCAACGGCTTTCATTTTTTCACCGAAGATTGAAAATGCTTTTGCAATGTGATCAAGTCTTCTTGTTGAGATAATCTCATCGACTCCACCTTCATAGAAAGTTTTTCTAATGACTTCTGCCCAAGTACATAAGTTGGCGGCAAACTTCTTATCCATTTTGCCATACTTATCCATAGAATTAATAACAATCTTTTCTTCTACTTTTTTCGCAGCATAAGGTTGTTCGATTGTTACGGCAAATCTTTCTAGAAATGCTTCGTTAAGAATGTTAGTTCCGATAAATCTACCGTCTTCTGAACCTTTACCTTTGGTATTGGCAGTAGCGATAACATTGAAACCGTTCTTTGGTGTAATCCATTTATTTACTTTTTTAAGATAAACACCTTTACCTTCTAAGATAGGTTGTAAACACATTAACTTGTTTGAACCTAGGTCACACTCATCAAGCAACAAAGTACATCCCTTATCCATAGCTTCAATAACAGGGCCAGGAACAAATTTAGTTTCACCAGATACTAATCTGAATCCACCAAGAAGATCGTCTTCATCCGTTTCAATTGTAATGTTAACTCTGATTAACTCTTTCTTAAGTTCGGCATGTAATTGTTCGACCATTAAAGTCTTACCGTTACCAGATAGACCTGTAATGAATACAGGATAGAACATGTTAGATTTAATAACTTGTTTCATCGTTTGATAATGACCCCAAGGTACAAATCCTTTAAACTTACTAGGAATAAGATTTTCTTTTTCCATGTGAGTAGCGAACAAGTTCACTTCCATTGATTCAGGTATTGATTTTGGAACATTAACCGTTTCTGTTTTAGAAACTAGTTTTCCAACAGACACCTCACCTTCAATAGGTAATTTGTATTGTCCATGTCCAACTTTATATTCGGGTTTCTTTAACCAACTAGGATTAGAATATCCGTTCTTGGTTGCAAAGTTATTAATGTCTGATCTAGAAAGAATGGCACCTTGTCCATACTTTTTTGATATCGCATCAATAAATGACTCTTTATTATTGTTCAATGATTTCATAATATATCCTCTCGATTGTTGTTTTCTCATCATTAGTATATAATAACACGATTCATGCGTTATTGTCAACCCCTAAAAAGGCGGGGCCCCTCATTATTCTAGGCAACTAACCCTATGAATTTGTTGAGTAATTGTCTATTAACAGTTTTTGCATTCATAGATTTTGCAAAAGCACTCTTAATTGACCCTACTTTTGCACCAGGTTTGATTGTCAATTCCTCTGATTCGGTTGAATTGCCACCTGATGGTAGGATGTAATACTCATCATATCCTTGAGTCTTACAAACAGCTACTCTGTTTTTTCTTAATTCTTTTTGAATTTCAACAACTTTCTTTTTATCTGAATAGCTAGACAGTTTAAACTTCTCTTCAATAGTTCTAAGAGTAACTCTTCCAGCTCTGCCTGATCCAGCAATAAAGAATCCTGTAATAGTCAATGATGGTTTGATCTTTTTAACTAGTGTCAGTAATGATTCTGTCATTTCACTTCTATAACCGTCTGTAACTACAATAGACTTGCCAGACTCTTTGTGAGTAACATGAGTCTCTTTATTCCAAGGTTGGAAACTGTCTCTAGTTATATTTCCTTGACTATCTGATCTAAATGCGTCACTAAGAGAATGACTATCACCATCAGTTAAAATTACAATATTTGATTTTTGTACTTTGTATTTTTCAACAAATGTTTTTTCAATTTGAGGAATTGTAAGGATTGAATGATTTAATGGTGTTCCACCAAGATTGTAAGCAGTAGGAACATAAAGAGGATCACCGTCATATTCGTTTGTTCCATTCCCTCTTCTATCTACCCAATAGTAAGAAAATCCTAAAAGATATTTCATCATTGTCATAGTTTGATCTTTAGTCATATTAGAATTAAAGTATTCTAACAATCTTGTATTGTCAATATTCATATCATTATGAATCATTTCTTGAGATAGTTCTTCAACAGGGGTTTCACCATATCTACCATAATCACCTTGTACTCTACCATACTGATCTGAAAATGCAAATACTTGATATGGAATTTTAGTTCTTTGACAAAACCAAATAAGATTGAATAACTGTTTTACGGTATCTCTCATATTGTAGGCCATTGAACCAGACCAATCTAAGTACATAATCATTCCATGATTAGTTGCACCAGGTATAGTTGTCATTTTTGCAAACAGATCATCATTGTATTTGTAAGTATGAATCTTGTTCATATCTAACATACCAGTTTTTGAAGTAGTAGCTCTCTTGTACATATCAGCAGATTTTTTCATTTCAAACTCTTTGACCATGTATTGAACAACTTTTTTATTGTCATTAAATAGTTTAATGATTTCAGCATCTAACCATTTTTTAAATGCGTCTTCAGCATAGTGATTAGTTTTATTTGTCCAATATCTCTCACCAGACAATTCTTGCATAATTTGTTTTGTTGGAATAATCAATTTAGTCAAATCAAATTTACTAGGTATATTAACATAATCTCTGTCTCTAGCATTATCGTCAATTTGATTTAAGAAACTTCCATTCTCTAAATCTTTTTCTTTCATGTCAGTAGCAGACGTTAATTCTGATCCGTCAGATTTTCCCCCAGCACTTGCATGTTCAGCTGATTTTGATTTACTTTTTTCTGTATCAGATTCTTTATCTTCTTTTTCTTGATCATCTTGATTATCATCTTCACCAGATGTATCTTCTTGTTGATCGTCTTCTTCTTTTGAATCTCCAGCTTCTCCAGCACCTTCTTGTTTTTCGCCGTCATCATCCATTTTCATTTTAGATTTTCCAGCAGATTCTTGTTCTTCTTTTTTCTTTTTTTCTTTGTGGTATCCAGCGATCTCAACTGCAAGATCAAGAACGTCTTGAGGAGTCTTACATGCACCAACTTTTTTTGCAAGTTTTTTTTCTTCATCACTAAAGAAAACATCAAGACCTGTCTTAAAGTAAATATTAATTTTATCAATAATATTCATCTTAGATAAATCTTGATTTTTGATACCGAAGAAATCTTGTTTTAATAATTCTTTGTAACCATTTGTAAAGTTCTTAACAGAACCAGGGTATTTTTTTTGTATCATTGCTTCAATTCTTGCGTCTTCAAGAACATTAACAACAGACTTATTAAGTCCTAAATCGTGAGATTTTTTTAACATATCTAAAGGTGTCCATAATGCATGGGCAACTTCATGACATACAAACATGTCATATACATCATCTGATATATCGTTTTTAAATATTGGTAAAGTTAGTTCTCTAGTTGCAACATTGAAACTTGCTGTCTGAGTCTTTTTGTGTACAACGTGTACATTTTCAGTAGCAAGTAATTTTGCAATAGTACTCTTTTTGTTTTGATTTATTGTTTTCAATTTAACCTCTTTCTGTATCATCATCCTTATAATGACAGGTTATGAGGGAATTGTCAAGGGCTTAAAAAACCCTTATAAATCAAGGGCTTCTAGTACACGATCAGCGAGAAATCTATGGGATTCCTCATTTGGATGGGCATCGATGCCACTGATTCTGTATGATTCTCCGTATGTTTTCCTTAGTAATTCTAACATATTATATCCACCTAATCTTTCGAATATAGGATATCCAATAAATTTACTATCTTCTATTAACAATGAAATAGGATTTTTGATAAAATCACGTTCTCTTATCTGTCGTTTTTCCATTTCAAGATCAGTTGGATATTTATCGGGGTCTAAAGTTTCTTCTGTATCATAATTTGCAGTTGTATTAGACTCTTTTCTAAATTTATTATATGTCGGTAACATCTGCATTTGTAAGAAATTTAAATGATTCTCATTACAGAAACATTGAAACATATACATTATTTGTAAGTTGTCATTCATAATATCAATATCTTTAGGAAACTTTGTTTCTAACATATCATAGTACGAATCTACTTTTGTTTCAGAATCAACAATACTGTCTTTAGTAAAACTATCTTTTACATCTGACACTCTAGGAAGAATTGTACGAAACGGATAGTCTGTATAATCTTTATTATCAGATAGTATATCTTGTCTAGTCCATTCTGACCAAGCAACAATGACAGCATCAATATCTTTAGGATTATGTTTTAATACTTCTTTAACAACATTATGTAATATCGATCTATTACCAGAACCACATACACCCACATTGATAACTTCACGCTCAGTAACCTCACCTAATACTTCAGGCCACATTTTAAAATCCATAGCATTTGGCTTGGCATGCTTTGGCATACCCTTATCTGTAAATGAACATCCACCAACTATAATTTTACTCATAGATTTTCCTTAAAATATTTTTCATATTTATTTTCTTCATTTTTATATTTTTCTGAATCTAAAGGTGGTTCTTTTTTTTCTGTTATTCTTGGCCATATCTGACTGTACTTGTCATTTACTTCTAACCACTTTTCTATACCAGATTCTGCATCACTAACAATAGCATCAACAGGGCACTCTGGTTCACAAACGCCACAATCGATACACTCATCGGGGTTAATTACAAGCATATTTTTACCTTCATAAAAACAATCGACAGGACAAACTTCAACACAGTCCATTAGTTTACATTTAATACAATTGTCGTTTACAATATAAGTCATTTAGTTTTAATCTTGTTTACCTTCTTTTGGATATAACCACCAACCTGTTGATATGTATTTTGATTCTGTATGTACAGGATTGCCTCTATGAGCCCAAGCAAAAGATGCTGGGAATATAGCCATCATACCTTTTTGTGGTTGTATTCTTAACTTTTCATATAAAAATTCTGTTTCACCTTCTTCGTCTGGTATATCGTTTAAATAAATCGTCCACGCCAAACATCTTCTAATGTTTTTATAATGAGATACCTCAGCATGAAAGTTATGAAATCCACCACCTTTAGGATCAGTTCTTTGTATTTTAGTTTCTTCTGATACTAGTTTTCTGTTTCCTCTATAAACAAAAGGATAATCTGCTAGATAAGAATTTAATGTTTCTCTTTTAATAGTTTCTATTTTATCATATAACAACTGATCAGTAATAGGATCAACCCACTTTTGTATATCTTGTCTAGTGTCTCTATTTGCTCTTACTGTTTTTGCACCAGCGCTTTCAAACCATTGAATTAACTCTTCGCATAATTCTGGTGTAGCTGCATTATGATATGTTTTACAAAACTCAATTAATTTCACGACACTCACCTTCTCTGTATGTATCTAATGTTAAACAATGTAATCCACTATCCCAAAATCTTTTATGTCTAAAAGGAACGTATATTGGATTTACGTTTGCTGATTTTAATTTATCATGTACTTCTGTTTGATAGTTTAATGTTAGTATATTCTTTTCATCTAGACTTAACATATTAACTTCAAATAATGTTTCATCTTGCATACCAACCCAATCATATAACCATTGATCTACAAACTTAACAAACTTATGGTCATGCATTTTTTCTTTTACAAACCAATTAATTCTTTCTTTCTTTTTAATTTTTCTATTATATTGATCTTCTACTAATTTCGCATAATCTTTTGTAGATGCAAAATCATTTGGATCATTTATAATCATACAATCCCAACCAGGAAAAGTTTTATTAAAGAAATCTTCTTTCATCCACGGCGATCCTATAATCAACCCAGGTCTAACTAAACACATACTACCATCAGTATGGCCACCAATAGCACATGTTGCTTTTTTGTACTTGGTGTCTGGTCGTTGTTTAGTATACCAATCAAAGAAACCTGACTTGTCAACTTCATCAACAATTAACTTATCACCAAGTCTTGTTAATGATGCAGCTGACATTTGCCATGTTGACCAAAGAAATTTGCTAAACTCAATAGGATGCTTTTTTATATTTGCTTCAAAATATTCTTGAACATCCCACGATGGCTCCCATGAATTAGGAACCCCGTCTTCAAATTGACCTTCTAGTTGTGGCGTGAATGGTCCAAGCATTGTTGGTACATCATGAATTTTATTTAACACATAATTACTAAACATATCTTTACATAGAGTAATATTACAATCAAACATATCTAATGGGTGTTCACCTGTTTCTTTACAATGTAGAGAAAATCCGTCTGTTAGAAATATCTCATCACCCATTGTTATATAATTGTCTCTAGGATTAATCATTGGTTTGGGTAATGAACCATTTGGATTATTCTCTTGCCATTCCATAAAAGAGTTTTCTTTTAAAATGTTTCCGTTTTGTGTCCATTTAGAATCTGTTTGAATAACTTCTACACCTAAATCTATAAGTTTTTTCTTTATAATATCTAAGTCTTCAATAGTTTCATACATAACTTTCTGAATACTATCTCTTATACTAGTATCTGGTAGATCATCAAAAAACTTAGGATCGTAAATGTTTCCAATTACAACTTGTTTTAATGGATCAAAATGTGTCCAACTATTAACCTTAGAATATTTTTTCTTTGTTATCATAAGTCCATACCTTTTTGTATAATAAATTCTGCGTAATGGTCATGAGTCTTTTGACCATAGTGACTATCTGTATCTGTTAGATCATCTAATTTTACACTATCATATAAATTCTTGCCACCTATAAATCTTAGTATAGGCCAACCCCAAAATCTATCTTTATCGATGAAATCAAATAAAGGATGATTAAAAATAAATTTAGTGGCAAACATTTCTTGTTCATACTCTATCATTGGTAGGGGGTTTAATTCTTGATAAAAAGTGTAATCTATATTAGACTCTTTTAATGCTGTTTGTAGCGTGTAGAATGTTTTTAGATTTAGATTAATAAGTGTTTCTAGATCAGCATTAAGTCTGCCATGCACTATATCAGTTTGCCATTTACGGTAAGCCTCAACATCATGATTTCTATTTTGTTCTTTGTAAACTCTATACCAATCTGACCAAAACACATATACATGATCAACTTTGTAATCATGCTCTCTTATTGCTTTTAGTGTATTGTCACATATAACATCATTCCCCACACCTGACTCAGCAATATTATCTACTTTAACATTTAACTTATCTGTCCAAACAGTAATATTATTTTTTCTGTAACCAGAATATTTTGGATCGTGATTGCTGTCGCCTGCTACTATTATCATATTATAACCTTAAAATACTTTGACATTGTATAACTTTTCAAACTCCATAGCATCATGCCATGTATTAACCATTGGTTTTCCTTTTATATTTAAACTTGTATTCAATAACATAGGACAACCTGTTTGTTCGTAAAACTCTTCTAGAATATCTCTGATAACAGATACACAACTAATTTCAACTAATTGTACTCTGGCACTACCATCAACGTGTGTAACTGATTTATAATCATGCATTGCCTTTGCTGTAAATTGCATGTATCTATTCATACGACCTTCAAAGTATTCTGGTGCAAACTCTTCAAGTATCGCTGGAGCAAATGGTCTAAACTTTTCTCTACGTTTAATAGTATTAACTGTATCTTTAATATCTAATCTAGGATCAGCAAGTAGTGATCTGTTTCCTAATGCTCTTGGGCCAAACTCTGCTCTTCCGTTTGCAACACCACAATATCCATGTTTCAATATATGTTTAACAACTTCTTTTGGATTGATCTTATTAGAAATGTTATGACCTAAGTATGGGTGTTTCCATTTTAACTTCTTCTTTTCTATTAAAGCAGCTGCACCAAGACTAGAACCTGCATCGCCAGGATTTGGCATAATCCAAATATTAAATCTTTCTGGTATCTTACTATTTGCTACACAGTTTAAAGCACACCCACCCATGATAACAAGATTTTTAGATGTAGTATATTTTAATAATTGTAATAGTTTTGTTTCATATAGATTTTGCATACTAGCTGCAATATCATATGGATGTTCATTAGGAAATATTTGACCACAACCTTTGTGATTGTTTTTGTAAAGTAAAGGTTCTAAATCTAACTTAGGTACTCCGTATGCAGCCATACCCATTACAATATATTCTTCTTCGTTTGGTTTATAACCAAGTCTTTGTGTAATTGCAGAATATAATAAACCAAGTGAATATGGATACTTCCATGACTTGATTTTTTTCATCTTGTCACCATTACACTCCCATATAGAAACTGTATCCCATTCACCTATGGAGTCAATAACAATTACATTACAAGTATTAAACTTAGAAGTATAATAACCTGCAGCTGCATGAGTTTCGTGATGTTTAAATATGTGTGAATATTTTCTTTTATACTTTACTCTAGGTTGACCACTCCAAAAATTTCTAGTATTTTTCCAAAAGTAATTTTCATAAAATGCCATGTTATCATAATAAGGTGTCTTTGCTAATTGATCTTTATGTACCCATCGATCATTTTTAATTCCACTATATCTTTCTGCGTGTGAAGCTGATATTATATTTTGTCCGTAAAGGTGTGTTACAGACGCATCATGAAACCCTTCTGATATACCTAAATTAGTTTGTTTCATTTTTTAATCCTTAATTCTGCTGGATCGTGTCCTTGAGTACACCAAAATTTGCATTGTCTGGCACAAGTCTTTTCATCTTTCCAAGACTCTGGTAATGTTTTAGTAAACCACTCACTATTTAATATTTCTTTTAACGAATGATTATTTAAATTTTGTTTGTCTTTAGTCTTTCTATATTCTTTAAACAAATTTTGATCTGTAACTTTTTTATCTTCACGCCAATTATAAGTACCCAAATAACAACAAGGCCAAACTGACCCATCTGTTTGAACCATTGTTTTTGTTTTATGATTTAAAAATTTACAATCTATTTTAGGCATCAGCTCTTTCTAAGTGTTCTATTTTACCTTGTTCATTTGTAAAAGTAAATATGCCTTCATCATTTTCAAATCTATCTGATCTATAAAAAACATGATTAGAAGAACCATTATCCTTTACTAGTTTTTTTATTTCTTCTATGTAATCTTGATTATGTTTGAATAATATTGTTTGAGATAATACAATTGATTGTGTTTCTGATAATGTACTCATATTTGCCAAACACCTTTTTAATGATGCACCTCTTCTATATTTTTGATGCATGTCTTCATTTATTCCGTCAATATCAAATACAATAGAAAGTCTTTTACCACAAAGAACACCTATGTTCCAATAAAACTCTTCGTTACGAATACTACCATTTGTTGTGATTGATACGTTTGATTTTGAGTTATCAATAATATATTGTACGATCTTTTGAATATCTTTACACATCATAGGGTCACCCCATGTACCACAAAAACTATATTCTTCTACATCGTTAAGTGTTTCTATTGGAAATTTATTTTTAAAATCTTCAAACGACCATTGTGTTAATGGTATATAATCATACGTCTTTGTAATATTATTTTTATCTGTTCTATCGCATTGTGGACATCTAGCGTTACATAGATTAGTAATTGCAATATCAAGTTGTTTAACTATCATCTTTTTTATCTAGATCATTTTCATAAATGAAACTAACACTTTTTGATCTCTTCGGTTTAATAAAAATATATTTAATTCTATTCCAATAAAATATAAGATATAATTTTAATAATCTTTTATTCATTACATTATCCTACTGAAGTTTTGTTCTTTAGCAAATCTAATACTGTTTCTAAACTTATCTGCTAGTTGATCACCTTTGTGAGATATGACAAAAGTATTTTCACCTTCTAGTGTATTCAGTATTCTTAAAAACTCTCCTGTACCTGTATCATCTAAACTTGAATCAAATATCTCATCTAGTATTAATAGATTTGTATTAGTAGAGTTTTTCATTTTTGCTACTGCTCTCCATGTAAATAATAATGCTAAGTCAATACGCATTTTCTCACCTTCACTAAACGAAGCATAATTAAATGTATCTCTAAACCTTGACTTAATTGTTTCAGTAAAGTTTTCGTCAAGTTGAAAATTAACATAGAAGTCCATACTCATAAGATACTTATTAATTAGTTGATTCATAATAGGCAAATATTGTTTAATGATTTTAGTTTTAATTCCTGTATCGTTTAGTATCTCTCTAGCAGTATTAACATAAACCATTTCTTCTTTAAGTTTTGAACGTGATGCTTCAACACCTTTACACTTATCCTTTTCAAGTCTAAGGTTCTCTTCATCTTTTTCAGATACTTTACCTGATTTAAATTTTTCTATATCTATTTCTAGTTTTGCATTATACTTTTCTAGTTCTACAATAGAAGATAACAATCCAGCACGTTGAGCTTCTGATCCTCTAATAACTTGTAATGCTTTATCAATATCATCAACTTGTTGTTTAACTTTTTCCATTTCTACTTTTAATTTACTTGCACCATCAGATATTTCAGAAACTTTATTTTTTCTTTCTGTTACCATGTGTTCTTTGTGTACGCTATCTATATCTTGATGGCATGTAGGACAGTTTTCATTATCAGCAAAGAATACTAATTCTTTTGTTAATGCTTTATGTTTTTCTGTTAGTGTTGATCTAACGTCTCTTAACTTTCGTAATCTATTATCATACAATGATTCATCTGTAACTTTAGATTTTAACTCTTCTATTTGATTTTTTAGAATAGTACTTTCATCATTTCTTTCAGATAGTATTTCTTTATTCTCTTCTAATGTTTTTTCTTTATCATTTATAATTTCATCTTTATCATTTTTAATATCACTAATAAAGTTTTCTTGTAACGCAATCTTTTCAACTGCCATATTAAATTGATAATCTAAATCTTTTACTTCATCTGTTAAGTCTTTTAGTTTTGATTTAAGTATCATATTCATGATTGAGAATATTTTAATATCTAATATTTCTTCAACAACTTCTCTTCGATGTATTGCTTTCAATTGCATAAAAGGTACGAATGATGCATTACCTAAAATAACAACTTGGGTGAATGAACGAAAGTTTAATTTTAATACTTGTTGCTCTAAAAACTTCTGATAGTCTCTAGCATTTGCTTCTTGATTTATCATTACATCATCACAATAGATTTCAAACTTATTAGGTTTGATTGATCTAACAATCTTCCATTCTTTAGTACCAACTCTAAATTCAATCTCAACAACACAATCCGTATTATTAACTGTATTAACTAATTGTGATTTAGATATTACTCTAAATGGTTTACCAAACAAAGCAAAACATAATGCATCAAGAATAGTAGATTTACCACTACCATTTTCTCCAACAATCAATGTAGATTTTTGTCTGTCTAATTGTATTTCTGTAAAACTATTTCCTGTACTTAAAAAGTTTTTCCATTTAATGCTTCTAAAATGTATCATAATTTATACTCAAAGTTTTGTGTTTCTGAATTAACGTGAACCTGTTTGGCTCCGTTACTAATATGAAAGTGTGTTGCCATTGGATTCAATGGTGATAATGTAACTAATCTTTCTATCTTATTACTCTTTGCCCAATCAAATAATTTTTTAACAATCTCTTTACCTGCACCTCTTTTTCTTGACCAAACAGTATAAGCAACTGCAATCTTACCATCTTTTACTCTAGACATGTAATCCATTTCTCTTACTGTAAATGGTACTTCGGGGCAAAAGGCAACACAAATAATTGCTTCTATCTTATCTTCAAACTTTAACCCAAATATTTTTCTACCATTTGTAATTCTAAAGCCTAAAGTTAATTCAGGTCTTACAGGGTCTTCTGCTACATCAATGTCATCAAGTTCAACTAACTCTGAACCTTTGACCCACTTAAAAAAATCTTCTAAATTATTTTTCCATTTTTTCATCATAATTCATTACCCCAACTATCCCAACCTTCTCGTTCTCTTCTTGCAAACAATTCAACATAAGGACCAGGTAGTAATTGTTCTATCCTAGTATAAATCTCGTCTGGCTTTCTACTATGTTCTTGTCTTGGTGCATGTATTAATTGTCTTACTGATTTTGATAGTCTGCTAGGTTTACCTTTTGTTGCAAGTAAACACATTTCGGGGTTTGATCTTGTCCAATAACCTAAACCTGTAAACATACCCATATCATTTTTATTTTGCTTCGCCCATGTAAAACCTACTGTTTTGTATTTGAAACCCCACGCTTTAATAACTTCCAAAGCTTCTGGTAGCATTGGGTCAACGCACCACATAAGTAAGACACAGTTGTCATCAGCAAGATCGCTAACAGGTAACTTACAAATATCAGATATAGACATGCAATCATAATGCTGTGTTGCATTACGCCCATCACCTTTTGAAGAGTAGCTTTTAAAGTGCCAGGGTGGGTCTGCATATATTACCTTATAGGTTTTAGAGTTCCAAGTCTTGAGCTTCATTGTATAATCCTCGCATAGTACTTTTAAGTCTATCTTTATCTAAATCAAGTTCTAGTTCGTCAACGTATTTGTCTAACAATGCTGTTGTGTCTTCTGCGTATTTTACAATATCATCTGATACGTTATCAGCATTTGTGTCTGAAAAATCCTCTATAATTTTTACTTCGTGTGCATTTGCTTTTAATAATTTTTCAGTAAACATATCAAACTTATATAAGTCTTTTTTATTTACTACAATTAGTTTAACATATTTTCTTGCATACTTTGATACATCATGATTTGTATAATCCTCTTGAGTATCATCGTAATAAATCTTTTCAAATATTGTTAATGGATTTACTATTCTTTCTAAGTCCATTGTTTCAGTATCAAATATATGAAAACCTTTTTGGTCTTTGTAATCATTCCAATAAATCTCATAAGGATTACCTAAGTAATATATGTGTCCGTCATCTGACTTGTGATGAAAATGTCCTGTGAATACTGTATGAAATTTTTTAAATAATTCTTTCTCATATCCTTGTTCATTTATTTGTCCTTTATGCATTTGGAAACCTTTGACTTCTAAATGACCCATACAAACTTTTGCTTTACTTTCATCTATCATACCCATAGAGTAAATGTAATTTTGTGGATTGATCCACGGCATCATTAAAATATCTAGTCCACCAATATTGACATCTTGTGCCTCTGCATATAAATGAAAGTTTTTATGTTGTTGTCCTAGAAGTTCTTCTAGTGAGTTAACATCATTTGTATTCTTATAATAGATATCGTGATTACCAACTATACAATGAAAGTCAACCTCTAAATGTTTTAGTGGTAATACAAATCTTTCTCTAAAATCTTTTGCAGTTTTAAATGAAACGTATTTTCTACGATCCATAAGATCACCTAAGTGTAAAACTGTTTTAATATTATGTTGCTGTAAATATGGAAAGAATACACCTTCATAAAAATTATAAAAAAATTCTGAAAAGTTCTCGTTGTCGTTTCTAGCACCAAAATGTGTATCAGTAATTATAGCAACTTTCACTCTTTATCCTCTTCCATAAAATTTTCAAGACCTTGATTAGAAGTGTCTTTAACTTTTTCTTTTGTTTTATATACAGGGCCATCTGTTGGCAACATAATTGTTGGATCGAATCCTTGAATACTATATGCAGTTGTATCACTAGGTAATTGTGTATGAGTTATGTATGCTGACTTTTCTATGATTTTGTGTTTGATATGTGTTTGCTTTTTTTCTTTTTGTATTCTTCTAATAAACGCATAGTAGATAATTTGTGTGAAATATGCAAACGGATTTTTAGATTTAGCTGGATCAAAGTTGTAAAGATACTGCAAACAATTTTCAATACCATCTGATACCATTTCTTCTTTGTAAGTATAATTTACAAAGTTAGGTCTGAATGATAGTCCGTTTGCTATCTTTAAAAAACATTCTCCAATGTAATGAGGTACAGGTGGTCTTTGATCACCTGACTCGTCTGCATCTTTACATAGAGATTTAAAGATTTTCATTTCTTCAAATAGTTTTTTATTATCTACATAATGTGCTGGGGATTTTTTTACTCTTGCTGCCATAGATTCTTTCTCATGTTATAGTGTTAAAGATAACATATAATACTATATGTTGTCAAGGTATTATTTGGTTAATGTAATTTTTTCTTATTAGGTGGATAATCACCCAATTCCATTAACTGATCTAAAAGTTCATCGTAATGTTCGCTACGAGGTGCATTGATATTTGGTCTATGTTCTCGTTCTCTAACTTCCCATTCTCTACGAGCTAATTCTGGTCTTTCTTTCAAAAATCTTTTTAGTTGTCTATTGTAAAAAGTTACTAGACCTGGTGATGCAGGTGCGACTGTAACGATGGCAGATTTTTTAATCTTAATATTACTCTCTTCTGTATAAGGATGCAACCAAGATGATAATGATAGAGTCTCCATGATACCAGTATCCGTTATCGCTGGATGTGTGTTCATCTTCATTGGATTTTGTATTGTAGTGTGTTCTTTAGATGTTGTAGGTTTAATATTACATACAATATCCTCACCATTGAATAGTTTAATTAAATACATATACCTTCCTTAATGCCATGTTTAAACGTGTTATAAGACACGCTAATGGCCGTTAATAGATTAATCATACATTGACCCTATCTATCGTGTAATCGAATTGTTCTTCGTTATAGATATTTATTCGTTCTTGAAAATGCAAGAGTGTGAAATTCTTTTTATTGTTGTGTGATATGTCGTCTGCTATGTCGAATAGTTTGACTTTATTCTTTGATTCTGTTTTTCTTAAACCTCGACCAATTGATTGTAGTACTTTTATCCGAGACTTATAGGGGCTTGCAAAAACAACGTTGTGTAGATTGCGAATATTAATACCAGTGGAAAACACTCCGTAACTTGCGAGTATAATGATATTATCTTTCTTTTCAGCCAACGCCCTAATTTGTTCTCGTTCATCCGTTCCTACTCCCCCATGTACAAAGTATGTTTCTTTGTCTAGTTTTTTAAATAAGTCTAATAACGGTATGCCATGTTTCTCAACTCTTTGATAAAGACATAATGTATTACCTTTAAGATTTTTATGAAGATCGTATATAAACTTATTTCGTTTTTTGTTTGATACCAAGTATTCAATTTCTTCGTTGTAATTGAAATCCTTACATTGCTTACTTATCTTCTCATCGTGCTTTAATACTAAACAATTAATTGACAGTTTGGCAATTGTGTTTTCATCCATAAGTTTTTTAGTTGTAGTTACTGTTTCTGCTTTACCAAACAATCCCTCTAGTACTAATCTGTTTGTTTGAGTACCATCAAGTGTTCCTGTAAAACCAAAACGATATGGACACTCTTCCAATTTTTCCATAATCATTGTAAGAGATTTTGCTTTAAATAAATGTGCCTCATCACCAAAGATAACTCCATAAGGTTTAAAAAACTTCTTAGACATCTTATATAATGATTGCCATGTAGAAATCACTACGGGTTTGTGTGTTTCTTTATCATGACCTGAATAAATTTTATGTATTTGTTTTTGACTCCAACCATATGATACAAAGTCCGAAGCCATTTGTTCTACTAGTGATGTTGTTGGAACAATAATTAATATCTTCTTTTTCATTATGAAATAGAATCTAACTAAAACATATATGATATATGACTTACCACTTGCAGTTGGTGATACAAATAATCCTCGTTGTTTTGCTAATGCACTCATGATACAATCTAATTGATAGTCTCTATGTTCAAACGGAATATTAAGTGACTTAATAAATCCTAACACATTTTTTTCTGTAACGTTAGCTTCATGTTTAAGATTATCATCTTTAACATACTTTACACCATTCTTTTCAAAAAACTCTTCTAGATATGGAAGTAGACCTACATAGATTTGATTGTTTCGTATTGAGAACAATCTAATCTTACCATCCCACATTCTGTTTCTAACTGTGGGCATAAACTTTGCACCAGGCACTTCAAAAGTAAAATATGATGAAAGCTCTCTTGCTACTGATGGTTCACAATGAACATATAGATGTACATCGTTTACTTTTTTTATCCAAGCTGACATTTTTGTAATACCACTAAGTTGTTTTGGATTGTTACATACTCTGCCTGTTTGAATTTATTAACCCAATCATCTACAAACTTTGTTACATCTTCACTTATATTGTAATCATGAAAAATACAATAACCATCGTCATCTAAATTATCCCAAAAATTCATTGTGTCTTTTCTTACCGAGTTTCCGAAATGATCTCCGTCAATTAAAAGACAACCAAATTTTTCTTTAGTGTTAAATGTTTTTGAATCTTCTTGTATTGTTTGTAATCTGTTTTTGTATGTAATAGGTAAATACTGCATTGTATCTTTTAGTTTAAATTTTAAATCTATTGATACAACTTTTCTAAATGTGTGAGCAGTTGCATCTAATAAAATTACAGTAGAACCACCTTGACCTATCTCTAAGATATCGCCATAAGTTTTTTCGCTGATAAAGTTATCAAGGAATGAGTATTCTTCATTTCGCATTTGTTTAATAGGTTGAAACCAAGCGTCTTCTATTATCATCCTAATAATCCTGCCTCAAATTTTTGTGCTTCTAAACAATTTTTTATATCCCAGCCTCTTGCCGATATAGACTTTAAAGCACCTTCAATATACTTACAAGTTTCGTCAAGATAAACTATTTTATTTTCTGATTTAATTATGTCTTCATCTGATTCGATGTAAACAGAAAGGTCGGTCTTAAGTACTTTTAAATCAAATGGTTTAGTGGCATATATTTTGGCGTCTGCCTTACCACCATAGTATTCCCATTTTTGTCTGTAAAGTACTTTGTACTCCCCTTTCGCCTTCGCAAGTAAGAAAGCGAAATTGGATTTGTAATCTAAAAATTTTGCGTATAGTTCTTGGTTCCGTAAAGCTTCAGTATCTAAGTGATCACGATTTACAGGAAGTTCTTTATATACAATTTGTTTTAATTCTTCTAGTGTCATAATAAAGATTACTATACATTAAAAAGCAAGGAATGTCAAGGGTTATTTTTTCTTTTTATTAACTCTTTTTTTCTTCTTTGCTACTTTTTTCTTTGCAGGTTTAATTGATTTAAACCAATTGATTATTCTTTTAAACATGTTTTACTCCTTAAACAAATTTGTTGATAGTATAATATTTATATTGAAAGTCAGCAGTTGCCTTTAGATAGTCCACACTTGATTGTTCTTGAGAAAACTCTAATGAGGATAGTGATACAGGATATAAGTCTTCAAACTTAACTTCTGCAATAGGATTGTTCTTGTTTGTTAGTAATGTTATTGTTGCATCTGAAAACATACTTCTTACTGCTGTAGCTTTTGATGTTTGTCCAATGTCTGTTGTCTTACCAAGTGTTGTTGATGGTGTAACTGATTGATTTGCTCTGAAGTCTGAGAATTGTGAATTTGATTGTGGGAAACCAATTGCCATAAGCCAATTATGTATTTCCATATAGTTATCAAAAGTTTCGTTAACTAGGAAACTTAGTGTAAGATTTTCAAAAGTTATTTCATCACCCATTGTAGGAATCTGTTTTAAAGGTGTAGGTATAACTGTCTCGCCCATGTTAACACCAGGCAAAGTTAAACTATTTACGAAAAACTGAACCTCAGGCAACTGATTAATTGTCAGTTGAAACTGTGTCGGTGATGCGTAATCTATATTATCGGGTTGTCCTCTGATAGCCATACTACTATTTAGTAGTATTCGTATCGACTTCTTGCCAACTTTCTTCGTCAGCTTTTCTCATTTTCTCTTTAATTGCAGGTGGAAGTGTTTTGTAGTATTCTATTTTTGCTTTGATACCATACCATATATCTGTATGTGTATGTTTTGAACATGATATTAGCGATAAAGATGCTACAATTATGAAGCACCAGTATAATGATAAAATGAATATTCCTGCTTTCTTTTTCATAGTAATTTTGAATAAAAAAAAGGCGCCCCGAAGAGCGCCTTCTTTAATTTTTTGATCCAAACTAGGATTACATTAAGTTTGTAACTTTAACTCTTCTGTAATATTTGTTAGAGTTCGCAGTAATTGTAGTAGCTCCATTTGAGCCAGCTGCAACTGTTCCTGTGTGGAACGGGTTCGCTGCGATTCCATATCTAGTTTTGAAACCGATTTTTGGTTGGAACGAATTCTCACCAACGGCTCTTACCATTTGTAGAGGTACATATGGACAATAGAACATACCAGCATCGTAAGGTGATGTTCCTTTGTAACCAACAACGTAGTACTGACTAGCAGCAACGTTAGCTGAATACGGGTCAACATATACTTTGTATCTACCGTTAAGTACACCAGCAAAAGTTGTGCTTGTGTCATCAACGTTTAGGTTAGTTGATAGAGCAGGCGTGTAATCTAATACACCAGCCATTTGTAGAGCAGAAGCAACATCAGCACTTGTAATGATGATATTCCCTTTTCCTCTTCTCGTTTGTTGTCCGATAGCATTTGCGTCTCTTTCGATTGCAAATAATAGTCCTTTGAATTTCTCAACTGACCATCTACCGTTAGAGTCTGTATCCAAATCGAAAATACCAGCAGTTGTAGTATTTACCGCAGCGCCTTTAACAGCAGAGTGGTAAATGTTTCTAACTACTTCTCTGTTGATCTCTGTTAAGATTTCAGCAGAAAGGATATTTGCTAATTCAGTTTCAGCATCTAAGCCGTGAACTGCTTTAAGGTCTTGAGCAAGTTCCATTGTGTACTCAGCTTTAAGAGCTCTTGATACAGCAGTTACAGTATGTTTTTCAATAGAGAAAGCCATTTCTGCAAATTCGTCAGTACCATCACCCAAAGTTTCAGCTTGAGTTGTAGTCATACCAGTTGCAGTAGAGTAAGTACCAGCAGAAGGTGAGTCGTTCAATGCAGCAGGGTTAGTACCAGATTGATCGCCACCGCCAGTGTCTCCAGCTGCGTCTTGGTTTGACAAGAATGGAATTTGTTCGTCAACTAATGCTTCAGCACCATCGCCAGAAGCTGCTCTTGCTCTCATAGCAAAAATCAGACCTGTTGGGCCAGTCATTGGTTGAACACCGCATACGTCATATGCGATAAGGTTAGGCATACTTCTTCTAACTAATGAAATTAGGATCGGGTCCCAATTGTCAACGTTAGCGCCAGTTGCGTTTGTTGGTGCAGCTTCGCCTAAGAAGCTTCTGTCTTCTCTCAAAGACTTCTCTTGGTTTTCCAAGATCAAAGTAGTCACAGCTCGTCTGTATGCATCATCGATTTTTGGTAATTCGGGATGCTCTAGGACTGGCTGCCACTTTTCTTGTAGATGTTGTGTTTGAAACATTTTGGTTTCTCCTTTTTTATCTATATTTATTAATTGCCGTTACTTACAGCAGTTTTTCCAATAGCGGTCATATATTTTGCCATTGGGGAACCCTCTGTAATGTCCTGTACAGCGGTGCCAGTTTCTACTCCATTATCAATACTTTTTGATTCAACCTTAATGCTTGGGAAGTAAGACTCTTTGATTGTGTTTAACTTTTCAGCGAAACCTTCTTCGTTAGAGTATTCTACATCTTGAGCTAAAGTTTGAAACTTCTCAATTTCAGTTTCAGTTAAATCAGAAGTGACATCTGATATAACTTTTTCTTTAATTAGATCAGAATTAGAGTTTTTCGTTTCAACAACTTGTTGAATTGTTTCTTCTAATTTCTTTTCTAATGTCGAGATTTTATCTGCCTGTGCTTCAAGTACATCGTACTTTTCATTAGGCACATCAATATAGTGATCTTCAAACAATGTTTTTAGACCAGATATAAAGTCTTCTGCGATCTCACCTTTAAGTCCTCTTTCAAGGGCAAGTTCGTTTTCTTTCATCCACTCTTCAACAACATAGTTTAAATAGTTGTCAACTTTTTCAGATAGTGAATTTCTGTTTTCAGTTTGAGCTTCAATTAACTCTGAAGCATACTCGTCTTCAAGTCTTTTGATCTCTGATCTGATTTTAGATTTTACAGCAGTTTCAAAAATTGTAGCTGCTTTGACTTTGAAATCTTCTGAAAGATTAGAGTCATTTGATAAAAGAGCATCTACATGTTCTTTAACGTCAACTGATTTTAGTCTTTCTTCTGTTTTCTTATCTTTTTCTTGTTCAGAAATTTCAACTCCTTTAGAGTCGAATGATTGATGTAAGTTTTCTATTTTTGCATCTGATAAAGAAGATACACCGTCAGTCATTTCTTTGACCATTTCATCTTTGGTTTTATTCATAGATGCTTTCATGTAAGAAGCATACATGTTTTCCAATGCGTCTTTTTTCATAGACTTCATTGCTTTTAACATTGTTTCTTTCATTTTACCTGTGTCTGGTTTCATTTCTTCTTCTTTGTCATGCATTTCTTCAACCTCTTTTTTTTCAGATTTAGCGTCTAAAGATTTTTCATCTTCTTTTTCTTCTTCTTCTTTTAATTTCGGTTGTGCATCTGGTTTGCCTTCACCTTTTTGTGGGGCTTGACCAGTAATTTCTTTTGCCTTTGCAACGACTTTCTTGACAGGTGCATCGCCTTGGTCTGGTGAGACCACTGCACTACCAGTATCTTGAACTTCGCCTTCGGGCTTCTTATCCATAGGTTCGGCTTTCATAGAGCCTTTCTTAGGAGCATCAGCACCATTGGCTTCTTCTAATTCTGCCAAAACTTCCGCTTCTAATTCCTCAATGGTTTTGTCTAATTCATTAGCCATGGGGATTTCTCCTTTGTGTTGTTTATATTAATAATTATTTATATAACTTTATTTATAAAACATCGGATTTACATAGGTAAATCTTCCGCTTGATAAACAAAGCGTCTATTCCGTTCTAGTTTTGTGGTAGTTGTAACAAAGTCATTTTCGTACTTTAAATCAGTATTCGAAAATATCGACATGTTTGTTGTGACCAACACATTACTAAAATTTCTTTCATAGTCCAATGTCATCTTTTCTCTGGTCTCTTCCACCAGTCCAACACTAGACCACATCTTGATGAATATGTTTGGTAATACCTTCATATCCCCTTTTAGTGTGTCTATGTTGCAAAAAACAACATCATACTTATCGTCAACAACATCATACCTAGATAAACTTCGTCTTGTAAAGATGTATTCCCCATTATATTTAAATCTTTGGATATACTCTTGTTGTTTGTCTTCAAGATTAAATCCATGACCTCCTTTTGAAGGCCGCCAAGTTTCTGCTTCATCAATGTTCGTTGCAGTCTTGACATCATTATCGTATTGTGCTAGGAAGAAATCTAAGTTACTCATTCCACCTAAACTCAACACGCTCTTAACATTATGATTACGAAATAAACTATTTAATATTTCCACTTCGTAAAGATCATAATGATAATAATCCTTTTTCTCACGATTTGGTTTTTGAATACGAGTCAACTCGTTAAACCAACTATACATAATATACCTTATTTATTTATAAGATTTCTAAGCTGCGTATGACTTAACTTTAGAAATCAATGAATCTGAAAATATCTTTTCCCATTTTTCATATATAGGAATTGCTTTTTCTTTCATCTTAATTTTGTCTTCTTCAGAAATTTTTGTAATAGTCTTACCATGTTTCTTTGCTTCTAACTCATAGTTTTCATGATCTTCCTCAGACCATTTTCTTTCTAGTCTTGCAACTTCAATAGCTGTCTTTCTAAAAATTTCTTGATCTTCATCTGACAAAGTTGACCAGAAATCATTTGATACCATGATGTCTGTAATAAACATGTTATGGTTTGTGTTCAACCAATATTTAGCTTTGGGAAATCTAGTGTAAGTATTTTCAACTGACTCTGCTTCCAAGTCTGACATTTCCAACCACTCTGTATTTGATTGAATAACTTGTTTTGAAGTTTCTACACCAAGCTCTTTAATGTAATCTTGGCAAACAGGATTTCCACCAACTTTAATTTTATTAGAGTTTTGTAGATCAGCCAAATTTGAAATTTTAGTATTAGACCCAAAGTTTCTGTATCCACCTGAATATGTGTATGCTAATCCTTGTACATTTAGATGATGAGATAATTTAAAATTTAATTCATCACCTAGATCACCTTCCATTGCTTTTGAACAATGATCGTGTGATTCAAATAAGAATGGTAAATCTAATGCTAGAAAATCTTTTACACCATCATGCATTTGACCGATTTTATAAACTTCGGTTTGTGACATTTGATAGTCATTGCACGATAACGCAGTTACAGGTAACTTACCTGTTTCAGCTTCAAAATGTTCTTCACTTTCTTTTTCGTGAATTACGATTTCGTATTTTCCTTTTGTTGCATCTTTGATTGCTTCTTGAAACGCTTTAGCTGTTCTAATGAACAGATTTACAGGTTTGTGTGCAATCAACCAATTTACTTTAATACTCATAATTTCTCCTAATTATAACTGTTTTAAAAATTTTGCAAATTCTAAACTTGCTTCAATATTTTGTCTTGCTTTTGCTTTCGCTTCTATTCTTGCTTTTGCTTCTGCAACATGAGATTCAATTAAACTTCCATGATCCCAAACCCACTCTTTGCCTTCCATTATGCCTTCAACGAAAGCACTTGGTGCTGATGGGTCAGATACGATATCACCTGCTGTTGCTAATTTAAAATCTGATCTTACATAGTTAGCAGCGCCTCTTTGATCTAGTGATCCCATACCTCTAGATGAAACTCCTAATGTTGCACCTTCGTCCATAAGATTTTTTACGATCTTACCCATTGGTGTATCCATTATTTTTGCTTCGCCGACAAAGTTATCTCCGTCTGCTTCTAGTTTAGTAATCATGTGTGATACTCTATCAAGATTTACTGTTGGACCTTCTGGGTGTCCTAACTCACCGAATGCTCTATTCTTTTCGATAAATTCTTTGTTGTAAGATTTAACTTCTTTCATTAAGATATCTTTTGGATATACTCTACCATTTCTATTCTTAATGTTTGATTGCATGAAAATTCCTCTGATCTTATAATTTTTCTTACCATCTTTTTCTTCGATAAGAAAATTATCTTGAGAGAAATCGTTTGCTTCTGTGATTAGTTTAACTGTTTCCATTATTGAATATTATCGAAACCCGATACCTTTTTGCATTTCATAATTACTGTACCAGTACAAGCACCATCGTTTTCTATATAGATATCGCCATCTACGCCTGATCCAGCATTATTTGCTATTGTAGGAGCACCTTGACCTGTGTGGTTATAGTGTCCGTTTCCGTTTAATGTAAACGCTGTTACGTTAGAACTAGCATTCCATTCTATTTCTGTTACTGAACTACATGTCCACCAAATTGAAACAATTGAAACTCTAGGATTAGTAGCAGCTCCTGCCAATTCGGATACGTCAAGAACTTTCAATGCTGTTCCGTTTGTTCCTGTAATTGTATGTTTAGTAACTACTTCAAAGTCTGAATCTACTAATGTTTGTGTTGCAATTGCCATTTGTTATTCCTTTTTAATTCATAAAATCAGACGCTTCTTTTTCAAAGTAATCATATAGTTTCTTTTCAGGTACTCTATGTTTCTTTGCAACGTCTGTTATAGTCTTCTCAAAGTTATTTAGGAAATTACTACCCTTAGAATCCATTTTTTTAAATAAATCATCAATCGCTTTCTTCATTTTAGGCGATTGTTTTCTGTATTCTTTGGATTTCTTATGTTCATCTTTCTCTGTAATTGATGAATATAGGGAAGCAAAGTCCATTTTATTAACTTTCTGTTTCTGTCGCTGGTACTTCAGCTGGGGTTGCATCGATATGACTATTGACTATATCTCTTGCGACTTCCTGCTTTTTAGTTTCGATTGCGTCTGCAATCTTACTTTTCATTGCACCTTTAAACGCATCTTCAGCATCAAGGTGACTACCTTTTGCTAATGCATCTATTATTTTATCTGGCATAATTTATCTCCTGTTTATGTATTATTTAGTATCCGTATCAGCACCGTCATCCTTATCGGAGTCTGATGCACCTTTGCCATCGTCTTCAATTGGCTCGCCGGCAAATGATGGTACTCTTGTAATTCCGTCTGTTTGAGGAATATCAACACCACCGTCTTCAATATCTGATCCAGCTTCTTTGTTTATTTGTTTCTGTATTTCTTTGATCTCATAGTCTGTCATTTTCAATACATTCTTATAAACAAATTCTTTACTAAAGAAAGTACCAATATAATTCTCTACTGATCCTAACATATTAATTCTTTCGTTTAATAACTCTTGAGCTTTTAATTCTGAGAAATGACCATCCTTTAAGAAGTCAAACTGAATATGCTCTTTGATTTTTCCCCACTCTTCAATATTGATAACACCTTTTAAAACTAATTGTGTTTTCAACATGTCTAAGAATAGTGGTACAAATTTCTTTCTTATTCTTTGAATGAACTTAGTAAATTTTAATTCGTCTCTAGTAATCTCTGTTGATCTACCTAGTGAGAATGATTGCTCTGCTTCTAATCTTGAAATAGGAACATTTAAACTTCTGTATAGTTTTCTTTGGAAGTATGTAATGTCATCTATCTCGCCTAAGTTTGATCCACCTGGTAGTGTAGTAATTTCTGTTCCTCTACCACCTTCTCTTCTTGGTAACCAAAAGTCTTCTAACATTGACATGTGATTTCTATCGTCTCTGATCTCACCTGTTCTTGCATCATAAACAAGTTTGTTTCTGTACCTGTTCATAACATCTTTTAGATATTGCTCTGCTTTTTGTTTAGGTAAATTACCTACATCAATATAGAAAATTCTTCTTTCTGGTGCTCTTGATATTCTGTAAATAACAAGACTGTCTTCAATCATTCTTAATTGATTGACAGGTTTAATTGCTTTGTGCAGATAAGATAATACTTGATTTTTATTTGCATCAATCAAACCAGATTGAACATATGTAATTGCATCGTCTGATATTCTCATACCTTGGTTCATCATACCTTTTAACATCTTCTCATTGTAAAGATAATAATCTTGTTCATCTTTAACAATAACAGAACCTTGAGGGCCTGGTACTTTTTGAACTGCTTTTACTTTTCTGATTTTTCTAGGATCAATATATCTTACTTCTTGAATACCTAGTTTAGGGTTTTTTGAATTAATAATTTTATGATAAAATAATCTACCATCTACATACCAACGTCTAAAGATATCGTGTCCTTTAGAATCAAAATCAAGTAATGAGAGAACATCATCGAATGCGTCTCTCATACTTTTTTTAATTTTGTCTGAATATTGTAGATTGTCTAAAACTATCTCTACGGATTTATCTCTTTCGTCTGAAACGATAGCCTCATTTACGATATCTTCAATTGCACTATCACACTCTGGTTGTTGTCCAATGTCTCTGTATCGTCTAATGAGATCAAGATCATTTTTATCTCGACCATCGATATCCAACACTTGAGCAAAGTGTCCACCACCTGATATCTCGGTCGTGCCGTCATCGGGTGATTTCTGAACAAATTTGTCTTCTGGTTGTGTATCTTTTACTCTTTCGAACTTAAATCCGAATAGCTCTGCCATAATGTACTCCTACTTGTTTTACTTATTACTATTTAGTAGGTTGCTTAAAAGTTAACGCCACTTGCTTCAAAGTGTTGATATCTCCAAGTCACCTCAAATTCTTCAATTGCGTTCACCGTTTCGTAAGACAATTCAATGTCTGCCAAAGTTAGTGGGTACGCATTTCTGAATATATACGATTTCAATGTTGTTCCGTCTCTGTCTAATTGTTCAACTGTTAAATCAGATTGATAATCAGCAGAAGAAATAACACCTGTGTTATCTGCAAGATCATTAATACCGTTCATCCAACGTTCCATTGCTGTACGAATATTAAAATCTGTATCGTTCATAAATGTTGCATTCCATGTTTCGAACTCTCTGTCGCCTGCGACATAGATTTTTCTACCTCTGAAAGGTACTTCTATTTCACCAAGTGTTTGACCTGGTAACTTAGAAGCCTTACAAAGAAATGAAGAGTTTGCTACGTTAAGTCCTGTAACAATACCAATTGGTGGTACGATAGTTACCCTAAACTGATTGGGTCTTGCTCCGCCACCTTTTAGTTGTGCTTTAAAGTCATCTATACTAGCCATCTTACACGCCTCCTACTTCACTAAACGCTACACCTGATCTAGTTGCAACAAAGTTTAGTGTTATGAAGTTAATAGAACGATTTGGTTTAACATAAATGTCTGAAACAAATTCGTTTCTGTTAATTACTTCACCTGTATTGTTTGTTCCATCAGCAACAACTTGGAAAGCCTCAATTCCTCTTCGACCTTGAATGTCTCTTAGGAATGGTTCTACTAAGTTTTTAAACTGAGCTCTTGTGAATGCATCGTTAACTTCAAATAATTGAAATTTAGAAGCAGTTGCAATTGCTTTTTCTAGAACTATAAACAGTCTTCTTACGTTTATTCTATCAAATGCTGACGTAGTTGTCAAGGCAGTTTTATCACCAAATAAAGTTGGACCTTGGCCAGGGAAATTAACAACAGGGTTAACTCTTGCTGAATAAAGATCGTCTCTTTGAGATTGGTTAGGATTGAAAGAAAGTTTAATTGCACCTCTTAACACACCTCTGTTAAATCCAGCGGGTGAGAAGAATACTTCTGCAACTGAGTCTGTTCTAGCACACAATCCAGCGATATCACCGTTAAGTGGTACATATCTATAAACGTCATTATATCTGTCGTACATGTATTTGTATCCACTATCAAGAACTGCGTATGAAGAACTTGGTAAAGTGTTTGCGGCATTTACAACATTTGTTTTCATAGTCGAACCTTCTGCTACTCCTACTGTCGCTGCTCTATGAGGCGATATAAAACACATTGCATCTTTTCTTGCTTCTGCAAGAGCGATCAACATTGTTCCATGCGTATCATAGTTTGCTTGAGTATCAGCTGCGATTGAAGATGATCCACCAATGATTAAGTTAACATCATTTGCTTCTGCATCGTCATATCTGTTATAAGCAGTTGAAATTTCAGCATTAGTTAATGAATAGTCATCTGTTCCACCTGTTAGTGAATCAACTACTGGTGCATCTACAGCTGTAAATGCTGTACCTGAACTAATATCTGTTCCCCAATTTGAACCACCACTTGTATGGTCTGACCAATAAATCATAGTTGATTGTGCAAAGAAAACATCGGGGTAAAAGTTTGAATTACCTTGTGGTGTTTTTGCGTTAGGATGTTTAGATACTGCTGGGTATGTTTCTATAACACCTCTTGTTCTTTGTCCAGCTGCGTCTGTATCAAAACCAGTGATTGCACCAGTTGTGTCATAAACGACAACATGCATTTCATCAGCTGTTCCTTTTGAGTTTTGAGTAGACCATGGTGATGTTCCTGGCGCTCTATCGAAAAGATCATGGAATCTCCATTTTCTTTTGATGTATGAGTTATCAGGTATAATGTTTTGTACACCTGCACCGTTTGGATCGTCTTTTAGTCTTACTGTTAAATTATCTGAAGATATTGCAGTTACTTCGTATTCGTTTCCTGTCTCACCAGAAACTGGTGTTGTTCCAGCACTATCTGAAAAGAAAGAAATAAAATCTCCAACGTTAATTACGTTGTTTGATAAGTCAGCATCGTCAACTGCTATTGTTGTAGCACCAGCTGCGTCTTCGCCAACTGTTAAGTTACCTGAAGATAATACTTGTTCGTATGCTGTTGCTGTAGCACAAATTGCAACTCCTATTGAGTTACCCCATGTACCTGCTGATCTAGCAGCCCATTCGCCATGCGAACCTTGTCCGTCTGCGAAAGATTGTGAATAGTGATTGTCGTCTCTGATTAATATACCACTGTTTGCACCTGCATTTAAGATACCAGATTCTGCTCTAACTACTCTTAGTGAGTTTCCGTATTGCAAAAAGTTTGCAGCACAGAACCAGTTTTCGTAGTTTGATGCATTTGGTTTTCCAAATAATCTTACTAAGTCTTGCTCAGTAGATATCGTTTGTATGCTGGAAACAGGGCCTTTTTCGAATGCACCTGCAATAGCACCAATAGATGTTGCAACTGCTGGAACGACATTCGTTAAATCGGTTTCATTTACCTGTACGCCAGGTGAAACTAAAAATGGCATCGTTGTTCTCCTTGTTAATTAGTCTTGCTAATATTATTCGAATAATATTTGTTTTATACATGTATTTATAGAAAAGTAATTTTCTACATGCTGTTTTTATATGCTCTAGTATATATAAATATTGAATATGCAAACACATTATCAAAAATATAAAGAAACTATCAAAAAAGTAGCTCGTAGGAACTATTCTAAGAGAGTTTCCTGGGTTAATAAACACTTAGACACATCCTCTTGTATGCAATGTGGTGAAAGTGAAACTATTTGTCTTAAATTTCATCCTCATGATGCTGAGATCAGAAAGAAATCTAAAATAACTGGTATCAATACAGACGCTAGAGACGAGATTGTAAAATTGATTGAAAACTCTAAAATACTTTGTCATAATTGTTGGATCAAGTTAGATAATGATTTAATCGAACTTCTATAACCTTTCATATACAAACTCTGCTATCATTTCTTGTCCTTTTGCGTTTGGATGAGCATCTTCTTTTGATACTTGAGTATTTTCGCTTAAAACTTTTTGTTTAAAATTATAACCACCTAGATTTGGATCAGTAGGCCAACCTAAAAAATTATCATCTATTTTATCAAAATAAGAACTATTCATTATGTATTCTAACAACTCTATTCTGTCTTCTACTTTAAGGTCATGAATACCAGTTTTAGAATCATAAGTGTAACCACGAAACAAATGTAACATTTGAAATTGTTTAAAAGGAATTTTTTTACTCTTACACACCTCTTGAAGACTATAATAATATCTTAAACTTTTATTTAGACAAGCATATATATCGTTGTCGACAACTTCACCCTTTTTTGATTTATTATAATGCATAGGTTTATTTAGCCATACTTCACTTTTACACCAATCACTTCTTTGACTTTGTGTCCAACCTGCAATTACTAATCCTATATTATCTCTTTTAACAATTTCATCCAATAAAGTAGAATAGATATATTCATTACCAGAACCAGACAGACCAAGATTGATACATTCCATATCTAATTTTTTTGCTAGTACTTCTGGCCACATTGGCCAGTTAGTATCCATGTCGGGGTGAAAAAGACTTTTAAAGTTTTTTTCAGTAAAACTACATCCACTAGTTAATAATATCTTTTTCATATTGTTATACTATACAGATATTTTATCTGATTGTCAAGGTCTTTTTTACCAATCTGTTTCATAGTCTCTAATCTTCACTGGTGACCATTTAGTACCATACTCATCTACATCATTTGGGTCATTTATTCCGTCATCGATAAATCCGAAAGGTGCCATTTCATTGTCTATTTGTTTTTGTTGTTCTTTCATCATGTTTGCTCTAATATTAACATCGGTCAATTCTTTAAAATACTTTTGATCCATTGCCCACGACATTAATACTATACACATAACCAAGTCATCATTAGACCCGACTTCTGCTTCAAAATGATTTCCTTTAATTATAAATGTTGATAATTCATTAATTATTTCAAAGTCTTCAATTATAATTTTGTCGTTTTCTATAACTTGTTTCATATTAGAACAACCAATCTTCTTAACTGCCTTTGTTGTTCTAACTCCTAACTGTCCTTTAGTACCAGAGAACCCTCCACCCATAATCTGTCCAGCACGACCACGCATGTAACACATTACAATATTATCATATTCTAATTCAAAGTGTAGTGTGTCTGCTACTTGTTGTCCTATATCATTTACCTCTGTAAGAACATATGCGTGATTATATGCTCTTGCAACTTGATTAATTTTATTTGGAAACATTAATGGTTTAATTTCATTGTCTTTAAATACTGCAACAATTTTATATGGTACAGTTGTTACATCAAAACAAATGAAAGCACTAGAGTCATTCTTTGTTCCTCTTGCTACGTCAGCAGTAATAAAGTATGTGTGATCTTTTATTGGTCTTTCATATAAAGATAATCCAGCACTTTTTTCTATGGGTTCTTTGTATGACATTGTTCTAAGTTTAGACGCATTGATAAGAGTATTAGTACTTCCTAAAAATTCACATTCAAACTCTGAAGCGAATTGTTGTTCACTAGTGTTAGCAATAGTTTCTTTTTTCCACTTTTCATCACGACCAGGTATTTCTGTCCAATGCACCTCTATTGGTACGTAAGTATTTCTTTTATGAATTGCATCGTTCCATAACTTATAGAACATATTCATTCCCATTGGTGTAGATACAATAATAACTTTTGTTGATTGACCAGAAGATATTGTAGGATAAACTGAACTAAAGAATTGTTCGGCAACGGTAGATGGTACGAATGCAAACTCATCAAGGAATATAATATTAAATGAACTACCTCGAACTGCTGATGCTGATGTTGAAGCTGCAAGTATCTTACTTCCATTTTCTAATTCAAGAGAACCTTTGTTCCATGATAAAACACCTTGTTGTAACCACTTAGGCAAATTCTCATAACCAAGTTGTAGTCTACCTAATAAGTCTCTTGCAGTTGCAGCTTTATTGGCAAGAATTGCTATATTAACATTGGCATTAAACAATGCATAGTGTAATAGATACGATACCATGATTGTTGACTTACCAGACTGTCGTGGTAGTTTGCAAATTGTAAATCTGTTATTATGAAAAGTACCCAACATATCTTTTTGAAAATTGTACATCTTAAAAGGAATTAATCCTTTATCAAGTGATACAATCTTAATATAGCTTTCCACAAAATATTGTGGATCATCCATACACTTTTGATACTCTTGAAGTTGTTCCTTAGTCCATTCAATTTGCTGATTTGCTTTTTTGAGTAATGGATTACCTAAATAATGTTCGTCTTGTTTGTTCATTTCACAATCCTAGTTGGATTTCTTAAACTGGTTGTACATTTCTTTTTACAATAACTAGGACACTTATCAGTAGATAGGTTGTCGTAAAATGTTTGCCAGGTTTCACTATTAATAATATCTTCTACTTTGTTATGTCTTATATTTAGTTGTTCATTTTGTAATGATTTGTATTCGGGGTCATCAACTTGTTTATCATCTAACCAACAACATGGATACATTTGTCCTGTGGCTGCTAAGTAAGGTGATCTTTCTTGTGGGTCTTTTAAACACTTTGGTACAAATACTTTTTCCTCTTCTTCTTCTTTTACTATTTCAATTGTAGGTTTAAGTCTTTCGTTAACTCTTGATGTATGATGTATTTCAATTTCTATTCCATGATTGTCTGCTAATTTTTTTGCAAAATCAATCTTATCTTCATTATATTGAAATACTAGATATTGCCACACTACTTTAATATTCATATCTCTCGCTTTTAACATTACATCAAACAAATACTCACCGTCTTGATTTTCTCTGTATGCAAAACTTTGATATGGGAGTCCGTCTAAACCAAACTGCCATACTGCATTTGGATTTGATTTAAATGCTTTTTCATACCACGCCATAGGTCTATGTGATGCAGCTGTGTGTAGTTGAACAAACTTATTTTGATCATAACACATCTTTAGA
>Ga0307488_10000145_pt1 | contig 51578 bp, 65 predicted proteins | sample SB02metaG_FD_202248 | JGI IMG/M metagenome (GOLD analysis project Ga0307488, IMG submission 202248) | Sea-ice brine microbial communities from Beaufort Sea near Barrow, Alaska, United States - SB 0.2 | ecosystem: Environmental > Aquatic > Marine > Coastal | place: USA: Alaska | collected... | reverse complement strand
TCCGTTAATGTGTCCCTGCATTAAGGACTTGTCCAAGGGTTGTCGGACAATCTTACTTTCTGCATCAGCCTTTCCATTGCGGCCAACACGGCCAACAGTTGTAGTACCATGTGCAACTCTCGACCCCTCAAAGGCCGCGAGCATTTTATCTGCTAGTGACATGCATCGCTCCTAAAAAAAACATTCACGCTAACGGCGTTAGCGTGAATGTTGAAAAGATTAAAACGGGATGTCGTTGTCCCGATTATCTTTTTGCGGAGGGGGAGGGGGAGCAGAGTTACCTTCACTGGCCCGAACCTCACCGGCATCTACACTTTGACGAAACATCTTGGCTTCTTCGTACATGTCCCGTTGATCACCGCTAAGTACGCTGTCCTTACTTATGGCGTAGTTTGAGTACGTCTCGTTGCGCTTATTGTTTTCATCAACAGTTTTTAAACGCCAAAGAGTACTGTAACACGGCAAGATATGTTGCTTGCCTGTCTTAGGATTCTTCATCCGGTTCATGGAAATCATGGTGCGCCAACGTTTAGCCACCTTCCGCTGAGTGCTCTTCATGTCAAGCAGAACAGGCTCACTGGTGCCGTCTTCTGCAATCACCAAACAGTAATGATCATCAGAGGTTACAAGTTCGTTACCACTAGGTAGACGATCAACAAGCTTACCGCCAACCTCTTCACGAACAACCTGTCTTAACTCATGAGCGTCACTGGAAAATTCCTGAACAAATCCACCACCCATGTCCCGTGGAACCCACTCCTTGTACGATGTCTTAATGTAGCAAGGGATAACTAAAAGGCCGTCATCACCAGGATATACTTGCCCTGTCAATGTGTTAAAAATATCCCCGGCAGAAAGACCCTCAATATACTTGGCATCTTTCTTGTTAATCTCCGGAGACATTTGCTGGGCAATTCTCAGGAATGGGATCTGTAATTCAGAGGCATCAAAGATGGCGCCTTCGGGACCATCTTCAAACATCTCATCAAAAACTTCACCCGACACCGCGGTTTGTTTAGCTGTCGCTACTGCATTAGCCATTATACTTTCCTCCGAATTTCTGCTGCGTTAGTTACAAAGGCACCGAACATATCTAGATCTATCGGAGTGCCTTGAGTCACCTGCTCTTTTACAAAAGCTTTTAATGTTGACGGGTGAACATGCGTCTTGGTCTTGGGATCAAACCCACGATCCCTAAGAAGTCCAACAACATCACCCGCGACATTGTCTTCTCCCTTGCCAAAGGTACAAGTGACATCGTTCTTTATGATGTCATCCATGCCATTGTCTCTTAGCCAAGCAAAGGCTTCTTCTTTCCTAGCAACCGGAATAGATGCATGGACAATCATTTTTCTGGAGACGGTCAGGCCATCAACATCAATGCGATCCATACCCATCTCGTCCATCAAGGATGGTATCATGTCAGTAGAAAGTTTCATTCTTTCTGCCTTGGATTCCTTGAGGTTCTGCTCCGTTATTTCAATTGTCTCTTCAATACTACGAAGCTTGCGTACCAAAGAACTTAACTGTTTACTCGTGTCTGTATCAATGATTGAGAGTACATCGTCCTCCTCAAACATGTCTTCAAATATGTCGCTCATCTAGTATTTCCTCTTCAGGGTTCGGTTGACAAGAGAGTTTATCATCCGTACTGTGGACTCTATCGGAGGTATGTGATGACTGTCAACTACAAATTTAAATATAAACCATTCGACCATCAACTATCAGCACTAGAGGCTGGTTGGAGTCGAAAGGAGTTTGGCCTGTTCATGGAAATGGGTACGGGGAAATCGAAAGTACTTATAGATAACATGGGTATGTTGTTCCTGGCGGGGAAAATAAACTTCGCCTTGGTCATCGCACCTAAAGGCGTGTATCGAAACTGGGTGGATAAAGAGATCCCAGAACACATGTCGGATGCAATACCACATCGCGTGTTCCGCTGGGTATCGTCGGCCAACAAAGCACAGAAAAAAGAAATGGCATTGGTCAAAGAACCATTCGCCGGGCTAACTATTTTTGTTATGAATGTCGAAGCATTTTCTTCACTGAAAGGAAAGCAGGCAGGAGAGTGGATGTCTCGTGCGTTTGGTAATTACGGTATGATAGCCATCGATGAAAGTACCACCATCAAAAACCATAAAGCCAAACGCTCTAAAAACTTATGCGATATTGCAACTGAGTTTAAGTATAGAAGAATCTTGACCGGTTCGCCAATAACAAAAAGTCCACTCGACATATATGCACAGTGCCACTTCCTAAAGTGGGGGATCCTTGGGCACATAAGTTACTATGCTTTTCAAGGTATGTACGCGGTCACTCGTCCACAACGAGCAGGAGGGAGAACCTTCCAACAGGTTGTGGGATATAAAAACTTGGATACTCTTGGAAAGAACATCGACAAATGCAGCTATCGCGTCCTGAAAAAAGACTGCTTAGATCTGCCGGATAAAATCTACACTATAAGATACGTGTCACTGACTGACGAACAGAAGGACATGTACAGTAAGATTCAGAAACAAGCTTTGATAATGTTTGATAATGGAGACATGGTATCCGCGCCGGCTGTAATAACACAGATGCTAAGGGTGCAACAGGTTCTGTCGGGACACCTCAAGACCGATGATGGAGACATGGTATACTTTGAGTCAAAAAGAATGGACGCCTTGCTAGAAGTATTGGAAGAGCACCAAGGGAAGGCAATCATATGGTCACGTTTCAGGCATGACATCATATCAATTACAAACACCTTGGAAAAAACTTTTGGAAAAGGGTCTGTCGCTTCATACTATGGAGACACAAAGGATGATGACCGGCAACGCATCGTTGAAAAATTCCAAGATAAAAACTCAAGACTCAGGTTCTTTGTTGGTAACCCATCTACTGCAGGATATGGCCTGACTTTAACTGAAGCAAACTTAGTGGTATATTATGCAAATGACTTTAACCTTGAGACTAGAATCCAATCCGAGGACCGAGCGCATAGGATTGGTCAGGTAAACAAAGTGACGTATGTCGATCTCATATCGGAAGGCACCATAGACGAGAAGATTGTTGAGGCTTTGCGTAATAAGATTAACATAGGCGCCAAAGTATTGAGAGAAGAGGCAAGGCAATGGCTGTCGATAAAGCCCACGAAAGACTGATAGAGTCAGTATGCGATTATAAAAAGAAATGGATAGGTCTTGATACAGCGTGTCGAGATCTATCCGAAACTGCTGGGCTAAGTCGGGAGGTAGCTACTGCCTTTCTCAAAAGCATGAACAGCGTAAAAAATATCACGCAGATCCGAGGCTACTCCAAAGAAGATTATCAAACTCTGCAGGGTAAGATAGGAAAAAGTAATGAGGCAAAAAAATAGTGAGTCCTCAAGAGTTGTTCAAACAGAGAGGACTCACCAGGTGAAGGCATAGGTGGAAGAAACCCTATGCCAAGACTTTATCACTATCTTTAGCTTTTGCAAACTCTTTTCTTATGATCACAGACAATTGACGTGTCATGGTTCGCTGCTCGTCTTCAGCCAACGCCCGTAATCTTTCATGATCTTCAGGCAACAACGCAACATTACAGAATTTGCGCTCGTCTTTTTTCTTTATAGGCATCACTTGCTCCTTGGTTGTAGAACATACGTACTCTACTTGTGGTGTAGATGCAAACAAAAGCTTTCGACTTCAAAGAATATGGCTCTGTGTCTTCTACATATATCCGCACACTTAGAATACGAAATATCTAATTCGTCTGCTAGCTCCGCGGGTGTCCAATAACCATCATACTCTTCCATGATTTTTATGATGGCGTTTAACTCTGCGTCCTCGCTGACGTGATTCAAATCTAACGGGACATTGACAGGCTCAACACGCATCGCTCTCCAAGGGATCTGGTCGCGTTTGTCTGGGTAGTTGACCAACAGAAAAGCCTCAAAAGTTTGCCCAGCTTTGACATTCATCGTGGCAACCATTCGAGCGTTTAAAAATACCTGTTCTCCTTGTGCGTTGACAGCAAACGCGCTGCCACTATTCGTCAAGTATTCAACAATTATTTGTTCTTTCCTGGTGCCGGTCAACTCTGGAGGTCTTATAACATTATCAGAAATTTGGTTCATACAATTCTCCTTTTTTATCTTCTTGTTTGTAGTGGTCTAACTGACGAAGAAGATCCTCAAGACGAGGATCCCCTGGGTTTTCCCATTCTATTTCGTCAGTCTTCTTTTGTAGGGATGATATAAGATCAATTATTAAACTCAGGTTCTTTGTCCTTTTGGGCATCTGGGTAGTTCAAACCTTTCTATTAATTGATTCACCTCAACAGGCGTCATTGAAAGAGCCGGCACAATCTCTTCCGCAGTTAAGCCATGGTTCATCAGATTGTTGACGATGTTAGCTTCCTTGCTCAAAGCCTTGCTCTTAGGATAAACCACTTTTCTCTGCACTGGAAGCATCATAAGTTGAAGCTTGGGATTCGCTATCTTGTCCTTTATGTTCTGCGCCTTCCAACATTTGAGGTACAATTCCTCGTACCTCACGACCTCAGATCTATTCATGTTGACCAATAACTTTCTTCGGTGCGCCCATGGGTTTTTCAAACCGCGTCCTCGCTGATATAATTATTAGTGATCTCTCCGGATAGATCAGGCTCTAACTCATCCGGACCACCACCAAACAAACCAATGGTATGCTCAGTAGCCTTGCCAGTATGGTCCGAGGAAGTGATAACAAGATCTCGGCTAGCAAAGGTCTTGAATGACTTAGTAACCTTGATCTCAATCTTGGTTATATTGTGAATGCTTAGTGAATACATACGTGTTCTCCTTATTTAAACTTTGTATTTGATTTGGGCTATGGCACGATCGATCTCTTTTAATGAAAAACCATCCGCACGGCGAGGTAACGCGACCATCACCCGTTGAGTCCGCCGGCTTAGACCTCTGCGCCTCCCGACATAATCAATTAAACCTCGGTCATACATCTCCTTAAATCGAGCCGTGGTGCTCGAATAAGACCTAACCCCAAAACGAATCAACATCTCCGCCCGGACCTCGTCACTTATCATTCCGGAATCTCCAGCGGAACTCAAAATAGACCAGATGTAGTCGTGTAAGATACTCTTCCGAGGCGCCGAAGGCTCCGCTTCAAAACTTGTGTCTTCCATTACAAACAATCCTCACATTTAGTGGAGTTTACCCCACAGGTTACAGTCACCTCATCCCCACACTCAATACATTCACGGGGGACAAACCCATCTCCCAAGCAATCAGGACATTTTATTCTCCGAGTATCTATGTAAGCAACATCACGCGTGGCCGTCCTGAAAATAGGAACTTCCTTCTCGAAAAACCCGCTGCCTAAACACTCGGAACAACGGTCCTTCGCGACAACCCTTCCAAAGACTTTTTCAAAAGCCTCGTCCAAAATTTTATCTATATCAAGAGACAGATTCATGCTGTGACTCCCACTCAGTGTGCTCTCCATCACGGTACTCGCCCGTGAACGAGCCGCCCTCGTCCTCATAAACAGCCTCGACCAACACCCCAAGCTCATTAAGTCGGTTCCAAATAGGAACAGGTGGCGCCCATGCTGTCCAACACTTGAAAGAAAACTCTGCGAGATTACCTTGCCTCTCCCAATCATCGACAATAACAACTTCACACACGTCCCATTTTGTGTCCCAATGTTTTACACAGAAATTATACCAAGGGGGAAACAACCCGTCAGATTCTTCAACGTAAGTCTCAATGGGTACAGGTATCACAAGAGAACAAAAGCTAGGGTTCTTACACTTGCCATTCATATAACCATTGGACACTAAGCCATGATAAAGCTCTCGAACAATGTCTGTAGGACCGGCGATCTTTACTTCCTGATAACAATGATTAGGCATCAGTTATTCCTTTCCAAATAATTCTAGTTGTTGAGGGTCGTTATATACAACATCCAAATCCGGATGCTCATGATCTGCAAACTCTAAGTCGCAGAAATTACCGCAGTCAGGCATGATCGGCTTCGCCTCCCGTCCCGCGCTGGAAATTAATTCATCCAAGAATACATCGCGTATGCAACTCCGGCCAACGTCACGCTCAGCCTTGGACATGCGATCAAACGTGTCAGGGAAATCAACGCGGATCTTGTTCCAATATCCCTTGCCACCCTTCACACAGCCAATGCAATTGTTGTTGCTGTAGCCAAGAGTGTACATAACAGGCCGAGAAATCCCCGCATCCTCAAGCATGTACAATGCCTCAGGCTTAGTAATCTTGTGCTCAATCAAAGGGAATAAAGGACGAGCGTCTGGGTACTGCTCCTTGAACCGAATAGCACGGTTGATCTCCTTGCGTGTGTACTCAAAACCAAACACCTGACCGTCATAGTCATGGTCCGACTCAATGTCTTGACGCAATTTCTTCTTTAACTCAAACGTACATAAAGCACCGCTTGGACCGTTGACGTATCTTCGCTTTTCAATCACGTCAAACTGGTCGCGGTAACGCTCACTCTGTACCGTGTGGATCTTCGCCCCGTACCATGCCTCACACTCACGCATGAAACGTTCATTGTCAGTATGTGCGCTGTCAATCTTGAAATAATATATGGTCACGTTCTCCGGACCGTACTTGTCCAACGCAAGCTTAGTGGCAACCGCGGATGTAACACCGGCAGACCACCAACAAATAATGTTCATACCAATTCCTTCCCGCGCTGGAAATTCATTGAGTTGAAGTCGCAAACCGCCGAGGCAAAACCGCGAGGGGTCGCGCTACGAATGTCCTTGGTCCGCTGACTCTTGCCACCAAGCTTCATCATCGATGTGCTGTAACCGTTGCCGTGATACGCCTCAGGATCAACAGACACCTTGGTAGGCATCACAAAACCACCGCCCGTCCAAAGACACGTCTTCTTCTTGTAGGCATCGCGAGGGGCAATGTACTCCGGCCAACGCGGGTGATTCATCTGGTCGTAAGGGATGTACCCACCATACTCATACGGGTGAAAAGAATAGTCAGGCTTGCGCCACTTGGTAGCCAATACAGAAACAGGGTTCTCAATGAAGTAAGGGATCTGCATGCTGTTAAATAACTTGGCACACCACATGGCGTAACTTACAGCCTCGTCTTGAAATGATGGGTTGGCCTCTGCTTTCTTCTTGAACCACGCAGCCCCGCTCACAGCCATGTCAGTGCAGACAGGGAAGGCCATGCCAAACACCACATGCTGATCAGAAAACTCATCTTGTATGGCGTTCAATGTTTCATGGTCATGCAAGTCAGCGTGACGGTACTCAATCGATCCATCCATGTGCTTGCGAGAATATTCCTTCGTGATCTCATGCGGGTCATGCTGAATGTCAAACGCATAGCACTCGTGGCCGGCATCCGCCCACGGCTTCAATGCCTCGCCAGTGAAATCATATAAACTAATAACAATCTTCATGGCAAATATTGCTCCCCTACAATGTCGTTGGCCGACAAAACAGCCTCAACCTCGTCACAGTAACCGTTGAACCGCTCCTGCGCGGCGTCTGTGTAACGAACATCGCCATTCGGATCAGTCACCAACAAAATATCATTCGGCAAATCACCGTTGTTCTTAACCAACATCAACTCAGCGAGTTGAGTGTACAACTCAATGTATTGCTCCGGTCTAATAATCGCCATCTTCCATAGCCTCCCATAATTTAATGTATGCGTTCAGAAATTTGCGCTGATGAATAAGCAAAGTGGACGAATCCTCCAACGCCAAATCCATGGCATCGCCAACATAATCAGCGTAGCCATTTTCGTTAATCCACCGCTCATATACAGCAACCAACAAAGAACGAACCCCCGCCATATTGCGAGGATCCGTGGATGTGAAATCAAACCGAGGCATCAGTTCGCTTTCCAAATAGCAAGTGCATCAACCTCAGACATGTCATTTAAAATACGCCGACCATTCTTCCACGACCCGTCAGTCACTGTCGGGTGGAACTTGGTCTGGTAAATGCCGTCCTTGCCCTCCATCTCAAACAACACATGAGACTTCAACTTGCGCTTCAAGTCACGCCGCGCCCAAAACTCCTCAACCTCCATGTTGCACCACAGTTCCAAACTCATGGGAAAACCTTCTGAAAAAGTCTCTAAACCCGCTGCCCCAAACAAAGCACACGGCTCAAGACTAGGCATCGACTTGCAATGCGCCTCAACCTCTTTTAACCGCCGGAAAAACGAGGTCCGCTTGCCTGACTTGCCAAACACAGACTTGCTATGCATGTGAACGTCAGTGCAACCGCCATGACCCTGATTGCTAACCTCAGCAAAGACCTTGCCATCTACCCAAAGATTAGCAGTGAAACACAATGTCTCTTCAGACATCCACTCAGTGTACTTAATCGATTTTAATTCCAACTTCATGACTATGCCTCCAAATCAAAACGGTTGCGGACGTTCTCTAGACACTCAGCAAGATCATCGGCCCAACTAACACCATCACCCTCATCGTGAACATTCTGTAGTGCCGCAAACAACGAAAGCTGATCAGCAGTCAATGCGTCCTGCCCCATGGACAGCGCAACCCTGTCACGAACACGGCTGTCACACGCGTTGTCCACACCAACGTTCTCAATTTCTTGGCTGTAATGCTCGTCAGAAATAAAGGCACCGACAGCGCACATGCCGCCGAAACCGTCACGGTACATGCAGGAACTTCCCTTCATGCATGGTTCTTCCATTGACAGAAGGTGCTCGGAAGCTTTGTTAAAGATGGCTTGAAGTTTCATAGTAGTAGTCTCCTGTAAAAATGTTGAGTGCCTGCACCATAACGCCAACATACGGGACATGTCAACAAGGTTAACAAACAAGGGGTAAACGTTAACTTTCACATAAACAAAAAAGGTTGGTAACTTATCCGTCCAAAGTCGCGCTGGAGATTATTTCGCGGCGTGGCCTGTTTACGCTGTTTACACATTCTGGCTAGATTTTTTGATTTTTTTTTTTTTTGAGTGGGTTGGCCTGTAAACAGCGTAAACAGCGTAAACGGCCCCTTCTTTATATGACACCTTTGGTTTACACCTGTTTACAAAAGGTAATGTTTGTTTACAGAATTTCGCCATAATTATAGGGGCCAGTTGTTGCTTGGTTGGGACGATCTCTGATATACCTGTAAACAGCGTAAACATAGTGTAAACGGGAAACGGGGTCCAAATGTCCAACGAAGAACGCTCTTTGACCAATCGACAAATGACTTTTGCACAGAAGATTGTCGAGGGTCTGTATTCTAATGCAGAATGCGCCAGACTTGCAGGGTTCTCTACTAACGTGGCCGCTAAGCAAGCCTCTGTCCTGCTAAACGGGCGAGACTATCCCCATGTGGTCGAGCACATACAACAGTTGAGAGAAGAACGAGAAAGGCGGTACGGGGTGACCACAATCGGGCAGCTTGAACGGCTGTCGAACCTATCCAATGGAGCAGAAGAGGCCGGCCAGTTTTCCGCCGCGATCAACGCCGAAAAGATCCGCTCCGCTTTAGGTGGTCTGACCATAGACCGGCGCGAGAACATCAACACTTTGGATCAGTTGTCCCGCGATGAGATCACGGCCCGTCTTGCTTTGCTACAAAAACAATATCCTCAAGTTTTCCAGATTGAGGGTGATTATAAGGATGTGACCGATGAGCAGAGGACCAGAGTCGAACTTTTGGCAGACGATAAGGCAGAACTTACCTGAAAAATGTTTCGCCACACGTATAGAAAACGTCTCCGGAGGCGGGGTTCCGGATGCTCATTTTGTTTGGGATGGGCTGTCGTTTTGGTTTGAATTGAAGGTAAGTAAAAGCAACGCAGTAAATCTACGACCTCATCAGGTGGCTTGGAACATGGCATATTGGGTGAGAGGTGGCGCGAATTTCATCTTGGTAAAACGAGCCAAGGAGCGCGACTTACTTTTATTTGACGGTGATCAGGGGCCTTTGTTAGCACAGGGAGGCATCTCTGCGGCCCCGCATCGTGTCTTTGACACCCCTGCGGCCCTGTTTGTGGCCCTGCGCCCTGTCTTGATAGACAGGCTCTGCGCCCCTGCGCCCTGCGACCCTGCGCCCTTGAGGTAGGCGCCTGCGCCCTGCGACCCTGCGCCCCTGCGCCCCTGCGCCCTGCGCCCCTGCGCCCTGCGCTGGAAATTATTTTGCGGCGGGGCGCATGTGTCTTTATAAATCCCCTGCCTCAATGGCAAGGGATGCGATGTCACAAGAGATTTCCGCGGTAATCATGACGGGAATTTCTCTTGCATCATTTTGCCTACAAGTCTGGCTTGCTTCATAACATCCATTTTAGGGTGTCTCATTTCAACTATGGTCCGACACTTGTTCCAATACGTTTCTTGCGTCCAGAAGTCGGGGTTCGATTTTACCTCTTGCTCAATTTGGTCCGCAAGATTTTGGGCAGCTTCATAATCCATAACAATTCCTTTCCAATGATTAAAAGCGGCCGGATCCACCGGCCGCTTGATTAACTTAACTTCAATGTTCAACAATGGCAATTGATTTTGCTTTAGTGGATCCCTTGCAAAGCTTGCAAGCGGTACACTGAACACGCCGGCCGGCCTCTTTTGACGCAGGGCAAAGGGTTTCATTTTTCCGGTCCAGATCCCCTAGGTCGATCAGAACGCGAAACGTTCGCCGCCCTGCGGCCCAATGATCCTTGGCTTGTTCATGCGTGTCCGCACTTTGCATTGCAACATCGGGGCGCCATCCGCTTTGGTGGCTATATGCGGTCCATGTGTCGCATTCGCTCAACAGATCATCCCAAACACCGGCCGGCACGGCCGCGGGGTCGCCGTAGGTTCCGACACGTACAAAGCGGCCGCGTCCCATTTCGTTGGCCGGACCGTCTGCATATACGCCCCGTTGGAAAGCTTTCCAAACAATCAAGACACCCTGCCCAAGGTTAACATAACACTTGCGTTTTTTGGCTTGTTTACGCACCGGATCCGTTGTTGGTTCCCCCCGCATGATACAATTGCCGCATATAGTAAAGTCTGCACCGGTTTTACTTGCTTCAAGTGGGTTGATATCCCGACACAAGATATAGGTTTGAACGACTGCGCCGGTCTTCTTATTCCGGTTTGAATATGTCGCGATTACGACGATCGGTTTTCCATCCAATAGGCTCGGCCCGTTGTAGATGATTGCGGATTTCATTGAGTGTTCCTTTCATGTTTGAACAAGTAAACAATAACACAACAACAAGTAACCAACAACAAGATATTTTTCTATTATCCCTGCGGCCCTGCGGCCCCGCCGGCGCCCTGCGGCCCTGCGGCCCCGCCGGCGCCGTTGTTGTTTGATATGTCTAGCCCTGCGCCCTGCGGCCCTGCGGCCCCGCCGGCGCCGGCCCTGGCCCCGCCGGCGCCGGCCCTGGCCCTGGCCTCGTTTCATCCGTGGCGCCGGCCCTTAGTTGACGTGTCAAAACAACAACGGCCGGCCCCTGGGGGCCGGCCGCTGGAGTTAAAATTTTTGGTAGATCAGGTATAGTGATCGAGCCAATCGGTATCTGCTAAGATCAATTCCGAATTGTCTCGGATGTCTTTTGCATAACCGTCTCCCAGTTCAAAGCCCATTGAATGCGGACCTTTGGTCGCGAGAAACCAACGTGCGTATATGTCTTTTGCTTCAGTCTTAGGCATCTTATATGTCTTCAATACGCGATACTCATAGGCGCCTCGCTTATAGATAGCGTAGGGCTTTTCTTGGGCGCGTGTCTTTCCAAATGGGTTCGGCATAACAATGTTTCCTAGTTGTTGATTAGTTGTTGACCTGGAGCCGGCCGGTGGATCCGGCCGGCTCTATTCTTACGCGGCGTCTAAACCGTCAATCGCTTTTGAGATCTTAGCGTTAACCTTGTTGTCTGCATATCCGCCGGTGTAATCTTGTTGCATCCGGATCAACCGGCGTGTCAACTTGCGTTTAACATCGTCATGGATCTTGCTGCGAATGTGCAAGGCGCTAAGCCCCTCAATCAGCATCATCACTTCAATGTACTCTAATTTAATTCTCATCTGTCTTATCCTCATAAATGGTTAAAAGAGCGGCCGGTGGATCCGGCCGCTCTATATGTTTAGGTCGCTGCGAATTTCTTGACTGTGACAGACGTGGCATATTTCTGCCAAACTGTTGGCCGGTTCTCTTTCCACCATTTCAATGATGGTGCGCCTTGACGAATAGACACGGTCCAGACTGCCCAACCGTTCGATACAGCATCAACTCGGAGTGCATCGCGCTCTTTCGTTAATTCCTTGATCTTGCTTTCGAGTGTCGAGATCTTGCCGAGTGTTTCAAGCTTATTCATTTTCGAGATCCTTGGTTAAGATAGCGTTGATTCGCTATAATTAATTATAGATCAGGCATCCAACATGCAGTCAATACTAAAACGGCAATCATTCCGGTCTAATTTAAATTAATCTGCAGGATCTGCAGGATCTGCAGGATCCACCGGCCGGCCGGCCGTGTCTATCTGCAGGATCTGCAGGCCGGCGCCGGCCGTGCTTAGGGGTAACTTGACGCTATCCGGCTCATAATCCGCCAGAACAGCGAGGGGCACCCCCCATATTTGGCCCAGGGATTGCTCCCCAACGCGCTGGTGTATTGGTCTGGTAAATTCATTCGTGTATAAATTCATTAGGCCCTATTGGCCCCCCTAAAAATTGCGGGTATATTTTCATTTGGGTTTACTATATTGTACCGTCAACAGGTAGCGAGGCGCGATGTCCGTAGATACAGCATATAAGTTAGCGGGAGAGCAGATTGGTTTAAACGAGACTGATCAGAAGGCCGCGTTGATGGATTATTTATCCACGGGCGGTGTAAACATTGACCCTGCTGAACGTGCGTGGTGCGCGGATTTTGTTAATGCGACATTGACTCAGTCTGGTGTTTCGGGTGCTCCATCTAGTGGCCGAGCGCGTGATTTTTTAGAGTTTGGAGATCCTGTTGACTCACCAGAGCAGGGTGATTTGGCTGTTTTTTGGCGCGGTGCTCTTGGTCCTTTGGGTAACAAGGGTCATGTTGGATTTTTTGACGGGTATGATGAAGACGGCAACATCATGGTTTTGGGTGGGAATCAGGGTGACAGTGTAAGTCGCAAGTCTTATTCGAAGCATCGGTTATTGGGTTTTCGCAGTTACGACAGTGCATCTGGTCAGAAGCAGGCTACGGGGATAGAGGAGTTATCTCCTGCACCGGACGAAAGTTTGGCTGGGGAGTCTCCGTCTCCTAATCCGTTACTTACGCAGTCTGCTCAGCCTGCATCGGATTTCAATACTATTAATGACGGTATACGTGATTTGCTTGGCACTAAGAGTTTCACTCAGGCTAGGGGCACTCCGCCACCTAGTGGTAGGTTTGGTCGCAAGGGTGACATGAGTCCTTTGAGCAGTTTGCCTGTCCCTGGTTTAGGGTCTATAGCTACTTACTCAACTCCTGGCGGCATTGATACATTACAAAGAGGAAGATAGAAGCATGGCCGATGACAGCAATTGGATGGATGTTGTAAAGGACACTTGGGACGAGATTACGTCTTTCGGCGCGGCGGAAACCAAGACTTATAACGGCAGTTCTAGTTCTAGTTCTAGTGGTGGCAGTTCTAGTGGTGGCAGTTCTAGTGGTGGCGGCAGTTCTAGCAATAAGAGTAACACAAGCAGTTCTAGTGGTGGCGGCAGTAAGAATACTGCTCCCACCAATCAGGACCGGATTAATGAGCTTTACGCCTCCAGCAGTGATCCTTGGGACACGTATGGAGCTGAGCTGAACGCTTTACTTACTGCCGGCCGCAGTAATACTTACACCGGTGCCACTAGTAGTGGTGGTGGTAACTCCACTGTCAGTAACCGCGGCACCACTAGTGGCGGGAGTACATCTAGTGGCGGTGGCGGTAGTACATCTAGCGGTGGTCGTACATCTAGTGGCGGTTCTTCGAGCAAGACCACGAAGAAGGCTCAAGTTACTCGGAACGGCAAGAAGGTTGACGTTGACGTTCTTGGTCAGGTTAGTGCCAACGGCCAGTACGCTGGTGATGGGTTTGAGTGGACTCAGAATGAAAACACCAATGCTTTAAGTCGTGTGTACACGGGAGCGGGTAAGGGCAACGGTTTAGGCAGTGCTGTTGTTCAGGCGGGTAGTGCTGACAGTACTTTGAAGGAGACGATTGCGGGGATTTCTTTAAACGAGGGTAGTTCGTTTGCTGGTGCCAAGTCTTCGGCTACTGACGGTAGTTTCTTTGACATGTTCAAGCCGGAGGGTGAGCGGAAGCGTTCTGGTTCTTACGCTGAACAGGTTGGTAATACTAATTACAAGCCTTCGTTGGGTGTTTTGGAGTCTTCATCTTCTCCGGGGTCTTTTGGGGATGCATTTGCAGATGCGCGTAAGAGTGGCAAGGACGTATTTGATTACAATGGTTCTTCTTTCAACACTCAGCTAGCACCGGAGCCTCGTCCTTTAGACTCTGTTCGACCTCAGATCAGGCCTGAGGAGGTTTTTGCTTTGGGTGACGCGGAGGCTGCGAAGATTGATTACACACCGGACTATGGTTCGATGGGGTTTGGAGAGCGTGGTCGTGGTGGTCCGGGTGCTCTTCCTTCGGCGGGTAATCCATTGCAGGCTCTTGTTGATTTAAGGGACACGGTTCCTTCGGCCTTATCGGCTGGAGAGCGTTTACAGGCTAATCAGTTTGAAAACAGCAATAACTACAACGAATACTTTAATTATGATCCGTCTGGTAGTTATGATGTTGCACAGGCTGGTCCGGGATTCCCTGGTGGCGGGGGCGGCAGTACTTTAACGCCGGCGTCTTCTTTAGTGGATATGTTTACCAATCCTCGCCTTGGTTACGAGGCTGGACAGGATTTTGTCACGTCTCTTCAGGATCTTGCTCCGAGTTTAAGGCCGCTTAGGGAAGGGATTAGCGACGAGTTTTATGGTCGCACTTCGGAACCTAGGGTTAATGTTCAGGAAACTATGGCCGATGCGGATGCAAAGGTTCCCACTACTTTGGAAAGCGTGGCTGGCGTTGGGTCGGATATGGTTAACGCACTTCGTAACGTACCGAAAGGGGTTTTTAACGAGGTAGCGGATGCGATTGAAGGAGTCTCTACATATAATAAAGCCACGCGTCCCATGGGTGTCCTTCAGGACAGCAGCACCAACCCTTTCATTCCAACAGAGTTGGTGATTGCTGATGAAATTCAGAAGCTCTTCCGAGATCCAAATTCTGATTACAATAAGGCCAATATCTTAGGCCAAGACCAGAGTTACATGTCTCCATTGGACACAGCGATAGAGAAGGCTTCAGGCGTTTTAAGAGATGGTGCTAGTGCTCTTGGCGAGTTTTTTAACGCAGGGGACACAGCGGTCATTGACAGTGGTAAAGGCCCACTAGTCGATCAAGTTTCAAACATTAATGCCACTGGAACCTCTGACAAGGTGATGAACATGATGGCGGAAGAAGGTATAGCGGGGTCCTTAATTGACCTGGGGATGAGTCTTAATGCCCCCGGCAGACTAGTGGGGGCGGGATTTAACGCCGCCGAGGCCACTCAGGGGTTAAATACTCAGATAGCTACAACCTTGGCGGAACAGTACAAAAAGGGTGCGTTGGACGGTAACGCTACGTTTCGTGAAGCTTTGAAAGCGCAGAACGGAGATGTTCCGGCAGCTTTGAACGCGGTAGCTGATCTAGCCTACAACCAAAACTACGGTAAGGTTGGGACTTTCGGCGCGGTAGATATGTTTGGTCCCAAGGGACTCGTTAGCACGGCTGCCCGTGAGGGCGCGCAAGGTGGCGCGGAGAATTATGCCGCCTACGATGCTATTAATCGTGCGTTAAACACAAACTTTGATCCCATGACCAATATTGTAGGAGCAGCGGCAACTGAAGCCCTTGCGGGAGCCGCAGGGGGGGCTGCTGTTACAGGTGTGGATATATTTTCTAATGCTGTATCAAGCCGCCAGAATAAGGAGATGACTGAAGCTGTTGACGCGAGTGACGCTGCAATGGGCAATCTCCCGGCACCTTCCACATCTCCGGCTCCTGCCGCCTCACTTGTCAGCGCGGGAGAATTGAGCCTTGCTCCTGCACCTTCCACATCTCCGGCTACCGTAACGCCTCCAAGCACCTTGGCTCCTGCGGTTCCTACTTCGGGCCAGGCTCCAGTGCAGGTGGCTACGCCTACAGGAATCGAGACTGTTGCTCCGGATCAAATAGCGTATGATCCAACGGTATTCCCAAATTCAGGGGAACTTGCAAAGAGTACCGTGGAATCATCTTTCAATCCCCCGACTCCTGCTCCGGCCACGTCTATAGATGCAATGGCGGCACAGGAGATTCTAAACGATCTTGCTCGTGAAGCGAGTTTCACGGGTGAACAGGTTTCTCCTCAGACTTTAGACAATATAATGGGAGCTACTGGTCTTGGTATAGATGATATAGGGTCCATGATGGAGCAGGCCTACAACGAGGCATCCGCTGATGGAGCAAGGCTCAATTCTACGGATCCCCAGAGCAGTGTGGACTCCTCTGCGGGTGCGCTGGACAACCGTGTAAAGAGCGCCTTAACTAAAGAGCTTCAAAAAGAGAGCCAGTTGGGGCCTGATTACAATAACTACAACGAATTAAACAACCGACAGATGCTGCAAGCCCTACTGGATGAGGACCAGAACATTGCTGCTTTGGGGGATGACGGTGGAATACCTATCCCTGAAGATCGGAGTAGATTGTTGATAGACGAGGGCATCGGCCGAGACTTTGGTTCTACGGTTCCTAGCCTGACCAGAGACACTCCGGAGGCACAATTGGCTAGACAGCAGGCGAATCGGGAACGCGCTGAGAACAACCGCGCTAAGACGCAGGCAGAGGCAGAAGCTGTTGCTGGCATGGAAGCTGCGGATCTTTCCTTGCCGGTTGATCCTGATTATGCCGCGTCTCTTCAGAACTTTGACACACAGGGTGTACCGTTAGTGGATAGTCCGGCAGCGCAGGCTGATCGGCGCAGGACGATTGCCAATCGTTTAAAGGGTGAAGCGGAGGCCGCGGCGATGGCTCCGTTAAATATAGCGCAAGATGCCCTAGATGATGTGGATAACGATAATACTGTGGCTAACGCCAAGGCTGACGTCTTAGCGCAACGTGCTGAGATGCTAGACGCTAATAAAACGTATCAAGACTACATACAAACTAAGGCTAGCTTGGATGCCGTAAACGCAGCTATTAAAGATGGTGAGGGACAATTTGGACCTAATGGACCTGGGGATCCTAATTTTGGGCAAGTCGATTTTGAGCAAGCGATTGCCAACAACCAGTTCGGGGATGCAGGCAGTCTTGTAGTGGATTCACCCCTTACTATTATTCGGGATGGCGAGGCTCTCCCTGCTTCGGATGTTGAAACCCCAGTAGAGAACCCTGAAATGAGTTTTGAAGAGGCGGTGACACTCATTAATGCGGAGGGATCTCCTAATATTATTCGGGATGGCGCGGCTCTTCCTCCTTCGGATGCTCAGAACCCAGTAGTGGACCCGGAGATAAGTTTCGACGAGGCGGTGACAATCATTGATGCGGAGGGGTCTGCAGTTCCAGAGGCGGAGGTGGATGAGGAAGGCAACACGGTGATCGAAGTTGCACAGGTTCCTGCAATAGTACCTACAACGGTTCCGCAGGCCGGAATTAAAACCAACCCATCTAGTGAAATTCTTGAGGGGGACATTTTGTATGAGTTGGGGCCATACAATAATGCGGAGGAAGAAAAGGCCGAGGGGGTCACTATAGATGTTGACGGAACTTTCGACGGGGAAATTCTCAACCCAGAGATTTCCACAGATGTGAATGGAACGAATCCGGATGGTAGCGTAACTATTGACCTTGATGCCGAGACAGATCCGAGCACACCAGCAATTTCTCCCCCACCTCAAAATACCGACCCCAGTACTGTGCCTACGACCAACACCACTGCAAGGCCTCTGATTGAGGTTGATGTTGATAGGGATGAAGAGGAAGAAGAGGGAGTTGAGGTTGAGGTTCCTAATTCCCCCTTTGTGTTTGAGTTAGGAGGAGACGATGATCCTCGCCGGAAAGTTCCTAAGGCTGGGGTTGCTCCTGCGATGGAGGAGTGTCCTGATGGATACGTTCAGGTCAGGGGTCCAGACGGACGTCTGATGTGCCAGAAGACATTCACGCAGAATAGGCAGAGAGCCGGCGCGAGTACTCAAGCGTATACTGGTATAAACTCAGGCAAACAACGTGGTTCTGGGCAGACACGGAAGGAGTACGAGGTTGTCCAAGAGATCTTGTCACCCAACGAAAAAGAAACTTTGGTTGAAGTTGATGCTAAATCTCTTCTAGGGATGCTATGAACTTACAATCGTTACCTGAGGAAGCTTTAAAAGAAATCTTGGCCTTAACAGAGGCCAAGAAACGGTTGGATTTACGGGATAAAGCTCAAGATTACTTCATGCCGTTTGCACACCATGTGTATGATAACTTCATTGAAGGTCGCCATCACCGAATTATTGCGGAAAAGTTAGAGAAGGTTGCCAGAGGCGAGTTAAAACGTCTGATTATTAACATGCCCCCTCGTCATTCTAAGTCTGAGTTCGCCAGTTATCTGATGCCGGCGTGGTTTTTGGGCAGGAATCCTAAGCTAAAAATTATTCAAGCCACACACAACACAGAGTTGGCGGTGCGTTTTGGCCGCAAGGTACGTGATCTTATAGACGATCCACAATATAAAGACATCTTTCCTGACACCAGTCTGAAAGAGGACAACAAAGGGGCTGGAAAATGGCAAACGAGTGCGGGTGGTGAGTACTTTGCAGCGGGTGTAGGTGCTGCGGTTACTGGTCGTGGCGCGGATTTGTTTGTTATTGATGACCCACATTCGGAACAGGACGCTTTAAGCGAGACTGCTTTTGATCATGCCTATGAATGGTACACTTCTGGTCCTCGTCAGCGCCTTCAACCGGGCGGTGCGATCATAATTGTTATGACTCGCTGGGGGAAAAAGGACTTAACTGGCCGACTTCTTGCTGCTCAAGGCAATGACATCATGTCTGACCAATGGGAAGTTGTAGAGTTCCCTGCAATTCTTCCGTCTGACAAGCCTTTATGGCCTGAGTTCTGGGAAAAAAATGCTTTACTGTCCATTAAAGCTTCGTTGCCTGTACAAAAATGGAACGCTCAGTGGCAACAGACTCCAACTGCGTCTGATTCTGCTATTATCAAGCGAGAATGGTGGAAAGATTGGGAAGAGGACGAGATTCCCCCAGTTAAGTACATTTTGCAGGCGTATGACACTGCGTTTTCCAAGAAAGAAACGGCGGATTACTCTGCTATAACTACTTGGGGTATCTTTTGCCCTGAAGAGGGTGGTCCTGATCACATAATTTTGATGGATGCCCAACGGGGAAGGTGGAATTTCCCTGAATTAAAGCAAGTTGCTTTTGATGAGCATGGCTATTGGGAGCCAGACATGGTCTTAGTAGAGGCCAAAGCAACGGGTACGCCACTTATAGACGAGTTGCGGCTCCGCGGCATACCGGCACTGGGCTTTTCCCCAGGCAAGGGAAATGATAAGGTTACTAGGATGCACATGGTTGCTCCGTTGTTTGAGGCGGGTGTTGTTTGGGCGCCAACGGACAAAAAGTTTGCAGATGAAGTGATAGAAGAAGTAGTTTCATTTCCTAATGGTGACTATGACGATTTTTGTGATAGTATGACACTAGCACTTATGCGATTTAGAAAAGGTGGGTTCATCTCTTTAGAGGGAGAAAACGACGAGCCTGACATTTATCGCCGTAAACGGGAGTATTACTAATGGCCTTGCCACCTATGCAAGTAGATTCGGGCATAACACCTGAAGACATGATACCGACTGAGGCATCTGTAGATGTGTCAGTACCACAGCCAGAGACATTCGATGGCGGTGCTCAGATAACGGAGGATGGTCAAGGCGGTGCTGTTATTGAGGCTTTGTCTGCTGTAATGGCGGGAGAAGAGGCCTCGGAAGAAATTGATCATGGGGCTAATTTATCCGAATACTTAGATGATGCGTATCTTGGGGAGCTATCGACAGACCTCCGAGGTTCTTATCAAGAAGATCAGGAGTCACGGGCAGATTGGGAAGAGGCATACACTAAAGGTTTAGACCAGCTAGGGGTGGTTTATAAGGAACGCACCCAGCCTTTTGAGGGTGCCAGTGGTGTGACCCATCCTCTCATTGCTGAGAGTGTTACTCAATTCCAAGCCCAAGCTTATAAAGAGTTACTTCCGTCTGGAGGTCCAGTAAAAACTCAAGTGCTAGGTCTTCAAGATCCTGCTAGGGAAGAACAGGCTGGCCGTGTAAAAGAATTTATGAACTACCAGATCACTGAGGTCATGGAAGAGTTTGATCCAGATATGGATCAGTTATTGTTTTATTTACCGTTATCTGGGTCTACGTTTAAAAAGGTTTACTTTGACGAGTCCAAACAACGTGCGGTGTCGAAGTTTGTTCCGGCTCAAGATCTAGTGGTTTCTTACGCGGCGTCTGATTTACATACGGCGTCTCGCGTTACGCATGTTCTTAGGATGGATGCTAATCAAATTCGCAAGTTACAAGTCGCGGGTTTTTATCGGGACGTTGCGCTTAGTAGGTTTGAAAGCGAAGAAAATGAAGTCCGTCAAAAGGTGGACGAGATTCAGGGTACGTCTAGAACCTATACCGACGAGACGTTTACCATCCTAGAGATGCATGTTGACGTGGACCTTGAGGGTTTCGAAGACATGTCTCCAGACGGAGAACCAACCGGTATTGCTCTTCCATATATCATTTCAGTGGATGAGGGGTCTGGACACGTTTTATCTATTCGAAGAAACTTTGAAGAAGGCACTGGTATTGCTAAAAAACAGCAGTACTTTGTTCATTACAAATTCATGCCAGGTTTGGGTTTCTACGGCTTTGGTTTAATACATATGATTGGCGGTCTTGGACGCGCAGCAACGAGTATCCTTCGGCAACTTATTGACGCAGGAACTCTTGCGAACCTCCCAGCGGGTTTCAAGGCTAGAGGCGTAAGGCTTCGTAACGAAGATGAACCCTTACAGCCGGGTGAGTGGCGGGACATAGATGCACCTGGGGGGAATATACGGGACGCGATTATCCCGTTACCATACAAGGAACCGTCAGCGACTCTGGCGCAGCTTCTTGTGGCCCTTGTAGAGGGGGGCAGACGCTTTGTATCCCTTGCTGACCAGCAAACGGGCGATGGCAACAGTCAGGCGCCTGTAGGCACCACTGTGGCTCTCCTAGAGCGCGGCATGAAAGTTATGTCTGCGATACATAAACGTCTGCATTATGCTCAGAAACAAGAATTTAGGATTCTTGCTAGGATATTTAGGGACAATATCCCACAAGAGTATCCCTACGATGTTGAGGGCGGCAACCGAACTATTATGGCTTCGGACTTTGATGACAGGATAGATGTGGTTCCGGTCAGCGATCCCAACATTTTCTCTATGGCACAGAGAGTAACCCTAGCTCAAACCCAGTTGCAGTTAGCTCAGTCTAACCCTCAGATGCACAACCTTCATGCGGCGTATCGTAGGATGTATTTGGCTTTAGAAGTCCAGAACATTGACGAGATACTGCCTCCACCTCCGGAGCCAAAGCCTTTAGATCCGGCTATTGAGAACGCTCGTGCATTAATGGGTGAGATTTTAAATACGTTTCCACATCAAGACCATGACGTACACATTCGGTTGCATGTGGCTTTCATGAAAACTCCTTTGGTTATGACTTCCCCACAGGTAATGGGTACGTTTTATGCACACGTAATGGAGCATGTATCTCAGAAAGCACGGCAGCTAGTAACGAAAGAGATCGAAGAAGTTATTGGACAGGCACAGTTGATGGCCCAAAGCGGGGCAATAGATCCTCAGATGGCTCAAGAACAGATTATGAAAGTTCAACAAAACATGCAGGATCCTGCTCAAATGGAGAAACTTATTTCCATGCAGATGGAAAAGATCATGATGGATGTTCTTCCTGATCTCATGCCTGTTGGTAACAGTCCAATGGAAGACCCTCTCGTTCAAATTCGTATGCAAGAGCTTGCAATAAAAGAAAAAGATTTGAAGCGTAAGACTGAAGAGGACCAAGGTCAGATGCTTGTTGAGCTTCAGAAGATGGAACAACGTGCCGCTACGGATGCAGCTCGGATTGAGAGCCAAGAGGATATTGCAGGAAACAGAAACAAAGTTAACCGAGAACGGATTGATATTCAGCGGAAGGCTGTAGCTAGTAGGGGGTAAACCCTAGTTAGGCAGGAAAATGATCGACCCTATCTCAGCTTTTGCGGCTGCTAATGCTGCTTTCAAGGCCGTAAAGCTGGTGGTCGGTGCGGGGCGTGAGCTAGAGGATGTTAGTAAACAGCTAGGGTCGTGGTACTCTGCGGTGGCAGATATTTCCAGGGCGGAATCTCAGCGCAAGAATCCTACATTTTTTGAGAAACAATCTCAAGGCTCTGTTAATATAGAGCAAGAGGCAATGGATATAGTTATCCGCAAAAAGACTTTACTTGAGCGGGAAAAAGAAATTAAGTTTATGCTTAATATGAGGTTCGGGCCGTCTTGCTATGACGATATGCTTAATATGCGTAGGCAAATACGCAAGGAAAGAGAAGAAACTGTGTATGCTGCAATGGAAGCCAAGAGACAGATTGCTAACAACGCTGCAATAGGTGGCTTATCTTTTGGTATTATTGCCGTACTTGGTGGCGGAATTTATTTACTTGTAATGGTGACACAATGATTAAGGCTTTAATTTGTTCGGTTGCGCTAGCTGGGGTGGCAAACCCCACTCATGTTCAATGTCATTTGTGGAAAAGATTTACTGACCGAGATGGTCAGAAAGTTTGTGTTTATCGTTTTAGCGCAGGATTTGGAGGGTTGGGTTATCACTACCCAACGTTGAGTTACTCTGAGTGTCCTAAAGTTTATAGCTGTGTTTATGAAAAGAAGGACAAAAGACCAAGTTTAAGTGAAATATTGGACGGCCTTAAAGGAGGGTTCTGAAATGAAGAATGCGTTTGAGAAAATTCTAGAGTATCGGTTGATGCCGCGTTTTATGATGTTGGTTATGACAATTGTTTATATTCGCGTAATTGAGTTCGCCATAACCGTTCCTGATCTAAGTTCACAACACGCTGCGGTTGTATCTGTAGTCACGGGAGCCATGACAGGAGCATTCTCGGTATGGTTGAGTTCAGAAAAGTAAACAATGTAATAGACGCGCCTACTTGGCTGAGCGAAATGGACAAACAATTCGTAGTCTTGGAGCGACAGAAGACTGAAATACGTAACCAAGCTAAACTTATATCGGAGCAATGTGATGATAGGCGGAATAGTAACAGCGATTAGTGGTTTAGCTAGTAGCTACATTGACGGTAAGACAGCAATTCAAAAAGCAAACGCTGAAATAGCGTTGAAAAAGGCCACATCGGAAACTGATTGGGAACAGTCAGCTATAGAGGCGAGTAAGGACAGTTGGAAAGACGAGCTATGGACGCTGGTTTTCGTGGCAATTCTATTACTAAATTTTATCCCATCAATGCAGGAAGTAATGGCGAAAGGTTTTGCTAATCTTGAGACTACACCGTTATGGGTGCAATGGGGGATGTACTGTAGTATTGCTGCAAGTTTTGGTATCAGAACTATTAAAGGTTTTAAGAAGTGAGTTACGACAAATCAAATGACGATGAGTTCACCTCGGTGTGGAATTGGAAAGGGACAGACTATGGGTTACGTACTGGGTAAGAGAAGTTTACAGAAACTAGGAACTGTCGATGATAGGCTGCAGCGAATTGTCTTTCACGCCATTTCGGTTACCAAACAAGATTTTTCTGTTATTTGCGGGATCCGCAGCCATGCAGAGCAGAAGAAGTTGGTTTCTTCGGGTGCTTCTCAAACCATGAAAAGTAAACATCTTGAGGGTCTGGCAGTAGATCTAATGGCATATAACAATGGCGGCAGATGGGAACTAAATCTGTATGATGAAATAGCTGACGCCATGGCCCAAGGTGCGTTGCATGAACGGGTGCCGATTAGATGGGGCGCGGCTTGGCATATCGATGATATTGGGGACTGTGATTTAACTGCGGAAGGTGCTATGAATCAATACATAGACTTGCGTAGATCTCAAGGGCGCCGTCCGTTTATCGATGCACCTCATTTCGAAATCGTTCAATAAAGGAACAGTAAAATGGCTGAAAAAACAACTAAGACATCAAGAACTGGCGCTCAGTTTTACCAATCCGACAAAGAGAAAAAAGAAAGACTTAAACGTGGTGGGAAAGAAACTAAAACTGAAAGTGCTATAAACGAGGCCCTGTTAGAAAAAGTCCTCAGCGGTGAAATGACAACAAAAGAAGCTGGGAGAATGGGAGCAAACGTTTTTATAGACTCTGTAGAGGACGTTCATAGAAGAACAGATGGTCAGAAGGCGTATGAAAAAAAGTTAAAGACAGGTTCTATGGCAGACCGCCCAGGAAAAGGCAGTGATGAACCTATTACAAAACTTAACAAAGGCGGGAAAGTCCAAGGTTATATGCACGGCGGGAAAGTCCGTGCAGGGGATGTTAGGTTCAATAACAAAAGAGGTCAAACGTATTAAAATGACCACAATAATGATAAGCATTCTTCCAGAGGGCATTCCTGTGGATAAGATGGAGGCAACGGAGGAAGGGTTTTCTTGTCCGTTGCCTACACAAGACGCAGATGCCAACATGGAAAACAAAGACATGGCGGAGTACCAGCACGAATACGGAGAGTGCTTGGACGAGGATGTGTGTTGTGGAACTTGTTCATTTTACAATCAAACAGAACAAATGCAAAAGTGCATAGAAGACGATTCAGGTCTTACAGGCTATTGCCAACTGTTGAAGTTTGTTTGTACAAGTGAAAACACATGCAATGAGTGGATGGGTGGCAACCCTATTACATCCAATCCACAGGAGGAATACAAGGATAACCTATAATGGATGTTGTCGATCTCGCTAAATACTTGTATAAGCGAATTGAAGAGAGGCAAGCAGATATCACCGCCGCTCTTTCTCACGGTTCAGTACAGAACTGGGAGCAGTACAAAATGTCGGTAGGAGAGATACGGGGACTCTCTTTTGCGCGTGAAGAAATCAAGTCCCTGCTGGAGAGAAACGTAGACGATGCCGAAGACTTTATATCTTCCTGACCATGTCGCGCAGAAAATAAACAAAGATAAAGACAGTATTGATCCTGAATCTTTGGATAGCGCGTATGTTGACGCTAATGACCGGGTGCTGGATCCGGCCCTTTTAGACAAACCTTTAGTTGACAGATTGCCTCAACCCACAGGGTGGAGATTGTTGGTTATGCCTTACCAAGGCAAAGCTAAGACTGCCAGTGGACTACACATCCCAGATGAGATCCGAGAGCGTGAGGCTGTAGCTACGGTTGTTGCTTATGTAATGAAGTTAGGTCCATTGGCCTATAAAGACCCTAGTAAATTTGGGGACGGTAGTGGCACTCATGCCGCAGAAGGTTGGCCTTGGTGCAAAGAAGGTGACTGGGTTTGTATAGGCCGATACTCTGGATCTAGATTTAAGATAGATGGCGGGGAGGTTCGCATCATTAATGATGACGAGGTGATAGCTACTTTACTGGAACCAGATGACATTAAGCATATATAGGGGCGAAAATGGCTGAGGAAAACATGGACGAAGACGTTATTGTTTCGGAAGAAACATTCGTTGGAGAAGAAGAGAAGCAACAGGTAGCGGTTTCGGATGACGATTCTGGAGATTCCGAACTAGAGTCGTATAGTAAAGGCGTACAAACACGCATTAACAAGCTTACGGAGAAACGCCGTCAAGCTGAGCGCGATCAAGCTGAAGCACTTAGAGTGTCGCAACAACTTCTTGAAGAGAACAAGCAGTTAAGGTCTAAGGTTCAAGCCTTGGACACAGGTTATTTGTCTGAGTATGGAAACCGATTACAAGCGCAAGAGGAACATATAAAGAGAGTTCATCGGGAAGCTTATGATGCTGGAGACTCTGACAAACTATTAGAGACTCAGCAAGCCATGGCGGCTATGGCGGTTGAAAAAAACCGTTACAACACTGCAAAGGCTAGGGCCGAACAGCAAAATAAGGTGCAAGTTCAGCAGCAACAGCAACAGCAACAAGCTCCCCAAGCACAGCAACGTCCCCAAGCACAACCTCATCCTCGTGCGGTCCAGTGGAAAGAAAAAAACTCTTGGTTTGGACCGGACGATGTCATGACTGCCGGAGCTTTAGCTCTGCATCATAGGTTGGAATCAGAAGGATTTGACTCAGCGACTGAAGACTATTACACTGAGTTAGACAAACGTGTTCGAAAGGAGTTTCCTCATAAATTCCAGAGCGCGAAGAAAACGGGTGGAGCACAGGTCGCATCTGCTGCTGCTTCAGCATCCCGCCAACCACACCACACAGGGCGCAGGTCAGTCAAGTTAACGCCGTCACAGGTATCGATTGCGAAAAAACTAGGTGTACCACTCGAAAAATACGCTCAGTATGTGAAGGATTAAAACAATGACTACAGACACCAGAACTTCTCGAAAGAGTGAAACTCGCGATAAAGAAGCGCGCAGAAAACCATGGGCACCACCAAGCCATCTTGAAGCACCAGAACCTCCAGTGGGTTTTTGTCATCGTTGGATTAGAGTTGCAATGCGTGGCGAAGAGGACAAAATGAATGTCCACTCCAAAATGCAAGAAGGTTGGGAACCCGTCAGACTTGACGAGTATCCAGGCTATAACGCACCTGTTATCGACAGTGGTAAATACCAAGGGGTTATTGGACAAGGCGGTCTGATGCTGTGTCGTATACCTGAAGAAACAGCCCAAGAAAGAAACGCGTACTACACGGGCCGCACCCGCGAAGCCATGGTTGCTGTAGATCAGGACTTAATGAAGGAGCAACATCCTTCAATGCCGATTTCTAATAGTCGGCAAAGTCGAGTATCATTCGGAGGATCTCGTAGAGACTCCGACTAACAAAGAGGATTGCTATCATGGCAAACAGTAATGGTGCATTCGGACTACGTCCGATTGGCGTGGTCGGACAGGCCGCGAACACCACCGGAATGACAGAGTACCGAATCGCATATGGGAACGCTGTTCCCATATATCAGGGTTCACCTGTAATCCCCAAATCAACTGGCGTTATCGAAGCCGTTGGGGCTGCAACTGGAGGCACTGTAGGCCTTCTTGGTGTTTTCTGGGGATGCGAGTATGTCTCGTCTGTCACTGGTGAAAAAATCTTTTCCAACTATTGGCCTGGTTCCGGCGCAGACTCCAACCATCCGGTTGTAGCTTTCGTGTACGACAACCCAATGACTACCTTTACCATTGCATCGGATGCTACTCTCACGAGTGAATCCACGGCGCGTGAACATGTGTTTGCAAATGCAAACTTTGCGGGTGGTGATGCAGGTTCGACTACCACGGGTATTTCGTCAGCCAAGCTCGGTGTAAGTACTATCGGCACCGAAGCCGCAAAGCATCTTCGCATTATGGGTATTCAAAACGACCCTGAAAACAGCGATTTTACCGCCGCGGGTGTTTCATTAATTGTTCGATTGAATAACAGTTTCAACTCCGCCAATGGCGCGATTGTTGCTGGTACTCCTTCGACCACTGGCGTATAGGGGGGTCTAAAAAATGGCTATTTCACGCGCACAACTAGCGAAAGAGCTAGAACCAGGCCTCAACGCATTGTTTGGGATGGAGTACGACAGGTACGAAAACCAACATGCGGAAATCTACACTACTGAATCATCAGACAGAGCGTTTGAGGAGGAAGTTATGTTGAGTGGATTTGGCGCAGCACCCACCAAATCGGAAGGTTCTGCTGTCAACTTCGATGACGCAAACGAAGCATATACTGCTCGTTACAATCACGAAACTATCGCATTGGCGTTCTCTATAACAGAGGAAGCTATCGAAGACAATCTCTATGATCGTCTTGGTTCGCGGTACACTCGTGCGTTGGCTCGTTCAATGGCACACACCAAGCAAGTTAAGGCCGCAGCGGTTCTTAACAACGCGTTTACCGGTGGTGCTAATGCCGGTGGTGATGGAGTTGCTCTCTGTGCTAACAACCACCCGCTCACAAACGGCGGAACATTTTCAAACACGCCAGCAGTTGCTGCTGACTTAAACGAAACATCCCTTGAGGATGCTTTGATTAACATTGCGGGTTTTGTTGATGAACGTGGTTTGAAGGTTGCTCTTCGTGGCACCAAGATGGTCATCCCTCGTCAACTGCAATTCGTTGCAGAGCGTTTGATGGTTTCCAATCTACGTGTAGGAACAGCAGACAACGATACCAACGCGATCCGTTCAATGGGAATGTTGCCTAACGGTTATACCGTTAACGACTTCATGTTGGATCCGGACCACTTCTTTGTGCTGACAGATGCTCCTCGTGGAATGATCCACTTTGAGCGGACTGCTCTGTCCACTAATATGGAAGCGGACTTCGACACAGGCAACATGCGATTCAAAGCGCGTGAGCGTTACAGCTTCGGCTTTAGCGACCCACGTTGTATCTACGGATCTCCTGGCGTCTAAGAGAAACGCACTCGTTGGTGTAAGTTTGAAAGGGGTTGCTTCGGTGGCCCCTTTCTTTTTTCTAGCACTTATGTATAGTGTTATTATCCCTGACAAACACATGGTGTGTTTGACGTTTGCCAAGACAGGAGTCTCACATGGCTAATACAACTTTTTCAGGCCCAATCCGGGCTGGGAATATTAAGAACACAACTGGAACCACTGTCGGCACGGACATTGCTAACATTGGTTATGTTGTTATGTTTCAAACTCATACAATAGATCTTTCGAATGGGGCAATTGATCCAGTTGCTCAAACGGGCGCGTGGGAAACCAACATGGTAATTCCCGCCAACTCTCATATCATTCAGGTAGTGGTTGATTTATCTACTGCGGCGAACACTACAACAAACCTTAGTGTTGGAGATACCGTTGGCGGTGCCACTACAATCCTAAACACCTTAGCTACGGGTACAACTGACGGTCTTAAAACCATCACCACCCAAGGCGGAGGCACAGGTGAGTGGGCAAACAGTGGTACAGCAGATCTTAAGCTCACGGTAAAAAACACAGCGGCTACTACTGCTGGCGTTGCAGTAATCAAGATCATGTACGCACAAGCTTACAACACCGTAATTCGTCCATAAGGAGGCTTACCTATGGCTGGCTCAGACATAGCAGCATACAACTGGGAGCAAGGTGACACGGCGGCTCTAGTGGGTCCGTCGAGATGCCGACTTCAAGCGGTGAATATATACGCGGAAACAGCAGGTTCTTTCACTCTCACTAACGGGAGTGGGGGAGCAACCCTGTTGACGCAGAAGTTCCCTGTGGGAATGAACGAAGTTTACATCCCTGAGGCGGGAATGTTGTTTACTTCGGGAGTTTACGTGTCCGCATTTACAGGGGCCAACAATGAACTTACCTTTCTTCTTTCGTAGGGGTAACAGATGGCTAAGATCGACAAGTCCAAGATGGCTTGTAACAAGCCTAAACGCCAAATATCTGGCGGTAAAAAATCTGTGGTCAAAGCTTGTGACAAGGGTAAAGAAAAAATTATCCGGTTTGGCGATGCGAACATGACGATTAAGAAATCAGATCCTAAACGGCGAAAGTCGTTTAGGGCGCGTCATGGGTGTGATAAAGGTAAATTAGACAAGTTAAAGGCCAAGTATTGGTCGTGCAAGGCATGGTGATCTAATGGACAAAAGCGTTCAGTTAATGATTGTAGGAACAATTCTTGCGCTAGCTTCCTCCGGTCTTGTGTGGATGGTTGCCACTCTTATTGTAGTGGACAAACGCACAGAAGTTATGGACGTTAAAATAGACCATGTAGTACAAGCTATCGATGAGATAACCCGAAGAAAGGTAGTCTATGATCAGCCGGGGACAAGAAACTTTTCAAGTATCCAAAGGGAGAAGTGAGATGGGAAAAAAGGGTCTTTGGGATAACATCCGCAAAAGAAAAGCTAGCGGTAAAAAGATGCGGGAAAAGGGAGCACCTGGTGCGCCTACCGATAAATCATTTAAAAAGGCTCAAGGTCTTATGAACGGTGGCATGGTGAAGTACGACAAAGGGGGGCTTGTTCGAAAAGGCACCTTTAAAGGATGTTTTTAATGACAACGTCAGGGTCCAGAGATTTTAATTTAGACGTAGCTGAAGTCATTGAAGAGGCTTATGAGCGTTGTGGTTTGGAGGTTCGTACAGGGTATGATGCCAAAACGGCGAGACGTTCTCTAAACCTTATGTTTGCTGATTGGGCAAACAGGGGGTTAAATTTATGGACAATCAAACAAGACACTAAAATATTGACTCAAGGCGTTTCAAACATCACGTTAACCTCGGATGTAGTTGATATGCTAGAAGTAGTTCTGAGAAGAGATGGAACAGATTACGAGGTTCAACGTATTAGTCGTGGGGATTATTTAACTCTACCAAATAAAACAACTCAGGGTCGCCCGTCTCAATTTTACTTTGATAGGCAGATCCAGCCTCAGATAAACTTGTGGACAGTTCCAGAAAACTCAACTGACCAGCTAATCTTTTACTATGTGCAAAGAATCCAAGATGCTGACGCTTTAACAAATACTACGGATATGCCTTTTCGTTTTTATCCTTGCATGGTTGCAGGTTTATCGTACTACATGGCAATGAAAAGGGCGCCGGATCGACTCCCTATTTTAAAGTCTGTTTACGAGGAAGAATTTTTAAGGGCTGCAAACGAGGACGAGGGTCGGACCCCGTTGAGGTTGCAACCCAGCTTGAGGTATCTGAGGACATAATGGCCTTTGCTAGCGGAAATAAAGCGTGGGGAATATCTGACAGGTCAGGTAGACGTTACCGCTTGCGTACAATGCAGAAAGAATGGACCGGATCTTTAGTCGGTCCTGACGAGTTTGAAGTCAAGCACCCCCAGCTTTTTCCTCCTAGAATAAGTCCAGATCCTCAGGCCATACAAAACGCACGTCCGGATAGAGTTGAACCTGCGGTGGAAGTTATTTTAAGGTATAATCCATTCATTTCTGGTAATGCAGGAAGTTCCGTTTTAACAGTCATAGAACCAGGACATAGTCGTTTGACCGGATCTACAGTTCGTTTTAGAAACGTTGCCCCGTTCAACGGGTTTTCTACGGATGTAATTTCTAGGTCTATTGGGTATACGATAACTAAAGTTGATTCGTCTAGTTACACTTTTACAGTTACAGAGACAGCGACAACTGAAGGTGTTAGAGGAGGCGGAGATTTTGTTTCTGCGGGTCCAGTTACGGTGGAGGCATAGATGTCATTTTCATACATTGAGTTAAAAACGGCTATACAGCAGTACACTGATAACGATGAGATAACCTTCACACAAAATATTCCCCTGTTTATCCGAATAGCAGAGGAAAGGATTTTAAAAGGCGTCCAATTAAATTTATTTTCAAAGACTCAAGACGCGAATCTTATCTCTGGAAACCCATACTTAAATGTCCCTGCAGACTTTCTTTCTCCCTTTTCGCTCAGTTTTGGGGCGAATCCTTTTCCAAATGGATCTATTCTAAACCCAAGTACTGGGCTACCCTATAACAAATATAATTTATCGGCTGGCATAGAACTCGCGGCAGCTAATCTTCCTCCGTATGCTGCTCAATTCGTAACTGCGGAGGCTGCGGCCGGCCGTTCTTTAGGGGATATTGACAATAGTGGAACGGTAACCGCCTTAGATTCACTTCTAATAGAAAAATATATCAAATGGAAATGGGCTGGATTGGCCCGTGATGCGACTCTTACAGACGTAATAGTCACGTATATTGAAAATGTTTTTTTACCATACTTGGTTGCCAACTCGGAAACCTATTCAATATATTATCGGCCTCTGGGCACCCAAACAGAATACTTAGACTTTAAGGACATAAGTTTTTTACGCTCGTACACACAGGATGTAACCACGTTAGGTATACCACGTTATTACGCTCAGTTTGACAACAATAATTTTATTCTGTCTCCTCCGCCCAACAATAACATTAAGGTGCAATTAACCTACTTTTACAGACCAGCTAGTTTGACCGCGGGTACTGACACCTCATACACATGGTTGAGTCAGAATGCTCCGATGTCCATGTTATATGCGTCATTAATAGAGGCAGGAGTCTTTATGAAATCTGAACAGGATGTGATGCAGATGTATACATCTAGGTATCAGGAGTCTTTACAAGGTATTAAACAACTTGGTGAGGCTAAACAGACAACGGATGAATATCGAATGGGTCAATTAATCAGAGGAAGACAATGATTCAAGCACCAGACTTTAAAGTAATAACGACTGACAACCGAGGTCTAACGCCTGAGGAACTGGCGGAGCAGTGCGCGGATAAACTAGTGTACATTTCGGACGATGCGGCCCCAGAAATACGCGACCAAGCACACGAGTTTAGAAGTAAGCTTGTTTCAGTTATGACAACGTTTATGAAAAGATCGGTTCGCAATGACCGAATAACTGTGTATAATGCAATAATAGAGGCAGGCCACCCTAAGTTGGCAGAGCTTATAAGGAGACTTTAAATGGCACTAAATCTAACGACACAAATGTGTAACACGTTTAAAAAAGAACTGTTGTTTGGCGCCCACGACTTTGCCGCGGGTAGCTCTCACGTGTTTAAGATTGGTTTATTCGAGGCTGAGCAGTCGGCAACAGGAACGTTTAATCAGGTCACAACGAACTACGCGGAAGTTACTAATGCCAGCGCCGAGTTACCTACTGCGGGGGGTTATACACAACTTGGAGAGCCTCTAGTTAATATCTCTCCTACTTTGGACGCTAACACCGCCATCACAGACTTTAATGATGCCGAATGGACCTCAAGCACCTTCACGTCTTTTGGAGCATTTATTTACAATTCTTCCCCAGACACCACCAGCATTTCTCTAACTAATCCCATGGTTTGCATCTTGGCGTTTGGTGGAGATAAAACCTCATCAAGCGGCACCTTTCAAATTGTGTTTCCCAACAGAGATGCGACTAACGCCCTAATTAGAATAGCGTAATAGGGGGTTAACATGCCCGTTCTATCTAATAGAGTAAAAACCGCAGTAGCATCCGCGCCGGGTACTGCGGCTTCTATGTCGTTAGGTACACCTTTTCCAGGGTATCAATCAGTCACGGCTTCTGGGGTTACGGATCAACAGGTTGTAAGATACTTGATTGAAGACCAGAGTAATTTTGAAATTGGTTCTGGTACATATACTAGTTCTACTAATTCCATGACTAGAACAGTGATTGAAAGCACTAGTGCAAATGCTCGAATAAATGCCACGGCTACGGCAGTGGTTATGATTACATTGGCGGCGGGGGACGTGGTTACGTCAGACGGGGGAACTTTTACTGGCAGTGTATCCTTTCAAGAACATTTAGATTTTACGTCTATTAACTCCCCTACTTACCAAGAAGGTAGGTTATGGTTTGACACTTTCTCTAACACTTTTGCATATTACAGTGACATTGAAGGTGTCACACACGAAATAGGGATAGAAGAGCACCAAAGAGTTTATAACAACACTGGTTCAATTATATTCAAAGGTGTGCCGATATACTTTAGCGGAAATTATACTGCGGGAACTATCGACGTACCTACGGTTGCGCTAGCGGATGCTACTAGTTCGACTGCGTACAACGCACAAGGACTTTCTGCACATGACATAGCAATCAATAGTTATGGGTATTGCATAGTTGCGGGGCAATTACATAGCGTTGACACCTCAAGTCTGAATGCTGGAACAAACTTTTTCGTGGGTCTAACTCCAGGGGCCGTACAAAACGATTCTCCTTTATATCCTAACTTTCCTATGTGCCTTGGTTGGGTTGTAAATTCTGATGCAACGGATGGCGTACTTTTAGTCAACCAACAAAACCATTCTGTTAGATCTTTCCGTGTTCAAACGTCAGCCCATATTGGAAGCAATCTTCAAGTAGATGGGGATCTAACTGTATTAGGGCAATATACAACGGGGTCTACAGCCAACGTTAACATCGGTGGATCGATACAAAACTTAAATGCTGGAGACACCATAGGAGAGGCCAACACTGTATTTGTGGGAACGGGGTTGGATGATGCTTTTTACTCTGGGCATTATAAAGGAACGACATCTAACTTGGGTTACTATCTTAGGATAGATTCAGTAGGCGCAGTAGATACATTTGAATGGTCGCATTCTCCAAGCTTCAGCCCAACAGTGGCTACGGGAGTAGCTATTACAGGCAGCGACCAAGCTTTAGTTGATGGAATAAACATTAAGTTTTCAGCCGTAACAGGCCACACTTCAGGAGACAAATGGACGGGGACAGCGACCCCTATTGAAGTGGACACGGGTATTTTCAGTAACCGAAACACTGGTTCCACAGGCATTGGATACACCAACCTAGGGGTGTTCTTTGATGTTTCGACCAGTAAGTGGAGGTTTGTTTCTCGGTACTCTCCGGATCCTGTAGCTCCTATAGATATTACAGATGCTTCGTATGTCTCTGGAACGTTAGTGGCAGATACATTTGAGGGCAATGCATCTACGGCCGATGCTTTACAGACGGCTAGAACTATTGGTGGTGTTTCGTTTGATGGCTCGGCTGACATAGATTTGCCTGGGGTTAATGCCGCGGGAAATCAAAACACTTCTGGCAATGCGGCCACGGCTACTACGGCCACCACTTCGGGTTCCACTACAGGCAATGCAGCCACGGCTACTGTTTTAGCCACGGCTAGGGATATTGGTGGTGTTTCGTTTAATGGCTCGGCTGACATAGATTTGCCTGGGGTTAATTCCGCGGGAAATCAAAACACTACAGGCAATGCAGCCACGGCTACTACGGCCACCACTTCGGGTTCTACTACAGGCAATGCAGCCACGGCCACTGCTTTAGCCACGGCTAGAACTATTGGTGGTGTTTCGTTTGATGGCTCGGCTGACATAGATTTGCCTGGGGTTAATAGCGCGGGAAATCAAAACACTACAGGCAATGCAGCCACGGCCACCACGGCCACCACTTCGGGTTCTACTACAGGCAATGCAGCCACGGCCACTGCTTTACAGACGGCTAGGAATATCGCTGGTGTTTCGTTTGATGGCACGGCCAATATAAGCATAGCTTCAACAAATTTAACTTCGGTTACTTCTGATGCCTCAGAAATAAATTTGTTAAATGGCATGACAGGTCGCACCGCCACTGCCGGAGATCTTTCAATATATGACACCAACCAGACTATAACGTATAGTTATTCGGATGCTGATGCTAGCACCGAAAATCAAATGATATTTAAGCATCTTCAAACTAATCAATCCACTAGCACTAACATTACAGACTTTAAGTTTTTTTCCAACGAGCATGATTTTAGCGGGAATCTGGTGGGAGAAATTCAAACGGCTAGGATGTCGTTTAAGAGTGCAACGTCTATATCTCCTCTTTCAGCAGGCGGAATGTCGTGGTATGTTTATTGGCTTGGAGCAGAAAGACTTTCAGCAATTATAAATAACGGCCATATGGCTCTTATAGCTCAGTATCAAACTGGGGCCAGCACTTATCAAAATAAATATGCGTTAGAGGTTCGTCCAAGTGACTCTGTTGGTGACAACACCGAGGTTAAAATTGGGGACACCACCAAACTTATTTTTCGTCAGGATCCATACCAAACAGAACTAGATAGTTTAATTTCGCCAACGGCTAACCGGACCCTTGCGTTGCCTGATAAAGATGGAACTTTAACTACTAATAGTGTAGCCTACGGCATGGCCGTGCTATTTGGAGGATAGAAAATGACTGCACCCAATCTATTAAATCTTACATCCATTACAGGGAAGACCATTGCCTACAACGGTACTACGAGCACGGTAAACATGATAACAAATCCGGCCAATAGTAATAAGTTAATTAAAATTAACGCTATAATAATAACAAATGTAGATGGTACTAACGATGCTACCGTTAGGATGGGAATAACCACACCCAACAATCAAGCTTTTTTGGCATACGATTTAAACATCCCTGTCTCAACCACACTAGTTCTTATAGACAAAAGCAGTTCTTTCTATCTAGAAGAAAGTGAGATTCTTTATGGTAGTGCCTCCGCTAATTTGGATTTAAATATAGCGATATCTTACGAAGAGCTAGCGTAATGGTTTCTCGGTGGAGACAAAATGGGGGGATAATAGGCCCAGCCAATTCGTATTCATCAACTAGCATTGATTCCGGCGCATGGGGACCGGAGGCCGAATACTTTTTACAGAGCGTTCCCGAACCACCTCCTGTAGGCTCCGCTGTATTTGAAACAACAGGGACAACAGTTTGGACCGTACCCACAGGCATAACGTCTGTATCTATTGTGTGTGTCGCTGGCGGCGGCGGCGGAAGTGCTTCAACAACGTCTTCTAGTGGTGTCTCCGGAGGCGGAGGCGGAGGCGGTGGACTTCATTGGGTAAACAGTGTGAGTGTTACACCTGGACAAACTTTAACGGTCCTTGTAGGCGCGGCGGGAACAAGAGGGACTTATCAGAACACTACTCCGGCAACCGCCGGAGGCGCTAGTGCCGTTATAGACGGTGGTGTCGATAGAGCTAGAGCAACAGGGGGTGGGGCGGGGTCTTACAACGTGGTTAGTACTTCTATCGTGACTTCTGGCGGCGGAAATTCATCAGTTAGCTTGGGCGGTGGCGGTGGAACTGGTGGCGGTTCCCGTGGTGGCGCATCCAACAATGCCGGCGCCGGCGGCGGTGGCGCGGCGGGTTACTCCGGAAACGGCGGCTCTGGCGGTGGCGCATCCAACACCCCCATAGCCGGATCCGGTGGCGGTGGCGGTGGCGGTGGCGGGATCAACTCTTTTACAAGCTTTGTAACTAGTGGTGGCGGCGGAACTCGTTTGTTTGGCGAGGTGTCAAGTGGCGCGGCGGCGACGAACAACAACACCGGTAACCAAACTACTACCCGCGGCTATGATGGAGGTCTGGCAACACCTACTACTACGAGGGCAGCGGGACAATATGGCGGCGGTGGTTCTGGCGCCGAAGACGATTCACCTAGTACAGGCGGCAATGGCTCTGCGGGGGCCGTAAGAATTATGTGGGGAGCTGGTAGAGACTTCCCATCTTCACTTACTGACGAAGCATCGGACCAAGGCAACACAACTATTTATTAAAGTTAGGAACAACTTATATGCTGGCGTCTGGTCCTTTAGCTTCTTCCCCCTTAGCCGCCCAATCACGAGTGGATGTGGAAGTATTTGTTGACGGAGTGTCCGCCACAGGGGCTATCGGAGATGCCTTTGTAAATGAGGTTATTGTCACGGGTGTATCTGCCACTGGTTCCATTGGAAACGTGGCTGTAAATGAGGTTATTGTCACGGGTGTATCTGCCACTGGTTCCATTGGAGATGTAGGGTTCAAGTTCTTGTACTTTGCACCTACTCCTCCCGCCTTAGTGGGAAGAATATCTGATGACAGTGTGATTAAATTCTTGTACTTTGCACCTACTCCTCCCGCTTTAGTGGGAGAAATCGGAGAGGCAAAACCTAGAATATCTGTGAAAAGTCCTCCCGCTTTACGCGGCTCAATCGGCCAAGTTTTAGTGTGGAGTAATCGAAGAGTTATATCTGGTCAGGGCTTTGTTGAGATTGTCCCTAATCCAGACGTAATTTTTACCCCTAAAACCCCGTCTACTCCCAATAAGTATATCGCAGTTGCTCCAAACCCGGATGCCGGCTATACTGAAACCGTTCCAAGTACGAGCGTTTCTTGGAGCAAGACTATTGTATAGGATAGAAAAATGACAACGTATTCAAATATAAATGGTTTAGCTCTTATAGGTACGGGAGAAGAATCAGGGACATGGGGGACTGTAACCAATTTAAACATGCAGGCTGTAGATCGGGCAACCCATGGATATAAAGAAATAACGTTAGGGGCCGGATCAACTTTTGATCTTATTACTAACAACATGACACAAAGCAGCGATCTAGACCAGAACGGAAATTATAAGGCTATTCGGTTTAGCGGCACCCCAGGTACGGATTTCTCTATTGTTATAAAGTCCAACGAAGTGGGACAGAATTACGACCAAGAAAAGGTCTACATGATTCATAACAACACTGCCAATACTATGACAGTGACGCAGAATACTGGGGGCAACGTAACCATAAGCTCATTGAAATCTAAGATTATTGCGGCCAAAGGCCCTGGTATAGTAGATGTACTAGCGGGTCTGGAGTCTAGTGCCGTTTTGTTTAGTTCTGGATCTTTTACGGGGGATGTAACGTCTGGGTCAGCTAACATAACAGGCGGAACCATTACAGGTATTACGGACTTAGCCGTTGCAGATGGCGGAACTGGAGCAGGTACAGCGGCTTTAGCACGGCAGAATCTAGGCTTAGAGATCGGTACAAACGTACAAGCGTTCAATTCAACTCTTACGGAGATTTCGGGGTTAGCAAAAACTTTAAACTATTTCATTGTTGCAAACGGGACTGCTTGGACTTCCAAGTCTCCAGCAGACACCATACTATCTCTGGGTGTCAATGCTACGGCGGCTCAATTAGACTACAATGCAATCACAACCCTTGGCACTTCAGAAAACGAAAAAGTTGTTACTCAATCTGCAACTGGAACCGTGAATCTTACAGGGGTAATAAAAGCGGCTTCGTATCAAGAAACATATTTATCGGTGTCGCATGGAGCCACTAACAGTACACAATTAGATTGTGCTGCCTCAAACAATTTCAGTACAACTCTTACTCAAAACACTTCAATAACGTTTGATAACATCCCCGCGTTGGATACAGCGTATAGTATGGTGTTAGAAATTCAGCAGGATTCAGTGCCGTCTAATTACACGGTCACATTCCCGGCCAGTATAAATTGGGCTGAAGGAACTGCTCCCATTTTGTCCACGGCTGCAAATGCAATAGACATTATTTCTCTATATACACGAGACGGTGGAATTAACTGGTATGCCTTTGTATCTGGTTTAAGGATGTCCTAATGAGCAGAGCTTCTAAAAAAACTATCTTGTCTAGTAAGACACCACGGGATCTTTTTCGTGGGACAGGTTTATTAACTCCGCAAACCAACACCCCTACTGCCGATAGCGATGAACCTTTTATGAACGAAGCCCCATTGGATTGGGGTACGTCCGGCATAAATTTAAGTAATGTCAAGAATTATTCAGACACGATTGACGTTAGATATAACTATGGCTCCTCTCAATATGGGCCGGCACAAGACGGCACACCAAGTATGGGTTTTCAGCCTCCAGGGTGGGGTCAAGCCGCAACATTTGAATTTGTGGCTAGTGGTAACGATATTGGTAGAAGATTTTGGGTGTCTTATCCCAACACTAGCCAAGCTCAAGGTGGGTTGGACAAAACCACAACGTATGCTGCATCAGGTAAGGCTCGTTTAATCCAAGTAGATATTATGCCAGATCCCTTGGACGCAAACAAAAGATGGCAATTGGACGGTGGGCTTAATGGAATGCTTCCACTAAACCCTGCAGACCCCAACGATGTTAGGTCTTCAAATGTATCTTTTGTAGAGTTTGATCTTGAAGCGTTTAGTGGCGGTCTTCTTCCCCAAGCAGACAACAACCCCCACGGAATACAATTCAGAAGGTCCACCGCTAGCAACCAAGCTGGGACTTCTATGTTTCTTATGATGCAAGGAAGAAACCCGGAAAGACCGTCCCGTATTAATGGTGGCACAAGGATCTATGAAATTACCTTGGGAACGGATGGTCAGTTTGACAACAATAAACGAAATAATATTGACAAATATACCCGCTCCTCTAATTTCCAAAAACCGGTGATTGCCAACGTATCCCCAGAACTTGATGCCATTTGGAACTTTAATAGCGATCCTATATGCTCGTGGGCTTTTCAAGAAAATGGAACGCATGTAATTCTTTGCGGAACGGATATAACGGGAACAATGCTAAGACAGCAGTTGGGGGGCGGTCAAGCATGGAATTTTTCATCAGCGGGTGGAGCTGATGTCTGGGGGACTACACAATACAGAGAGAACATTTTCTCAGGGTTGTCCGGAGGAGTTAACTTTACTTGGGATCCTAACGTCGATTTAGACGGCACAGAAATTTACAGCATGTGGTGGAGTGGTGGCTATGGCATAGATGATATAGGCGGCGGCGTAGTTACTCCTGGAGAATATGATGGCATACATCTGTATGTTTTAACTGATTTTGGTAAGCTCTATCAATTCAGTGCTAGCACTCCTTATGATGTGGACACTATCACCCCGCAGTACATGACGCAGTATCCTGCCTTTAATGACAACAGTAATTTTGATACAAGTAACTTGGCGGGAGGAAAATTTTTCTTTGCATATGAGAATCGTACAACAAATACAAGTGTTCCTGGAGACGGAAGTATCTATTTTTACGGACCTATGGACAAAATAGATATTTCTGGAAACCCTCAAAGACAACACACAGGAAACTATATCACGAGGTACTCTGTAACGGAGACAGCTCAAGATGGCTTAGTTGTGAATGTTCCCACGTATGCTGTTCCTGATAACACTGTTCAGTACGCGGACATAAGCTGGAACTTAGAAGACAAATCTAGCTATACACTAAATTCTTCAACCTACGAAGATATTGTTGACATTACTATAGCCCCTGAAAACGAGAAAAAATTCTACGTTTACTGTCCAAACCCCTATTTAGGGGGCATGATATTCAAGTATGATGTCTTGGACTCTTTAAAGAAAAACCCATTAATGGGAGGGACAATTAACTGGGAGGACACTCTTCCTATCCAAGCCTTGTGTTCTCCGGGGGACCGATCACAAGCCGGTTTTGAACTTTCCGAAATACGCAGTTTAAACGTAAAGCCTGACGGCACAACTTTTATTGTGGGGGCTAGGAAACCTAGCAGCCCTAACGAAATATATTTAAAACAATTTACGCCCAAAGATTCGCAATTTAATTCCAAGCCGTGGGAGTTTAAATTTGTTCCTTCGGTGTTCCCGTTAAATAACGCGTCTCCTGCGTTTACTGCCACATCTCCAGTAGAGTTATTTAATGGGGGAGGGCCGCAGGGGGGAGGGAATTGCACTGTTATTAGGATTTCCCCTGATGGTACTCTTGTTTCGAACAATAATTTAACTTCTACAGGCACGGCTGTCTTTGGTGTTTTAGGCACAACTGAAATGACATCGGGTTGGGATGTGACTTCTCTGGTTACAAACAATGGTTCAACAAGCAAAGCATTACCTGGAGACAACGTTGACCTTTTGTTTCATAATGGCGCTAGTATGTCCCAGTTTGGTAAAATTAAAACGTTTTATTTTAATAAAGATGGTACAACGTTGATCGTCGGCACACAAGCCAATGGAACAACACTACCTGGGACATCACATCTAGAATACGCGTTGGCTACCCCGTATGACATAAGAACAGCAACGTTTACCACCAGTTTTAGTCAAAGGTCTGTTGCATCGTTAGAATATTATGACGTTCTTAACTCGCGATCCACGCTTAATTATCCTTGGTTAAGTGAACCTACGGTGTGCTTTCTGTCTCATGACAGGAATTATGTGTACAGTGTTAATACGCCATATACCTTTTCCGCAGGCTCTACTGCGCGTAAAAGAAACGTCATGACGTCCATTCAAAGTAGTAGTTTAAGTACGTATTATACGGGGGTACGAACAATCCTCGGAAATACGACTTACTCTTCATTTGGACTTAATAGTGCTGACAGCAGCGGGTTTTACGATAAGGACGGTCTTCATCAAATTTCGACACACAGCGCAATAAAGTGGGCCTCAAACGGGTTGTACGCTTATTCTCATGATAAAGAGTATATTTACAGATATAAAACGGACACGCCTTGGGATCTTTCGGACCTTCGAAGAGATCAAACTCTTTCTAAAGATGGTCAAGATATTTTTGGCAGCGTCTTCGACTACACATCAGATAAGTTGATTACAGAGCTACTTCCATCTAAGAGTATGGGGATAGATATTTCTAGAGATGGAAGATCAATATACTTTGAGTCTTGGTACACAAGAGCGGCCGATGGAAATGGTCAGGCGAATGTTTTCATACGGTTTGCTAAACTTAAGTTAGTAAGCGAGTATAGTCTTACAAGTGTTTTTGCACACTCTGCGAAGACCGTTGATGCCCTTTCTGGTGGGTCTGGGTTTGACTGGATTAATTCTTACGCTAATAGTCCGTATGGAATTAACGGTCTTCAAGTTTCGGATGATGAAAAAGATTTCTTCATGTTAAATACAATAGGGAAAAAAATCTCCAGCATCACCACTTTAAGCCACACAGATCCATTGTACCAACCCTCTATAAGAAAATATCATACGGATACTGCTGGAGATATTAGTAGTTTTACGATGACAGAACAACCTTTGTGGAGTCAAACTTCGGGCAGTAACAACCAAGGGGTTGGTCAAGGGTTGGTGACGTCTTTCCACTTTACCCCTGGAGGTCATTACCTAATTTTGCAGCAAGATGCTTTAGGTGCTCTGATAACATATCAATGCCCTACCCCTTGGGAAATACCAACAGCGGTTAATTATTTAGGCACGGCAACCTATGGAAATCCGGGAGGGTACGGGGCGATTGAAGTAGACCCTACAGGAACAAAATATTTCTTGTCTCACTCAAACACTACCGTTGGGGTTGTAAAGAACTCTGGATCGGGCAGCACTACGCTTGCTTTATTTCCAGATGGAGGTGTGATGGGTGGCGCTATTACTCTTTTTAAGGCAGATGTAGGTTATAATTTCAGCGGAGGTGAATAGACGTGTACATAAAAGCAACTGAAAATCATCAGATACAAAAATACCCATACACTTTTGACGATTTTCGCAATGACCATAAAAATGTGTCGATGCCTCAGAATCGGTTTAATTCTGACGAGGAACTGATGAAGTCGTATGGTTTGGAAATTGTCAGGAGCGATCCTGTGCCAGTGTTTGATCCGGAGAATCAGACATGCGTACAGTTCTCTCGTCCTTCGTACAACAATGGTGTCTGGGTTCGGGAGTGGGAAGTCAAAGACATCCCTGAGTTTGTTAAAAAAAGGCAAATTGAGGAAAGACTTCAAGCCCAAATTGAATCAGTTAAGTCGCAAAGAAATGGATTACTGGCTAGAAGTGATTGGACACAAATAAGCGATGTACCTAAGAGTATAAAAGATAAGTATAAAACATATCGGAAAAGGTTGCGGGATATCCCACTACAAGCCGGGTTTCCTTTTACTATTGAATGGCCTGAAATCGAGGAGTAGCCCGTGACTCTTATACCTTTAAAATTCAACGCTGGTGTTAACAAGGACATCACACGATTTTCCAATGAAGGAGGATGGTGTGATATGGATAAGGTTCGATTTAGGTTTGGATTCCCAGAGAAAATAGGTGGGTGGCAAAAACGCGGGGTTCAATCTTTTCTAGGTACGTGCCGCGCACTAATGTCTTGGGTCACGTTATCAAGGGAAAGGTACATTGGGATAGGAACCAATCGCAAGTACTATGTTGACCGAAGCGGACAGCTCTTTGATATAACTCCAATTCGCAGAGTAAGTGGGCCTGATGCTATTCAATCGGTTATAGTAGACTATAACTCTGGGGCTGCAGCCACCAATGGGTTGATATCTGCTGTCGGAAATGTTGTTGCACAATCCACGACTTTGCCCGGAAACACAGGTGTCCAAGCCTCTGGTTCAATCGGTGCTCCGCAAGTCGGAGAATTAGATCTGACTAGTGTTAGAAACATTGTTATGCCTGGGGTAACTGGATCAATTGGAGATATTTATGATTACGGGGATTATATAACATCTTTTTCTGTGTCCGGAGTATCTGCCGACACTTCAATCCACGGACCTCATCTAAACCTTTTTGATGATGTGGATGAGTTTACACTATCTACCACTGCTGGATCCTCCGAAGTAGACGTGACGTTTGTCCGCGCCCATGGAGCTAGGCTTGGAGATTTCGTAACTTTCTCAGGGGTACTTGGATTTGATGCAAACATAACCAGTGAACTTATAAACCAAGAGTATGAAGTTACAGAAATTAAGAGTTCTTTTATTCTTTCATTTAACGCTCGTGTTCTGTCCACCATATCATCTATTACGGTGGACGGTGCTTTGTTCCCTGTTCCTGTTCTTGCTGCGGCCACGGGTTCCGGCGGAGGCACCGAGGGAACCGTTTCATTTCAAGTTAACATCGGTCTTAACACTAGCCAGCAATACAATGGTTGGGGGGCAAGTGGTTGGGGTACGCAGTCTTGGGGAAAGACAGAAGCTACGGATGTACTGAGACTTTGGCACCACAATAACTTTGGTGAAGATCTTATTTTAAACTATAGAGATGGATCTATTTATTACTGGGACGCAACCGGAGGTGTATCCAGAAGAGCGGTAGACATCACTTCTTTTGCTGGTTCCAACAAAGCACCACAAATAGCCAAACAAGTTTTAGTTTCGGACCGAGATCGACACGTACTAGCGTTTGGGTGTGATCCTGAATCCACGCCGGGGGTCCAAGACCCTATGGTAATTCGGTTCTCTGACTCCGAATCTATTACTGATTGGGAGACAAGGGCAACGAATACCGCAGGAGAATTGAGACTGGGTCTTGGCTCTGAAATAATACAGGCGGTAGAAACAAAGCAACAAATTATTGTCTTTACGGACACCACACTGTACGCGATGCAGTTTCTTGGGCCACCGTACACCTTTGGTGTGAACGCTATCTCAGAAAAGATTTCCATAATCTCTCCAAATGCTGCCGTTGCTGTAGACGATATTGTAATTTGGATGGGTAAAGAAGAGTTTTACCTGTACCAAGGGTCGGTTCAAAAGATTCCTTGCACGGTACGAGATTTTGTATTTGATGCCCTTCAATCGGATCAACAGGAGAAAGTTGTAGCAGGATTGAACTCATCGTTTTCTGAAGTGTGGTGGTTCTACCCATCAAACTCTCAAGACATTAATAAATACGTGGTGTACAATTATGCAGAGCAATCTTGGGCTATTGGTTCTTTGTCTAGAACAGCATGGATGGACAGGGGTCTATTCGATTTCCCCGTAGCCTCTGTAAATAATTACTTGTATGACCACGAAAGAGGTTTTGATGACGGGGAGAATAACACAGCCGTATCATCTTACATAGAATCCTCGCCCGTGGATCTGGGGGAGGGAGATAATTTTGGGTTTATCAGTCGAATAATTCCTGACATTACTTTTGTAAACTCTACTGCAGCCAATCCTGACCCTGCAGTGAACATGATTATACAGGCTCGTAACTACCCTGGCGAAAGCTTTCCTGCGTCTCAGACCACCACATCTCCGGTCACACGCACGGCTACTACCCCAATTGAACAGTTTACAAACGAGGTTCGTTTGCGGATAAGGGGGCGTAGTTTTGCTTTTCGTATTGAGTCAGACGCTACGGGCGTGGGGTGGAGACTAGGTACACCAAGAGTAGACATCAGACCAGACGGGAGAAGATAATGCCTGCTCTTAAGATGCCTCTTCCATACTTTGCTAAAGCTCCAATCACGTATGACCGATCCTACCTAGACTCAGTGGTTCGAAGTTTTTCTATATACTTGCAGCAACAGAATAATCCAGGCGATTTGGTCGTTGCTACTTTACAAGTGTTAGAGTTACCTATCTTTGCAGATAACGCTTCCGCAATAGCTGGCGGACTAGCCGTTGATAGCGTATATAAAACAGCAACAGGTGACTTAAAAATTGTGGTGTAAATATGAGTGTGTTCTGTTACAGTTTATTTAAAGGACTTGGAGGCTCTCAATGGGCAATATTGTAAGTAACACATTGGATAAAGTCGGTGATGCTTTCGGAGGAGAAGGTCTTATTTCTTCTTTGGGATCCTTGGCCGGCATGGTTATGGGCGGTCCCGCAGGCGCGGCCATAGGCGGGGGACTTGGCAGTCTACTAGAAGGCGGATCAATTGAGGACGCATTCAAAACAGGATTAGGATCTTACGCTGGTGGAAACGCCGGTGGTGGGTTAGCTTCATTGTTAGGTGGGACGGGTGGTGATTCCGCTAGCGTCATGAGTGCCTTAAGTGGCGCCCCAGGAAACGATGCTCAGAAACAACTCATGGAAAAATTACTTTCTGGACAGATGAAGAGTGGATCTAGCTCCAATCCTTTGCAGGCTTTGCTAGGTGCGGCAGGATCAGGAGACTTACAAGGCCTAAACATGAAGAGTGGTATGTCTCCTGAGATGTATGGAGTTATGAGTGAGTTAGCGTATCAGCAACGCAGGCCTAGGTTTGAAAATTTAATGAGTGAAAACGAACTACGACAATACGAAACGGGGGAACGCCGACCTGATTACACAGGCACGTTACTACCCGAAACCCCTCGGCAACAGATGGGCGCTCCGGTCAACAGAGCTAGACCGCAAATTGCTCAACTAGCATCCGGCGGTTATATTGAGGGTCCGGGAACTGGAACAAGTGACTCTATACCTGCAACAATCTATCAGAACGGTGGCCCTGTTCAACGGGCCGCGTTGTCTGATGGTGAGTTTGTCATGACAGAGGCCGCGGTTCGCGGAGCAGGGGGAGGCAACCCAGACCAAGGGGCGGCTAACATGTATAAGATGATGAACTCATTCGAGAGGAGGGCATAATATGGCCGAACAAACTATAAAAACCATGAATCTCCAGCCGGATTACATGGAAAAATTTTTAAAGAACCTCTTAAAGAATATATTTGACGTAGACGAAACAACGGGTGAAATCTCTGGTTTTGCCACCGAGAGTCCTTTATTCGGTAAGCCTGTTTACGCGACTGAAGACGGCGGCACTACTTACGAAAAGACGGAAGCGGTGCTTGGTGCAGACGGAAACCCTGTTCAATATTACGAGGGTCCAGACGGAAACTTTACTACGGTTGCTGAAGAAGCTGCAACAGATCAATACGGAAACCCTATCTTTGCGGTTGAAGGTGGTGTGGCTCCTCCAGATGTGATGGGATTTACGGACCCTCAGGTCGAATCGTTGGAAATGGCGCAAGCTTTACCTGGACAGTACAAACCGTACCTAGCCGAAGCCGGGGAAACCTACCGTGAGGGTCTGGACTTAACTAGAGGATCTACCGAAGCGTATGATCCCCTGTCTTACCAACAATTCTACGACCCCTTTGTTGAGGAAGTAATAGACGCTGAACAGCGGGAGATAGGTCGGCTTGGACAAATAAATTCCAACACAATAGATGCTCAAGGAGTGGCGTCTGGTGCCTTTGGTGGAAGTAGATCAGGCGTAGCACAGCAAGAGAATCAGCGTAATGTTTTAAACCAACAGGCTCAGTCTGGTGCTCAATTGAGATCCGCAGCGTACACCGGAGCGCAACAACAGGCTCAGTCTGCCTTTGAAAACCAGATGAAACGAGGCCAAGGGGCCGGACAATTGTTTCAAGGATTGGGTACAGGGATTGGAGCATTGGGTGAAGCAACTCAAGCACTGGGCGCGAAAGATGTTAACGCATTGTTTAATGTCGGTAGCCTGGAACAGGGGCAACTTCAGGCTGAGTATGATGTTCAGAGGTCCGGTCAATTGGAACAAGCTTACGAACCTTTTGGAAGGTTCTCATTTATGCGAGACATCCTGTCTGGGGTGCCGACATCCGGTACGGGTCTTACTTCAGTTGGTACACCACAGGCTAGTCCGTTTACCAATGCAACAAACAATGCTAATATTTATTCCGCGGGTGGCGGGGACAGCATATTTGGAAACATTTTAAACCCAAGTGGAGCGTGACATGTCAGGAATATATAATGCAGCCCTGATCGATGCCGCCAATAGACGGCCGGCGAAAGACAAGTTACACAAGATGGGCGGTATATTAGCCTCGTCTCCAGAATTGATGGAGGCGGTTGGATCCAATGGTTCCGGTGGAACGAGTACAAATGCCATACAAAACATCGGGCCTACTCGACCAATGATGGCGCCACAGCCTATGCCCATGTCTCCTCAGGCAATGCCTACAATGCAGCAATTTGCACCGCAACCTGTGCCTATGCCCCCGCCTCAGGCGCCTCGCCCCCCTGCCCCTGCTGTACCCACAGTACAACAACCCACGTCTCCGAGAAGCCCTATGGGTTTTGAGCCTGGAGGTCCGGTAGATATACAAGAAGCACCTGACCCTAATGCAGAAAAAGTAACCTTTATGGATGCTATTCTGAAAAGTGGACAAGGCTTTTTCCAAGCTGTCATGGACAAATTTGGAACAGGGGAAGACGCGGAAGGTGTAGCAAAGGAAAAAGTAAAGTTAATTGCTGACGCAACGAAATCAGAAAACCCTGCACAAATTGCGGATGCGGTTATGGTGGCCGCGGAGGTTACCCCTAATGCAGCCAATAAACAGGACTTTGCTCAGAACGTTTTTGGATTGTCAAATGTAGACAACATCGATGAAATAAACGATAGGATAGCACGGGTAGCGGTGGCTTCTTCGTTTGGTAAAAGTCCAGATGAATTTGCACAGGCTGTTTTACTTGGTCTTACAAACTACAAACAAACGGCAGCGGCTCGTGCTGGCGGTGGCGCAGACGGTGAAAAAGCTAGACAAGAGTTTTTGTATAATGACGTATACAGGCAAACTTTTACTTCTGCTATGGAAGCTGATCCGGAAAATCCTGCAGCGGCCAATGAACTCGCTAGACAAGCCGCGGTAAAAGCAGCGCCTAGAGCACCTTCAGCAATTGCCGGTGGCGGTGGCGGTGGCGGTGGACCTTCGGCCCCTGCCGGAGTCCCTGTAATAAATACACAAGAAGAGTACGATGCTCTTCCCCCTAACACTGATTATGTAGATCCCAACGGTGTTCCTGGAACGAAGCCTGAATAAAGGTAGGTGAATTTATGGCAACGACTATCTTTGGCGATGAGTCTACGAGTCCGAAAAAAACTATCTTTGGTGATGAGACGAGTCCACAACGGCAAGACGAGGACTCGGAAGGTATGTTCTGGGATGGAACGGCTTTGGGAGAGTTGGGGGAAGGTGTTGTCTCTGGTGGTATAGGCATTGTCGAAGGACTCTTTGGCCTTGGTGCAATGGGCGTGGATCTTGTTGCAGATACAAACTACGGGGATACCGTAACAGAAACGGCTGAGTCTATACGGGATACTCTTGGCATAGACCCAGAAGGTTTTATTGGCAAAGGAGCGGAGCTTGTAACACAGTTCGTGGTCCCTGGAATTGGAGTGGCATCGAAGGTGGGCAAGGCGGCTATGGCTGCAAGGGCTGCTCGTGGTTTAGCAAACACTCCTCTGACTAAGGCCGAAAGATTTGGTCTTGCGGCCAAGGAACTTGCCGCAGCGGGACTAACGGATGCAGCGGTATCCACGGACAATATGACTAGTCTAGGCGATTGGGCTGGGGGCGGAATAACACAGACAACAGATCTCATTGGTTTAAAGGGTAGAGAGAAAGCTCTTGCTAGGTTTGGAAACAAGCTGAAGATTGGAGGGGAATCTGTTGTTTTAGGTGGGGCTTTACAAGGAGCATTCACGGCCGCGGGTACGACGATAGGTAAGTCTAAGGTCGGTCAGATGACCGCCAAAGCCGCAAGCAAAAAGCTAGAAAAAGCCGGTCAAGATATAGATACTCTTTTGTATAACCGGATGACGGCTAAATCAGGAAGCCCTGAAGAATTGAGCAAAGGCCGTGCAGCCATGGCAGATGCAATCGCATTCTTTAGATACCGTGGATACATGCCTGGAGAAGCGGCTGAAAAACGTTTGTTAATGGACGGTAAAGTAAATGCCGAAATAACCAAGGCAGACAAGATACTAAAACAATTGGACGGGGAAATAGAAACTGTCCTGAAGAATCAACCTGAAGGCTCTGCCTTGGATGATGTTACGATTATGACAAAGATCCAAGACTATTTAACTGAAGCCGACCCTGCGGCTAAGACTAGACTTCTAGGTGAACTGCCTGCCGGAGTTCGTCAGAATGCGCGAAGAATGCGTACTCATATGACAAAGTTGAGCAAGGACATTTTAAAATCTGACTTCTTGAAAGAGAACAAATACACCTTAAACGGGAACAACGTTAACGATATAATTGAGCAGAACTTAGACAATTATATGCGCCGTAGATACAAGATCCACGAAGACGCAAAGTATAAACCTACAGATGAAAACATAAGAGCCGCTGAAGATTTCTTCATGCGGACACGCAAGACAAATGTCGAGCGCCAGCTAACACAAGCCGCACGAAAAGATGTGGATAATGTTTTTACGCAAGAGTTTCTAACTAGAAATGGTCTGCGAAGTGAGGGTGCGGGTAACGACCTAAAGATATTTGTCGAGGGGAACGTGACCAGAGCCGCGGCAAACAAAGCTGTAAATAACTACTTGGAAGGTCACAGCGTTAAGGCTCGTCAAACTCTAAAAGGTGGGCGAGTCGCGAAGGACCGTCTAGATACAGGGATGTTTGTGGATAGGAAGAATGTACCAAAAACATTCAGACGTTTGCTGGGTGAAGTCGATGATCCTCGTCAGTCTTATTTATCTACCGTAGCAGACCTGTCACAATTTTCCGCGGTGGATGACTACTTTGCAACTATCACTAACATGGCTGCAAGAAACCAAGGGATTGGTAAACTATTTAAAAACGGAGAGAGTCTGTCAGATGCTCAAAAACAATCTCTTACGGAACAGGGGTACGTTAAACTTGGGGGAGCTAACGCTCTGTCAACACCCACAGCGGCTGGGGAGCTAGGAGAACAATCGGCTGAGCTAGCAAATGTTATTGGTCGCTCCGGTTGGGGGCAGCTAGACGGGTACTATGTGCCTCAGGAAATATATAAAAATTTAACTAATCAAATTCTAGCCGAAGATCACTGGGGTACAATCGTGACCAAAGGAATCTTTGGAACTTTTTTAAAAGGAAAAGCTATTTCTCAGTACGGGAAAACAGTGCTCTCACCTATTACGCAAGTTAGAAACTTTACCACTGCAGTTAGCTTTGCGCTAGCCAATGGTAACATGCCTATGGTTGGTCGCGGTGGATCTTTAAAAGACTCGGCAAGGCTTGTGTTTTCTAACGTTTATTCAGCCAACCCAACAAGTGCCACGGGCAAGATTGTCGGCAACAAAATGTTGGGTATAGGAAAAACTCCAGAGACTTCTGCGGATGCTATATACGCAGACCTAATGGACGCTAACCGAAGAGGGGTCTTAGGTACACAGGCGGAGTTGAGAGAGATACAAGACAGCCTTATGAAAGGCTTGGACATATCGGGCCGCGATCCCCGGTCAGGGTTTGAAGCTATCGTTGGAGAGAATGTTGCCAAAAAGATCGGCAAAAAACTTAAGCCCTTTGAAGATATCTACCAAGGCTCCGATGATTTCTGGAAATACTTTAACTACAATGCTGAACAAGCAAAAATAAAACATGCGTTAGAGGGCAGTAGTGATGTAGATAAAATAAAATA
>Ga0307488_10000144_pt1 | contig 51907 bp, 41 predicted proteins | sample SB02metaG_FD_202248 | JGI IMG/M metagenome (GOLD analysis project Ga0307488, IMG submission 202248) | Sea-ice brine microbial communities from Beaufort Sea near Barrow, Alaska, United States - SB 0.2 | ecosystem: Environmental > Aquatic > Marine > Coastal | place: USA: Alaska | collected... | reverse complement strand
CCAACAAAAAAACTACTGTCTTCTGTGAGCGCTTTTGAGGCAATGAAGTCGTATCCTTGGTTAGGCCAGTAACCCACAAAGTTACATCCTAATACGACCAGTTCATCATGTAACATGCCTACTGCATCTTGAAACCACTCTGCATAACCTAGCTGATCACCCAGACCAAAGATGGCCACAGTCTTATCGGTTAAGTTTAGCCCCGCAATGTCTTGCCAAGTCGATTCCCAGTCCTCTTGTAATTCGCCAAAATCCCAAGTAGAAATGCCAAAAATCAACGTATCAAAACTTTGAGTTTGGGCTAGGGGGATATCTTTAATATTAAACAATTCTATGCAGGTATAACCCACCAAATGGTTTATTTTAGCTTGAATCTTCTCAGCGGCCATTTCGGTATAACAAGTTGTAGAGCCATAAAAAAGGCCTATTTTAAATGTGTTATTAAGCATACTGTCCTGTCATGGGATTATTTTAGATATATTCACTACTATCAGCATACATTGGTGCTACTGAGCTACAAAATATTGTTTGCAGTTAAGGACAATAAATAATACTTAAACGGAACAATTTTATATTCCTTCATAAATTTGAGTAGGGTAAACTTGCATGTGATTAAATAATTTATGACGATGAGATCAAACCGTATATGAGAGCTAGTGTGGGTTTTATGATAGGGGTTTGCAGCCTATTTGTTAGCTGTGGAAAAAACCCAGAGTCGACACAAGTAGAGCAAGTAGAGCAAAACCTGCAAGTGTATGGTCATTGGATTATGGAACAAGACGGCCAAGTGATGCTAAACCCTCAGACATCTGGCTTAGTGAAATGGCGTGATGGGTTGTTGACCTTGAGCGATCGTAGTGCCCATCCTTCACAACGCCTGCGCTTGCGGACCATTTCTAAAGATGATGCCTTGTTAATCGGCCCAGATTTGTCCATGGTTTTATCTGAAAAATTGCAAACAAGCTGTTTTGCAGCTTATATCAGTGATAACCCTGATCTCGAAGCGTTAGTTGTCGACCCTGATGATGACAACGTATTTTATGTGGTCACCGAAGATGCGTCATACGCTGCTCCTATGTCTGAAGTTTGCCAGCAAAAACATATAAATTCAGGCTCAACAATTCATCCAACCTTGCTTGTCAGACTTGAATTGCAAGCTAGTAATACAGTGTTAATAACTCATATTCGTCCTATCCAATTTACTGCTGATATGCAGATTGGCAATTTCCCTAATGATGGGGTTGAAGCCCTCGCATTTGGCCAAGCTCGCACCCTATATATAGGTATTGAAAAAGACAGTAGTAAACAAGCCAGAATATTTTCACTACAAATGGACAGTGATTTTTGGCAATCAGATGAATTCGCAGTTGTGAAAAACTTTTCTTTGAAGTTACCCGTTTTTGATAGCGGTAATCATCCTATTAATGGCATGGACTATTACCAAACACCTAATGGTAGAGATTTCTTGCTGGTGGCCGCCAGAAATGATGAAACAATATGGGTGGTAGATTTATCGGGTGAAAAAGAAACCGTCATCTTGGATATTGATTTTTTTGCTGAAATCCAAACAAATAGTGAAGGATGTGAAAACTACGAAGCGATGGACAATGCTTCTATAGAAGGTGTTGCGGTAACTGGTAACACTTTATGGCTAATTAACGACCCTTGGAAAGCAGTGTACATAAACAATGTTCAGTGTGAGCAAAATCGTGCACATTACCAAATGTTTGCTCCATTGTTGTTCAGTGTGCCGATACAACCAACATGGTTTGATTAACTCAAATTACTTTTAGCAATAATATAATGTAATCCACAATGTAGTTATCAACGTAGAAATTGTATATTCGAGCAACTTTACTGATCAAATGATACAGAATCCCCCCCTCACAATTTTTTATGATGGATACTGCCCATTGTGCTCATTAGAAATGAACAAATTAAAGCAATTGGATAAACAAAAAAATATTCTATTTGTGGATATTCAAGAACCTTCTTTCTTTGTAGATTATCCACACCTAGACTGGAAAGCATTAGATGCTCGTATTCATGGTTATTTGGCTGATGGTAGTTTGATTAGTGGCTTAGATGTGACTTATTTAGCTTGGAAACTGGTAGGCAAGGGCTGGGTATATGCACCGCTAAGGTGGCCCGTCATCAAGTGGTTCGCTGATATTGCCTACAATATTTTTGCTAAACATAGACACCGTATTTCTTATATGTTGACCGGCAAAAAACGCTGTGTTCCCTGCGAATCTAAAAGTGAGAAATTTGATGTTTAAAGGCAATGCATTGGTAATAGGTGCTTCAGGCGGCATTGGTAAAACATTGGTAAAAAAGCTATCTGAATCAGCCGAGTATGGGCATGTGTATGCAGTGTCTCGTTCACCACCAATATCGCCTATTGAAGGCGTGGAATATCATACATTGGTCTCTGAAAACGATAATTTGGTGGCCGATTATTGCCAACAACTTAAACAAGCGGGTGGTCAATTTAGCCTAGTTGTATGTTGCATAGGTGCATTACACGCTGTCGGTGCTGATGATCAAAAGATCATGCCTGAAAAACGTTTAGAAGATATTCAGCAAGAGCAACTTAGCTTTTACTTTAACACTAACGCTGTGTTACCTGCTATTTGGTTAAAACATGTAGAGCCACTTCTTAAAGGCGTTGAACCGTCAAAATTAGTTTTCTTTAGTGCCAGAGTTGGCAGTATCACTGATAATAATTTGGGTGGCTGGTATGGATATAGAGCGAGTAAGTCAGCTCTTAACATGATTATAAAGTGTGCACAGATTGAATGCCAAAGGCGAGCAAAAAATATCTCTATCGTTAGTTACCACCCCGGCACAGTTGAAACCGAGTTGTCGAAACCGTTTCAATCGAAAGTGCCTAAAGGAAAATTATTTACTACTGATTTTACTGTGATGCAGTTACTTAAAATTATCCCCAGCCTAAGTGCAGAAAAGGGCCCGCATTATATTGATTGGCAAGGTAGCGTTATCCCTTGGTAATTTGTTGTAAAGATTTATTCTGCAATTTGTAGCCGCTGTATTGTCAACATAAAAGACTTTCCGAAAATCTGCTGGTAATATCTATCCAAATTATAAAAATAATAAAGGATAGGTTATGAGCGCACCTCGCGAGCAGTTTGGTTCACGTTTAGGTTTTATTCTAGCCGCAGCTGGTTCGGCTGTAGGTATTGGTAATCTTGTCGGTTTCCCTGTAGGGGCGGCCAAAAATGGTGGTGGTGCTTTTTTAATGATGTACGCCATATTTGTAGTGGCAATTTGTTTACCTGTAATGATTGCAGAAATGACAATAGGTAGGGCCAGTCAAAAAGATCCATTAGGCGCGCTAACGTCCTTATCCGGTGGCAACAAAGGCTGGCGCCTTGCCGGCTGGTTATCCATTATCACTCCCTTTATGATTGCTGTTTTTTACTTAGTAATTACAGTGTGGATTTTTGGTTATTTGGTTGAATCAAGCATTGGTAACTTGGATGTACTTGCTAATCCAGCTACATTTAATGATTTTATTACAGGAAACAGTCTGTTTGTTTATATGACGGGCGTTCTTGCTATCGTTTATCTCATTTTACAAGGTGGGGTTAAACAGGGAATCGAAAAAGCAGCTAAAATTCTTATGCCTGCGCTCTTTGTCATGTTGATTGGTATGGTCATTTTTGTATTAACCCGTGACAATGCCATGGCTGGTGTTAAATTTTATCTGGTGCCTGATTTTGATAAAATAAGTGCCAGTGTGGTCAATGCTGCCCTTTCTCAAGCCTTTTTCTCCCTGTCTCTTGGCATGGGGATCATGATTACTTACGGTAGCTATATAGACAAACGTTCTGATCTTCCAACTTCAGCAAAATTAGTGGCCTTGACAGATACAGCAGTCGCCTTTACCGCTGGACTTATGATCTTGCCAGCCATCTTTTCCTTTAACCCTTCAGTAGATCCTAGTGAGCTTAGTGAATCGTCAATTTCGATGATTTTCTCATACTTACCGCAAATATTTTTAGCACTGCAATCATCGCTGGGATATTTTGGTGCCAGTGCGGTAGCCAGTATCTTTTTCCTATTAGTATTTTTCGCCGCCATTACTTCCTTAGTATCTATATTTGAAGTGCCAGTGGCTGCGTTAATGAGTGAAAAAGGTATGCAACGTAAAAACTCATTATTAATTTGTGGGGGGTTGCTGGTGGTGTTTGCGCTGATGTGTGCATTTTCATTTGGACTTTTTGATTTTTTCACGTCCTTTATTAGTTATGGAGGAGCTGAGAAACCTAAGTCGTTCTTTGATTTGGTTTATGATGTTTTTTACGAAACTATTTTACCTTTAAATGGCTTATTGATTTGTTTGTTTGTCAGCTACAAATGGAAAAAACAGGCTTTCAATGAGGAATTAGACAATGGTGCTCCTAACTTTAAAAAGAGTTATCTAGAGCGATATGTCAATTTTGCATTGGGGACTTTTATTCCTGTGATTTTGGCCATCATATTTGCCAACACCGTTGCCCTTAAATACTTCGGTACTGCCTTGATAGGTTAGGTTCGTTATTACTCAATGACAGCCATTAAAAAATAGGCAGTAGCTATACCCAAGCTAAAACCAGTATAAATGTTCTAAAACGAATATTTCGAGGTGGCTAGGGTAAGTTGTTACTGCCCTATCATATCAAAAGGGCTGGGATATCGAAGCGATAAGTCCAGTATTTGTAAGCTTCTAGTAGCGTCAATTTCTTTCCCTAATGCGACACCTGTGCCTTCAACAAATTTAGGTGCACTGAGACCAAGTTTTTCCGCAGCCCACGTATAATATTGAGCGCGCGACGGGTGCTCTGAAGCACTCAAATGTAAAGTCTGTCCCCAGATATTTCTTTCAACCACCGTTTTAATGGCGCAAACAACATCATCTTGATGAACCAGGTTCACTATATGGTTGGGATTCAGTAACCCTATTTTACCAGCAAGATAATTAGCGGGATGGCGGTCTTTACCCACTAAACCTGCAGCTCGAATAACAGTACTACTGCCGGCAAAATTTTCCCTCACTAACGCTTCTACAGTTAAATTGATTTGTCCTGACTGAGTTTGAGGATGGGTGGGGCTTTGCTCAGTGACTGTGCCGCTATTATCGCCATACACCGAAGTAGAGCTGATAAAAATAAGGTGTTGTATTTGGCTATTTGCGGCATGCTTGAGTAGCGCTTTCATGTGCTGCACATAATGTTCTGTTATGGGGCTTTTACGACCCACAGGAACATTTAGCACTAATACCCTGGACATGAACAGTTTAGCTAAGCGACTATGCCCCAGCTCGTCACCCAACTCAAAACATTCCGCATCAAAGCCTAGTTGAGATAATTTATCGGCTTTTTGTTGGCTCCGACAGGTGGCGACAATAGTGTGGCCACTTTCTTGAAGATTAATTGCCAGAGGCAGCCCCAACCAACCACAGCCAACTACTGATATTTGCATTTATGTTGTCCATATTGTTTTTTAGGCAAAAGGTATCACATGCGACGAGGTTGGTCGTACAATTGAATAACATCCAAACTAGCGAGTTGTTTAATTTTTTGTAATTGAGTTTCAGCAAAATCTACTTGAGCAAGGGTCGAGCATAACGCATCTGTTTTTTCTTCTAGAGCAGTGGCTTGATACTCAACCCTTTGTTCCATTTGTGCGCCAAAACGTTCCATTTTTTGTTCAAACTCCCCCATATCTCCATCACTAAAAATGAGCTGCGTGCCTATGGCTACCATTAAATGACCAATTGAATCTGTGACCAAGTCTTGAATAGCTTCTTCAAAGTGTGCCTCCCATTTTTCACCAAAAAATTCGCCGTTTTCAAACGACTCGGCATGCAAACGAATGACACCATTATCTGAATAAAAATTATATTGGATCTGTTGATCAAGGTTGTGTAATTTTTCAGATAATTCGGCTAGTGCTGTATTATCTGAACCTAATAATTCGGTGAATACCTCGTTCAGTGCAGTGCTTGCTAGTGCTACTGCATCTGTGGCTATCGTTGCAGCTTGCGGTACAGCTTGATTGATACCGTTATAATAGTTATCAACCCAGCGTTGTTGTTGTGTATTCAAGGTCAAAGCAGTGCCATCAACATATAAAACTTTATCTTGGTCAATAGTCATCCGTGTATTGTTGGCTAAAGTGACTGCCAATATATTGTTTTCTAATTGCATGTTGCCATTGAGCTCAACGTTACACTTAGAATTTGAATCTAAGGCAAAGACTGGAAGTGAACAACAAACTAAAGCTCCAACAAGTATCATATTACGCATGAAATTCTCCTAATTGATTAATCATTAATTACCATCTAGACATAGCAAAGCCTAGGCCAAAAATTAAAAGTCATTAAAAACAATAGGATAAGTTTTATTTAAGCTCAAGCATGATGATGATTATAAAAGTATTTAGTGAACACAACTAATAAGTGAATTTTTAGACCACTCTTATTAGAGCAATGGGCGACATATGATACATATCAAGCAATATACTTTTTTCCTTTTTCCTTTTTCCTTTTTCCTTTTATGTCTTTTGGGATCCAGAATTTTTGGTGCATAATATGCTTAGTTTAAGATAAGTAGGAATTGACTAATGAGTAACTGGCTCGAACCCATTTTATTTGGATTTACATTAATTACCTTTGTTCTAGGTATTAGCAGCATTATTATGAGCTTTTTACCTACCCCAGAAGGTGAAAACGTTATGCAGTCGAAGGTTGAATACGGCTTTTTTGGGGCGTCAGCTTTTGCCTTATTCGCGGTATTTGTATATGCCTTGGCTACTGTTTAGTATTGATTATCCCGATGTTTAGGGCACTTCACACCATATTTCTTAGGGTTTATCACTAACACGTTGATAAGCTCTTAGTCTGAAAGCAGGCAATATTGCCAGTAAGTGGTCAAAAATATCACTTTGGATCCCTTCATAATTGACCCAGTTTTTATCTGCACAAAAACAATAAATTTCTAGCGGCAGACCCAGTTCTGTCGGTGGTCTCTGGCGCACCATTAAAGTCATGTCTTTGTTAATCTCTGGGTGGTTTTCTAAGTATGCCTGCATGTAGGCGCGCAATGTGCCAATGTTAGTAAGCCTACGACTATTGACTAAATCTGTTGTGTCGATTTTTTGTTCACTGTGAAAGCGCTGCAGCTTTTCGAGCTTGGCTTGGATATAACTTTTTATGTAACGAATTTTAGTAAATTCATCCAGCATTTCTTGGTCACAAAAACGGATGCTTTGGATATCGATATTCAGTGAACGTTTAATTCGACGTCCACCACTATCCATCATCCCGCGCCAATTTTTTACTGGCTCAGAAATAAGTGCATAAGTGGGGATAGTAGAGATTGTTTTATCCCAATTTTGCACTTTGACCGTTGTTAAACCAACCTGTAATACATCTCCATCGGCACCATACTTAGGCATTTCAATCCAGTCACCGGTATTGACCATACGATTTGCTGCTATTTGAATACCAGCCACAAACCCCAAAATGGTATCTCGGAATAACAATAAAAGTATGGCGGTTACTGCGCCTAACCCAGAGAGCAGTAATAATGGTGACTTGTCCATTAAGTTAGAGATGATTAATAAACCTGCGATGATCACCACAAACAATTTAGCCACTTGTATAAAGCCAGCAATAGGTGCTTTTTTAGCTAAATTCGAGGCATTATAACTGTCTTCTATAGTATTCAGCAGGGCACTAAGCGCCATCACTGCAGTGATCAGTACATAAATAACAGCAGTTTTTTGCAAAAACGCCAACAGTGAAGGGTTTTCAATCAGTAACTGACCGAGTAAATAGATGACAATAGCTGGGACGATATGCCCAATGCGTTTGAAAAAACCGTGTTGATGTAGCTCGTCGTCAAATTTGTTTTTGCTTTTGCTGACCAAATTACGTAGGCGGCTGTTGAGTAAACTTTTGGTAAGCCAATTACTCACCCATGCGAGTAGCAATATGCCGCATAAAGCAATCACTTGAAATATCCAACTTTCTTGGGTGGTCTGAATGCCAAAATGCTCTAAAAGGGATAAAAGGTTATCTGTAATGTATGGGGCTTTTTGCATTTAGTTTGCCTCTTTTAAACGTGTGATAAGCTTATCTTTGTTTTGCCAAACCGAATTTAACCAATTCTGAAAACATTGCTTAAACTCTTCATCGTTAAAATAATCACCCATTATTTCATCGGTAACTGGATGCACATTAACTCGAAGAACAACTTTTTTTAGTCGCCCACCTAACATTGCCATCATAGGGCTACCCTGCGTATCAGGATAAATAACCGTAATATCTAGCACGCTAGTGAATAACTCACCCATTGTGGCTAATGTAAACGCAATACCTCCTGCTCTTGGCGGTAAAAGGTTTTCAAATGGACTTTGTTTGATTTTTTGTTTTTCTGGAGTGCAGCGATTACCTTCTACAAAGTTGATAACAGTAGTAGGTAACTGTCGAAATTTCTCACAAGATTTTTTAGTGGTAGTTATGTCTTTACCTTCTAAGTGGGGATTTTTTTGCAAGAAGGCTTTGCTATACCGTTGCATAAACGGCATGTCTAACGCCCATGCACCAAGGCCTACAAAAGGTAGCCAAATTAATTCTTTTTTAAGAAAAAACTTTGGTGCAGGAATTTTGCCAGCAGCAAAATCGGTCAACAATATAATATCTAACCAACTAAGGTGATTCGCTACAATCAAGTACCATTCTCTCTTACTCAGCTCACCTTCAACTACATAGTCTAATTCCACTTTGTTCATACATTTGATTAAGGCCACACTACAAAACCCAAATGCACACATCATGAAGTTCAGTATGATATTAAGTGGTTTAGTAATAAATGAGAAAGGTAGGATGAATTTGATCACACCAAGAAAAGTGATGGACAGTGCCCAAAAAGCAAGACTGATCATTTGTAACGTTAAATGCACTGGGAATACAATAAAACTCGGAAAAAGACTAAACATCTTTTGATTTCTCTACTAAAAGCGACTGCAAATCTTTGTCTTTTTGTTCCCATAATTCTGTTAGCCACCTTTGAAACTTGACCCTTTGTGTGTGGTCGTCAAAGTAGTCAGGACCAAAGGCATCGCTATTCAGTAGTTCCCGTATAGATAAAACTTTAATTTTCACTTCTACATTTTTGACTTTCCCACAGACAAACTCCCAGTAAGTAGGAGTGCCTTGTGGATAGTGAATGGTCACATCCAATAATTTATGCAACTGCTCACCCATAGCCCCCAATACAAAAGCCATGCCGCCCGCCTTAGGTTTAAGTAAGTGTTGAAACTGTGACCCTTGTCGAGTCCGTTTTTGTTCGGTTAACCGCGTACCTTCAACAAAATTCATGATGCTTACAGGCTTGTAGCTAAATTTTTCGCAAGCCTTACGGGTATTTTCTAAATCTTTACCTTTCAAGTGAGGATGTTTGGCTAATAGCGCTTTGCTGTATCTGTGCATAAAAGGAAAATCTAATGCCCACCAAGCTAATCCAATAAAAGGTACCCAAATAAGCTCTTTTTTGAGGAAAAATTTTAAAAATGGAATTTTGTAATTAAAAATACGCTGCAACACCAAGATGTCAACCCAAGACTGATGGTTTGATATAACTAAGTACCAATCCTTCTTACCTAAGCCTTCCAGTCCAGTCGCTTCAAATTTTGTGCGACTAAATAGGTTTTGATTGCCGCTGTTAACTGATATCCAAAAAGTGGCACAACCATCTAGTAAATAAGACATAAACGTTTGCCATATTTTGATAGGTATTAACTTGAGAAATGAACAAATTAAAATCGGTATCAACCAAAATATAGTGTTAATAAAATATCCTAATGAGGATATCGCCCCAAACAAGGGAGAAAAAATTGTCAGAAACATACTTTAAAACATCACCACTACAAAAAATCTTTAACAAGTTTAAACTAAAATCGTGTTTGACATGTAGTTGTAATTCCCTCGGGCAGTATCGACATAATATTTTATTTGTCTGACCGAGATTTATGGATATGAAATGTGTAGTATAAAAAGCCATTAAACTCCTTATTTGTCTATATAAATGGTCAATTATCTTATGAAAAAACAAATGCTAATGGTTGCAGGCATGGCGTCTATGTTATGTCTTGCAGCTTGTGACGTAAAAGATCCCAAACAAGACATCAGCCAAATCGATAGCAAGCAAGTTACCCCAGTCGTTGTGCCAGAGGGATTTAAAAAAATATCCACCGCAGCTAAAAAAGTTGATGAAATCCACATCCCTTTTACCAAATATCAGCTCGATAATGGGTTAACAGTTATTTTACACTCTGATAAATCTGATCCACTTGTACACGTTGATGTGACTTATCATGTGGGTTCAGGCCGAGAAGATCCTGGTAAGTCAGGTTTTGCCCATTTTTTTGAACATATGATGTTCCAAGGCTCAGAAAACGTTGCTGATGAACAACATTTTGGGCTGATTACAGAGTCTGGTGGCACACTAAATGGCTCTACTAACACCGATCGTACTAATTACTATGAAACAGTTCCTTCGAATCAATTAGAACGGATGTTGTGGTTAGAATCTGACCGCATGGGCTTTTTCCTCGATGCAGTGACTAAAGAAAAATTTGAAAATCAACGAGAAACCGTAAAAAATGAACGAGGTCAAAATTATGACAATCGTCCATATGGGTTGCTTAGGGAAAGAGTCGGTGAAGCTTTATTTCCTGAAGGACACCCATATTCTTGGTCGACTATTGGCTATATAGAAGACCTGAACCGTGCAGATTTAAACGACCTTAAAAAATTCTTTTTACGTTGGTATGGACCCAATAACGCCACATTGACTATCGGTGGCGACATGGATGAATCACAAACCTTAGCTTGGATTAAAAAATATTTCGGCGGTATTCCTCGAGGTCCAGAGGTGAAAAAACCTGATTATACTCAAGTCACCTTGGATCAAGATCGTTATATCTCTATGGAGGACAATGTTAACTTACCCCTAGTTTATATGGCGTTTCCAACTGTGCATGTGAATCACCCTGATGAAGCACCTCTTGACGTGCTTATGTCTATCCTAGGCAGCGGCAAAACATCTCTGTTATATAAAAACATGGTCAAAAACGGTAAAGCTGTTCAAGCTAATGCAAATCATTCATGTGCAGAGCTAAGTTGTCAGTTTACGCTGCTGGCATTGCCAACACCAGGTAACACATTGTCTGAACTAGAAACCATCATTCGTGCTTCACTAGAGGAGTTTGAAAGCAGAGGTGGAGCAACAGACGATGATATAGAACGCGTTAAGGCTGGTATTGTGTCAGATATGGTTTACGGACTCGAAAGTGTATCTGGGAAAGTGAGCCAACTTGCTGCCTATGAAACCCTTCGTTCAAATCCTGACGGGATTGGCGATGATATATCTCGTTATGAGAATGTCACCAAAGATGATGTGATGCGAGTTTATAAAACCTTCATCAAAGACAAACACTCTGTGGTGATGAGTATTGTGCCCAAAGGACAGGTAAAAAGTATTGTAAAAGCCGATACATGGCAACGGTATGAACGAAGTATCCCACAAAGCGCGGGTGATAGTAGTTTAGTGTTGCGCCCAGGTGTGTCTGATTTCGATCGGACCGTCATACCGTCTCCAGGTGAAAATCCAAGTATTAAGGTGCCTGATATATACCGCGTTGAAATCAAAAATGGTGTGAAAGTATTGGGTGCAGTAAATGAAGAAGTGCCCACCACTTCTATTCAACTGCGTATCCCTGCAGGTCAAACGCGAGAGGGTATTGATAAGTTGGGTGTCGCTTCTATAACAGCCTCTATGTTAGAAGAAAACACATTGAAATCGACCTCTGAAGAGTTGTCGAACCAACTTCAAAAACTAGGTTCAAGTGTAAGCTTTAGTGCGGGTGACAAGTTTACTACCCTAAGTATAAGAACGTTGTCTAAAAATATTGAGTCCACTCTTGCGATTGCCATGGAGCGTTTAACGTCACCTAAGTTTGATGCAGCTGACTTTGAGCGCTTAAAGAAGCAACAAATTGAAGGTTTAAAGAATGCTAAGAAAAATGCTGGTTCAATGGCTACCGAAATTTTCAGCAAATTAGTTTTTGGCTATAATAATAGTTTTGCTCACTCCAACAGCGGCACTATTGCTACTGTGGAAAAACTAACACTTGAAGACGTTAAATCTTTTTATACGGCTAATTATGGACCAGCAAATGCTGAAGTGATCGTTGTGAGCGATGTAAATAGTGAGGGTATGACTAAACATCTTCAGGCCCTGAATAATTGGACAGGACAATCAAGCCAAATGCCCATGCTTAATGCATTTCCTGAGTTAGCAGCGGGTACCTTGTATTTTATTGATAAGCCAGACGCTGCGCAGTCGGAAATACGTATTGGTAAACGTGCTTTGAACTATGACGCTACGGGTGAGTATTACCGTGCAGACCTAATGAACTATAATTTAGGTGGGGCTTTTAATAGTCGTATTAATCTTAATTTACGAGAAGATAAGGGTTATACCTACGGTGCACGTTCTTTATTTAACGGTAATGACTTCAGAGGTGTATTCAGGGCACAAGCTGGAGTGCGTGCAGATACGACGGCAGATTCTATCTTGCAATTTAGGAATGAAATAAATGCATTTAAAGAAAATGGCCTCACAGATGAGGAATTGACATTCATGAAACGCGCTATTGGTCAGCGAGATGCCAGGGCTTATGAAACGCCAAATCAAAAACTAAATTTCTTATCAGAGATAATGTCTTACAGTCTTGATAAGACATTTGTAGATGATCAAAACACCATATTAGCGAATATCGATAAAGCAGAGCTAAATTTATTAGCTGCTAAACATCTTAAGCTTGATGAAATGATTACGGTAGTGGTGGGTGACAAGGCCAAGATTATGGAAAGTCTAAAACCTATGTTTGAAAGAATTGTAGAGTTAGATGCAGAGGGAACAATGCTTTAGTGATGTCTAAATAAGTTAACCTTGAAGCCACCATTTCTAATCTATGGTGGCGACTCAACCTAATTTTTGATCTTCATTGTTTAATCAGAAATTAGGTTACTACTTTAAGTCCTAAATGTGACCATTACGTTATAGTTATAAGAGGTCAACAAGGAAGAGTTTCAGTGATTAATCAAGCAAATATTATTCTAAAAAGCGTATTTGGCTTTGATCAGTTCAGAGAGTCGCAAGAAGCGATCATCAGCAACGTGTTACACAAACAAAATACTCTAGCTATTATGCCAACGGGTGGCGGAAAATCTTTGTGTTACCAGATCCCAGGTACAGTGTTTGATGGTTTGACCCTTGTTATTTCACCGCTTATATCCTTGATGCAAGACCAAGTCAGACAGCTTAACGAACTTGCTATCCCTGCTTGTGTGCTAAATAGTTCACTTTCAGATACTGATTACCAAGCTAACTTAGATGCCATCAAGCAACAACAAGTTAAGCTGTTGTTTCTGGCACCAGAAACCGCGCTACAAAGTAATATTTTAGACCTACTCACACATTGTGATGTGGCATGTATTGCCATAGACGAGGCCCACTGTATTTCTGAATGGGGGCACGACTTTCGCCCAGAATATCGTCAACTTAATCGTCTTATTGAATGTTTCCCCAATGCTGTTTGTATCGCCTTAACTGCTACTGCTACACCGAGGGTGCGAGAGGACATTAAGCGGCAACTCAATATAGTCGATAGTAGCGAGTTTATTTCTAGTTTTGACCGTCCTAATTTATTTATTGGTGTTGTTCCTAAAGATAATCCCTACCTGCAGTGTAAAAAGTTTGTTGAGCAACACCCAGAGCAATCAGGGATTATTTATTGCCAATCGCGTAAAGGAGTGGATGAACTCACCAGTAAGTTGCAACAGGATGGTTTTTCGGCGTTGCCTTATCACGCAGGGCTGAGCAGTATTAAACGCAGTGACTACCAAGAACGTTTTATCCGTGATGATGTAAACATCATTGTGGCGACTATCGCGTTTGGGATGGGTATTAACAAGCCTGACGTACGTTACGTATTACACTATGACTTACCAAAAAATATTGAAGGTTATTACCAACAAATTGGTCGTGCTGGCCGTGACGGTTTAGACGCCGATTGTTTATTGTTATTCGGTTACGGTGATACGGGTAAAATTCGTTTCTTTATCGATCAGATGAGCAACGAGCAAGAAAAACGTCTGGCTAATGTGCACCTCAATCAAATGTTAGCGTTAGCCGAGACCGAAGATTGTAGACGTTCGCCACTACTCGAATATTTTGGTGAAAAGCCGACTAAAGAAAATTGCGCTAACTGTGACAACTGCACCGGTGAAAGCAAAGAAAAGTCTGACTTAACCGTACCCGCCCAGAAGTTTTTATCTTGTGTGCATCGCACTGGCCAGCGTTTTGGTTCTAGCCATATTATTGATGTATTACGCGGCTCCAATGCTGAAAAAGTGCTGCAAAACCAGCATAACTTGCTTTCAACTTATAATATTGGCAGTGAGTATAATAAAAAGCAGTGGATGACGTTGGCGCGGCAATTGATTCAAAAAGGGCTGCTTAACCAAGAAGAACAATTTGGCGGTTTAAAGCTTTCGGAAAAAGCCGGTGACGTATTAAAAGGTAAGGTGCCATTTTTTGCCTTGTTACAACAACCTGTTGCTGCTAGTAGTCATGCATCTAAAACACTGATCAATCCAGGTGATCAACAATTGGTCGCCATTTTAAAGGCTGACCGTAAACGTTTAGCCGATGAAGCAAACCTGCCGCCTTACGCGGTTTTTTCTGATCGCACTCTTAACGAAATGGCTTATTATTTTCCCCATTCTCAAGCGAACTTGTTACGTATTCATGGGGTAGGGCAAGCTAAATTAGATAAGTACGGAGAGCATTATCTTGCCCTTATCAGCGATTATTGCCAGCAACATAATATTGAAGAAGTGGCGAATACTCAAACGGCTAGTAAAACAACGGTGAATAAAAGCACTATTAGTAAAAACACCAATGCCAACTCAAATAGCCGCAGTGCCGAAATTGTTAGCGCTTATCAAGCAGGGCAATCTATAGTGTCTTTAGCCGAACAATTTAAGGTGAAAAACGGCACCATTATTAATCATCTATACCGGTATGTGCAAGATGGGCATGAGTTTGCACAGCCCAAGCAGTTGCTGCAGCAATCAGGTTTGAGTCAAGACCAAATTGATTCAGCCTTAGCCGCATTTGCAGAACATTCTCATGAGCGTCTAAAGCCTGTCTATGATGCTATGAATGATCAAGCCACTTACGATCAATTACATTTGCTCAGAATTTATTATGTTAGTCAGTTAACCGAATAAATTAAGTGTGGAATAAATAACCTGCACTAGTGCTAACTAGCGAAATCAGCTAAAATGCGCGCCCTCAAATTCCACATTGGCAATATAATGATGACTCAACCAATCAACCGCACTATTTCTGTCGCGCCAATGCTGGATTGGACCGATAAGCACTGTCGCTATTTCCTTAGACAAATTTCACAACATGCGCTTTTGTATACCGAGATGGTCACCACAGGGGCGATTATTTTTGGCAAAGGCGATTATCTTGGGTTTAATCAAGAAGAGCACCCAGTCGCGTTACAACTAGGTGGTTCTAACCCAACTGACATGGCGCGCTGCGCCAGTGAAGCGCAAAAGTACGGTTATGATGAAGTCAATATCAATGTGGGCTGCCCTTCTGATCGTGTGCAAAATGGCAGGTTTGGTGCGTGCTTAATGGCTGAGCCTGAAACTGTGGCTGCATGCATTAACGGTATGCAGGCAGAGGTAGATATTCCCGTTACAGTCAAGTCGCGTATTGGCATTGATGATATGGATGAATACGAAGACTTAACTCGCTTTATTGAAGTGGTTGCGGCCTCAGGTTGCAATACTTTTATTGTGCATGCTCGTAAAGCTTGGCTAAAAGGTTTAAGTCCAAAACAAAATCGTGATGTACCGCCATTGATGTATGACCGTGTCTACCAATTAAAACAACAGTTTCCCGATTTACATATTAGTTTAAATGGTGGTGTGAAAACCCTAGAGGATGCGCAACTGCATCTGAACCATTTGGATGGAGTGATGATAGGCCGCGAGGTTTATAGCAATCCTTACATTTTAGCGGAAGTTGATAAACGTTTTTATCAAGACCACTCTGTCAGTAAAACTCGCCCTGAAGTGGTGCTGGCAATGTTGCCCTATGTAGAGCAGCAGATTGCTCTCGGTGCTAGGCCATGGAATATTGCCAGGCATATGTTGGGCCTATTCCAAGGTCAGGCTGGTGGGCGTATTTGGCGCAGGTACTTGAGCCAAAACGGCACTAAAGCCAATGTGGGTGTTGAACTGTTAACGGATGCTTTAGATGTATTGTTAGAGGCACAGTCCAAGGCTAAACAATTTCAATCCGAGATGATTGGTTAAATTTACTAATGTAGTGGTAAATTTAACCAGATTTTAGGGTGGAAGAATATTCGTTCAACTTTTTAATTTATGGTTTAAATTAAAAATCTATATAAATCATATAGATAAAATTAATTTCATGATTGGCACAACTATCGCAAAGGATACTGCGACTTAAACAATAACTGTTCACACAATTGAAATACAGTTATTAACTTACTAAACCAAAGGAAAATATCATGTTCACTAAATCTAAAATCGCAGCCATCGCACTTACTTCAACTTTAGCTTTTACTGCTACCGCACAGGCTGAAAATGTCTCATTAGATAAATATGTAAGCGTTATGGTTAATCAAGCGATGGATGTTGCACAGCAAGAACTTAAAAATAATTTGCGTTCGACTATATTAACGGTAGCCAATAACGTTAGCTTTAACGAAGAAAAGAGTTACACCGCTAAAGTGTCTATCACAGACCTTAAATCTGAAAATGTTGAGGTTAGTAAAACACAAGCTGAATAAGGAATTGACTATGTTTAATCAAATATCTTTATTTATTATGTTGTTGACCCCGGTAATTGCCTTTGTGGCAGGGGCGGTAATTTTTAGCTTTGTTGAATGTTTTCGAAAGAGTTCAGCATTGACTAAATGCAGCAACATCATCAGTTATCGAAACGGTCTCTAATGGCAGTATTGACCGTTTCTGTTTTTATTACCTTAGCTACTTTTACACACTATTAGAACGCTCCCCCCTTTAAATATAATTCCTCCAATTTTGTACCTTGTCATCTTGTATGACAGTTTTGCATACGCATATAAAATACAGAAACTAGTCGATAGATTTAAAGCAAAAGAATTTTCACCACAGAGGACACGGAGAGCACAGAGGAAAAATAGGTGAAAAAAGAGAGTGGTTATTGAGTTTATAAGCTAGAACTGACCAGTTGAACTCACAGCCAATAACGGACGCTCACCAAAATAAGATTGAAAACGGATAGTACAGAAGCCCCATCACAATCTATTGAATAATCGGAGAATGGTATAAGTTGGATTTGTGTTGAGTTTAACTATAAAGATGGCCCTATTGGCATCCAATTAGTTGACTTATTTCGTTATCTCAACCTCCTTATATATTTCAGAAGATACACTGCGTTCCGCTTTTATTAGTGTGTCAACATACTCCTGAAAGCCACTTAAGAATAATGCCCTCCGGGCCTTCCAATATAATTTCCATCCAGGAAAATCTTTAACAACTACAATCGACTCAGAAATAGAATCCTTCATTTCTGCATCAAGGGTTCCTTCATTTGTTAAATAGAAATTATTTTGCAGGATAAGCATGACGCCATGAAAATTCATTATGACTTGAAAGCGTTGTTCCTCGGACATAGAACTTGGATTCGCCATAAAGTTTCGAAACAGGTTGCTATTTTGTTCACTACTCCCCAGGTTGGAATACCACTGTGACATTGAGTTAGCAGCAGCTATTGCAGAAGCTGACTTAGTAGCACTTGTGTTTTTTTGCAATTGGGCACCAACAAATACCAGTGACAAAACTATCGCTACAGCGCCAATAATTTCCGCAATCTCCGCGACTTCTGATAGTTTATATTTCACACCTTAGCCTTTTAATAAATTATGAGAGCATAAGCAGAATAGACAACATCCCAGCTCTATTCAACAGGTGTTGATTTTGCCGAGCTGAAAGATGACCAACTGATTGATTGTTGGTGCAGGTTTGAGTTGAATGAAATTACGATTTTGGTAAAGCAAATAAGACTCGATAAAAAAAATTCCAAAGTCGACTACTTTACGTACATAAATTTCCACTGTTTCTTACAGCAATGAATGAGCATCGTCTAGTGTGCTGATGCTAGGCTTCCCAGTCGAAATATTGTTACATTACTTTTGACCTTGGAAGAACTCGCAAAAGCGGAAATTCGCTCATAAGAGACGAACGAAATATTCTTTTGGTCATGACAGGTGGAGTGTTTTTTACCTTCCATCCAAGTTTAAATCGCCCGACTTGCCGTTTCGTTAGATCTGCCATGCTCAGTTAAAAATATTCATTCGAACTTATACTTTCAGTACGATAAATAATGAACTTGGCGGCATAAGCTCATAGAACCCAACCTGGATAATTATTTTAACCCTGTCTTTGGTAAAACTGCCGTGCATCATTAATCTGTTCGCATAAGGTCACTAGTTCGTCCAAGACACGAGTGGTCATACGATGCACTTTGTCGGCATTGGGGCGAAAAATAAAACCGTTTTAGCTGCAGGTACATGGGGCTATTGTTGCCAATTAAGGCTATCGGAATTGCCACTTGTGCTTTTGCTTGGTTGGATCACCACTTGCGGTAAGGTCACTAATACTTGTTCTAACCCCACTGCAGGGTAATCGTCTTTGGCATCGGCAAAGGGATTAACACCACCACACAGGGTTATCTGTTGTTGAGGCCAAGCCATTTGTGCCAACGTTCGAATGGGCCGTGACCATAACTCATAGAATACTTTAATATTTACTTGGCTTGCATAGCGCTATTTTATATCAGCAAGTTTAGTTAAGTATTGCTCAGCAATTTGCTCGCTTGTTCTGTTCTTCCTGTGATCTCACCTAACAAGAGCAATTCTGCAGCAACGTCTTCTGAGGTTTTGGCATTCAGATCAAAACATGGCAATATTGCGGCATATATCGTTAAACCTACTTAAGTCGGAAACTGAAAATAAAGTAGGTATTAAAATTAAGCGAGAGATGGCAGGTTGGGACAGTGTTTATCTGTTAAAAGTGTTGCAATTATTTTAATGCGATTACCCTGCCAATCCTCGCGGGTTTAGATACCCGCGGGGATCCATCCAAGAATAGGATTATCGAGACAGTGGTTGCGAAACATCTTCGACAATATCTATCCAGAACGGTCTCTTCGAAATAAAGTCGTCGGTCCATTCGTTGAGTAGTACACCATTGGCATCCTGGCTATAGAACAGCGGGGATTGCAGCGCCGTGTGTGAAATGTCGCCATTTACGATGAAGCGTTTGTAACGATTCGGGTGAGCTTCGTTCAGAATACCATGTTCAGTAACAATGAGCTCCCTAAAGCCCAAAGGATCTGCAAGAAGATCCATGAAAAAGCGGTTAGTAAGATCCATGTCAGTTTCGTAGAATGCTTCTCGAATTGTAGAGTCGTTGTCGAGGCGCCACATTATGAGAGGCGTGGTCTGTCCCATGTCATCGCAATCGCTACAGCTCACGGGATAAAACTGTCCAATTTGCCAATCTGCAGCTCGTGCGGCAATATCATCTGTAGCGTTCAGGTTGACCGTCACTGGCCCGGCATCGTTAAAGACAGTAAGATGAGTCTGGTTTCCATAGAGCATTCTCACCAGAAACGGCGCAAATCCGGTTGCCCCTACGCCACCAGCACTGGAACCTGCAACTGTGATCTTGCTGGCATTCGGGAATGTGGCTTTAGCCATGTCCATACCAGCTGTTTGATTACGCAAACCGCGGTGAAAGCGGACCACAGCACTCGGCGCTCCAATCGCCGCCCCAAAGGCGGGGTCGAATACGTCGTTGTCACCCGAGAAAACCGACCCGTCACAGTAAGGCATGTACACCACAGAGTAATCAGCAAACGGGTTATCTTTGGAATCAAAATCCCAGATTCCAACATCGGGTGCAGGCGGTTCCTGGGCCTCAGAAAGCACATTACAGTTGTAGAAGTCTTGCCAACAAGCACCACCACCTTGCTCGAATATAAGTAGCTTGGAAGGAATTCCTGTTCTTGTGAATACAGAGTATGGGGTGCCTGCGATACAGATAGGCCCGTTACCGCCATCGGGGTCGAAGGTGTGTTTGGTCCACCCATCACCCACGTCTGTGGAGGATACAGGGGTATACTGACCAATATATTTATCCACTCCAGAATCATGCAGCTCCTCCATGGCTTGTGGATTTAGCCCCCGTGGGGCCTTGCTTTTTGGGGCGCTGTCAACACTCCCGGTTAGCACCGTTAAAGCGGCGCACAACATTACATTGATTATTAGTTTCATCTATTTATCCTTAATGAGTAAGAGCGTTGCCGAAATACATCATATTTAGGCTAGTACATATCATCGGGAAGTAAAGATCCGGTGAGTAACGAAAGCCGTTCCGTGGTGTAACTTCAGAAAAATTACCAGATCATATATGGCTTGGTAAAACTGTATTTCTGCGGATTAAACCTGCGGTGGGCAATGACTGTAGTAGATAGATGCTAGTCAATAGATTAAAGCAAAAGCGATGCATCACAGAGCGCTACACAGTGAAAAGATAAAAGTCAGATTGAGTATAGTTAAAATGAAACGTCATTTTTCATAAAAATACTTGATGCCTCATATTTTTCATATTTACCTCTTTTTTATATTCTTTAGGGAGTTAAACTCGGCTATTTTTCGCCTACTACTCAACCGTTTTTACATAATTCAGAATTCAAAACAAGCACCGCCCACTGTTGTGCAAACCAGTTTTGATATTGTTTTTGTTTATGACGATGAACTGCTTTTATTCAAACAGACTTATCTGAGGCGGCGCTCTACTTTTTGGGGTAATAATTCGAGGATTCGTCATTTAAGTGACTGGGTATATTTGCTAATGCCCCAGCTATTACCAATAGCTGTAAGTGCACCCGCGAAGAAAGTCGGTTTAGGACGCGAGTTGAGGGATTGATTAAGAGTATTGTGAAGCAAGCAACTTGACCCCTTTCCTTTCAGCCACCGAAATCCCCATAGCTCCCAAACATAGACGTTACCCCCGCGGTTTCCTCTATGACAGATTATCCGTCGCCTGTATGCAGGCAATGTGTTGAGAGCCATTTGTTTGAATGATAGGCAACTGAAGATCTATATCGAAGGAGCCGTTCACGGTTAGATGGAGACTGACTCAAGCGCGCGATCTGCCGTTAGTCAATAACGACGCCTTCTATTACAAATTTACTGAGTTATCGGTAAGACAAAGGATTGGAGTTGAACTACAGTTTTTGTTCTAATTACAAACTTTCTTCAATCAACGTCACTGACCCCATCGATTCGTGTTTCCCACCGTAATAGCATTGGGAACACGTGCCGGGTTATAGTCACAGGCGTATGGGCTTTTTCCTTTGGGGGAAAGTCCATTATTACCCCCCGAAGTGACAACGGATATTCCGGCATCAATCACTGCGTTGACTGCTAAATCCGTACTTTTGGAACCCGAGTTTCCTAAGCTCATATTTACTACTGCTGGACTCTGGTAGTTGAGACGCACCCAGTCGAAAGCGGAAAGGGTATCACCCGACGAACCTGTTCTACCACAGCCAAATAGGGCGATGTATATTTAGTAGAAGTAGATTGCTAAGGCAATCATCCTATGGTCTTATTTTACATGTACGAGTTAATTGAAACGCTCATAATACGATAAATAAACAGTCAGCCAAGTCTTGGTAAATATGATGGGAAAATAGGAGATGTGGCATTAAATGAAAATAATAATAATAGACGACCATGCATTGTTTCGCGACGGTTTAAAATATGTACTTGATACGTTAGATAATGATATTTGTATATTTGAAGCCTGTAACAGTGATGCTTCGATTCAAGTACTCAAAGAACACCCTGATATTGATCTTGTGTTGGTGGATCTCAATATGCCAGGAAAGACGGGGTTTGCAGTGTTGGAAAATTGCCGCAATCTCTATCCAACCATGCCCGTTGTGGTTGTTTCTGGGTCCAGCCAGCAACAAGATATTCAACAAGCGATGGATATGGGGGCCATGGGTTATATTAAAAAAGATATGACTAGCAAGACAATGATAAACATTTTGCAAGTCATATTATCTGGCGAACTTTATTTCCCCCAACTTAAAGTAAACGAGATAAGGCCACAGTTCACGCCACGTCAAATGCAGGTGCTTAAACAAATGTTAGAGGGTCTTTCAAACAAAGTGATTGCCGCCAATATGGATATCGCTGAATCCACGATTAAAATGCATGTGACAGCGATCTTAAAAAAGCTAGCGGTTACGAATAGAACCCAAGCGGTAATTGTGGCCAAAGAGCGAGGTATGACTTTATTTAATCCGAGCTCTGGATAAGCCAAACCGTCTAGCACCGCTATTATCAAAGCTATCTTCGTTGAACTTGCACACAATCGCTGGCTATTGCTTCACAAGCTCGCCTCGACAAACGCCATAATGGCAGCACTGTATGTATTTATTGGCTTAGTCAATCAATTATAACTACCTAACATACTGTTTTCGTTATAATCATTTTAGGGTGGCGGCACGTCTTATCCATATTTCAGGTTACCTAGTCATTTCTTCGGTTTTTTGCACACTACGCAAAAATGCACGAAGTTTGGCTGCAGGAACGGGCTTATGTAACACTTGCCAATGCCCAGTGTTCATTTTTTTAATGCGTTTTTGGTCTGTGTCGCCTGTTACTATCAGCGCTGGAATATCTTGCTGATATTTGGTTTGTAGCGCTTTAATGACGTCTATACCAGTGACGTTTTCGGCTAAGCGAAAGTCAGTAATCAACACATCAGGCTGGCGGCCAATTTGATCGAGTTGCGCCAGTAACGCTTCAGGAGAAGCAGCTGCAACCACCTCATAATCCCACATTTGTAATAACTGCAAAATGCCTTCACGAATAGTTTCTTCATCGTCCACTATTGCAATTAGCAAACAATCACTGCGCTGAGTTAATGAGGTTTCTTTTGATAACGGCTGCTCTTCATTAACCTCAGTTGCACTCTGTTTGAGTTTAATAGAAAAAGTCGAACCCAGACCTAGCTCCGATATCACTGCTATCTCATGTCCGAGTAATTTAGCGGTTCTGTCAACAATCGCTAAGCCTAATCCTAAGCCTTTTTTTCTGTCCCTTTGTGCATTACCCGATTGATGGAATTCAGTGAAAATATTCTGTAACTCCTCCTGATGAATACCAATACCTGTATCATGCACACTGATAACCACTGCCTCACCTATTGGTTCACACGTCACTGTGATAATGCCTTTATCGGTATAACGAATGGCATTTTCTAAATAATTTCGCAGTATTTGTTCCAACAAGTCAGCATCACTGGTGACGCTGTATGTCTTAGTTGGCCATTTTATTAGCAGCCCTTTTTGTAAGGCTTGCATATCAAAAGCATTGGCTAATTTTTCAAACAATGGCTGCATAGGAAAGCTCATTTTGTTGGCTGCAACGGCACCCGCATCTAATTTTGAGATATCCAGTAAAGCATCAAATAGGCTTTTTAATGCATCAACAGACATATTGATTTGCTCAACAATTTTTCGTGTTTTGGGATCTCTGGTCGATTCATCTAACACCGAGGTAAACAAACTTAAAGAATATAAAGGCTGGCGTAAATCATGACTGGCGGCAGCAAGAAATTTGGACTTTGCATTGTTGGCATGTTCCGCCTCACTTCTTTGCTCTTTTAATTGTTCAATAAGTTCCATGTTTTCAAAGCGAAGTTCTAATGATCGTCTAAAATTCCGATTTATTTTCATGTTAAATAACGTTAATGCAATTAGGAAAACCACTGTAATAAACGCTAAGGCTATATGCTGCTGAGTGCCCATCGTGAGCAATTTGATGGTGATGGGTAGCAGCGTCAAAGGCGAATACACAAAATAGGTTGGCATGTAGATACTTAAGGTAAACGTCGAGCCACCCGTCATCGCCATAAATGCAAACACCAATAAGGCTTGATATTCCAACTGTGTTTCAGAAAACAGCAAAAGCCCACCCAAGCCCCAAATCAAGCCAGCGGTAGCGCTGCCAATAATAAGAAATAGTCTGAAAGACCTTAGTTTTTGAGGATCAAACTTATGCTTGTAAATGCAATAAAAACCGCCGCGAACGATGATCATCAGCAGCATTAGTCCTGTCCACAAATAAATAGAGGAGTTGGGTACAACGCCCCAAAATATTGCAGAGAGGGATATGCAAACGAGTAAGTTGATTAACAGTAAAGAGACCATTGACTGGAACAGCAAGGTGACCTGTTCATGCAGAATTTTACTATCCAAAGTTTCATTTTCAGCAATTGAATTCATGATAGCTGCTTACTTTCAATGACGTGGGGCATAAGCAATCCTAATTTTTGATGGCAAGTACTAAACGTTAACGTGATGGTCTCATACCGATATTTAAGCGTCACCGGATTTATTACAAACCCAGACTAAAGTCGGTGTCTCTACTAGACCTTTGCTGTATATCAGCCTGAATGGGTTTCGCCTACATTAATGCTGCAGAAAATTAATAAATTAGAAAATTAACAGGACGGCCATGTTAATTCTTGCATTTTAATACGATGGCTCTTAGTAGCTTGTATTAAATACTTGTACTGCAAGACCATAAAATATTACAGCAGATAGCTTAAGGCGCTAATTAAGAGCTTTTTTGCTTGGTTAAATGGAATAAAGGAATGCGAGCATGACAAATATTCAGGCAATAACGCCACTTAAAGAGCGTTATTTTGATTTTGTGACACAACATCCTAAGTGGCTGTTTATTGCCTCACTGTTGCTGATTGTCACTATGGGAGTCGGGCTTAAAAACGTCAGGAAAGATGCTTCTGTAGATGCCTTTGTGCCCATCGATCACCCTGCGGCTTTAGCACGAAACCGTGCGGGGGAGCTTTTTGGCTTGGAGGATCCCATAATAGTAGGCATAGTGGCTGACGATGGTCGGTCGGCGTTTACGCCTGAGATGATTGATGCCTTAAAACGCATACAAAAAGAAGTGCGTGGGTTAGACAATGTTAAGAAAAATGCCTTAATCAGTATTTTGACTGAAAGTGCTATTAGCGGCGATGACGGTGACCTAATTGTTGAGCCTATTGTGGCTAAAGGAAATTTAAGCCAGCAGGTTGCTACACAAGCCTTGGCAAGAGTGCGCAGTATGCCGATGATGGATGGCTTGCTGGCATCAAAAAGCGGTGACACCTTAACCTTGATTGTGCCCGTTAATGACGCCGACCACGCTACCGAAACCTACCGTGAAGTATTGGCTATTGCCGCCGCTCACACCCCAGAAAATGCGCAGGTTCATGTGTCAGGTGTTGCATCCATGAATGGGCGCTTGGGGCAAATGGTAAATCAAGATACCCGTATATTTATTCCCATAGCGGTTATTACGGTGCTGTTGGTTATTTTTATCGCTTTGCGGGATTGGCGAGGTTTGCCTGGGCCACTACTTATCATTGGGGGATCTGTAGCTATAACAGTGGGTTTAATGGGTTGGTTGGATGCACGTTATTACTTAATTACCACTGCATTGCCGGTGATTATCATGGCCATAGCCATTGCCGATAGTTTACATATTTCGACGATTTTCCTCGATAAGTGTCGATTGGCGCCCCATAAAAGCAGACATGAAAACGTGCGTGATACCTTGATCCATACGTATCTGCCGATTACGCTTACCACCGTTACCACCGTTGCCGGTTTTACGGGGCTTGCTATTGGTTCGTCGATGCAACCGATTGTTGAATTTGGTTGGTTTGCTGCGGTGGGAGTGATTGCCGCGTGGATCTTAAGCATGAGTGCGCTACCTGCGGTTATTCTGCTAACAAAATTGGGAGCACGGCCCCAATCTCAAGTGGTTGAGAACAGCTCAGTTAACAGCGTTATTTATCGGCTTACCCAAAATGCCTTTAATCACCCCTGGATAACTTCAAGCGGCCTCATCTTAGTACTCACTATTTTCGCGTACTTTGCGACCCAGGCTAGTTTTGATTATGAACGCCAGCGTTATTTTCAGGCGGACGAAAAGGTGCGTATCGCAGATGTCACCTTAAATCAGCGCTTGCAGGGCTTGAACTTCCTAGATGTGGTTGTTTCAGGCAAAAAGGCAGGGGACTTAATGACACCTACTGCTATGCGCGCTGTTGCTGACTTGCAGCTACAGTTAAATAGCCAGCCGCTCGTGGTGAAAAGTACTTCTATAACTGACTACATGGGGTTAATGCACAGGGTGTTAACAGATGCGCCTCAGGGAGAGCTACCGAGTACTAAAAATGCACCGGCGCAATATATGTTTTTGTATGAAGCGGCGGGAGACCCTGGGGATTTCAATGAAGAAATTGATTTTAGTTATCAGCACTTACTTATCCGTACTCAGCTCAGTACCGACCGCTTTAGTGCGGTCACCCCGATCGTGGCTAAATTTGAGGAAATCACCCAATATTGGTCACAAGAAACCGGGCTTGAAGCAAGCGTGAGTGGCCGAGTGGCGGTTAATACTGGATGGATGGCATTACTTGAAGTCTCACATTTTACCGGCCTTGGTTTAGCGGTATTGTTTGTCTTCTTTGCATCGGCATTCGCTTTTCGCTCATTTTGGACTGCGCTACTTAGTTTGGTGCCGATCCTCACCGGCGTGCTCTTTACCTACGCTGTCATGGGCTTATTGAAGATCGATATCGCCCCAGCCACATCAATGATCGCCGCGATATCCACAGGGCTAGGCGTCGACTTTGCTATTCATCTTATTTCAGGTATACGGCAAGGTTTACAAAAAGGCTTAACCCCTCGAGCGGCGTTTAGTGGGCACTACATCATCATAGCTAGAGCATGTGTATTTTCAGGGCTTGCGCTGGCCGCAGGGTTAGCGGTGATGTTGTTTAGCTCCACTCCTCCATTGCAGTGGTTTGGCGTCTTGGTGGCATCGGCCACAGTCGGCAGCTTAATCGGTGCAGTGATTATTATTCCGGCGTGTTATGCCCTTTTTGCACCCACGCCTTTACTTCTAAACGTTAAAGGGAATGTGTCATGAATACCTTACAAAATATCTTATGCAGCAGTACTTTTTTATTTCTATACTCTGCCTCATTTGGCGTGAACGCCCAGTTGAGTGCAATAGAGGTCGCGGAAAAAGTAGCCCATCGGGCGGCCAATGAAGGGCGGGTAGGGAATATGCATTTTACTATGTCTAACGACACGGGTGGTATTCGCAAACGCTCAGCCTTGATGATACATATCGAAGAGCAGAGTGATATCAAAATAGGGATTTACTTTACTTCACCCGCTGCGATACAGAACACCGGCTTTTTAAGCCACGATTATGTTGAGGGTAGCGACCAAAATTGGTTATATCTACCTGTTACGGATCGCGTTCGTAAACTCCCTGCTTCAAGCCGCGGGGATTATTTTATGGGTACGGATCTAACCTATGGTGATATTAAAGATAACTTTAAGTTTGCTTTAGATGATTGGGATTTCAGCTTAGGGGAAGACAAAATCATTGACGAAAAACGCTATTTTTCATTGCGTGGCGTTATAAAAGACGAACAGAGAAAACAGGAGCTAGGCTATGCCAGTTTCGATTCTGTTATTGATCCTGACACGCTTTTTCCGGTGCAAATTCATTACACAGATGCAGATAACGAACCCCTCAAACACACATCGATTTTACAACAAGAGAAAGTGGGTAATGCATGGACCGCTATACACTTTGTTGTGGTTAATTTACAAAGTGCTCACAAAACTGAAATTGTATTTACTGACATGCGATATATGGCCAACTTACCAAAGGGTCTACTTAGCCCTGACGAACTGGGTTATGGTACTCCGATCATACTCGGTCTGTAGCTTGACTATTTTTAAAGCAGCTACGAATATGCGCGCAGTGGGCGCTAGCTCATGCTAACTGAGCGTCACGTAGTACCAGGTAAAAAAGCGAAGTGAAATGGCTATGAAGATCAAAAAAATCACATCGAAAATAAGGAATATTAGCCTGTATAGATTTATCGTAAAGTCTCTCGTAATCTATTCATGTGCTCTATCGGCATATGGCGACGTGACAGTCCAATCGAGCCGTATTTCAGTTGATTACCGCAGTGCATTAAACTTACAGGACGCCGAGCTAGATCTCTCCCGTTTAACACTTTCATCCACTCACGAAATAAAACTATCACGCCAGTGGAGCGGCCAGATTGATATTCAAGCACACACCGCAGACGATAATGTTGGCTTAGGGGGCACGGATAATTACGCCTCAGCTAATCGCCCCTTAGTCGACAATAGCAAGGGGCGGCTTGAGTTAAGCAGAGCCTTTATCATGTGGCGCAAGCGGGCAACCAGCTTGATTATCGGTAAGCAGGTGACACCCTGGGGTGTCCTGGACGGTATACAGGTGACGGATCGATTCGATCCTGTGCGCCGCCGTGATTTCGTCTTTACTGATGTACGTCCAGAGCGCATTGCCCGATGGGGCGTGCGTTGGCGCAGTAAAATCGATTCATGGTCTGTCGATACATCGTTTGCCTTTGATGGTAGTGCATCACAACAAGCAGAGATCGGCGATACTTTCTTTTTTACATCCACCCGTTTTACCGGTGGTTTAGCCTTAGATGATGTGCGTATGGGTGGTCAGGGTATCGAAGTTGTTACGCCACGCCCATCCCACTCTTTAAAGCAGTCCACGGCAGGTATAAAAGTGGCGCATTCACTAGGGGAAGGTGACATGTCGCTCATAGCCTTTCGCGGTCCCGACACCGACCCAATATTAAGCTTCCAGAGTGGGCCAATTGCAGGTGTGCCAATAAAGCTAAGTTTCGATTACAAGCGCCGCACTGTACTTGGGGCAACATATGATACTACCGCAGGTGCTATGATATTACGCATGGAGTTGGCGTACATCCCCGACCAACCATTGAATATACTCGCTGAAATTCCGCTCAGCCAAGATCGTAGGAAACGCATGCTAGCAGGATTTGGTATTGACTGGCCTGCGCCCGATGACTGGTTTGTGAATGCACAGGTAGTACTTGATTATATCGATAAAGACCAACTTAACTTAGTTCGCCCCAGTACTGACACCCTGTTAACATTACGTGCCCAACGCAGTTTTTATAATGCCCGGCTACTGGTAAAAGCGGAGTTGTTAGGCTCAGTGAATCAAGGTGATGGGGTTATTCGCCCTGTTTTAGCCTTTGATTTGAATGACAGAGTTAAACTGCAAAGTGGCATCGATTGGTTATTCGGTGACAGTAACGGTCAGTTTGGCCAGTTCAAAGACGTGTCTCGATTATGGAGCTCAGCGACTTACACTTTTTAAGCAAGGTAAGCCACACTGATATTCATCTAAAAAAATTGACAGATTGATTAACCCATGACTATTTGGGTGCGCAAATGTTCTCGGTACTTGGACCTGACTTTCGACACCAGTGAGAATTCGATTTCCTTGATGCCTTTATTCTTTGCAGATATTCCGTTTAATGCTAGATCAGTGTTCTCATTGTTGCCTGAAACCCGCAGCTCACAATTTGTAGGTAAATAAATGGGTTGCATAAATTGTGATGTAATCAGCATTTTTCCCTGAGATGGGCATGTTTGACCTAGCGTCATCTCATGTTTCATAATCTGCGATAAACAAATCGCTTTTGAATACATTCCATGGGCAATGGCTTGTTTAAACCCCATTAGTTTTGCAGTCCAACGCGTTAAGTGAATAGGGTTATAATCCCCAGAAGCATGCGCATATCTTCGGCCAATGCCAAGAGGGAATAACACTGAATCACAGCAATCAAAGCCATTTATGTTAGACATTAAACGTCTCATTGTATGTTGATAAGAATTTCTTTTTTGTTTACTTTTTTCATGTTCGCTACACTCCGTCACATATAGTCCATTTTCAAGTTGTTCTTTTGAAGCGTGCCGTTGCCGAGATAAGTAGAATGATGTGCCCGATATCGCTAATTTGTTATCAATTATTCCTTCACTTAGTACCGCAAATACCCATCCTTTGTTGTGCCACTGCAAACCTGATAAAGAGGTCTTAAGCGTTAATTTTGAATTTTTTTTTGGAAGACAATTAACCTCTATATTATTCGCTAAGTGCACCAAACCTATCGGTTTAAAAGGAAACGGCTTATTAGCCATCATAGCTAATTGCATCGGCAAGGTTAGAACCTGAAGATAATTTGGGTGTATAACCGAGACAATTCCAGGCTGCCAATTTACGAGTTTATTGTACTGCTCGCAATGTGGCACATTAATCTGAATGTCACGCGTCAACGTCGTTTCTGGTAACAATGGTTTTATCGACTCATTATTATCTGGTGTATAAAAAACCGCCTTGATTAACCCGGTATTTATCATCTATTCAGTATTCTTTAGTTGTGGTTTGGAGAAGCTAAACCAACTCTGCCCCTCTTTTATCTTGATTCAGTGACACTTGATATGTATCTCTTATTCATTTACTGAACATACGTCACGTTTGATTTTTAATGTATTGTGATTGGATTGGATACATTCTGTATGCAGTTGCTCGTCAGCAATCATCCAATCGTTGAGGCTTTTGGGTTTTAGAGGTATTGAGAGGCTTGCATCAACCATGTCTACTACATTTGCGGTATTAATAAATAACCCTTTTTTAAGTAGCCCTGCTCGGGTAACGCCTACCGATATGACCTTACCGTCCAAAGATTCAAATTTGTGTTCGAAATAAAACCACTTTTCGTCCCAGTGACTCAATGTGGTATGCACTTTATAGCGTTGAAAGAGCTTAAGCTGACGATTGAACCGAACCATAGTTCCGCCCAGTACTGCGCCCCATTGGTTGTCTTTGATCAGTTTTAAAATGCCTTTACGCATCATCCAGTCTACGCGGGCGACATCCATAATTTGACTGTATCGACCATTGTTCATATGTAAAAAAGCGTCTAGGTCGTGTGGCCAGACTCTATATATTTGCGAGGTAGATTCTTTAGGACAGGAGGTCTTCACAAATAAAGCCCTTAACATTGTCAGAGCCAGTCTAAAATATAAATTCATAAACATCCTAATATATTGCGATTTAAAAGGTAAAATATTTTGCATTGTATTTTTAAGTGTTAATATTAGAGCCAATAAACGCCCAAGGATATTACCTATAAGTCGGGGGGGATCACCGACCTTAGTCTGGGTTTGATATTAACGTGGTGATTCATTTAAATTGCTACGTGTCTATCTTCCAGCTTACTTAAATGCATCATGAATAGTTGAAATGAGATGATTGTCGCGACAATGAATGGCGAGTTTGCCATTAAAATTTTAACGCAATAAGTGAGCCTATCTTTTCAATCAATGTTGTCGCTGATAATGAATAATATGGCTGCAAGTTTGAAATTATGCTTTGCCAAGTTAGATGAGCTTTCTGATTAACCATTAAATAGATGCTTGTGGAGCCTGCGAAAAACGCAACAATTTTGTACATAACTTGTCTTAATTTGCTTAAGAAAATAACCGGGGTCAGAGTCTGAGGGATCACCACGAATTGTAAACTTTAATAAGACTTTGGGACAAGTCTTTGATTTATGAATTCTAACTATCTAAATCGACTCCTTGGAGCGAATTATAGTCATACGACTGGAATGAATCGCGACTGGCAAATGAGGGTTCATCACAACAGTTGAATAGAATTGCTTAACCACATAAAGTGCCTGAGAGCTGAGATAAGCGATATCAATTTTTAGTATCTCTGAAAATCCCGCAGATTGGCGAGAAAGCTATTATTTAAATTAACTACGACCCCTTTAAATTCCTTATAAGTGGTGGGACTATATCTAAAAAAGCGATAGAGGCAATGTACCGGCATTTTTTAGGGTGTTTCTTGTTTTCTGTACTTAAGCCCTAAGTGCTAAAATTTAACGAAGCTTTCATTCATCTGGACGCAAATACCCATAGTGAACGATTTAAGATTCGGATGTAAGCGTCTGTTTTGAAGTGTTTAACGTCAGCTTTGATGGCCACCAATATCAGTTTGTGCTCGAAGCAGCCTGTCGCCTGAGTGCCATTAGCCGTCGGAGCGGTGGCTTGATAAAACTGGTTTGGACGATATTGTATGCCGCTATACCCGCTTTCGGTAATTTATATATACTGGCCGTTGCGTGCTAAAAGGGGCTGTAGGCTTTTTAATGAATCAACGTCTTGACCCTATCGAAAACTATACTCAACCATGCTGAACGCTGAACCTTAACGACATTTTCACCTAATCATTCTCGATACGGCCTACCGTTGGCTATGTAAACAACGGAAATGAATAAAGAAATAAAACAGTCATCCGAAAGGGCAGTGATAGAAGATTCAAGGCGTTTAACGCATTAAAAATCACATAATTTCTATTTATATCTAAACTGCCCCTCAGAATTTTTTCAAAAAAATCAAACAACGATATTTTGACCAATCGATTCGGATTGACCAAAATTGGTAGAGGAATTTACCAAGTTAGCTTTGACTCTAGCTGCGCGTTCAGTTACTGCATCCTTGCCGTTATGCATTTTCATCCATTAATAGATGGCTCATTATTCAATGTCGAATAACGCTAAGTAAAAACATAGACTTTTATCATTGAGCATGAATCGAGATATACTACTTGTCGGGCAAAATAACAGTGTCGATAATATGGATTACACCATTTGAGGTCATGATATCAGTCTTGATCACAGTGGCATTATTGATTTTAACGCCATCTGAGGTATCAATAACTATTTCGCCACCTTGAACTGTTTTAGCTTTGTTTAAATTCACCAAATCCGCTGCCATTAATTTACCTGCAACAACATGGTAAGTGAGTGTGGCTGCTAGTTTCTCTTTATTCTCTACCCTCAATAGATCCCCTATGGTGCCCTCTGAGATCTTTACAAACGCGCCATTAGAAGGGGCAAAGAGAGTAAATGGCCCTTTTCCCTTTAAAGTATCTACTAACCTAGCCGCTTTGATGGCAGTGACTAAAGTGGTAAGGGAAGGATCAGCTACAGCGGTTTCGAAAATATCTAACCTTTGCGAATTGTGGTGCGTAGCCAGCGAGCTAGCAGACACAATGGTTAAGGATAATACAGCGATTGAAATATATTTAGTCAAAGACACTTTCATAATTGCTCCAGATTCTGCGGGTGATAAAAATTGCTAACCCTTAAAACGCTTTGGTTGGTTAAAAATGGCAGCACTTAATACTTATTACTCCCTACAAACACTAACATTTAATCATAATGTTGCGCTATGAGTATAGGTAAAATAAAAATATATCTTGCCTCTTATTTACCTCTCTTTTATATCCTTGAGGGAGCTGAAAATCAACGAACTGTCGTCTTTTAATCAACCGCTTTCACGTAATTCAGAATTCAAAACAAAGGTCTCCCACCGTTGTGCAAACCAGTTTTGGATATTGCTTTTGTTTTTGATGATGAACCGCTTTTATTCAAACAGACTTATCTGAGGCGGCGCTATACTGGCGAAGCTAGACACCTGCTTCAGCAAGTACTTGGTATTTAAGCCGTTAGAAAGGCTAATCCTTTTACCGTCTGCTGATCGCTCAAACTTACCCTTCATTCAATTTCGCAACAGCTTGCTGTAAAATTGGGTGTCTCAACGTTTTAGCGTTTTGTGCAACAACCGAGGATTACTCGATTGTTCGAAAACTATGACTAAGAAGCAAGTTTTATTGATAGTTTTAAAGATAGCGCTATGACAGATTGAACTCGCAGCTCATAGGTGTCTTTCACCTTATTCCTGTGATGTTCCATACCAAGAAATCCACAGAATAATCAGGGCAGTTTAAACATATTGGATATCGTGACTAGTATTTATCAACTACTTTCCTTTGTGGCCTTTGTGGCCTTTGTGGTTAGTTTTCTTTTTCTATGTCGGAAGTTGTGGTCTCACAGCCTATTAAATATTAGTTGTGATTTTCGCTAATTACTTAGTCTATTTGACTAAATTGTTAAGTTTGTTTGAAGTCACCGAATAATTTACCGTTACATTTTTAAGAAAAATTCAATTAAATCAGTTGTTTATTCTTATTCGTTAAATTGGCACAACACTTGTAATAGCGATGTTAGTACTGGTAGTGCTGGAATAGCCCAGCAGGAAACTTATTAATCTTATTGGAGAAATCAAAATGGGTATGTTTACGAGAATGTCAGACATAGTACAAGCCAATATCAACGCCATCTTAGACAAAGCTGAAGATCCAGCAAAAGTGATTAAATTACTTATCCAAGAAATGGAAGAAACCTTAGTAGAGTTACGCTCAGTCGCGGCCACTAACCTAGCTGAAAAAAAGCAGGTTCAGCGCCAAGTCAACAAACTGCAACAACAGATAAATACATGGCAGGCAAAGGCGACCTTGGCGGTAGAGAAAAACCGTGAAGACTTGGCCAGAGCCGCATTGGTTGAAAAGCACCACAGTCAGCAAAAATTATCAGCTTTAGCTGATGAGCAAAATGTAGTTGAAGAGTCGCTTTCTAAATTACAAGCTGATATGGGCAAACTGCAAGATAAACTATTGGAAGCCCGAGCTAAACAAAAATCTCTGATTATTAAAGAGCGCTCAGTAGCTGTGCGTATGACTGTTAAAAACAAAGCTCATTCAGTCAAAATTGATGATGCGATCATCCGCTTTGAACAATATGAACGCCGAATTGATGATTTAGAATCGCAAGTTGATGCTTACGATTTAGTGAATGACTCACAAGGCTTACATGCACAGTTCAATCAACTTGAAGCTGAGAGTCAAATTGAGCAAGAACTAGAAGCTTTACGTAAAAAAGTGGCTTAGTTTTGATGTGTCAATTCGTTAGTGGCAATCAACCATTGCCACTAACCCAGTAACTTGAATCAATAGGAGAATAATATGAGACGTTATTTTGACATAAACAGATTATATAAAGATTCAACGCACCGAAAAATATCGGGTGTATGTGCAGGTTTAGCTAGACACTGGAGTGTACCTAGATTGGTAATTCGTGTAGCAGCAGTAGTGTGTTTGATAGCGCTGCCGATGGTTACTGCGGTTGCCTATATCACTGCCACAATCCTGATCCCAAACCGATAAGGAGTGGGATATGTTCAAAAATATCATTTTGGCTGTATTAATAGCAATTGTGATGACCTACAGCTTAAGTTATCTAGCAACCCAGTGGCTGGATTTACATCTTTCCTTGGCTGAGCATGAATTTGAGCCAATCACCTCCATTCTTGCACTCACAGGTATAGTGGCAATCTTGGTTGTCGTGGGTTTTATCATTGCATTTAGCATTTTTGCCGCGATTGCCTTTGTCCTAATTGCCGCAGGTATTGGTTTGTTTGTTGCAGGATTAAGTATTTTTTGGCCGGTTATCTTATTTACTCTAGTTATTTTTCTTTTAGTCAGAGACAAACAAACAACCGCTTATTGATATGCTAATGACCTTAGTCAAAATTTTGTGTTTAATGGATGGTATGTTAATTAAAATTGCTTAATAATTGGTATTATATTTTTATTTGTAGGTGATTTATGCTTCGATCGATTTTATTGCTGTGCAGCTTAGTAACTGGTGCACTTTACGCTGAAGTAACAGTAACAGACGCAACTGTCAGATTACTACCTCCGGGTGTACCTAACACAGCGGCTTATTTTTCGATTCAAAACAGCTCGGATACAGACCAAATTTTGATTGGTGCGTCGGCAGATTTCGCTACTAAAGCAGAAATACATAACCATATATTGGTAGATGATATGATGCGCATGCAACAACAGTCAGAGGTTGTGATAAAACCTAGAGAGACTTTACAGTTTGCTCCTGGAGGCCTACATATTATGTTGTTTGGGTTGAAACAGCCCCTACTAGAAGGGCAATCTGTCGAAATCAGTGTGCAGACCCAAGACGGTGAGTCCATTATCATTACGGCTAATGTTGCCCGACCGTCTGTACATAAACATCATTAGGAAAAAATATGAAACAATATCTTGCACCCAAATGGCTGTTTAGCGCGGCTATTCTTTTTATCTTATTGTTATGGATTTTGTCAGTGTTCTGGAGCTTCGAACCTGAATTATTTGAACCAGAGTTACTTGCTCAGCAGCAAGCTAGCCAAAGAAATGAGACTGTTGTAGCGGGCTACACGATTACCACGAGTTTAATTAAAGTTAGCGAGACCTTGTTGAATAAGTCTGGCGGCTATTTGTCAAATGATGTATTGCCACCTAGTGTAATGATGGACAATATGCCCAGCTGGGAGTTTGGTGCCTTAGAAATGACGCGAGATTTGGCTCTGGCAATGCGCCAAGATTTTAGCCGTTCACAAAGCCAATCTTTAGAAAATCCTTTCTTAACCAAAGCCCAACCGCAATTCAATATAGATAGCTTAAGTTGGTTGTTGCCCTCTGCAGAGTCCAAGTACCAAGAAGGCATAGATAATTTATATGCTTACAGAAGCAGCCTATCTGATAGCCGTCAACAACAAGGGCAATTCTATGCACGAGCAGATAATTTAAGAGATTGGCTCAAACAGCTGGAGAAACGTTTAGGTAGTTTCTCACAACGTCTAAGCGCCAGCGTTGGTCAAGAACGTCTCGATACAAGTTTAGCCGGGGATCCTCAAGCTAATCAGTCTACGCCAACGGCTAATAGACTGGCTGAAAAAACCAGCTGGTGGCAGTTAGATGATAATTTTTATGAAGCCAGAGGTGCGAGTTGGGCATTAATACATTTCTTAAAAGCAGTAGAAGTAGATTTTGCAGATGTACTTGAGAAGAAAAATGCCAAGGTAAGCTTGCAACAAATCATCCGTGAATTAGAGGCGACACAAGAGTCTCTGTGGAGTCCAATAATATTAAACGGCAGTGGTTTCGGCACCTTAGCTAATCACTCGTTAGTAATGGCAAACTATATTTCTCGGGCAAATGCTGCTTTAATCGAGCTAAGCGAATTATTGAATCAAGGTTAAATTATGAAAAAGACAGTGCTCTCTCTCGGGCTGATGGCTTTGTGTATGAGCAATCCAAGCAAAGCGGATACTTTGCTTGGATTATATATTGGTGCCCAAGGGTGGAATATGGAGACCGTTGGTGGATTTTCTGAAGACGGAACCAATACTGATTTTAATTTTGAAGATCAAAGCCAGCCAAATTTGTACATGGCTTTTGAACATCCATTACCACTTATTCCTAATATAAAATTGCAAAGAACTAAGATGGACACCAGTGGTGATGTGCTTTTAGAGCGAAACTTTGTTTTTGGTGGACAGCTTTTTTCAATCAACTCAGAAGCAACAAGTGATGTTCAACTCACTACAACTGATATTATTTTATACTATGAACTGTTTGATAATGATCTGATAAGTTTCGATGTTGGCCTCAATGCAAAGTATATTGATGGTGAATTATTGGTCACAGAAAAAGACGATCCTACAGTTAATGGGCGAGAGGAATTTTCAGGCCCAATACCTATGTTTTATTCACGATTGGCCGTTGGGATCCCCATGACAGGTTTGGGAGCTTTTGTTGAAGGAAGTTTTTTAAGCGTTGATGACCACACTTTGTCAGATTATCAGGCGGCAATTACTTACAGTTTGATGGAAAATCTTGCCATAGACGTTACTTTTCAACTTGGCTATCGTGCAGTATCCTTAGAGTTGGAAGACTTGGATGGCATATATTCTGATCTAGAATTTAAAGGTGCATATGCTGGATTAGAGGTGCATTTTTAGTTTCATCTGATTTGGTTATAAAAAATTAGTTTTTATTCTTTCCAGTTATGTACATATATCGTTAACCTCTAGTTGAAATAACAAGGGTTAGCGATTATATGTCTTCAGCAATAAATCAAGCCTCTGGGCTTGCCGCAGGTTTAAATGAAAACCAGTGGTCTCAAATTAATCAGGCTACGGCCGCTCTTAACCCACAACAACTGACTTGGTTGAGTGGTTACTTAGCTGGATTGGCGCAAGCCGTTCAGCCTAATGTTTCAATTCAACAGGACAGTGTTGCCGCAAAGTTTTTGACTATTTTGTATGGTTCGCAAACCGGTAACGCTAAATCTGTGGCACAGGAATTTAAAGCAAAATTAGATGCGATAAATATTCCGGCTAAAATAGTGAGCATGGCTGACTATAAGCAGAAGCAACTAAAAACAGAAAGTCATGTAGTCATTATTGTCAGTACCCACGGTATTGGCGAAGCGCCAGATGATGCTGTGGCACTACACAGCTTTTTAGCTGGAAAAAAAGCGCCTAAACTTAATGATTTAAACTTTGCTGTTTTGGGCTTAGGTGACACAAGTTATGAGTTTTTCTGCCAAACAGCTAAAGACTTTGACAAACGTTTACAAGACTTGGGCGCAACCAGAATTACTGACCGCGTTGATTGTGACGTTGATTACGACGCAGATGTAGCGGCTTGGTTCGACACCATCACACATCAAGTAAAAGATGAGTTGAGTGCAAAGAGTTCGCAGTCTGTCATTCCATCCTTGAATGTGCACCCTAGTGCTGTAGTAGCCAGTCAATACACTAAAAAAGCCCCATATACTGCAACCTTATTGGAAAGCCAAAAAATCACTGGACGAGATTCTGTTAAGGATATCCGTCATATTGAGATATCTCTTGAAGACTCAGGTATTCAATATAGACCAGGTGATGCATTAGGCGTGTGGTTTAAAAATGATATAAGACTAGTTGACCAGTTAATCACTGCTCTTGGTTTACAAAGAGACGACTCGATTAGTTGGTCTGGTGATGATTACAGTTTACATGACGTTTTAGTCAATAAATTAGAGTTGACTCAAAGTTACCCAGCTTTCGCCACTAAATACGCAGAATATGCAAACAATGTTGAACTCAATGCACTATTAGATGATAAGTCTGTGTTGCGTGGATATCTAGCACAGCGTCAAATCATTGATGTTGTGCGCCAGTATCCAGCTAAAGTTACTGCACAACAGTTTGTTGATACCTTAAGAATTATGACACCTCGACTCTATTCCATTGCTTCTAGCCAAGCAGAAGTAGAGGATGAAGTGCACTTAACGGTTGCCTTAGTTGAGTATGACGCCCATGGCCATGCCCATCAAGGTGGTGCATCAAGCTTTTTGTCTGCTCGTTTAGATGAAGGTGGTGAAGTGAATGTGTTTGTTGAGAAGAACGACAACTTCCGTTTACCCGATGATGGCAACACACCTGTCATCATGATTGGTCCTGGGACAGGTATCGCCCCATTTCGAGCCTTCATGCAACAGCGTGAAGTTGAAGAAGCAAGTGGTGAAAACTGGTTGTTTTTTGGCAACCCCAATTATACTCAAGACTTCTTGTATCAAACTGAATGGCAACGTTTTGTTAAAGACGGTGTGCTCAACAAAATTAGCTTGGCATTTTCTAGAGATCAGGAACAGAAAGTCTATGTGCAGCACCGTATGCTTGAAGAAGGCGCTGAACTCTATCAGTGGCTTGAACAAGGCGCACACATTTATGTGTGCGGCGATGCCAATCATATGGCCAAAGATGTGCAAGACGCTTTAGTGCAGATTGTTATTGAACATGGCGCAAAAAGCGAAGAGCAAGCAGAACAGTATATTTCTGACTTGCGCCGTGCTAAACGTTACCAGAAGGATGTTTACTAATGAGTAATGACCACAAAGATTTTATCGTTGAAGGTAAATTAGCTGACAACGAACGCTTAAAAGAAAAAAGTAATTTTTTACGTGGAACCATAGCAGAAAACTTGACCGATGATTTAACCGGTGCATTTGTTGGCGATAACTTTCAGCTTATTCGCTTTCATGGCATGTATCAGCAAGACGACCGCGATATTCGTGCAGAGCGCGCTAAGCAAAAGCTAGAGCCGTTGCAAAATGTGATGTTAAGAGCCCGCTTACCTGGTGGTATCATCACTACAAAGCAGTGGCTGGCAATTGACAAGTTTGCTGAAGAAAAAAGTATCTATGGCAGTATTCGTTTAACTACGCGTCAAACATTTCAGTTTCATGGTGTGTTAAAGCCTAACGTTAAATCTATGCATCAAATGCTTAATCAAGTTGGTGTTGATTCTATTGCGACTGCGGGCGACGTAAATCGAAATGTGTTGTGTACATCTAACCCGGTAGAGTCTGAAGTACATCAAGAAGCATATGAGTGGGCGAAGAAAATCAGTGAACATTTGCTTCCTAAAACACGTGCCTACGCAGAAATTTGGCTGGATGGCGAAAAATCAGAAACAACTGAGGTAGAGCCTATATTAGGTAATAACTACCTACCTCGAAAGTTTAAAACAACCGTAGTTATTCCGCCGCAAAATGATGTAGACGTGCATGCTAATGATTTAAATTTTGTAGCTATTGCCGAATATGGCAAATTAGTTGGCTTTAACGTATTGGTTGGAGGGGGGTTAGCCATGACCCATGGTGATACTTCTACTTTCCCACGTAAAGCAGATGATTTTGGCTATATTAGCATTGAGCATACCTTGGCTGTAGCAGAAGCGGTGGTGTCCACTCAACGTGACTGGGGGAACCGTGTTAATCGTAAAAATGCTAAAACTAAGTATACCTTAGAGCGTGTCGGTGTTGAAAACTTCAAAGCTGAAGTTGAGAAACGCTCAGGTATTACTTTTGCACAGAGTCGACCATACGAATTTACTTCACGGGGTGACCGTATTGGTTGGGTCGAAGGGGTAGATGGTAAGCATCATTTAACTTTATTTATTGAAAACGGCCGTATTTTAGACTATCCAGGCAAAACACTTAAAACGGGTTGTGCTGAAATTGCAAAAATACATACAGGTGATTTTCGATTAACGGCCAATCAGAATTTGATCGTTGCGGGCGTCCCTGCGTCGCAGAAATCCCAAATTGAACAGTTAGCTCGTGAGCACGGACTAATGGCTGATGATGTGAGTCTGCAACGTAAAGATTCGATGGCCTGTGTTTCTTTGCCTACCTGCCCATTAGCGATGGCTGAAGCAGAACGGTATTTGCCTGATGCGGTGACAGAGATCGAAGGCATATTGGCTAAGCATGGTATGCAGAATGAAAGTATTATTTATCGTGTTACCGGTTGTCCTAATGGATGTGGCAGGGCTATGTTGGCAGAAGTTGGCTTAGTAGGTAAAGCGCCAGGCAAATACAATTTTCATTTAGGTGGTGATCGTCAAGGCACACGGATCCCTAGAATGTACCGTGAAAATATCGACGAAAAAGAAATCATGAGCGAGTTAGATAACTTAATAGGTCGCTGGTCTAAAGAGCGTGATACTGACGAAGCTTTTGGTGATTTTCTTATCAGAGCACAAGTCGTTAAACCTGTTATTGATTCAGCTAAGGACTTTTATGATGACCCAAGCTATTCAATCTAGCATTGTAGAAAGTCCAACATTAAGTCTTTCAGGCGATGAATTAGCGCAAACCAATATTGCTTTAGAACAGCAGTCTGCGGAACAAAGGGTAGCTTGGGCATTAGAACACTTGCCGCATCAGTTTATGTTGTCATCCAGCTTTGGTGCTCAAGCTGCGGTGATGTTACATATGGTTACGCAGCAGTATCCTGATATACCAGTAGTGCTTACAGACACGGGTTATTTGTTTGCTGAAACCTATCAGTTTGTTGATGAGTTAACACAACGTCTAAACCTTAATCTTAAGGTGTATCGCGCCGATGTTTCCTCTGCATGGCAAGAAGCACGTATGGGGAAAATGTGGGAACAGGGTATAGAAGGTATTGAAAAGTATAATGCTCTAAATAAAGTTGAGCCTATGCAAAAAGCCTTGGATGATTTGCAAATAAAAAGTTGGTTTGCTGGATTGCGCCGCAGTCAGTCAGACATGCGAGAAACCTTGCCCGTTGTGCAAAAGTTGAAAAATCAATATAAGATTTATCCAATTATCGATTGGTCGAATAAAGATGTTCACTTGTACTTAAAGAAACATAACCTGCCGTATCATTCTTTATGGGAAAAAGGTTATGTGTCTATAGGTGATTGGCATAGTACCCGTTCATTGGAAGAAGGTATGACTGAACAGGACACTCGTTTCTCCGGTTTAAAAAGAGAGTGTGGCTTGCATGAATTTGGTGATGGGATTTAGTGATTTTTGGCATTGCTTGAGTAATCATTATTTAGATTATATGAAAAGCACTGTCTAAGGTGATTTTGAGCGATTTAACATAAGCGTCTTGCTGTTTTCGTGTCACCAATTTACATAATTCAGCGCCAGTAGTGGTGAACTTGTAATAAACCAATGTGGTGCCTGCACGTTTAGCTATTAAATCCAGTGCTTGTCCTGCACAACGCCATTGCGCAGGAATGCCTATTGGGAGTTCACCTGATTCAATTTCACTATGGTGTATTAATCCTAAATCGATGAGTGACAAAATATCGGTGTAACCTAAACCAAATTCAGCCAAGTTAAGTCGATAGTTTTTGTGCGAACTAAAGAACGACCAAATATTCTTTTTTTGATAATAGCCAAGTAACAGTTTAGGAGAAGATTCACTTTTACGTTTGCTAGCTAAATTTACTGCATTGCGAAAAATTTGTGCATCTTTTTGTGTTAGCTGTTTCAATAGACCTAGAGTTTTTAAAGAAAAGCTACCTGGCTTGGCTGTCTCAACTGCAAATATTTTGCCCCATAATTCCTGCATAGCTGGAGAAAAAATTTCTTCTGACATTTTTACAAAACTAAAAAACCAATCTGGGTCTATTTCCTCTTCATTACCGTCATCGAGACAAAAATCTAACGCTCTGCCAAGAATTTTTTCTAAATTAATTAATTTCCGTTGTTCCAACACCTCTTTTTTACGCTTGATCTTTTCATTACTTGTGGAGGATTTAAATATACTACTGTTTGCTTGCAGCCCTGCCTGTGCAAACCAATCAATAATACGTTTTTGACTTGATTGTCGGTTCATTCTATTTTCTGACTGCGACTTAGGTGCACTAAGCCCTACAGCTATTTTTGGCGACGGCATAGGTTTTAAATTATGTGTAAAAGGTGGAGAATTAGATTCAATTTTCATAAAACTTAAAACGCTGATTTAAATTTATTGTGATGTATATTGCGTTAATTCATGTTACTTGAGCAAATAAAAATGTTAACTATAATCAACACTCAACACTCAACACTCAAAACTTAATTTTGTATTTCTAATGCCTTTTTTTGTATGGTGTGCATTGAAATGGATATAAAAAACAAAGCATAATTGCTATTTAAATTAGGATTTGTCCTTTATGGTAAATAAATGAGCCCTAGCGAATACGAAAATGATGAATTAATTTTTTTATCAGAAGATACTCATTCAGACACGCCAGTAATTTCAGGCGTGTGGAATGTTTTAGTCGTTGACGATGACGAAGAAATACATTCTGTTACGAGGTTAGCTTTATCAGATTTAGTAGTTAATGATAAAAACTTGCATTTTATTCATGCTTACTCTGGTGCTGAAGCATTAAAAATAATTGAAGATATGGGATCATCTATTGCCATCATTTTATTAGATGTGGTGATGGAAGCTGATGATGCTGGTTTAACTGTGGCAAAAATAATGCGCGAAGATTTGGGTATTATGGAACCTCGGATAATTTTACGCACTGGACAGCCGGGCTATGCGCCTGAAGAACAAGTCATTAAAGATTACGATATTAATGATTACAAAACCAAGACAGAACTTACTCGCAGCAAATTAGTAACAACCATCATTGCTTCACTGCGTTCTTATCAACAGATATTATCAATTAATCAAAACCGCATAGGTTTACAAAAAATTATAGTGTCTGCAGCAAACCTAATGGAAGAGCATTCTGTTAAGAGTTTCTGCGAAGGTGTTGTGACCCAAATTAGTTCCTTAATAGGTCTAGAAGCAGGTGGGATTGTCTGTGCAAAAGCAGGCTCAATGTTGGATAAGGATAAAGATGACGATGCCGTTTATGTACTTGGCGCCGCTGGTGAATTCGCCCCTTATATTAATGAAAGGCTAGAGAATTTACATAATGCACGAATAGTAAAATATGTTAATAGTTGTTTGCAGCTCAAAAAACATATTTTCGAAAAAGAACTTTCTGTACTTTATCTTAATAGCTCGGGCTACGAAGCTGCTGTTTATTTACAAATAGGCAAAGAAATCAGCCGAGTAGATCAACAATTACTAGAAGTGTTTTTATCGAGTATTTCTGTAGGCTATGAAAACGTTAACTTATTTCATCAACTTCGGACCGCTGCTTTTAAAGATTGGCTAACAAAACTGCCTAACCGAAGTGAATTTATTAATATGTTGGACGATTGTAGTGTGGCCAAATATAAAAATGAAAATTCAGTTGTGGCTTTAATTGATATTAACCATTTTGCAGACATCAATGATGGACTGGGCCAAGATGCTGGTAATAGTACCCTGCTGGCAGTGACTCAACGCTTGCAAGAAACCTTTTTAGATAAGGTGAAAATGGGTCGTATTGGCTCTGATGTTTTTGGCTTAATTGGTGACGAATTTTTTGTTAATCCACAAACACTGAATGAGATGTTTGTAGCACCGTTTAAAGGGGGGGAGCATACACTTCCCCTTTCAGCCTCTTTTGGCTTTTGCAGGTTAGATGGGAAAATACAAACGGGTATCAATATTCTTAAGCATAGCAATATTGCTTTAAATAAAGCCAAGAAAAACCTTAATACAAACTTTGAATATTATGCGCCTGAAATGGAAGAGGAAACCACTTGGCGTTTGGACATGATCAGGCAATTAACCAGAGATTTTGAAGCTAAAAAGTTGCAACTTTGGTATCAACCCCAAGTCGATTTAGTGACTGAAAAAATAGTAGGAATGGAGGCCCTGCTGCGCTGGCCAAATTCTGACGGTGGTTTTGTTTCACCTGTTGTATTTGTTCCTTTAGCTGAGTATTCAGGTTTAATCATCGATATTGGAATTTGGGTTTTGGAAGAATCATGTCGGAAATTAAGTGCACTGTCTGCACTAGGATACACAGGCTTGAGAATGGCGGTTAATATTTCTATGCCGCAGTTCAGAGATCCTAATTTTATTGATTCCGTGAAAAATATTATTACAAAATTTGGGGTTGAGCCGAATAGGATAGAGTTAGAAATCACTGAAAGTGTCGTTATGGATGAGCCACAAATTGTGATAGAAGCCCTACAAGAATTGAAGCTATTTGGGGTCAAGGTTGCGATCGATGATTTTGGTACTGGCTTCTCTTCCATGAGCTATCTGCAACAACTGCCTCTAGACCGATTAAAAGTTGATCGTTCGTTTATTAACGAAATTACGCCTGGAAAATCGGCCTTTATTGCTGAGACTATAGTGACCCTAGGTAATAAACTCGGTTTGTCTACAATTGCTGAAGGTGTCGAAAAAAGAGAGCAAGCTAGTTATATGTTGAAGTTAGGCTGTGACGAAGCGCAAGGATTTTTGTTTGCGAAACCTATGCCATATGAACAACTTCTTGAGTTTTTAGCATCGCAAGATAGCTAACCTGAGTCCAGAATAAATAATAGCTACTAGCACTTCCCTAAGATTTCGTTACAGATACCTTACTGAAATATAAGTCTACATTTTAAGCATGTACTTTGCAGATGCGTCAGCATAAGTTCAGCTTTACGGGATTTAGCAGGGGTTATAAAGTTTTAATTCGTGATTGATTAGCCAACATTCTGGCTTTAAGCGATTTTTGCATTTGCGGCAGTATGTCGTTTTCAAGCCAAATATTATTTCTTGGTGAAGGATGCGGCAATGGTAAGAATCGAGTTTGGTACTCCCTCCAGTTTTTAACCCGTTCAGTTAAGTTTCTTTTTTCAAATAAGTAATAATTTTGTGCGTACTGACCGACTAAAAGGACAACTTTAGATGTGTCTTGTGTTACTAACGTGGATGCCATTTTAGTGCTCATTCTGGCCTTGGAGGTATATCGCCGGTCTTATTTTTGCCAGGGTAACAAAACCCCATGGGGACAATAGACAAAATTTTTTGGGCGTAGAATGTTTCTTCAGACATGTTTAACCAAAGGCGTAACCTTTTCCCTGAGACATCACATCATGGCTTATTGCTTTGATGAGCTTTAATACCAGGCCCTGACCAATTAGAATAAGCGCTGCATTGCTCGAATATTGTAATATGGGTTTAGGTAAGAAAGGTAAAGAGTGCGCACATTCAGTGCAATCATAAATCTTAGAGGTAATGTCTATGTTGCCAATCACCACATTTTCCCAGTCAGTTTCGTAGGTAAAAAAAAGGCCTCAAGATGAGGCCTTATAATATATTCAGGTTACTCGGCCATGGTAGGTAAAAAGTCGAACTGATTGATATGTATCCATTTTTGCTTTTGAAGGGCTAAACTTTGTTTTAACTCTTTATATTTGTAGTGAACTTCAAGGTTCTCATAGCTGCGTTTCAAACTTTGTTTTTTGATGGCCATTAGTTGTTTTTTTGCTGCGTAATAGTCGGTCATGCGCTGGGCTAAAAGTTCGTATTCAAAATGCACTTTGGCTAAAATCTCATCTGCATTAGCTAATCTAGATACTTTTTCTTGGGCTAATTTTAGTTGCATGGCAACCTTGGCTTTTTCAATCCTTTCTTCTGGGCAGCGACGAAGATTACTGGTCCAGCCAATAAGAGATAAACCTTTAATTAACCATTTTGTTGGGTCAAATTGCCACCACTTGATGCCGTTTCTGTAATCATATTCAAATATATGATGGAAATTATGATATCCCTCTCCAAAAGTAAAAAAGGCGAGGATATCGTTATCCCGAGCAGTATTTTTATCCGTGTAAGGTTGCTTTCCCCATATATGAGCTAGGGAGTTTATGAAAAATGTGACGTGATGAACTACAACTAAACGGAAAACACCTGCTAACAACAGCATGCCCCAAATATCACCATTCAGCCAACCCAACAAAACAGGGACACCAAAGTTTGCCGCAAGCATGATTTTCAAATAGTGTTTATGCTGCCACATGACTACCGCATCTTTTTGAAGATCGCGACAGTTACTGTAATCAGCGTATCTCTGGGTTTGATACTCTCTTAACATCCAACCAATATGAGAATACCAGAATCCTTTTTTGGCTGAGTACGGATCATGTTCGTTATCGTCAACATGTTTGTGGTGAATGCGATGATCTGAACACCAATGCAATATGCTGTTTTGTAACGACATTGCCCCGCCTATTGCCAACACTACTCTGACAAATGCGTTAGCTTGGTATGCTTTGTGAGACCATAAACGATGGTAACCAGCAGTAATCGACATACCTGAAAAGTAAATCAAAACGATACACGAGATAATCTCAACGGCATCAAAGCCATTTGTTAATGCTTCAAAGGGCACCAATACAGTGGCTATAAGCCCAGTAATGGTAAATATTAATATATTGGTTAGCAGTAGGCGTGGTTTTTTCATTTAAAATATTAATTTCAGCTTACATGTGTACACTATTTTACGTTGCCTTTTGCGTTACGCAAGCTCTATATGTGTATAGTGTGATATTTCTTCGGTATGTGTTTTGCTTTTTTCACGTTAGAATTCAGTTCATACTCAACCAAACAGCCACATTAGGTTTAGCTATTGAACCGTCAAGAACAAAAATTACGCACTCGGCGTTCTATTATTGAAGCGGCATTTTCGCTATTAGACGAACAGCGAAGTTTGTCGAGTATTAGCCTCAGAGAGGTTGCGCGGGCAGCGGGGATCGCCCCTACTTCTTTTTATCGACATTTTAAAGATATTGACGAGTTAGGCTTAACTTTGGTTGATGAAGCAGGTTTAGCTTTGCGTCAGTTAATGCGCCAAGCCAGAGTAAGGATTGCTTCCGGTGGCGGTGTGATTAATACCTCAGTAGATACTTTTATGGAATTTATCAACGCTAATAATAATGTCTTTCGTTTGTTGTTGCGAGAGCATACAGGTACATCAATGGCCTTTAGAGCGGCTGTGCTGCGGGAAATAAAACACTTTAATGTAGAACTGACTGATTACACTATATCGACCACGGGCTTGCCATATAACATTGCTAACTTACAAGCAGAAGCGATGGTTAAATTAGTTTTTAGTGCTGGAGCGGAAGCACTGGATGCATCCGATGAACAAAAGGCTAATGTTGCAGAGCGAGTAAAACTTCAATTAAGGTTTGTCGTAAATGGTGCCTTGCAAGCTAAAGCTGAACAAACTTCGAGTTAACTGTTCGCAAATTAGGTGCTGCTACTTTTTTGCAAATAAACGCCACATTCTACATGGTGTGTGTAGGGAAATTGATCGAATAACGCAAATCGAGAGATTGTGTGAGTATCTAATAAGGTATCTAGATTGTGTTTCAGTGTGTCCGGATTACATGAAATATACACAATATTCTCATACTGACTAATCATATTCACCGTACTCTCATCTAAGCCAGAACGAGGTGGATCAACTAGTACCGTTCTACACTGATAATCGGCCAAGTTAATGTCTTTTAAACGCCGAAATTCACGCACTCCCTGCTGCGCTTGTACAAATTCTTCGCTCGACATACGAATGATTTTTAGGTTGTCGATATTATTTTTTACGATATTTTCTTGTGCTGCGGCGACCGAGGTTTTGGATATTTCAGTTGCCAGTACTTTTTCAAAGTTTTGCGCTAAAGGAACTGAAAAATTCCCTGAACCGCAATAGAGTTCAAGTAAGTCGCCTTGACTATTTTTTGTAATATCAAGTGCCCATTCAATCATATTAATGTTGACCTGTGCATTGGGCTGGGTAAAACTGTTCTCGATTTGTTTAAACGTAAAATTGCGTTGCTTAATTGTGAGTTCTTCGGTTACATAATCTTTATCTAGTATGATTTTTTGCTTCTTTGCTCGACCAATAATATCTATTTGGAATTTTTGTCTTAAAGTACTACGAATTTTCTGCATTTCCTCTGTCCATGCATCATCCAATGTTTTGTGATAAAGCAAAGACACAATGACTTCTTCGCTCAATGTGGCTAAGTAGTCAATTTGAAAAAGCTTTCTGCGTGCAGTTTCGTTGCCTTTAAGCAGCAAAAGTAGATCTGCCATGACATCATTGATGAGTTGGCTAGCAGGAGGGAAATTATGGACCTGGTACTTTTGCTTTGTTACTTGATCAAACATTACATGATGAAGATCATCACCATCATGCCAGAGCCGAAATTCGGCACGTAGTCTGTAATGTAATGGTTGTGAAGCAAATACTTCTAATTCAGGCACCGAATGCTGAGCAAAATTTTCTTTAAGAACGCTAATTTTGGTTTCCAGTTGTTCAACATAATTGTCTGCCTGAATCTCTGTGGGCCGCATGTATTGCCTTAATAGGTGGGATAAAAATGCGCAAGTTAAAGTGTTTTTACGCATTCTGCAATATCTAAGGAAAGTTTAATATTTTCGGCTGTATGTTTTTTATGCAAATATAACTAAAGTATTAAAGATAAGCGGTCGATAGGCTAAGATAAGGATAGTGAGGTATCTGCCATGAACATTAGTCAATTAAAAGTCTTTTTAGGTGATAAACCCCAACACTTGGGTAACGAAAACAGTATGCAAAATCAATTGCGTGATACTGGCTTAAAACAAGCTATTAACGGACAAAATAGCCAAACTTCACAAAGACTGGATCAGTTTAGTTCCAGTACGTCTTTGGGAGTGCGTATATATACGAATTCATTAAACAATACTTTGGAAGTCGATAAACGTAAGCCAGATTTTTCTGCGCCTGATACAAATAAAACTGATTCATCGTTATTTGATTTCGAAGAAATAGCTAAAAACGTACTCAAATTTGTGGGTGGAGCAATCAAACATGCTCAAAACAAAGGTGCCGATGAAGACAAGTTAAATAACTTGTTTGAACAAGCTTCATCTGGTGTGCTTAAAGGCATAAAGTTAGCAGAACTGGACTTAGCTGGTTTCTTAAATGAAGAAGTTACTAATGGCATCAATCAAAGTAAAAGCCTAATTGAAGACGGTATTGCCAAGCTAAAGCGAGATATTTTTAATCCACAAGCCTTAAATCTAGAAAAACCAGCTACATCTACAGTAAATTCCACCAGTATATCTTATGAAAAACAAGAATCTGGTGAACTGAATATTCGAACTCGGGATGGCGATACAGTAAATATTACTTTTGAAGATCTTGAACAATTTGAATTCAGTCAAAGACAGGTGCAGCAATTTGCGCAACAGACTGAACTAGATAAAAAAGCTGCAGTGACCGAACCAGTTAATGTTCCGATAGATGTTAATAATGCTGCAGTTGCAAGCGCTCAAACTCCTACACCCGCTGATGTTGTTGTAGACGATTCAGAAGTCAGCATTAATGAAGCGGATAAGGCCCAACCCAGCATTGACTCAATTCAACAGAATACTATTTTTTATCAAGAGAGTACCTTTTCGTTTACAGTTAAGGGTGAGTTAGATGATGATGAACTAAAGGCGATAGGCCAATTAGTAGCGGATGCTAATGAACTGGCTGAAGATTTTTTTAACGGTGATATAGAGACTGCTTTTAATCAAGCCTTAGAATTAGGATTTGATGAACAAGAATTATCAAGCTTTGCTTTGCAACTAACAAAAGTTGAAAATACAGCAGTTATCAAAGCATATGAAACAGTATCTAGATTTGATAGTGATAATGTGGAAAGTGATCCCGCAAAAGCTGTTAAGCCTGTTGCTGATTATCTTGATAAACTATTAAGTGTACTGGATGGGTCAAGGCTCCGATTAGAAGACAGTAACTCTTATGATAATATTATAAATAAACTGATCAATAAATTAGGTGAGGATGTGGCAACGCCAGATTTAATTTCTGCAGTTAACCGCTTCAATGAGTTCAATCAAAAACTTGTGAATAACTTGCCGATAGGATATCAACCAGAAAGCAAATCATAGTATTGCTGTGGTACACAAATAAAAAAGGCCAGCTTCAAGCTGGCCTTTTTTATGTTTAGATAAATACTACTCTTCTTCAATTTTTTCTTTAGCTAATCTCACTTTCAAGGTCCGTTCTTGAAAAGTTGAATCGTTCAAATTTTTGATTGCCTTAGCTGCACCTTTAGCATTCATCTCAACAAAGCCATATCCTTTCCTTTTTCCTGTACGTCGATCTTTCATTAATCGAACAGACACAACACTTCCTTGTTGCTCAAAATGTTCTTGTACTGCTTCTTCATCTGCACGATAAGGTAGATTGCCTACATATAGTGTAGATACTTCTGTTAATTCGTCCTGATCGTTTGATGTATTAGAAAGCGAAAACAACTTTGATAAAGCTGGGACCAATAAGCCACCAACTAAAACGCCTATAGCTGCTGACAATTCATTCGGCATATCAGAAGCTAGAATGGGTAAAATGAAATAAAGAACAATAGCGAAAATAACGGTGACAAAAATATTTAAAATAAAAGATGGATTCATATGGCTCTACCTAAAAAGATTTTATGGTTGTAAGAATAAATGCGCCTTCATGTTACTCATTTATAAGGTTTTCGCAAATAGTTAGGCTAAGAATCAGTAATCCTTTTATTGATTCTTCCATAAATAAGGCATTTTAAGCGGTTTTGAGTGATTAATAAGCACTTAAACGATAATTGTAAATAAGGGGTTGCATGCAAAGTTGTTCTGTCTATAATGCGCCCTCGCTTCAAGGGAGACAAGTTGGAAACAACAGAGTCACTCGCAGCCAACAGGGTAAACCAGTT
>Ga0307488_10000143_pt1 | contig 51935 bp, 77 predicted proteins | sample SB02metaG_FD_202248 | JGI IMG/M metagenome (GOLD analysis project Ga0307488, IMG submission 202248) | Sea-ice brine microbial communities from Beaufort Sea near Barrow, Alaska, United States - SB 0.2 | ecosystem: Environmental > Aquatic > Marine > Coastal | place: USA: Alaska | collected... | reverse complement strand
TCCCAAAAGTCTCCAACCTCAACATGGTTATTAAAAAGCTTAACTGCTTCTTGTTGGTTATTAGTTAGTTTTCCCATTTTTTTCTCCTTTTTGTTAATCTCTTTCACGTGCCTATTGTAGCACATGGATATCAAATTGCAACTATATGTACAAATATATTTATTAATATTTCTTTGTGTAAACTATTGCAATTTAAAGTAGTATCACTATAATAGATACGTGAGAAAGATTATTAATAAAGGAGAAAATATGAAAGAAATAGAAATTGTAACTAAATCAACAGGTGACGGAGATTGCTGGATGTGCGACAGAGACATTACTACCAAGACAGTACAGCATGTTCACATGACAACTAGCCAAACTTTAATACCGGTTGCTGCGGAGTCTGAGGATCTGTTTGATAGCCAGGGTTATTTCATGGTAGGACCAGACTGTAAAAAAAAGATAGCAAAAATCATTAAAAAACAAGGAGCTGATCCTAAAGATTATTTTGTAGAATGGATAAACCACGATTACAAAGGGGGGGTAGCGTAATGAAGCCATTACTTATAACAATACTAGAAGAAGCGAAAAGAAATAAGGTTATGTTTAGACATAAGGCTTTTGACCATTGGAACAACAGCAGTGACAAAGAGATTGATGACTGGGGTTACGACATCAAAAGACTTATAGACATGCTTGAGGGCTATGACGGTGGCAATGTAGAGTTCCTGCAAGCAAAGTATGTAGACAAAGATAATAAAAAAATTCTTAACATGAAAAGACTCAGAGCAGATTTAGAAAATTATTACTACGCTGACATGACAAGCAAAACACCTATCCACTATAGTTGTGATACTGAGTTCAAGCATTATGGAATAACCATAGGTGAAGGTGATATAGAAAACATAACCAGCATAGATGAGGACGAGGCTGTTGAATATCTATTTGCCAACGATGGTGAGTTTGAATGGGACACATGGAATATAACTAGTGACTTTCCTTCTGCCGTTACCGGAGCCTGCGTAACACATAAACTTGCTGAGGTTTTTGATATCTCAGCAATAGAAATAAAATGGCTAGACGACTTGCGTAAGTTAATCAGCCCAGACGAGTGGGTGGCGTGATGAGATTAACAAAAAAAGAAACCTACATACTTTTAACTTTACTAGACACCCAAGTGTGCAGTATAGGTGAGGAAGAAATACAAGAACAAATTGACATGGATGATTGTTTCGGTGTTGAAAGTTGGGATCAAGTCAACAAGCTCAATAAAAAGTTATGGAAAAAGTATCATCAGTTAAATAAAGAGGTGGCGTAATGACAGAGCAAGAATTACAAAAGATACACGCCTTTGCTGATATGGTAAATGCCAGGGCAGAAAAATTAATTAGAAAATACGAGGTGCGTTATGCAAAGTGAAGTAAAAGTAATTATAGAAGTGGAACTAGATTTTGATGTGGTCCCGGATAGGAAGACAGTAGCAGCTGTTCTTCTGGACATTGAAGACCTAAGTCCAGAGTTTAAAAACAAAGTTGCCAGGGGTGACTTTATATATGAAATGAGGAATAAATAATGAATTACGAAATGGCAGAATTCAAATATATATCATACCTGCGAGATAACGGCTGGGGTGGTCAATTGACATACCCGGACGAAACGTCTTCTAAGAAACAAGAAGACGGTACCTGGGTACTATTCACAAGCGCTGGCGTAAGACTCGGTAGTGTATCTAAAAACAAAACGGTGAGGATCTAATATGAAATTTTATTACTTAGAAGATGCATCTGAAGGATGGGATCATTATTTATTTATGGACAAAAGAACTGCGTTAAATTTTGCAGAAGCGCATGAAACCTACACCAAAGACGATATACAGCTTTTAGAATTTAGAGGCAATAAAAGAGGTATTTACTCTGCAATGCAAGATGTAGCACACATTGTAGGTACAAGTTTTTCTTATCCAGGAGAAGGAGCGCAGCATGAACAGAAATGAATTACCACTACACCTGCTGTATCTAAGCGATGAGCAGATCAAAGCTCTCTTCTACTTATTCAGAGGCAATATATGAGTGACGAAGAAAGGTTCGCCCAGGACATAACCAAATTTATAATTAAGTTTATGGCCAAGATCGATACGGTATCTGGCCTAGAAAATTACTATCTCGCAAACAAAGCGCCTATACACCAGATACGCGGTATCAACGAGGATTGTCACGCGGAGGTGATCCAGGCGTTCAAGGATAAGAAAGGATCTATATTAGGAGTAGAAAATGTATGAATTTTACCAAGAAGTAAAACTAGCCGGGGAAAAAGGCTTTATCAAGACTGTGCGCTGTCACGGAGCAGTATTCGCGCAGCTTATACCCGGTCGCATCGCAAGATGTAAAGAAGCGGGAGCTAGGTATCGCCTAGCAAGATCCGGAGTTATTGTCGAGGCGGGATAGATCCTAGGCCTTTAATTTCTATATACTGTTGGTAAAGTTTATTTAGGTTGGCAAAATCCTCTTTAGCTGCTGATCTTGATGCTAGTGGCATTGGGTAAGTCTCTGGACCGTAAAGCTGGTATGGAGATGTTCCTGGATTAGCTTTTTGAAAATCTGTAGCGCCTCCTTGTACTATTGGTGGGCTAACACTGGGGTTTAATTCATCGGCCTTTACTTCGTCTAAATAAGTAGAGTATTTTTTATAATCACCTTTCCTGGTAAATCTTGCTTTATCTGGACTACCAGATTTCATAATATCTCGCATGATACCTTTTGGTGTTTTTCCTTGTTCAAACAATTCAAATACACCCAGGTTCGGTAATTCCTCACCTCTGCCTATAATCCTATCGCCTTTATAATAAGTTGTAGGTGATTGGTATGGCATATCAAAAACTGCTGCTGGCTCTATTCCACTGAGATCCGCAAGAACTTCTTTTTCTTTTTGCCCGGTTGATATATAGCTTTCATTTTTTTGTGCTTTTCTTACATTAGCTGGTAGGCTATCAATTAACGAGGGTATGTGAGCTTGGATCCTATCAACAGGAACATCATATCTAACAATCTGGGCTGGCCTTATAAGTTCTTGTAATGGTTGTTCTTTTCCCAGACTCATGGGACTAAATCCGCCAGAACTTTTATATTCCATGTTGCTTCCTATTTTCATAACCGGTGTTATATCAGTTGATAATGACGCTACACCAGCTTCTGGTAAAAGTTTGTTACCCTCTCCAATGTTATAAACCCTAAACAGGCTCACAATGCCATCCTTAGAGGGTAGGGCTTCTTGTGACAATGTTTTTAGCTCTGGTCGCTTATTAACCAAATCTAAAATAGGGTTATTATATTCATCTAGAGATTTTCTTTGCGTGCTTTCAATGCCAGAGAATAGCTGTTTAGTTTCATCTGTCTTTAGTTTTGTAATTTTTTTGTTTTCTTTTTGTCCAAAAAATAATTTTGCATTAGGTAGGTTGTCACCGGTATTGTAGTTAAAACTAACTCCTGGTTTAAAATCGGTAGATCCAATTTTTTCCCAAAAAGGTCTGGCTTCTTTTGTTATTGAATAAATCTTTAGTGGATCTTTGCCTTTGGCTATATTTTTATTTGTAGATCCTATAGCTTCTATAATCTCTGTTCCCAGTCCCTGGCCTTGGAGGTTACTATCAAACCTAATGTCTTCTAAGCCGGTAAATTCAAAACCATCTTTTAGACTTGATTTATTTGTGGCCGCCAGCCTTGTTTCTCCAATTCTTTCAAACTCACCTTCTGGTAATTTTCTATAGATATCGAATTCAAAGTTAATATCCGTGTGTTGGCCCGACTTAACTCCCTGTGGCTCCATTATTTTTGTATGCAAAACTATGTCAGAGCCATCATTAGACTTAAAAGATAATTGTGCATTGTCTAAAGATCCTATTTGTTTCTTAGATCCATCTGATTTATATGCGTATTGTGGATCGGCGGTAAATCTATGGCTTACCTTCTTAGCTTTACTAGCTTTTGCTATTCCTCCTGCGACTGTTGCAAGAGCAGCTGGCAATTTTAGGGCAGCTGCAATCCCTGGACCTGCGACTGGTATGCCGTATGCAGCGTCTCCTACTACACCTAATCCTTGTAATGCTGCCGTGCCATAGCCACCTAACCCACCAGATTGTATGTTCTCGGCCATACTGGGCATAGGTTCGCCAGAAAAAGCATTTTGTAAGGCTACATCACTGCCCGGAAAGGCAGGAAAACCGCCTGCGGCATCCACAGTACCTGCACCGGGAGCGAAAACTGATCCTAGATAGGCTGTTTGCGCAGCGGTTGGCTGTATAGCTTGCAGAGCTTCTTGTTTTGCCTGGGCTGCGCGGGTTTGTGATTGAGCAGCCTCGGCCATAAAGTCACGGATCTTATCAAGTCTAGATCTATCATCAAGTGCGGATATGCCTTTTTGTTGCTCGAGTGCCATGCACCGATTGTATCAGCGATAGCTGGGTTTAGTAAACCAAGATTATTCGGTAACTGTCAGCTCGCATCTGGGATCCTCTTTATCAAAACCACCAAATCTATAGACGACTGCGTTTACATGCTCGTAACTGTCGTCTTTTAGGATCCCGGCCTTCACCAGGGCATCACAAGCAAACTTATCTATAATCGAACATGGATTACTAATATCTATGCGCCTCTTGGTCTTGGCGAAATAGGTATATGTCAATGTAACCGGCTCAGTGAACTTGGGCAGATCTGTCAGCTCGGGCAGTAGGGCATCGGTGTAGTTTCTCTTCGCCACAGACAATACGCGAAAATAGGCATTTCGGTAGTTGTTCAAATTTAAAATAAATTTTTTGTTCTTTGAAGTATGAACCGTCAAAGGTAGATTAATTTTGATAATTTTTTTCATAAAATTTTTTGCCCAGATTTTTTTGGGGTGCTGCGTTTTTTATACAGATATATTGACATGTGCAAACTATAGCATGGGGGAATTTAGAATGAGAATTTTTGATGATTCTCTGCGTCTAACCTAGTTATAACTACAACTGTCAGAGCCGCCAGCATATAGGGGTGTATGGGGTCCGTTTGGTCGCCGATCCCTAGTAAAAAAGGGGTCCTAGGGACTCCAGCCTATGCAGCTGTTACCCCTGTGCTCACATGGTTTGCACATAGATGCACAAATGTACATTAATATATACGCGTAAGTCACTGATATACCGTGCTTTTTTATATCCAGGTGAATTTTCCTGGATTTTTGGGCCTGGAGCGGCAGAGCACTCCATTACTTAGTTTACTTGTTTATTTATCCTTCGGGCTGTAGTCGTCAATGTCAGCGCCTAAGAGCTTGGCTAATCGCTCCTGGATGTCATCCTTATTCATGCCGGATACGTTAGCGTTTATGTTTAGATTCTGGGATCTATTGATGGATAATCCTGCCAATTGATTGAGCTCCTTGATAGCAGAAACCACTGCATTGAATTGATTGTTCTTGTATGCAGTCTCGGCTACCTTCCAGAGTAACGTGCCAGTCTTCTGTGGTGTGATCGCATACTTCTCTGCTAGCTCATCTTGTTTGATCCTAATAGCCTTGATGATATTGGGATGATCTTTGCCGTTCAAGAACTTACTTGCAGCCTGGGCAGGGAATTCATAACCAGCCTTTCGAGCTGCTTCAGTCTGACCACATGCTCCTTCAGTGTAATGCCATACGAAGCCGGCCTGCATTTCTGTCAGTCCATGCTCCTGGTCTTTCTCAAATTGTTCCGGGGTTGTCACCAGCTCCGCTTTATTCTTTTTAGGTCTTCCTCTATCTGCCATGCTATTCCTCAATGAAGGCCATGAAACTGCCTTTGTCTATTTTTACTATTGCCACTACATTCTTGTCCTTTAACTTTCGCACGACCCCAGAGTAGTTCTTCACCTTGAGAACCACAACTTTAATCTGGAATCTATTGTCGCTTGTCTTTATATCTATAGATCTTAATTCACCCATATTTTCTCCTTCAGTGTATAGAGTGCAGTGTACAGCTCCCAAACACTTCCTGTAGTGTTCTGTGTAACTGTCCTAATATCGTACTGTATAACCACTATATATATATTATTATTATTATATATACCTAACACTACCTATAGAAGAATACCCCATAGGTAAGCCAAATATCGACAGGGTGGCATATCTCTTACTATGCACTCCACCCCACCCTTTTTTCCCAGACCCCTGCCCACTCTTGCACATCTCTGCACATTTGCACACCCAAGCTACGCTCCTGCACCAGTGCACAGCTGCGCTGCCATCACTTTGCAGTGTCATCTTTTTTCTTGTCATTACTATCATTTTTTTTCGCGCCACCTGCCTTGCGGCCAGTAAAGATTTCATCAAAGCGTCTATTGAACTCATCTTTGTCTACCGACATGGGCCTCTGTCGAGATCCTTTTCCACCGCGCCAATTACTCATCATTTATACCTTTCAAATATTATTAATACCAATCCAAATAATACTACGGATGCAGTAAGCGTGCCGAATGTTATAGTTAGTACAGCCTCAATCATTAGTTGTCTCCGAATTTGGCGCTGAAGTCCGTGAAGTTGTCTGCATCAACAGGCGTGTAAGATAAGTCATATACCTTCCGACCATTAGATCTACGTGGTTCTATGCCTCTGTCGTGTAAGACACGAGCCGCTTCTTTGAAGTCCGGCATACGTGGTGCTTTGATCCCCAGGTCGCGTAGTAGTTTAGTCATCTGTACTGCTTTGGGGTATTCGCTCTCGAAGTCTACATGCTCTAGCAATAGATCCTCAACACTCGACTGTGTTCTATATATCTCATTGCTTTCATTAAGTAGCTCTCGCTCATCCGGGGATAGAAACCAGTTCTTTTGTCCCTTGATATACATCGTCTCCTTGACCTCGGCCCAGAGCTGTTGCATGTCCACGCCATGATTCACGTCTATGTCTTTGACAGCAAGAACCCAGAATCTACGATTACCAGACGTGTCCGTCAAAAATTCTCTCGCGTTAACACTGGCGTAGAAAGCCGTACGTCTTTGATAAGTAGTAAATGCCCTGTCGTATGGCAATCTAAGCTCATCTGTCTTAGCCGTTACAAAAGCCTTAAGTTGGTCTATGTCTGACTTCTTAAAAGTAGATTCAATCTCACCTAACTCAACGATCCAATGAGATACAGCTCTCTTTACTGAGTCCTTGTCACTAGGGTTTAGGGTTGCTCCCTCTAACAGCCAGCCACGGTCATAGTCGCATAAGCGCTTGAACCATAAAGTCTTACCTAATCCCTGTGCGCCCTGGAGGACTAATATACCCTCGAGCTCAACGCCATTCTCTTCGTAAGCAGCGGCCAAGCATGAGATAAGCCACTTGCGCATAAGCATTTCTTTTAATTGGTTACTATCATGTGTGACCAGGCTATTTAAGAATCTTTGCATCCTTGAGTGCCCGTCCCAAGGTATTGAATCGATCCACTCCTTAACAGGATTGTACTCACGTGCCAAGATCTTAAGATAATCCCGGACCTTAGTATGTGGGATCCCCATATTAATACAGCGATCTTCGATCTCAATGAGAGAGGCCTCATCCTTCATATCAGCTATGAACTTAGTGTTGGGTATCTCTATCTCCATGCGTTTCTTGATGACGTTGTAGCGCACTTCCACACCATGTGTTTGCAACACACCGGATATATTATCCTTAGTGTTTAAGAAGCGTCCGCTTGCGCTGCGCTGAAACTCGTGTTCCACGGCTAAGTCAACCTTGTTAAGTGCCGGGATTAGTTCGCCGTCCAGAGCTTCTGGATCATCGTTCTTGTGGTCGTTGTAGTCACCCTTGGTCTGAGGCATGAGAACCTCAGCCAAACCCTTTTGTTTTAAGATAATCTGGCAGGCTTTCGTTGCTTCCTTCTCACCTGTTTTACTATCATCATTATCAGCTATAAATACATGCTTCCTGTCTGCAAAAAATTCGAACATAACCTCTGCAACAGGCGATAAGTTATAGGCATCAAAAGCTACGATCACTGGCTGTGAAAAGTCAGCGAATATAGATGCAGCCGTGGCATATCCTTCTGCGTAATTGATTATGGTAGCGGTTTTTAGGATCTCTTTACCCAAGATAAAAAAGCTACCGCTTTTCTTAGAACCAGGAAGAAATATCTTTTTACCGTCTTTATTAATGAACTGTAGGCCAACAATGCTCATTTGTTTGTCGTATAAAGGGATAACTAATTGGCCAGAAGCATTTACTCTAAGGCCGTATGACAAAACATTCTTCTTTATAAGGTAATCGTGCTTCTCACATGGTATGGCTTTGTCCCACTCTGCCTGGGCGCGTCTAGCAGCCTTTGATTGCTTCTCTGCTTGTTTTACCTCAGCTTCTTTTTGTAGTGCGGCAATTTCTGCCTTTTGTTCTTTGGATACCTTTATATTCTTTTGGTTTTCCGGCTTCCAGACAGCAGTGGGTTGTTCAGCTGAGATTCGATAGTCACCCAACCGACCGTAAGGGACCGATTGATCTATCCAAAGCTGATACCAACCCACCAACTTCCGTTGGCCACCAACGTTGATGTATGCTCTACCAATAGAGCCGTCAGTGACCAAACCCTTCTTGGGTTCGGGTTCCAAACCATTTTCATTAAGAAAACGTATGAATTCATACTGGTAATCTGTTGTAAACGGTTTGTCAAAATTCTTGGTTGTAGGTCTGGTTATTTTTAGGGACATCACTTCCTCTGTTAATTTAAATATTGCACTCTTTGTAAAAGTATGTACAATGTTACACAATATTATTATAATTAGCAATCACAAAGAGGAGTGAATTTTATGAGCTTAACTATAAAAACTGAAGGTGACTTCGAAAAACTATCAACAGGTCTTTATGCAGGTACATGTTATCGCATCATTGACATGGGAACAACAGAACAAGAATATGAGGGCGTGACATCTAAAAAGAAAAGAGTACATATAACTTTTGAAGTTAATAAATCTCTAGATATAAACGGTAGAGAGTTACCAGAACATGAAGGTAATCCTACAAAAATGAATGACGGCAAACCTTTTGTTGTGTCAAAAATATACACAGCATCATTGTTTGAGTCTGCTGCACTTAGAAAGGATCTTGTGTCCTGGAGAGGCAGACAATTCACTGAAGAAGAATTATCTGGATTTGATATTGATAAATTACTTGGTTGTACTGCAAACGTAGAAGTAGGACTAACCAAAGGTGGCAATCCAAAGATCGTTGGCTTATACAAACCAGACGGAGGAGTTCAAGTAGTTCCTACTGTTAATGAAACATCCGGATTTGATCTAGACGTTTACTGTAATGAATGGACAGGCCAAATGAGTGATGCCAGTAAAAAAATGTGCGATATCTTTGACAGTCTACCAATGTGGATGCAAACAGATATAGAAAATAGCTTTGAGCTACAAGCAGCCAAAAGAAAAGGCGAGGCATCTGGACACATTAAGAATGAGCCAAGCGAAGAATCGCAGCAACTATCAGACTTAGTTTCTGAAGCTGAAAAAGGAAACTCCTCTGACTTTGAAGACAGCATACCTTTTTAAGTTTCACACCGCGGGTGGCATTTCTCCGACTCTCACAATTCAAATGAAAGTCACCCGCACCTTTTATAAGGAGATTGAATGAATTGTTGGCACTGTAACGAAAATCTAATTTGGGGTGGCGACCATGATATGGATGATGAGGATACAGAATTCAGTATGGTTACAAACCTATCATGCCCAAAATGCGCAGCATTTGTAGAGGTATATTTGCCAAGAGAAGAGAAACAAAATCATAAACAGAAATTAGATGAAAAGATTTTTTGATAATCTTATAGATAAATTTTTAGGTTGGTCCTTTCAAAGAAAGGCAGACAAGTTATTTAGGAGAAAAAAATGAATGATCCAGTAAACCCCAGCCATTATAAAGACGGCGATATAGAATGTATTGACGCTATTGAATCTAGCATGACACCAGAAGGATTTGCCGCTTATTGTAAGGGCAACATACTTAAATACATTTGGCGCTATGAAAAGAAAGACAAGCTAATTGGGCTTAAGAAAGCTCAGTGGTATCTCAATATGTTAATCGAAGTAGAAGAAAAGAAAACATCAATCCCAGATGACGAATGGGAAAGGTTATAAACAAAAAAAAATACAGGAGTTACAAAATGGATTTTAAACCCGGAGTATACGAAAACATACCTTACGAAGTCTATGCTGAGATCCCAGCCTTTAGATCTCACGATCTTACAGCTGCGCTTAAATGCGCTTACAACTGGAAGTACAGCAAAGGATTTGCACCATCGCCAGCGCTACTAGAGGGTAGAGTGCAGCACACCGTATTCCTGGAGCATCATAAATTTGATGAAGAGTTTGTGATCCAGCCACCTATAGATAGAAGAACCAAAGTAGGTAAGGCCGAGTATGAAGACTTTTTAACTACAGTTGAAGGCCGTACACCAATCACCCAGGATCTATATGACATCTGCATGGAACGCAGAGAGATTGTAAAAGAATATATACCTAAGCCAGATCATAAGGTTGAGTGTGTCATTATGTTTATGCACCATGGCCATCCTTTTAAATGTAGACTCGACTGGTATAACAATAAAGATGTCTGGGATCTTAAGACAGCTCGTGACGCTTCGCCCAGAGGATTCAAACAAGCAATCAATAACTTCAACTATCACATGCAAGCAGCTCTTTATGTAGACGCTTGTAATGCAGCAGGATTGCCAGCCGGGACCTTTAACTTCCTAGCACAAGAGAAAGTACATCCTTTTGCTTATGCGGTTTATAGTATGTCAGACGAAGCCCTGGAATATGCTAGATCTAAAAATGAACAGGCCCTGGCCCTATTGTTGAAGTGTAAAGAGGATGATGAGTATAAACCCTACAACCTGGATGGAGTCCAGACTGTAGAGTTACATGATTTGTATTAGGCTAAATTCTGTTTTAATGTTTCTATTCTAAACCTAGCCCATCTTTTCCAATTCTTATCTACAGACTTACGCTTTATTTCGTATTCGAGGTAAGCTAATAACTGTTGCATGTCATCTACATCGTAACAATTGTAATAATTATCGTGTTCTTCTATGGTATCTATATTCACTATGCACCTCCGTTTGCTATTTTATAATCCATTTGTAAAAGCTCTGTGATCCAATCTGCAATATCCTTATATCTTTTTCTGTAGATCTCCCTGCCCTCTTCGTTTCCACAATTAAGCCAAAGATTCAAAATGATCTCTAGGTCAGTTGTAAGTTGATCTATTTCTGGTTTAGTATCATCAATAATCATAGTCCCTCCCTTTTTTCACATTTTTTCATGTAAGCATAATCCTCATACTCTTCTTTGGTCCAACAGATTCCTTCTGTAAGTATTTCCCAAACCGTTGCATGATTTTCGTGAGGTTTATTTTTTACACCTCTTACCTCGTAAAGACCATCCCATGTCTTGTAAACATCAAGCTGTTTGTTGCCCTTACCAAATGTTTTGATAAGCATTTCTTTGTCATAAATAGTATTAGCCATTACGCCACCTCCTCAATTTCTATTGCCACACACATCTCTGTTATGTTTTCTCCAATATTCTCAGTGGCATCTTTAATCCTAGCGTTTAGATCCTCTAAGTTATTTACTATCATTTTTTTCCTACCAAGTCCCCAGCCCATTATTCCCTTGTGATCTATATCTATTCTGTATTCCATTTTTTTCTCCTTAGTATTAGCCATTACAATCCCTCCCTTTTGTAACCAAGGTAGTTGTAAACACCCTTGATTCTTTTTGTTAATAACATTCTCACTTCCGCAAGTTCTTTTTCAGTACAATCTAATTTGCCATCATAATTTATAAGACCTTCCTCCCAGTATCCCTCAAGCAATTGATCCATTTTGTCCAGGATCAACAACTTGGCATACTTGTTTGGAGTAACTTTTTCGTCAAGATATTTCAACATTACGCTACCCTCCCAAGTAAAGCACACAAGGTTAACGGTATTGCGAAGGCAACCACTAACGCAGCAGGACTCATAGTAATATTTCTATAAATCCACATATCAATTGTTCTCACCATTTTTTCTCCTTTATTAATCTCTCTCACGTATCTATTATAAACAAATATATACAAATGTGCAAGTGTTTGCACAAATGTATACATGTTATTTTAAGGAGTTTTTAGTCTAAGGATTCGTATAAATCTACAGTTCTTTTCTTGTCGCACAGCCAGAATACAAGCAGGTATCTATTACCGGATCCTACTGGCAATCCTTTGTGTAGATTATTAAAGCTGGGAAACATTAATGCGTGGCCTGTGGGCAGCGGTGCAACCTCACCATAATTATGAAAGGCGGTCCCACCTCCTTCGTAGTCACCCGTATTCAACGGCACGACCACAGAAATATCAGAACTTTCATCGTGGTGCCAGGCACCCTGTTTTTTATCTTTTAAATTATAGTTAGCAATCTGTATGCTTGCAGGATCCTTACAGTCTCTTTGCCATATCGCATTGAACATAGGATTCAATACCGTTTGCACAACGAACCACATATTTCTATAGAGCTCTGGTACTTGTTCTCTTAATACTATCTCTGGGATCTGTCGTAGTTTGTCCTCGTCTTCATTGCCTTCAAACTTTATTTCTTTTTTCATCTGCTCTATCTCTTTAACCAGAAGTTTGCAGAACTGTCTACGGAACAAAGGAACCCGGTAGATGTCCGGGTAGATTTTTTTAACGATATCATGCACAGGAGTTTTACCAAGATCCTCCTGGCCAAGCGATGATTTGAATTTAGCAATCATCGGCACTGTCTCTTGCACAGCATTATAAGTGTGTTGGTTTATCATCCAGTGAGACTGCATGCTTAATAAATAATTTTTTAGGTCGTACATGGGTATGTAGTTTATCATATATTTTTTAATATATATTTGTAAATTACTACAAAAGTGTGTAAAATCTGTGCCATGAACGAAGATAATAAAATTAGAAAAAGTTTGGCAGTCGATCTGAAGACATACGAATTGTTGCAAGAAATCTGTGGATCTGAAAGAAGATCTAAAATTGAGCAACTTAAAGTATTAATTGAGAGAGAACATGCTCGCATAAATCAGAACAACTTAGCTGAAGCATAATGTTTTTAAAAAGTATTATGTCAACTAAAGAAAAAGATTTACCGCAAAGCTATAAACCCGTACTAGAATCTCCAGAAATTCTTGAGCTATTCAATCGCACTACTATGCACCAACAGGCTGCATTACTCAGACTTATATCCAGAAACCTACAAATAGAAATAGATGGCGAATCTACTATGGGTTATGAAATGGATTATGAAGTCGTTGGAGCTATGATTAAAGCTACAGAGTCTTTAGACTAACCCTGCTATTCCAGACTGTTGCCTCATGGCAATTTCCCTATCCTTTTCATTCGGAAGAATAGAAGGGGATGTCATCTGTGGTAAAGATAACTCTGGTTTATCTGTAGAGCCAATAATTGGTGTGAAGGTATTAGGAGACAGGGTATTAATTTGATTTAAAATATCCTCTCTGTTTGGTTGGTTAGGATTTTGTTCTAAAGGTCCAGAGGTTGGAGCTTCCACCTCTTGTTCTACCCTTTCGTTTTGTTCTCTTATTGTATCAGCAAGACCTGTAACACCCTCTATACCACCTCTTGCAAAAGTTTGTGATAGCAAGTAAACACCTGGCTTAAATTGTTCTAAACCGTTTTGTACTGTCAATCTTTTTTTAGGATCTACAACGTGTGCAATTAACATATCAATGTAAGCGTCTTTTTGATTTTGTGCTGTAAGCGATGCTACATCTGATCCTTTAAAAAGAGTAGCAGGTATAGATGTTATTGTATCTATAATTGCTCCACCTTTCCCTATAACAGCCTGCCCTGGGGTTTGACTTCCAAGAACCACTTTTGATCCAGAAGTAATAATGTCGTCAATAGCGAATTTTGTAAAAGTATCAGAACCGCCTCTAGTTTGAACCTTACCAACTATTTGTAATATGTCAGTTAAGTCCATAAATGCGCCTAACTCTTCTGGCTCTAATATAGACTGCCACATCTTTGCTTTCTTACCTCTAACTTGTGCCTCAGCAACCTCTTGAGAAAGCTTTGCCATTTCATCTGCACTTGCTGGTAAAGGCGCGCCAGAAGGACTATATCTTATTTGTTGTGCAGGAAATGCGTTACTCGGAGTTTTTATACCCAAGGCTCTTAGATAAGCGTTTGGCTCACCCAACGGGTTCTTTTGTCCTGCAATTACCTCGTCCCATTGTGTAGCCAACCAAGTGCCTTTTAAGTTTTGCCAAGCAGTTGCACCTTCATCTGTTTCTTGTAATATTCTTTTTAACTCTAAAACTTCGTCTGGCTTGATGTTGCCACTAAATAATCTTTTAGATAAAGTAGCAGCTTTAGTACCACCAAGATCAACCACCTTAGCAAATTGACCAGCTATACTTCTATCTAATATTTGAGCAGTGCCTAAAGCTTCATCATAAATTTGTGTAACATCTTTGTAAGTCGGATTAGCCTCTTTTAATCTATTTGATACGGTATTTCTTATAGTCGTAATTTCTTGTTTTAAAGGTCCGTCTGCTTGACCACCACTCAACTCAGAAAAAATCCTGTTAAAATCATCTCTCAAACCTGCATGTAAGAACTCAGTTGTATTTCTAGCATCTTTATTTTTAGTACGGCCATCAACCAAAGCTTTCTCAACCTTTTTATAAATTTGTATTTTTTTCCCACTTGCATTTGGATCAGCAATTACTTTTCTTACACCTGCTAATACATCACTAACATCTATAGCAACATCAAGATCATAAGCATCTTTGTACATGGGTGCTGTTCTTTCTTGCAACAAAACTTTTTGTTTTTTTATGTAAGCATCTAATGCAGTAGCAACATCTACATCTGCATCGGCAGCAGCTTTTCCAGTGAGTTTATTTTTTAAAGCATCATCAACATATTTTCCAGTTAATATCTCATCAAAAAAATCTTCAGCAATTTGGTTTATACGTGTATTTCTTTGATTATACATATTCATTAACTTTTCATTTCTAGGCTGTTGCCTCAACCATGCTTGTATTGCGGTGCCCTGTGTATCAAATATTTCTGCCTCAGCCCTAGTAACAACTACGCCTGGATATTTTTGTTCCATGTATGCAATTCTTTGATCTACGTTTTTACCACCATTTATAACTATGTCTTGCAGTGCTTCTCTGCCTTCAACACCTGGGAATTTTTCATAGATACCACGAAAAGCTTTCGGTATAGCTCTGCCGGGAACCCCAATCGGCAACCCTCCAAAGGCCGAAGATAAAGATAAATCTTTTGCAGCCTTACCTACTTCGACAGAAGGTCCACCTAAAGCAGCTGATATACCAGCTCTTGCAGAATAAGCAACCGTTCCTCCAGCAGCCGTGCCAGCACTACCACCTGCAATAGCACCAGGTAAACCACCAGCAGTAAAGCCAGCACCCATACCTCCAACACCACCTATAACCTCTGCAAGAAATTGTCCTGTTGGACCTATGTTGTCAAGATAGTCTACATCGGTTCCAAAAAAGCCTTCTTTAAATTCTTTTTTTGCTTTGAAGCCATCATTAGGATCTTTGTATGATATATCTCCGTCACCATCTACAAAGTAAAATTGCATAGGATCTAACTCTTGTTCTACAAGACCAGGAAATCTTTTTTCAGCTAACCACCTAGTTTTATACTCTTCGTTGTTAGTCATTCCAGATAAAAAAGCATCATATCTACCAGATGCCTCTGGATCATTTTTTATAATACCATCGGTTGTTTTTTCTGCTTCTTGTTGATTTAATTCAGATTGTAATTTCTCAAAATCTTCTTGTGATATTTCTGCCACTTTACTCTACCTTTATTAAATCACCTTTGACATTTACATTGCCACCAGGTTTTAAATAGTATTTTGCACCATTAAGTTCCATGACAAAAGTTGATCCGTCTGGCACTCCCTCTACATTAGTAGTAATTTTTGATGATTGATCCATTTTTCTCGAATTAATTTTTGCTTGGTAGCCTTGCGGATCAAAGTCGGGATCGATACCTGCTCCTTCAAAACCTCCATCTCCACCAGCTATCATGTCCTCAAGGCTTGCTCTTTCTTCTTTTGTGAACAAAGGATTCTCACGTTTCCATGTAGCAGTAAGAGTTTCTAATTCAAGTTGTTGTTCATAAAGGGATAAATCACCTGCATTTAACTCTTTTTGTTTGTTGATATAGGCTTTATAAAAATCAGAATCTCTACTTGCTAGTCTTTCTAATAGTTCAAGCTGTTTTAGATAGCCAGGATAAGTTGATCCTAGTGTAGGAGAAGCATCAATAAATAACTGCATTTCTTTGTTAGAAATAGCTCCTTTAGTTTGTGAAACTATACCCATTGTAAAACCCATAGAAAGTTGATTTAAGGCTTTTTGTGGTGCAATAATACCCGGATCTTCTAATAAATCATCCCATCCCATGCCGCTCATAAATTCTCTGAGTTTTAAAGTGCTTCTTGATAATGGCCCAAAGTTTTGTGGACCCACTTCTTCAGCCAAGAACCTAGCTTCATCGACTTGATCTAATGTTGCGTTTGAGGCCTGTGCCTTTTCACTAAAAACAGTTTGGTTTTTATATATTTGCTTTAATGCTTCTTTGTCTTGATCGTTTATACCTGGCATATTAATTTGTGTAGTTGCTGGCTTTACTTCACGGACATTTTGTTTTGTTGCATAAATATCATCTATCTCAATATTTCCTGCGGTCGTTTGTGGTTTTCGCACTCTTGTTGTCACAGTCTGGCCGCCTACAATTTCATCGTACTCTAACACCGTATAGTCTACATCTTTGTTTACAGCATCAATTCTTTTTAATGCTATTTGATTTAGATAATCTTTAGCTTGCTGTTCATCTTTCATAGCAAGATTCATTGCCATCATTTGTACTTCACGGTTTTCTTTTGCATACATGTCTTCGTCTGCTTTTATTTGTTGAGAAACATTGTTGAAGCCGACACCTAAACCAGTAAAAGCAGAAGCACCACCTGTGTTTGGTGTTTGCAGTAATCCTCTTCCTAATTCAGATGCTAAATCATATACGCTCATTTTTTTTCGTTGCGGAGCCATGGACGCTAATCTATTTTTATATTTTTCTAAACTCTCTTCATAGTTTGGCTGCATCATTTGTGCACCAAGATCTGCAAAGGCGCTGTTGGGTGTTGAGCTTATATTTCCACCGTTTGCAAAAGCATCTATTTCCTCTGGTAATTGCATCCTACTTATTGCCATTATGTTTTTCCTTGGTTCATAAATTGTCCCATTGCTCCAAGAGAACTTAATCCTACACCTAAACCAGCTTGTAAAGCACTTGGTCTTGGTGCAAATGTTGTCTGTGTATTGAACTGCCCTGTCGGTGCCATTTGTATAAACGGTGCTAATGCTTGATATTGTGCTAGCGGTGCTTGTTGAGCTGTTAGTGCATTTCTTCTAGCTGCATCTAATTGTGCCTGGTACTGTTGTTGCTGTCCTTGGCCCATACCATATAGATTACCAATGTCAGCAGCTCTAGCGCCCTGTGCTTGCTGTCCTAAGCCTTGTAGGTTAGATCCTAGACCAAACATAGCTTGTTGCTGTTGTTGTCCTATTGATCCTTGTAAGCCACCCATAGTACCGTAAGCTCCGGCTAATTGATTTGCAGATCCTAATGCTGATTGTCCAGCACCTCCCAATGCAGATCCTGCTTGTGAACCATATCCAGCTAAAGTGCTGCCTAAGTTGGTTCCTGCTTGATATCTTTGCCCGGCTAGATTTCCTAGTCCAGATGCTAAATTTTGTTGAGCTGCTAACTGATCTCCAGATAGGCCGCTTAAAGTGCTTCCTAATTGCTGTTGAGCTCCCAGTCTTGCGCCTGCTAATCCAGATAATCCAGATGCTGCTGATCTCTCTGCATCTCTTTGTCTTGCGAACTCTGATAGACCTGTTTGTTGCGCCTGTTGGAATCCTCTCGATCTAATACCGCCTATTGCGTCAGCCAAGCCTCTACCGAGTGCCTCGGCTCGCTCTCCAGCTCCGAGTCTAGCTCTTGAACCAAAGGCGGATTCACCACCTCTTGCTATATCAGATGCTCTAGCAGAGATGTCGCCTCTATCATATTGCTTAAATAGATCTTTAGATACCTGGTCTACGACCGCATCTTCATAAGGATCATAGAATTGTTGTGTCATCGAAGGATCGTAAGCACCGGTAGTGCCTCTTAATAAGCTTTCAGATTCACCTAGTCTGTTACCAAACTGATCTGTTGCACCCATTGCACTAAGACCAACGCCACCGGCTTGTTGTTGGAATCTGTCAGCAGCACTTCTTTGTATGTCTTCGACACCACCTAATTGCCCAGCAAGTCCTGTTGTAGCATCTGTAGCTAAACGTGCGCCTTGACCTAAACCGCCTAATGTTGCGCCTAAACCTTGTCTTCTAAGGGCTTCTTCTTGTGCTACACCTAATCTGGTTGTATCTAAGGCTTGCTGACCACGTAATTGCGCAGCTTCTAGTCCTTGTCCTAGTTGACCGATTCCTGTTGTGTAAGCGTCCTGTGCTTGCGCCAAATAAGGATCCTGCATACCAACACTTTGTCTGGTCATTTGTTGAGCTGCTAACTGATCCGGGCTAAGGCCTGCAACTTGTTCAGCTACTACCCTTGGTGTTCCGTCTGGATTAAAGAAAGTATTTTCAGAAGCTTGCATAGCTCCGGGTATAAAGCCGCCTTTACCGTCTAAACCAAACAATAATTGCTTAGTAGTAGCGTCCATGCCAGTTTCATTTCTAATTAAATTAGAGACGTATGGTGATTGTGGTTGAGCCATAGTAGTACCTGGTGTAGTAGTTGCCGGTGTTGTTGCTGCCGGTGCTGTTGTTGTAGGATCATTAGTTGCAGCTGCTGTTGATTGTGGTGGTGTTACAGGAACTGGTGGAGCAACTACAGGTGGTACAACTGGTGAAGGTGCAGCAGGTGGTGTAGGTGCTGTTGCAGGATTCTGTGGCGGCGTAAACATTGTTGGTTCTGGCTCAAACGGATTCTGCTCATTTATAGAGAATCTCTCTGGGGGAGTACCTGTAGGTGCTTGAGGTAATCCAGGATTAAATATATCTTGCATTCTTGCTTGTTGATCTAAATATTCTTGACTTGGCCCACCAAAGTTTGGTTGATCTCTGTCATCAACACCGTTCATATCAGTATCTTGGAAGTCCATAGTTCTATAGGTGCCTTCATTACCAGGGTTATTCCTTAACTCTTCAAGAGCGTCCAGCGTTGCTTGTGAAGGCATTTTGCCCTGTGGTGCTGGTTGTGGGTTAACTGCTTGAACTGGTTGAAATGGCATACCGTTAGTAGGTGGTGGAGACATAGGAGCTGATCCTGGACTAACTGGTTCACCATAAAGTCTAGCCATATTGTCTGTTATGCCACTACCAGGACGCATAAAATCTGGAGTAACTGTAATCCCTGGGCCAAAACCTCTGTCTTCAAGAGGTAGTGCATTTGGATCTTGTGCTATAGACATGAAATCACCACGCTTGGGTGGTAGTAAGTCTGGTCTTAATTGGTAGGGACCACCTGGCGGTAGTGCTGGGCCGCCTACGCTTGGTTGTTCCCCCATTCGTAATCCAGGAGGTAAGTCACCTAACGTACCGTCATTTGGAATAGGTGTACCACCAAGATTAGGTAGGAGTGGTGCCAAAGGTGGTCTTCCTCCGTCAAAAGAAGGTGGTGCAATACCCATATCTCTACCGCTGCCGCCTGTATTACCTATAGTCGGAGGTACAAATCCAGGAGGAGGTGGTAGTAATTGTTGAGGTGCGCCAACACCAGCACTAGAATCTGGTGTAGGTGCTGGTTGTGCAATAAGCTCACCATCAAATCTTCTGTTTGAACTAGGAGGACGACGCCCAACAATCGGATTTTCATATAATAGATTGTATCTTCTAGGACCACCAAGTTGCATCTTAAGGTCATCGGAACTTGGATTCATTTCTTCTTGTAGTCTGTTTCTAAACTCTTCTGGACTTGGAGTGTTATCGTATGAGGTGGTCGAGTTACCAATATTGCTTCTAGGTATGTATTTTCGTAGTTCTTCGTCTGATAGTTCTAATAATTCAGCAGCACCTAAACCTGTTTGGGGTTGTGGAGTCGCTGAACCAGGAACTAGAGGTTGACCCATAATAGGTTGTACTGAAGGTATACCTGGTGTCATTTGTTGAAAACCAAATTTATCTAATTGAGGCATGCCTTGTTGCAGTTGCGCTAATGTCTGCGCATCTGGAACCATATTACCGAATCCCATTTGGAATGTTCCACTAGGATCCATAGGCCCTGGATTTTGTTGGTTAAGAAATGGATTGATTGCCATACCTGGATTTCTAGGCATTGCCATAGGAGCCTGTAATGGAAGCTGCATTGGCATGCCTCCTCTTACGTTTCTAGGTATAGCGCCTAGACCGTTTCTAAGATTACGCAGTGCCATAGCTTTCAAATAACCCCATCATTTCGTACATTAAATCTGTGCCTTTTTTGCGATCTTCTTCTCCAGATGGTGTGAGGGTTACTATCCCGCCATTATTTTTCATATTATAGGCACCAGCTCCACGAACAGCAGCTCCGGTCATTACAAATTCACCGTCTGAAAGCATTGCAGGAACATCGTCACTTGTTTCGGTCCCTGGGCCTTCTATAAATCCATTTTTTCTATCAAAATCTTCTACAGCTACATTACCGCCTGTAGCGTATGCCATAGGCATTACATAACCACCCATGTTGTAACCCATTCTGGCTACTACTTCTGGTGCTACCTTGGCCAATGATTCTAGGCCTTCGTTTGGATATACACCACCGCCTTCATTCATGCCTTGTGGTTGTTGTGGTTGGCCTCCAGATAATGTTGGGAATGTTCCTGCTGGTAATAAACCAAACTCAACCGGGTTAGGTGCGTCTTGGCCCATTCTTCTTGCTATCTCAGCTTCTATATTGTATCTACCGCTAGCGTCCATTGTAGTTAAAGGTGTCAAAGCTACCCCTGTATCTTTTTTAGTTTCATCGTAAGCTAGCTTTCCTAAAGTTCCAGCTAGTGCTCCTGCTCCTGCCATTCCTAGCAATCCACCGATGCCACCTCCGCCGCCACCGCCACCGCCTGTTAAGCCGCCGAGCATACTACTAAAAGCAGATCCACCACCACCGCTTGCCATCTGCCTTAATTGTTGTAATTGAGCTGGAGGAGTAGCAGCTAATTGAGCTGGAGTCATTCCATTTAATGCAGCTTGCGCTTGTTGAGCTTGTTGAGCTGCTTGTACTTGCGCTGGTGTTCCACTGCCCATACCAAATTTATTTGCTAATCCTTTCCCAGAAGCAGGTCCTCCTGCAAAGGTTGAGCCAGTTTGTCCAAACATACCGCCAGCTAAAGGGTTAGTTAAGCCGCCCATAATTCCACCAAAACCACCAGCTGTTCCGCCTGCAATAGATGATAAACCTGGTATTCCTAATCCACCAATACCGCCCATTATGGCTGATCCAGCACTACCCAATGTACCTGCTAGACCACCTAAACCTATTTTGGTTAAACCACTTGTAGCTAAACCACCAAGTCCTCCAAGAGCTCCGCCTAAAGCCGTGCCAATACCAGGTATAAATACAGCAAGAGGTGCAACTTTCTTAACTACTTTCTTTAAACCTTTGCCTAGTTTTTTAAAGAAGCCAAATTGTTCTAGCCCTGTAGTAGCATTTAAACTAGCTATACCCATTCCAGCCACAGCCTCTTCTGGGTTTATGTCAAACTCATTAAATTTTCTTTCTAGCATTGACTCAAACTCTGAGTCTTCTAAAAACTCTGGTGGTATTACTATCTCACCGGGACGTAAATGCGCAAGCTCAGTATCTTCGCCTTCGCTTGCTTGTTTTAATTGGTTAGCTAAATCAGACAAAGGTGCTTGTGTCGCTTGTTCGCCTTTTTGTAAAAGGTGTTGCAGTCTAGCCTTGTCTTCTTCTGACATGCCTTGCATCTCTTGCATTAGCTGCATTTCTTGATTTGAAGTAGCTCCTGGGCTCATCATCATGTCTTGTGGAGGCATTTGCTCACCTGGACGCATCATCATGTCTGCTATCTCTCTATCTTGATTAGAAATAGCGCCTTTTGGTTGACCAATCATATCCATAGGGTTCATACCGCCTGTTGCTTGATTGTAAATCTCCATTTCTCTATTAGAAATAGCGCCTGGAGTTGTTCCGCCTGTGAGGTTTGCTATTCTATTTTGTAATTGTTCGCTCATTGCCATAATCTTAACCTATTGTAACTGTTACTGCTCCAAGACTCATTGTAGCAGATACTCCGCTTATATAAGTCTGGTGTTCATACAAGTTTCGGAACTCATTACCATCGAAAGCTTGGTGAACTTCTACTGTAGAGTTAAATATAATCGCTCCTGTTGCAAATTGCAATTCAGACACATCACTATTTGTATAGTGTTTAACTGTGTCTGGATCAAAAGCAGATAAATTTATCTCCAAAACTCTTACTAATCTATTGAAGGTTACAGAATCAACTGTATCTCCTTGTGCAATGGGCAGCCTTGTTTCTAACAACTTGCCCATTATCTACGCCCAGAAGGACTAACATCCAACCTAGTTGCGCCTAACCTCCACTTATAATTTTTTCTATTCGACTCGCTATTGTCGTCATCTGATTCAAACCTTAATACCACTTGTCTACTTCTAGATCGCAAACTTGCATAGGTAGACGTATCTGTGACTTGTGTTGTAGAAGCGGTAGTTAAAGAATCACCGTTATAGTCTCTCTGCTTCAATACAAAATTTATAGCTGGAGTCTGGTCTGTACCTGTAGTTGATACAAATTTAATGTCGGGTATAACTTTTTTAACAAAAGCAAAATTTTCACCGTCTCCAACATCCAGATCAGCGGACTCAACAAAAACATTATCCATAGATTCTGTGTCATCGTTAAAACCAGTTTCATGTGAGTATAGATAATTCGAGCTAGATACACTTGTTGTTGCTAATGGTTTGTCTTCAATACCTGTATCTAACCAAGCGTATCTAATTAAGGATCCTATACTCCAAGAGTTTTCTTCGTAGTTATAAATAACATAACGAGAAATCTCCCCAGTACCATCTTCTATAGATGGGTAGAAAAACCATACTTCTGAAAAAGCGCTGTTTAATGTTGCGTGACATTTGAAGGCCTGTCCTAGATCTAAATCTGAAAAGACATAATCTTGAACCGTACAAGGTAGTTTTTGTACTGCGCCGTTATAATTGTAAAAAGCATTTTTACTCATAAAGTAAACGCCTGCCGGAGCATTGATTGCGGCTTTGGGACTTACCAAGCCTGCGCCTTCATTAATTAAGTTGACCGCAAAAGTTAATGGCGGTCCAATAAACGTCATACTGTAAAGAGATGTATCAGTCCAGATAAGAACTTCTTGTCGTGATTTTAAACCGCCAATAATTAAAGATCCGGAGGATAATCGCAAATCACCAGCTGTATTAGATGCTAACGGCTCAAACTGTAGTTCGTTTTCTTGGTCACTAAATGCCACTAACATAGGATCTATAGCACCTGTTCTTGCACCGTCAACTATAGGATCAGCTCCTAATACTATCAAATGTCTGTCGGTTTCAGATGTAATGACCTGGAGTCCTACTGTTGGGACTAGGTTAGCTCCGCTAATTCCAGATAATTCTAAAGCCCTGGTACTAAGGCCGTTATTTTCCTTCCAACGATAAATTCCACCACCACGAGGATTGATTATTAAATCTTCGCCATAGTTGTCGTGTGTCCATAATCTTAACTGTCCAGAAGCACTAATGGCACTACTAGATCCGAATGTGCCAGCACCCCAATTATTTGCACCCCAACCGGTAGATGATACGTACTCATCTAGGCCAACATTAATTTGGTATGCTCCGTCTACTCCAGATCCACCATTACCAGTATCGCTACCGTTTGCAGTTGCTGTTGCAGTAAAAGTATAGGTATTTACTGTAGGGACAGCTGTAATGACTTGTTCTTGGTTAAGTACAGTAGCTGTAATTAGACCGCCTAAAGTAGCTGCTCCACTAATTGTTACAGAGTCACCTACTACAGCTCCATGATCTGAGTCAGTAGCTGTAATAATATTTGAGCCATTAGTAGCAGCAAACACAATACCATTAGTTGTGGTAGCTCTTATTGGCGTAACATCATTAAAGATGCCACCGGATTCTATATAGTATTTACTTGTAGTGCCTAGACCTAAAAAACGTGAGCTACCTAAAGAGATCCAACTATGTAATGCCCTGGCTGAACCAAGATAAGTATTTGGGGATGCTTTTTCCCAGCCGCCTATTTTTTCTACGCGGCCTTTTCTAAAACGAATTTTATTGCCATCTACCCAGCCACCTTCATTTGAGTAATCGGTTTCTTCTTTGTTTATTCCGGGCTTAAATTGAAACTTTGTTAGTGGCATGTCTAAATTTTACCATAACCGTTAATAATCTAAGCTAATCTAATAATAGCGCCTGTTGCTGTTGGACTTGGGAAAACAATAGTAAAATCACCTGCTGTACTTGTTTTGTCTCCTCCGAAATCTATAGCGCACAATGCTTTATTAGAGTTTGTTGAGTTATATAATAAACACCCTCTGGCAGTCACTGTTGCCGTGCTGAAAGTAAAGTCTGCAAAATCGCAGATAGCTGTGGTTCCAGATGTAGATGGAGTTACGTTAGTAAGCGTTCCACCGCCAGATGAATAGTTAGTGCCTGTTACCTGGTTAGTTGTTGTGAAAGCAGCTGTTGATGCTCCTAACGTAGCCGAGGAAGTATAGAGTGCTAACTTAATAGAATCTGCGCCTTGGGTTAAATTATGTCCTTCAACAAGAATTTCTTGTTTAAAACTTGTTGCTATTGCCGAAGTAATTGCCATTTTTTAAAGCTCCTTAATAATCTTAGCCATATCATCATGGCCCTGTTGCCTTAATAAATTCACATACGTCACATTTTTAGAATTTATTGCGTTCTTTATACTATGTAAGATTACAGTATAAACTTGATTTTGGAAAGCTAAAGCTTGTTGTTTTATATGCTCTGGAGCTTCTAATGAAACCTCACATATTTTCTTTGTTGCCTGCTCTGCCCAAAACTCTGGATCGTGACCTTTGTTTTGTGTTACATGAACACCAATTTGCCCTAGTTTTATAAAGCTATCTGTCATCCTTTATAGGGCTCTGGTGGTGCCACATCCTCGTTTATCTTTAATCCTTGCTTCGCTAATTTTTCATTGATCTCTTCATAGTTGCCAATAATCCACTTGCCTTCATTTGGTATAGCTACTAATGGTTTAGCTAGTCTATGATAACCGTATAGCCTTTCTGGTGCCGGAACATTGCAGTCTAGGATAGTAGATCTATTACTTACTCCAACGACAATATCGTTTTCCATAAGTTTAGAGATCCAGAATTCAACACAAGCTCTGCCTGCTTCTGCTAAGTGCATGTTTTCTTTGTAAGAAAAATCAATACCGAATAAATCTACTTGAGCTACCTTGTTGTACATAGCAAAAGCTAATGTATAAGCAACTGTATTATTAAAGTAAGCACACCTAGTAGCGTTGCAAACGTCTTCTAATGGATAGAGAACCGCTTTAGGTACTCTTTTATCTAATTCACATGTATAAACCGGGTACTTACCCTCAGTTAATACTTTGGTCATTACACTTGTTTGCCTGCCTGCATCGTTAGTATCAAAAAATCTACTCGCTGGATCCATCATAAATAGTCTGTCACAACCATAAGTTCCAGCAGCTGAGTTAATGCACCAAGCTTCGTCCCATGTCCTGCCATTTTGTAAGCCAATAGCATAATCTACTTGTGACAAGCCAAGACCTATTATGGCTACTTTCTTGCCCTCTAGGGATTTTATGGGTTTCATTATGATACGCCAGTGCGCAACTGATCGTATCTAAATTCGTCACGTGTACCGCGACCTTCGGATAATGTCTTCATTCTAGCAACCGCCTCCTTGAATCTAGCCTCAAATTGGCCAATGACATCGGGCGGCTCTTTCAAAAAGACCGCGCCTTCAACTAACGTGCCATACAACAAAGCATCCGGATAATCCGTAGACAAAAATGTTGTACCGCTGTCACTACCACTCGTTAACGAGGCTGGTTTATATAAGTAATGTAATTCTACCGTATATCCAGAGTCTGGTATAGGTGAAACTTCAAAAGAGGTATTGTCGAATAATGAATAATATTTAGGCTGGCCAGAAGTCGTACCAGGTGAATATTCTTTAATAAATGATGGGTGTTTAAAATCTAAATAGTCATAAGTATTACTATCAATAATTGCTAAACTGAAAGGCGCATAAAAATCTGTTGGCGTAGATAAAAATCTATTTGCTGCTGTAAGTGTGCCTTGTACGTTTTTTCTTTGGTTTGGCAGCTGAACCATACTAAATATTCTGCTTTCAGATTCTTGTATAAAAGTAGAAAGCTGGTTAGTAAAAGTAGTTTCAGATACTTGTAAGTAATCCTGGACTGCTGTTTTTAATGTTGCTAATGTAAAACTCATGTTGTTGTTACCGTTACTGATCCAACACTTGTAGTAACCTCAAAGGTTGTAAGCTGTGATCCTAATTTACCGTCACCTGTATTACTATAAACTATAAAGAAATTATTATCATCGTTTGTATCTGGCCTAGCATTTTTAATCGCCTGGGGATCTATTGGTGCAGCCTTGGGTTCTAATTGCGGATGTTTTGGACTCCATTGATCTGCACCGACTAATAAACCATCCCAAGTTTTTTTCATGTCTCGTAGATTATAACGAAATCCTGTTATGTCGCAGATTCCGTAAGCGTTTTTATTAGATGCAAAAGCCATTATGCGTTGTTATAACTTCTTAAGTTAGGCGCGATTCTAAAGGAGGCTCTATCCTCATCGGCATCCATAGCTCTATTAAATTCTTCATCATAAATAGCTTTTAACTGAGGAGTTAGTTGAGGAGCTTTTTTCATTGATAAATAGTATGCCAACCCGGCTGTCAAACAAGGATAAAACCTAAAAGGAACTTCCATAGTGTTTGTTGCAGAATCTGCATCATCCATCCTAGTAAGTACATTCATGTGAATCGTATATGTATTTGAAGAGTCTGGTGTTGGCCATACAGTAATTGTTGGGCTTAATTGTTTGTCTATTAAGAACTGATTAGGCCTACCTGTAGAAGACTTGGTTGCTATGTTTGAATATTCAGATCTGCTTAACCTGGTCATAGCTATATCTGTAGTATTCGTGCCACTAGTCTCTCTTATAAATACATCTAATACATCTATTGGTGCTGTAGAGTTTGTACTGTCAATATTGTAAGTTGCTGTTCCAGAAACCATGTCAACTGTTTTCTTGGCTATAGTCCATTGATTTAAACCTCTGTTGGCCCATTCAGCTAACATTAAGTTGAGACTTCTATTTGCTGTTTTTAAATCGTAGCCTGTACGCAGCTCCAAGCCACAACGCTCAAAAGCCTCTTCTATATATTCAGCTACATCCGGTTCAAAATTTTTACTACTCGATGTTGTCATCTTCTTTATCCTCTGGAGCGTATAGATTGTTGAATGTCACATTCGGATCCATATAGCTCTCGTGTTGTTCTGCTGAGTGTGTCCACTGAGAGGGCATAAAGTCTGGCGCTCCCTCACCTACACGCCACAAAGCAGGATTTGTTGCTCTTACTCTATTATTAGGTAAAGCTACAAAATTACCAGTGTATTCACCGGCATCTGTTAAATATAACACATGTGATTGTTTATGTTGAGCAGGATCGTCTGCTATTGAATTTTCTGTGTAATCAACAGTAAACAGATACTTACCTGTATAAAAATCACCACCTATCTTACACATCCAGGGAGATGAACTTACTCGGTCAAGAACCGCAACTGTATGGTGATGGCTTAGACAGTCCCAAGGTTGGGCTAAGTGATCCTCCATGGGCATTGGCCACTCTTCTAGTGGTATATCTGCTACAAGTGCTTGTATTGGCATCCTTGCCCACATAGCTCCACCGTGTATATTTGGTTCATTTTGCATATCATCTATCTCACAACCGGTAAAAACCACTTGAAAAGATAGAGATCTATCTGGCAAAGTGTTTACCGCAATAACCAAAGCATGCAAATATTCGCCATGATAAGCAGAATGATTTGCTGTAAATTCTTTACGTACCCAGCATTTGAACTGAGGTACATTCGATATTAAATACGCCACAATATTTAATTCTCCTAGTTAAATTGTATAGTCGCCGCCTTTAGTTGCCGCACCCATGCCTCTGGCTACTCCTCTTTTCTTAACAGGACCGCCTTTAGCCATATACTTAGTGCCCTTCATAGCGCCGCCTTTAGCCATGTATTTAGTGCCTTTCATAGCACCACCTTTTTTCATGTACTTAGTTCCTTTCATTTTGACTCCTATCGTCTGCCATATAAACCAGAATTACCTGGTTTGTTTTTAGTTATCTTACCACCACTAGCGGCAAAAGTTTTTACATTTGTAGGCTTGCCACCTACACCTTGTTTTTTAGCTCTTTTTCTTGATACAGCAGATTTAATTTCTGATCCACTCATGCTAGCTGCTTTTGCAGCCGGGACACATTTTGGATACTTTCTTTTAGCATCTGCTTTTTGTTTAGATCTGCCACATTTTTTATAGCCACCGCCCTTTTTTTTAGAGCCTATGTCAACCCAATCTTCTTTAAACCACGTAGTCAAACTCATTACTAACTACCCGGGACCTTTGTTTTTTTGCGTTTATCTTCCATCATTGCGCCACATCCTCTGCCTTGCACCATTACAGGGCCGCCAAACTTTAATTTTATAGCTCCGCCCATAGCTGCTTTTTTAGCACCTTTGTAGCCACCGCCTCTTTTCTTATAGGTTTTTACCAACCAGGCATTTGCATAAGCACTGGGATATACGTCAAATTTACTTTTTGCTTCTGATTTTACTCTAGAATACAAACTTGGATTTGTTACGTTACTTGGTGTTTTTGATTTTTTAGCCATTAGCACTTCCACCTTCTTCTTGCTTGCCTAATTCTTGAATTAGGATCATTTTTAGTTTTAGCAGAACTTTTTTTAAGCTGCCCTAATGATCTTGCACAATAAGACTTTCTTCTTTTAGCAGCTGTGCTACCTTTTTTAACCTTTCCGGTTACAGCAGTTTTTAACTTACTGCCAGGGTTTGCACGTCTATGTGCTGCAACCCCTTTTTTGGTCATGCCCGCTCCACTTTTGGTAGAGCGGTAATTACCACCTTTTCCTGTAGTTTTAGGAATAGGGTTACTTTTTTTTCTCTCAGCCACCTTTACGCATGAAAAACAGTCAATGATGAAAATGTAGCAGTTGTATAATTAATATATATACCGTCACTAAAAACCAATCCATTATCCGGAATAGTAATATCTCTAGTTGCAGTAGCAGATGCTACAGATCCTAGTTTAAAAGAACTTGTCCCGTTTGGAGAGGTGTTTACAAAATCTACATTTCCTGCCGTTCCAGAGCAAACCAAATTTACTCCTTGTAATCTGGATCTGCCAGCAAAAATAACATCTGCAACTGCTGCATTAATACCAGCTGAAACATTACCTGCTGGATTACCAACAGCTGTTATTGAGGTTATTGTTCTAAAATATTTAGAACCAGTAGCAGTACCAGCATTTGCACCTGTTATGGATTCTGTTTGAGCATCTCCATTTACATCGGTGCCGACTACAGTGAATGATTTAGCTGCATCATTGCCAGCAGAAAGGATCGTTACAATCCTTCCGCCAACATTAGTAACAGAGCCGCCGTCAGCTAACGCGCCACCTATAGTAAGTGCTGCATTATTTCCAACTGCTGCTGCTGCTGAAATACCATCTGCATCTAGGGCTTGAGCATCGGCAGTTATAAACTTACCTAATACGTCTGAACCAGTTAATCTAGTTGCCATAAATTACTCCCTATTAAGATACTGTAGCGATCGGTGTTGATAGAGCAGTAGTCATCCATTTAGAGTTTGTTCCATCATCTGAAACACAAGTCATAGAAACTCTTGCGTTTGCAACTGTTGAGTTTACTAGGGTTAAAGTATCTCCTGCTACATCACTAACTGCGTTAGCCGCTGTTCCTGCAACCAATGAAAGCATTGCTTGAAAATCTGATACAGCAGAACCCGGTAGTACAATAGTAGTAGTCACACTGCCACCAACTGCTACTGTAAGTTGGAAGTCATAATGAACTCCTACATTATCAGTAGACACAGCAGGTAAAGTAATTACATTATTTGCTGCACCGTTAATCAAAAACAAAGTTCCCGATTGAGCTGCTGTTAGAGTAGCTGAAGCTGCTCCTGCTGCATTAAAAGTAGTATCTATTACTTGTTTTGCATTAATTGTACTTGAAGTAGTGATTGCACCTGTTGATGAAATATCAAGGTTTGTTGTTATAGCACCTGTTGATGCTGCTACTGTGATTTGTTCAAAACCACCTTCAGACCTAACTGGCCCACTAAATGTTGAATTCGCCATAATTTCCTCCTCGGAAATAAGTCTTATCGTCTTGGCTTGTCTGCTAGGTCAGTCGATAAAACAAGTTAAAAAAAATCCTAGTAGTAAAATGATACTACTAGGACTCGGGATTAGCAACTAAAGTTAGGCTGCTTTGTATCTTAGATCCTCTATCTGTTTAATACAATCAGCTGCTGTTGTGTAAAGTATTCCGATACCGCCAGCTTCAACCCAGGCATTAATATTCTTTTTATGGTCATCAATAAGAATGTAACCAGGTTTTGCGTAAGCTGCTTTTTGTATTCCTTTGAATGTACAAGTTACGACAGTATCTGGATCTACATGTTCTCTGATCCAGGCTGTTTTATCTTTAGCAACCTTTTGTCTATTGATCTCTCCTGTGCAAGTAAGAATTTCCCAATATACCCCAAGATTATTAATGTAATTAATTAAATCTGGCATATCTGGCATAGGTGGTAGATCTCTAAACAAACCCTTGTTGCTTATTACTATCTTTTTTTCAGTGTAGGTGTTGTTATCCATTGGGCCATTGAGATACTTAGGACCTTCAACCCCTTTGATGAAGTCCGCTAGGACTCCATCCATGTCTACAAATATTTTAGTGATTGGTTTCATTAAGCAATCCCATTTTTAACCAAGCACTTTCCATAAACATGGTTAGCGTAGTTATTTAGTTTATTTGTTTCTACTTTTTGTTGAGCGTCTCTTTTTGTTTTCTCAGCAGGATCCATCATTGTTGTATTGACAATCTCAACCTTAACTAATTTTCTGCAATGGTGAATTGTCTTAGTCTCACAAATCTTAGCTCTTTGAGCATCGGTCAACTTAGTAACGTCAATAAGATCTTGAAACTCTGCAAGCCATTCTTTGCTATCCCATACAGGATCCAATGTGTAGGTCTTTATGTGTCCGTCTTCGTTCTCATATAGAACCTTGATACCAGCATAAGTGCTCTTTTTCACAGCGCACCATTTGTCAGTCTTTGGATTCAAAGTCTGGTAACAAAGTCTGTCACCTCTTTTGGTTGTCTCAATCCAATATTTTCTCTTGGTTCTCAATTTGTATCCCCAAGGATAATCCTCTACCGTAACAGCGTTGTCTGCTGCGTCCTTGTTATAAATTACTGTCTTTATCATTACGCTACCCTCCCGTTTGTTTCGTGGCTTGGCCACATGCTTTGATTGATAATCATATCAACCGTGTTTTTATCCAATCCTTGATTAGTGTTCCAGACATCAATCTCTGCTTGGTCCCAGTTTGCAACGTCACCAATCTTAAGATCAACCAAGGGATAATAGCCGCCTTCATAGTCAACCACAGCAACAGTGCCTGTTAAACTAATATTAGCTCCGTCATATAACGCAACTCTTTTACCCTCTGCTTTTTTCTTTGTAGCAAACAAATCGATATTATTAATATCCATATTTTTCTCCGTTTTTGTTTTCATTATCTTTTCTCACGTATCTATTATAAGCATTTATGTATAAATGTGCAAGTGTTTGCACAAATGTATTTATAAGCAATTACGCCGCCTCCTTTACAGCTTTAATACCCTCAACCAGATCTGTTTCCCAACCATCAAAGTCTGCTTCGCCATGAGGAAGCGCACCTACTTCAATATTGGTAATGTAATCAAAAGAACCTCTCAAACCGTTGTACCTGTTGACATGTTGCATGACTAAAGCAGCTGCGCTTGCCTCTGTTAAAGATGGAACCTCATACATGTATTCATCATCGTACTGTTCCTGGGTGACATTGAAATGTACATGATAAGTAGATCCACCCTTGAACTTGTGAAAGTTCGTCCCGTACTCCTCAACGTTCTGTGTAGTAATAATGTAAGTTTTTGTGTATCTCATATTTTCTCCTTAGCCCGGATAGGCCATTAATGTGCCAGCATCGTATGGCTCTGCCATCCAACCAGCTTTGGTTAATATCTTTTCCATCTCTGGAGCTACTTGATAACCCCACTCTTCATAACAATCATAAAGCGGCATACCGTTGATAGCTTGACCATCTTCACTACCTCTGAACCAAATACCTACCTCCGTAGGATCGTCATAATACTCAGCCATAGGCGTAGCTTTTACTCTTGGATAAAGTTTATTAATTTTTGCAATTAATGTTGCTTCTTTCATATTTTCTCCTTTTTGTTAATCTCTCTCACGAATCTATTTTAATCTAATATGCTGTAATGTGCAAGTATTTGCACAAAGAAGTATTAATTATTTTAGGCCAAAAAAAAGGGCCCTTTTGAGGCCCTTAATTTGAAATACTTGAGTAATAAACGGTATTTCTAATCGTTCAATTTATGCGCCTTGTGAGCCGTAGACTCCTCTCCAATCAGAGAAACCGAAGCTATATCTTTCACGTGCTTTGTAACGAATGTTTCCAGTAGAGAAATCTGGTTCCATGGAAGTTTCCATGCCAGTTCTTTGGAACATTTTAAGGCCATCGCCTTGTGATGTTACAGAAGTCAAGATGAAGAAAGCATCTGGATCTGTTAAGTAATGATTAACAGAATAACCACCAGGTAAAACACCTGTGTTAGCTATTGCGTTGATATCATTATCAGCAGTGCCAGATCTTTGCGAAGAATTAAGAATTCTGTCAGCAACAAATACTAGTTCACTAGGAACAATTAATTTGTCAGCTTGAACAGAGATTGTTAGTCCTTTGTCATCTGTGAAGTTAGATATGTCAATCAAAGCATCTTCTAATGAAGTTTCATTAAGATCCGCCATTGATGATGCTCTGTTAGCCGCTGAACCACCGCCCGCTAGAGGGTGATCTGTTGCTATTAGAGATTTACCGTCTCCTCCAGTAAAACTACTAGAGAAAGCGTTATTTAAAACATCTGCGCCTTTTACTTCTTTGGTGTTAGCCATAGATCTTGCGAGTGCTTTAACATATCTTTTACCTAAAGAGTCATAGAGATTATCTTCTACAGCTTCTTCTGTAAGTGCAAATGCTAGTGCCACTGTATCGTGGGTGTATCTAGCACTGTAACTTTCAGTAGCGTTGTCGAAAACTACTCCTTGTCCTTCAGTTTTAGTTGGTGCAGAACCGAATCCAGTGATTAGGACCTCTTCTTCGAACGCTCTAGAAGAATCTTCAATGTTGAAAATTTCTTCATATTCACGGTTGTACTCATCGTAAGATAAGCCGAATAAAGAGTTTAACCCTGGCTCTAGTTCTTTAGCTAATTGAGCTCTTGATATTGCCATTATTTACCTACCTTATGCTAAACCAGCACCTTTCTGTCCCATTATGTGGTTTTGAATCACACATAGTACATTGGTGTTGGCAGACGCTACGTCTGAGTTATCGGGATCCTGGGAGACATCAAGTGCTTTGAGAGGTAAAGTCGCGGTAGTATTACCGGTAGTTACATCAAGCTCTAGATTTGATCTTCCAGATGCTGTATCGCCAACTGGTGAACCGTCAACAATGTCAAAGTTACCGAACAGATCTGCCACCGGGAAGGTGTCATCTGCTTGGACTTCAAACACTACGTTTGGATCGTCAATTATGTTAGCAATGATATCCGAGGCAGAGATACTGCCAGGATAATAGTTCTTAAATACCTGTTCGCCTGTGGTTGGATCTGTGTAAGAACACCCGTTGAACACTCCGACAATCGGAACGGTTCCAGTTGCAACATGTCTTCCTAATACCCCAGCTGTAAGCTGAGTAACAAGATCACCTTGAAACAGTGGTGTTGTGACTCCACTCGCCACTCTGTAACGACTTTGGCCGCCAGAATAGGGAGCTCCACCCATCATACGTACAGGTTTACATCCAAATGCGCTGTCTTTGTTAGCCATTTAGTTTCTCCTTTTTATGATTGTTACTTTTTCCCAAAAGTAACATTAGATTTTCTATCAGCATCGTACTTGACATATCTACCATCTTTCCTAGAGTCATTAAACATATTATTGTCTAAAGCATCTTTGGCTTGTTGGTTTTTTCCTGCGTAATAAGCATTACGCTCTGCGATTGTTTCAAGTGGCATTTTTGCTAATAGTAAACCTTCGTTATATACGATGCCAGTATGTTTTCCAGAATCCATTGTAGGTAAAGCATATTCTTGCGGTAAATCAGTCCCTCTTACGAGTTCCCAACCTTCTCTAAGTCTTCTGCTTACATTACCTCTGTCCTCTACACCCAACATAGATTCTCTTATCCATCGATATTCGTATCCTTCTGGTGCAGGCGGTGTTTCTAGTTTTCTAACTGGCCTCCATGGTTGTCTGCGAGTTTCTTTAGCGTGGCTCTCGGATTCACGGGATTTTCTGTTTGGTGCTTGTTCTATTTCATTAGTCATTATTTTGCCTCCCTTGCGGAAATTTTTTGTTTTTCTTTAGCAACAGATTTTAACCACATGTCTTCCGACATATTGTGTGGCTTCAAACCTCTGAGACGTTCAACTTCTGATTTAGAGAAAGTCACTCCGTTCTTTTTGCCTTGTGTTTTTTGTCGACTTCCAACGGAAGCAGGAGCAACTCTTTGCACAGCGGGTTTAGCTCCTTCTCTTGCGACATTTTTACCAGAATTTAAGTCTGGATAAACTTTGTAAACTCTAGAATTCAACTGATCGTAATATTCATCTGAATCTGGTTCATATCCTTCGTTTACTAAATTGTAATGAGTAAAGTATGCAAACTGTGTAGCCTGGCTATTATTTTCATCGCTAGTATCTCCATACCATTGATTTTGTTCATGCCAAGATTCAGCTTCTTTTGTTGGCTTTACTTCTTGTTGTTGTTGTTGTGGTTCTTGATAGTATTGTTGAGGTTGTATAGGCTGAGGATTACTAAAAGCAGCTTCGCTTTGCGCCTTTGCCATTCTAACCTTTTCCTTTTGAATACTAAGATCACTTTTTAATGTATCAGCTTTTGACATCAAATCAGCATCATTGGATTGTACGGCTTTCTTGTACAATTCATCTGCTTGCATTTCTTTTGCTTGTATTGCCTCTTCTTCTTTTTGAATTAAAGCATGCCTTGTTTGCATCCTTTCTTGGCCATAAGCAGCTGATTCAGCTTCTTTTTGAGCTAACATTTGTTCTAATCTAGCAGATCTTTCTTCAGCTGCTCTATGTTTCTCATTTAATTTATTAATTCTTTTTGAAACCGACTTAGTATAAGTGTCCAATTCATCTTCTGGAGACGCTTCTACTACATCTTGTTCTAGTACCTCTACTTCAACGTCATCAACCTCTGGTTGAATTGCTGCTGTATTTTCTTGTTCATTCATATTATAAACTCGCTATGTCATCTGGATCGAGTATGGTAGCTATTACTTCGTCATCATTGATGATTCGTACCTCTGCACCGTCCTCCAATTTAAACCTAGAGCCAGAGTAGCGCCCTATTAAAACCCATTGCTTTTCTTCACACCAATGTGTTTCTCCATACCTTGCCTTATCGTTGTAGCATTGTGGTCCTTTTTTTACCACGTAAGCAACAACTGTAGCCAAAGCCTCACGGTCAACTGTTTTTTTAGTTAGAAGGATTCCTCCTTCTGTTTGCGCTTTACCCGCGTAAGGTAAAACTAACATACGCCAACCTGTTGGTTGTGGCATACGGTCTATTAAAGATTTATCCAATAAAGTAGGATCTAGTACCCTAGCTTCTTCTTTTATGTAAGCATCTGCAACTATGTCATTTGTAGATCTGAGTTCTGCCATTTATTTTTCCTTGTAAAAGTCTTTTAGTTCGTTAGTTATATAGTATAAAGCAGAAAGCTCGCCTTGCAAATATTTATAATGTTCTATATCTTTTAGCGAACCAGACATTAAAGTCTCTGATATTTGTTCTTCTCTCTCTGCGGCTTTGCGTTTAACAAAATCTAGTAAGCTAATATCATCCATTATTTTTTAGCTGGTCTGCCTCTTTTTTTTGCAGGTGCCTTAGCTTTTGTAGTCTTTTTAATTTGTGTAACATTTTTTAATTCTGTTACAGGTTTTTTTTCTGTTACCACTTCATCAACCATTTTTACTTCTACAGTTTTTTTAACTTTTGCAGGAGTGCTGGTTAGAGAAGCGAGTTTATCTAAAGTACGTTTTTTATTTGCTGCACTTTTTGCAGCCTTAGCAGCTGCGTTTTCTGCCATAGTATTTTGTTTTGCAGATTCTTCTGCATGCTTTTTTTCTTTAAGATTTTTTAAAAATTTTTCTCTAGAATTCATGGTTAGTTCCTCATTTTTGTTTCTAATTCCAACATTTTTAGATCAGCATTTTGCTTTAATCTATCTATTGCTACATTAAGCTTATCACCTGCTATCTCTTTTTGCACATTTATGCGTTGTTCTTGTAATTGTGCTTCGAGCATTTTTTCTTGATCTCTTTGGTTTTGCTTTTGCATAAACTGCTGTGTATCAATGTCTAGCTCTTTATCTTTAAGATCTAATTCTGCTTTTCTTATTTCAACTAAAGGATCTCCGCCTTCACCTTGTCCTATAGATTGTAAGAATTCATTAGTAAGTTGAGCCATAATTGGTGAGCTAAACTGGTCAAGCATCATCTGTATCTGCATCTGTACTTGTTGTCCCTCTTGAGGTGACATTTGAGCCATTTGCTCTTGTGCTTGTTGTATTTGCATTTGTACTTCTTCTGGTATCTGTTCAGCTGATATTTCTTTAGATAAGAATTGTAGATGTTGCATACAATGGCTAATAATAACAGACTGTATTGCCGGGTTGTCCTGGACAACTTTGGTTAAGAATAGACTCTTATGAGTATCTAAATGAGCTTGATGATTTTGACCATCGAAAGCCTGTGCTGGTTGTCCCATTAATAAACTAGAATTTTCTGTACCTGCGTCTATTGGCTGAGGCGTATTGTCCCCTGGTGGCTGAATTAATGCTTCTATATTATCTACACCTAAAGCAGCGTACATACGTTTATATGCTTCATATATGCCTGTAGGGCCATGTATCTCTGGGTTAGATTGAACCATTTGTAAAAGTTCTTGAGCTAAAGTAATTCTTTGGCTTTGTGAGAATATATTAGGATCTGAAACAGGTACTACGTCTATGCGGCCATCAAAATCAGATTGTTTAATTTCGTTAGGCCCGGAACCAGTAGCAAATTCATAAGCTGGAGGTAAATACTCTCCGAATACTTTTGCTAATAATTTAAACTCTAATTTTTGTGCATAGTGTAGTCTTTTATGGATAGCACTCATTACCTTTGTGCCACGCTCTAATAAAGCTACTGTTGTGCCCACTGGCATAGCTGCATTACTATCACCGACATTCATATCGGCAATCGCAGCAAATCTCTTACCAGAATCTACTAATAAACCAAGTAACTGCATTAATACATTACTAGGTTCTTTTATTGGAAGAGGTATAAGATTTTCACGTAGAGAACCCCCGGTTGTATCAATATCTCTGAATTCACCAGGCTGCAGCGGTTCATCTTCATTACGTATTCTCATACCTCTAGCTTTAAACCCAGCTGGGAGATTAGCTAAAGTACCAGCATCTATAAGTTGTCTTAATATAGATGTAGATGCTTTAGATAGCCCGCCGATCATGTGTGATAAGCCAAGGCCGTAAAAGCCTAGACCTGGTAAAAACTTGTACTGTATGAAGTAATTGATTTTATTCTTAAGAGGATCCTCTTCTTTATAATTTCTTCTAATAGATAATATAGTTTCTGATTCTTCGTCAATAGTAACAATATAAGGTAGTTTTAGTCCTGTTGGCATGCCTTCTGCATCTAAGTCTTCAAAGCCTTCTATATCTAAAACGGTATGAACTTCGTAAATTGTTCTATTTCTGTCTTCTTTATAACTAGGCTCAATACCTTGTATTTCATTTATTTGCTTAGAAACTTCAGACTCGTCTTCACCATAAGTATTTTCTGGAATATCTACGTTTGCATAAAAGCCAGTAACTTGTTGTTTTTTAATTTCGTTATAAGACATGCTAATAGCATGTGTAACTCTTTCAGCCGAGGATAAATCAGAGGCTTCGTAAGGGACAATAAGGTCTTCTGGTGTAATAAACTTAGACACAGCCTTATTAGTTACAAAATCAAAGTAAACTTTTTTAAATGCTGAACCGGCTAGAGGTAGATAAAACAGTAACATATCAAGCTCTGGATCATACTCTTCCATTACATTCATTATGTAATAGTTCATAAATTCTTGAATTCTGTCAGCCTGGCTTTCAGTTTCAACAGTTCTAGCGCCAATAACTTGTGTTTTTACAGGTCCCTTTGCTGGCAACATTTCTTTATAAGCTTGTGCTTGGAATTGGGTCACGGCTTCTGCCAAAATCGGGTGAATAACTCCAGAGGATCCTTCAAACGGTTGTGATCTTGCTTCGTCAAACTTCATGCCTAAATATTTAAGGCCATCTGTGTATGTTTTTTCCCACTCACTTCTTGATTGTTTATCGCTTTCTACCGAGCTAACGAGATCAGATGCAAGTTGCTCTAGTGTGTCTTCATTTACAAAATCAACAAGATTAGAGCTAAAGTCCATTTCTGGCATTGGACTCGGTGCATCAATCTCATCATCAATAAGTATTTCTTCTTCGTTGACGAGAACCTGTGCAGCATTTTGAATCTCATCATTTCTTGATGGCTCTGGCATTATCTCAACAGCAGAGCTGTTATCCATGATATCTGGGTTTTCTTCAGTTCCTAATCTTCTTTCTATTGCCATAATCGTTTAGTGTATCACCCTTGGTCTTTCTTCGTCACCTGTTAAAATTAAGTCAACTAGCTCTCCATTAAGAGTCAGTCCTTGGTTCTCTGCTATAAATTGGGCTTGCTCCCAATTATCAGCATGTATGTCTGGACCTTCGTATTCTTCTTGATCCCAAACAAATCTTGTAAAAAATATCTTTTTCACGCTCATTAATAATATACCACCCTATCTTTTTTCATCAAACTAACTTCTTCTTGGTAGTCTTCTTTTAAAGATACAAAACCGCCTTGTCTAAATCGCATCAAAGCCATTGTAGCACTATCACAAAAGTCGTCATAGTCGCCATAAGGGAATGAGGCCATCTCTTCGATTACATGATCTGCAAAATCATCTTCTGGTGCCCACACCATTCCAGACTCAAATATAGGTGCAACACTATTCATTCTAGCAACCTTATCTTGTCCTCTACTTGGAGAATAAGATGTAACTGGTATGCCCATTCTTCGTAACTCTTGTGTTAAAGGTGTTCCAGATGCCTTTGCTTCTATCAAAACACAATCCGGATCCCAGTATTTATACTCATCAAATGCTATCTTTTTAAGCTCCGGAAAGTCAACCCTAAACCGTTTTGCATCTAATAAAATTATAGCGCTTGTGTTCTCATCGGATGTTTCAAAAATTGCCCAGGTGGTTATAGCAGAGTAGTCAGCTGTATCTTTTTTAGAAAAAGCTGTATCGTAACTTTGTATTATGTAACTGTAATCTGGTATATCTTCATGTTCCCAACGTCTCCACCATTCTCTTTTTACAATAGAACCAGCCTCAGCTGTAGGATTCTGCATCCACTGGCTGTTCCATTTAGCAACCGGTAAAGAAGCCTTAACTGATAAGAGTTCTTCTTTTTTCCAAAACTCTGGCCATAATGGTGTATCTGTCTCTGGCATGATTGCAGGAAACTCTACAACTTCCCATTGGTCAGCGTTTTCATCTCCTTGTTTTTTAAGAACCTTACCTACTAGATCTTTAACGCTCCAACGTGTCATTACTATCACTATAATTCCGCCAGGCTGTAAACGCTGCCTAGGTCCGGATGTATACCATTCATAAGCCGATTCCAAAGATTTTGGAGACAGTGCATCTTGCTCTGAGTGTGGATCATCAATAATAAGTAGATCTGCACCACGACCTGTAATAGCACCACCGACACCAGCATAGAAACTTTCACCTTCCTGGTTTGTAGTCCACCTACCAGCTGATTTGTTATCTGCTTGTAGCTTTAGATCCGGAAATATATGTGAATACTCTTCGCTGTCAATAATGTTTCTAACCTTTCTACCGAATCTAACGGCAAGTTCAGCTGTGTGGGTTGTTTGAATTATCTTTAGATCTCCTCTTCTACCCATCATCCAGGCAGGAAAGTATGTAGATGCAAATTCAGATTTTGAATGTCTTGGTGGCAAACATACAATAAGACGTTTTAATTTGCCCTCGGCAATTCTATTAAACTTCTCACCTATGATCTTATGATGCCTTCCTTCTATAAACTCTGGCCATAAATGTTTAACAAAATTTATAAAATCATTTTGGCAAACGTCTTGTTTATCTATTTGATCGTATCTATGCAGAAGAGCCACAGCCTCTTGTTTATCTTGCTCTGAAAGAATACTAAAATCTTTTATTGATACTTTACTCATATTTTCCTAGTAAAGACGGGTAAAAAAGCTAGGTAGTGACATAGTAACTAATTTACCCTAAGCGTAAACGCCTAGGTTAAGTATATATTGATACCGGTCACTATCAAAATACAAATCATATATATTAGTAAAGGCAAATACCTATACCTCATGCCATTCTTTGCCTTCAAACAACAAGGCTTCTGCTTCTCTCCTTCTTGTTAATCCTTCAAGAACTTGACCAGAAGCTTTATTCCATCTTTTGATTTGTGCAGGCACATCTTCGTAATCACCTTTGTTTAAAACTTTAAGCATTGTTGATGCGTTAAGATTAGATGGCCCTAAGTTAAACGTCCATGAAACCATTGCATCAAATTGATGTTGGCTCATTGGCATCTCTACAGCATCTAAAACAAATGTTTCAAATTTTTCCACATCCTCTAAAAGCAATTCTTCTGCTCTTTCTTTAGATATAGACATATCTTCCTCTATTCCGTGTGTAGATCCATAACCGATAGTCCAAACTCCGGCTGCGCATTTATACGCTTCGAGTTCACAGCCTTCAAATTTTTTAATAAGCGATAAGCCTTCTTGTGATATTTTCATGTTAATAAGCTCCCCATACTTTTGCTTTTTTTCCACCGTGGTATTCGACTGCGTGCCCTTCATCAATAAGCATTTGGCAAATATCTTCGCCAGTTTCTGTATACGGTATGCCCAAGATTCTTCCATATTTGCCCTTCCCAAGTGATTTTACTTTAAATTTACCTATACAAAGCTCTTTTAATCGTTCTTTTGCAGCTAAACCTAGCTTTTTCTCAGCTAAGTCACGTGTCCGGGATTCTGGGGTATCAATCCCCGACAAACGAACCCTTTGTTTGTGCAGTTTTACATCAAATCCCAAATCTATACAGCAGTCAAACGTGTCACCGTCTACTATACGTTCTAAAGTTGCGTTATAAACAAACGCTTCTGGTGCTTTACTCATTTTCATCTCCTTTTTTATCTAAAGATCTATAATATTCTACTATAGACAAAATTTCTTTTAAATATCGTTTTTGATCTGCGGTGTTCATGCTCAAGTTTTCATAATCTTTATTAGTTAGGGTGTAAAAAGCCATAGCAGGTGCATCGCCTTTTTCAACATCGTCTAAATAATTTTGCATGAGTTCTGGTGTAAAAATAGTCCAATCTATGTCAACAAGCTGCAATTCCAATGGTAAAGGGGGGTGATATATATTGGGCATTGCAGCTATGCTGACAACTTCGACCGGCTTAGTTTGTGATGGAATTAGGGAGCATCCACCAGTTGTAAGAAGTAAACTAATCAGTAGTATTTGTTTCATTTTTACTAAATTGATTTGGATCTGTTATGGCTATAAGCTCGTTTTTAACTTTCTTTGTGCCCTTATTTACTAGCTTTTCTATTAAGCCAGGTTTGTTTAAAGCTAAATCTCCCATGTCATGTTTGGCAAAAGTATTTCTTAGTTTAGATACTTCTCTCTGGGCCTCTTGATTGGATGCTGTCATTGATTGTAATTGTTCTGCGTTTTTCTTTTGTTGCTCTAAAAAACTTTTTATTGAATCGTTTTGTTTTTGGATCTCACTTTCTAACATTAGTTGATTGCCTTTGAGCGTTGATACTTCGTCTTGTAATCTATCTATATACCAAAGACTTCCTGTTACAGATGTAACTAATAAACCGCCTAAAATAATGCTTAATTTGAATCCCATGTGTATATTTTTAACGCCTCTGCTTTACCTTTAACTTTTAGTGGTGCTAGAGACTTTAACACATATTTACAATTTTGTGCAGTTTCATGCCCTATTAAAGTATTCACACCAGCCTCCTTAGTTCCGCTTTCTAAACGAGCTGCTACATTGCACGGATCTCCAATTAAACTAAAAGCAAATCGGTCTTTAGCTCCAAAATTTCCAGCTATGCAAACGCCGCTGTTCACCCCAATACCAATTGCTATTTCTGGTATGCCTTCTTCTTTAAAACGCTGGTTTAACTCAGTTATATTTTTTTCTATTTCTAATGCAGCTGCTAGAGCTAAATCGTGATGGTTTTCTTGCGGAATAATAGTATTGAAATGAAACATGCCTGCATCACCAATAAATTTATCTGTGCAACCATAAAACTTATTCACAGCTTTTACCTGGACATCTAATACGTTGTTCATTATATAAGTAACCATTTCTGGCTCTACAGATTCAGAAAGGCTTGTAAAACCTCTTAGATCGGTAAAAATTATTGAGCAGTTTACTCTTGCTCCATTTATCTGACATAGCTCTGGATTGTTTTGTAGTTTTTTTACCATCCGGGGATCAAGGTATTTACCAAATTGTTGTTTTATAAGCTGCCTAAGTTTGTACTGCTCTCTGAACCTTAAATAGAAAGCTGTTGATCCTGTAATAAATTGTGATATTAATGTCCAGGTTACATCTACTAATAGACCTGTTTGGATCATGTAATATCCACCAAAACCTGTAACAAGCATGATAAAAACAGCCATACCTATGCCTAGGCTTATACCAAACCAATGCAATACAAGCCATGTGAGAGCCACAGAAATCAATAAAATGGTTATTTCAGCGGCTAAACTCCAATCTGGTACTGTTGGCGAGTCCTGGATTAATATTGATTCAGCTAGGGCCGCTTGTATCTTATGAGGTTCTAACAGTCCAACAGGTGTTGCAAGTTGAGGCATAACTCCGTTTGCAGTGACACCAATAATAACGAACCTGCCGTTTACATCCATTTCTTGTAATGTGGTTTCTGGTGTCTTCACCCAGGATATATATTTTCTACCCATGCTGTCAGTCTTGACCGGGGGTATTCCTCGGATTGATATCTCTTGAATACCATTATCATTTGTAGTGATAATATATGTCTTTACATTAAACAAAGCTTTGTATATTTGGATAGCAAAACTAGGGATCCAAGAATTGTCTGGTGTTCTAACCAGTAAAGGTATTCTTCTTACAAGCTGGTCAACTTCGGTGGGAGCAACGGCCAGACCTTCTAATGTATTTTCTCTTAGTTTGTAAAAGTTTTGCTTAACTCCCGGACTAATAATACCACCTAGATCCTCACCTTTAACAACCGTGCCTTTAAAGTCTGGGTAATTACCCTTGCCATCCTCAAACATTGCTATGACAGAAGGACCGTAGCCTAGAGATCTTGCAAAGTCTTCATCACCCATAAGTCTGTCTGGTTGCGGGAAGCTAACAGCCCATCCTGTGCCTAAAGCGCCCTTACCTAAAATCTCTAGCTGTATATCTGCAAGTCTTTTTCTAGGCAAAGGCCAGCCGCCTTCATTCTCTATGTCATCTTCGGTAATGTTAAGAATTACAAAATTACCAGAAGGCTCTTGTTGTTTTATTAAAGCGTCAAAGGTTCGCAGCTTTATTATTTCTGTTGGTGTTGATTTAAATACTAACGGTAATGATAGTAATACGAGTATTGGTATTATTAATTTTTTCATTAATTGCTTTGTGTGATTTTAATGGTGGAATCAGAACCACCGTTTACTGTCACTACATTTGATTTCCCATCTTGTATAAAAATAACAGTATAAGATCCACCGCCGTCTATATCAATACGAGCAGAATCGCTCACGACTCTTCTAAAACTTAATGATTGGCCTTCTATGATTGTTGTAATCTGTGTGTCCACATCTTGACCTAGGTTTGTGCCAGTAACATTGATACCTCCTGCTTGTTGTAGCTGATCCTCTTCTGCACCTACAGCCAAAACATCAAGCACGTTCAACATATCCTCTAAAAAATTTATATCCAGAAAATTGATATCGAGCTCTGTAAAAATTAAATCGTCTGCTTCTAAGTAGTCTTCTGCTAAGTAATCTATATCCAAATCGTTAAAATCTAGCAAATTATCTTTTCTAACTATTGCCTGGGTAGTATCTATTTCTTGTTTTTCTTCCGGGGGATTTACAATAAGCATATTGTCAATAAGGTCCAGTGTAAGATCCAATATTGCTGGCTTGCTTGGATTACTTTCAAAAACCGAGACTGTTGTAGCTTCAAAAGGTTTGTTTAAAAGTACGGATCCTGTAGCAGTTATAACCTCTATCTCACCGCTAGATAATCCTAAAGCATCTGGAAGCAACACTATAAGGCTACGTCCTAATTCGTCTACTGTGGCTGTAAAATCTGTTCCACGAATTGAAATATTTGCTGTGGGTGTTTTAAGCTTGATGTTTTGTTTATCTATTCGGTTGAGTTTACCTGTAGCAAAGCGAACGGTACCTAAAGCAAAGGTAAGGGCCATCTTTGATTTTGATGGATCCGGATCATAAATATACTCATCGATGAGCAGCTGGGAGTGTTCTGTCAAGCTGACTTTACTATCATCCAAAAAGGTAATTGACATACGCCCGTTTGTTGTAACGGCTTCATCATTGCTTTGTATAGCAAATTGTAATGTTGCGTCTAGAGGTTTGTCTCTAACAACCTGGGCGTTACCGTTTAACTCAGATATATCGCCAATATTTTCAACAACCTGTGCTTGAACCTTGGTCGTTTTGAATAATACAGAAACTAGAAGTATTAGAGCCAGTGTTATTAGAAATCGAGATGATTTTAAGCCAGTCATTGTCTTGGGTACTCAGTTGTTGCACGTTGAAGGTCATATTATTTCCTGTCTGGTCTAAATAAAAATAACCGCCAGCATATCCGGATCCGGTGAAATTAACCGTGTTCGCGTTCCCATCGATATCCAAAAAATTCGTGGCTCCGTCATAATTTATGTTACTTACTACTGTATTCCCAGTACCGTTAATTACCCAATCAAGATCAAGGGTAGCTGCCAGTGCAGTAGTTCCTTGGTTAAGGGTAAATGTATTTGTACTGCCGGTAACATCTACGTTTAAATTAGAGTTATCAATTCCATAGGTATTAGTAGGATCTGCCTGGATTGTAAAGGTGTTGCTATCGCCATCAAATTCAAAAAAAGCTGTAACATTGTCACCCCATATATCGCCGAGAAACTTGTTAGTGTTACCGATCTGATTTATATCAAGCGTAAAAGCATTGCCGTCTAGATCCAGTGTTGTCATTGATCCAGCAGTAGCATTTAAGCCGCCAATAATATTACTCGAACCAAGTTGTTCAAGATCTATGTTTGCTGTTGTACCCGACTGTGTAATAAATATTTCGTTATCAGCCGCGTATGTTGGTAGTGCAATCATCATCATCATTGCAAGGGTTTTCAATTTCAATTTCTTCATGTGTCCAGAATCTCCTGTCGTAACCGACATTTATTAATTCGACCACTGCTGCTTCTATCGATTTCATCAAAGCAATAGTAGTGCTTTCATTACGTGCTGATCCTATTTCTACTTCTGCTAGTTCGGTTCCTAGCTCATAGAAACGAAATACATCGTTAGATCTTCCGTAACTAAAAATGGTTTTTTGGCTTAATACCTCAATTAGTATTTCACCAGTTGCAACAGAAATCATGCGTAAGCTTACACTAACGGCATCTTCTCGGTATTGGACACTACCACCAACTCCAAGATACCTAGCTCCTGCGCCACCACTTGTCAAGTTTGACTCAAATGATAGCACGGCTCCCTCTAAAAGCACACCCGCGAAGAGAAGAGGGGGTACGTTTTTGTCTTCCTCCTTCTCAGCATACTGTTCTCTTGCAGATCTAATAAGCTGGCGTTCTTTTACCAGGTTATCTAGCCCAACACGTTCGACCACCCTAAAGAATTCGCCATTAGAGGCATGTTTTAGTGCTCTTATAAGCAAAGCGTTTGGTTGTTGGGTTATGGCTGTAGAGAATAAAGCAAACTCACTATTTGACTTTCTCTGGCCTGTTTGATCGGTAAAAGAACTTGCGTAGACAGCTACAACTGGTTTTACTTCCGGGGGTGCAATATTTTTTAGTTCTTCAGATTGTAGATTAAATATACTTGCTTCTGTTAATCCTTTACTTGAAAATCTTTGTGAGTGTGTGTCTTTTTCAACATCAATAATTGCACAACTAGAAAGTAAAAGAACCGATAGGTAAAGTAATTTCTGTAATATTGCCATCTGAGTCCGTTATAGTTAGGGTTATAAATTGACCATCGCTAGTATACGTTATTATGTTGCCTTCTAGCTCAATGGTCCCAGAGGTGGATGCTGTTTCACCAAATAGATTTTCTACGAGCTGTCTTGAAAGCTGTGCATAAATTCTGGATTCCAGGTTCCTCAAAAATCTGGCCAAAGTTGTGTTTTCTTTATCACGCTCTATTTGGTCTTGTATAGCCTTGATTTCTTCTTTTATGGACATCTTGCGATTAAAGGTCTGATTCTCAATAGTAAGATAATGAGAGGAGGTTCCGATTCCAGAAAAACTAGGAGACTTAAACTTATGTACTATTTGATCTGCTTTAACGTTTTGTACGAATATTCCAATACACAACGCGACTCCTATACTCATTATAATTCTAAGTAGTAAAGTTTTTTCAGCTTCGTCTTTTCTACGCTTCAATTCAGCCTTACTTGGTCTTCCTCTTTTCTTAGTCCTTACGTTGGTCATCGCGGTCCGCCTTTGCTATTCTATCTGTATTCATAAGTTGTGGTACTCCAAGTATAGTCTTCAAAAGTGTGTCTTGTCTAATTATCTCATTGTCTACAGACCTAACCCTGTCTATTAAAGCTATTAAAATACCGTGTTGTGAATCTAATTTCTGACCTAATCTCTCTTCTATTTGGGCTATTTGTGCGCTTACTTTTTCGTCAAGCACATCTACCTTGGTTTCCATTCCGTCTATGATTTTGTTAATAAGTTTCCAAATAAATAAACCTAAGCCTATAGCTGCTGCTATTGGAAACCCAACTTCGTTTATTAATTGAACAACCCCGTCCATTAAATCAATCTAGATAACATTACCGTTGCTAGTATAAAAGGATAAACAGCCCAGATCATATTTTCTAGCTTATCGAATCTTTTAGATCCGTCTTCTAATCTTTTATCAATGCTTTTGTATAAAGCTTTACACTCTTTTTCATGGGACTCTATAGCGTTTAGTGCATCTTTAACAGTAGCCATTATTCACCTATATTGTCTGTAGTGATCTTAGAAGACTTAGATTTTCTTTTAACTCTTTTAGTAGTGTAGGCCTCATTAACATCTGGAGTAGACTTGTCATCTGCTATAAATTTGCCTTTCTTAGTTCTGGATCTTACTTTTACTGTTTCAGTTCCTGTCAAGTTGTCCCAAAATTTCGTAATAAAATTCATGTTACTTTTCTTTAGCTTTGCCTATGTTTAAGGCTAATAGATCTATAAATTTATAGAGCTTGCCGATCCATTGGTCGTCTTTAGGCGTTGGTGTACTTGCTGCTACTAATGAAGCAACTGTTACTATTGTGGTGATCCACATAATTAAATCTATCATTATTTACCCCCTTCGGTATTATCAGATTTTTCATCTAAGACTTCTTTGGCTATCTTTTGCACGGTGCTTACTAATTCGTTTTGAAATACGTTTAGTGCGGCCATAACTTGATCTGCCTCAAAATCTATCTTAGCTCTTTTAGCTCTAAGATCTTGGATTTGACGGGCTAAGTATTTTTGTTGATCTGTCATGTCAGATTCTTTTACTTCGTTGCCGTCTATGAACATTGTATTTTCTTTTTCTTCGGTTTTAGTCACTTTAACCTCCCGGTTATTTTGCACACTTGTCGGTGTGTTTGGTTTATAAATCTATCCTATGGTTTTTTGTACGCTTGTCGGTGTTACCATGTCTGCAATACCTACATCTAGGTTTGCTTTCATAGCTGTTACTTCATCAGAACCTATAGCTGTTTCTACCCATCCTTGTACGTCACTAGCTGTAACGCTATTAAAAGCTGTAAAGCTTGACAAGTCTGAAGTATCTACATCACAAGTACCGTATGAAGTTAAAGTAAATGCATTTCCATCTGCATCGTTGTTAGCATCATCTGTAGCTGTTAATCTCCAATGCACGTTGTGTATAACGTCTGCTTTGCTATCTTTTGTGGGGTAAGTATCAACTGTTGAAACGTCCCATGTATATCCTATTGCCATAATTATTTTCCTTTGTTAAATTGCTGCAATTATAAATGCTAGAAGTTGAGAATATCTAACTCCCAGTCTAGTTTGTTCTTCGCCATCATCATCAGTCCAAGTGGTGCTAATAAACATAGCATAATCCCCAGCGTCTAATCCTTCGGCTGTAAAAGCATCTTGTAAGTCTTGGGCTATGATTCCAAAGTGGGTTCTAGCTTCATTGCCTTTTTTAGCAACAGCTGACTTCCATCTGTACTTTCTTAATAGTCCTTTTGCTGCAACAGCAACTCTAGTTTCTGCATCTGTTAGAGCTTCTATATCTTGTTTTTCGTTTCTGTCTGAAGTTTGGATAGTTCCGTTAGTTGCATAAATGTCTTGAAAACGAACAGCGTTATGACCAACATCTAAACTATTATCTACTTGATTGCCGGTAGATGGGTCGGCTGGAATAAATGCAGAACCAGTTAAATCTCCTCTAAACATAATACCACTGTCGTCATTACCAATGATAATGCTACCACCACCTGTAGAAGTAGCATCAATAGAACCAATGGTAACTCCATTTCCACCAAACTGAAGTAGTCTATTATTTGCTGTATCATCACGATTAATATTTATAAATCCTGGACCAAATTCAATAGCATTTTCATCAACTGCACCTCCACCAATACTCACAGAACTAGTAGTTCCTAAAAGCAGTTTACCAGCAGGAGTAATTCTCATTTTTTCTGTTGTAGTAGAAGGGTCTCCATTAGTACCACCTGTTCTTAAAATAACTGCACCTGAAGTACCATTTGCTGAAAGTGTTAAGTGGGTATTACTACCACCTGACGTTATCCAAGCCTTTGCATCAGTATCACCAACTGTTAGTGTTTTATAATCACTTGTACAGGCTAGAGAAATATTACCAGATGCATTAATTCTCATTCTTTCTGTGGCTGCTGTCTTAAATGCCATTGAATCAGTAACATGGTTATAATCAATAATACCTCTTCCTGTTGCATCACCACTTGTTCCATCTGCAAATTTTAATTGACCATTAGATGCTGTACCTGAAACTACAGTTATACCAGTATCGCCTGAAGTTCCTACAACTAAATTATCTGATGATGAAGAGTAAGAAGATGGTGTAGAGTTTCCAATTCCAACATTTCCATCCGAACCTTGTACAAACAAAGCGTGTGTTAAGTTGTCAGACACAACTCTGAAGTCTAGGTCTATAGTACCGGCATTTAAAATTGTTTCTGTTGGTAAAATATCTAGTCTTGCTCTTAAAGTACCTGCAACCATAGAATTTAAAGCAATTCTTCCACTTTCTGTTCCGTCACTAGCGTCTTTTATTTGATTAATAATTTCTGAATAAATTACGTCTTGACTATTATCATTTCTACCTTCAAATTGTATTTTACCTAGCTGGTCAGAATCTGCTGGTGAACCAGAATTTCTATACATTCTAAGATTAGGTGCAACATCAGCATCTGCATCTGTACTCACAAGGCTAAGAGTATCTAAGTTATCTGCTGTAGAGATTGTTGAAGCTGCATTAGAAGCAAAACCACCATTAAATACTGTGGCTGCTGTTGTAGTAAGAACACCTGTAACAAGAGCAGTAGTTGCCATATCTACAGCACCATCTATATCTACTACGTCTAGGTTAGTAGTTCCGTCTACGTCTATATCGCCAGAGATGTCTAGAGATGTGGCAGTTAAAACACCAGTTACGCCTAGAGTACCGCCAACAGTCATATCGTCAGTTACGGTTAAATCATCTTGTACTTTTAAATCTACTACGCTAAGACTAGCAAAAGCGTCAACTACTGCTGCACCACTTCCTGCTCCGTCTAGGTAAACTGCTTTAACATCCCCTGGAGGAATAGTTATTGTTGCTCCAGATCCTTGTTTAATAATTATGTTTTGCGAACCACTTGTACCGTTTTCGATAAAGTGCATCCTGTTTAAAGTGTTAGGTGCAATAGTAATAGTACAGGCTGAGTCTAGTGTGCCTGTATATTCAATATACATTGCTCTACCAGGATCAGTAGCTCCGTCTGCTACTGTAGTAGTGTGAGTATTGGCGTTGGTAGTTATGCCTTCGGTTCCATAACCTAGGGCCTCGCCAATTAATTCCAAATTAGTGTTAGTGACTGTTCCCCATGTTCCCGAAGCATCTCCGGTTGCCATCTCGTTCAGTCTTAAATCGTTTACGTATGTACTTGCCATTTAGGCCTCCATTAAAAATATTGTACTAATATTTATCATGCTGCGTCACGACCAGCTGTTATAGAAGTATAGTTTGGTGTCTGCGATGTTGCAACACCGGAATAGTTTGGGGTTTGTGAGTCATCTATCTCTCCCCAGATAAAAATAGATCCTGTAGTAAAGGTTGCTGATTGACCAGTAGGAACAACATTAGCCGCTGCACTGGTAGTGACGGCATTTATAGCTGAGGTTATAGCAAGAGACGGCATGATGATGACTTCATTCTCAAAAACTATAACTGCGCCAATGGCTGAGGTTATTGCTTGGCCGGTCGGCACTATATTAGCTTCACATATTGAAGTGACTGTGCCTATAGCTGAGGTTATTGCTAAAGTTCCAAGTGTGGTATTAGCTTCGCATATTGAAGTAACTGCGCCAACAGATGCGGTTGCTGCAACTCCTGTTAGTGAAACATTACAGTCTGCTTGTATAACAGGTGTGCCAAGAGAAGCAGTTGCTGCTTGGCCAGTTGGTACTACATTAGCTTCACATATTGTAGTAACTGCACCGACAGAAGCGGTTGCTGCAACTCCTGTTAAAGATACTTCTATTGAGGTAGCTCCGAAATAATCGGATCCCCAGGTGCCTCTACCCCAACCGGTTGCCACTAGCTAACTCCAGAAACGCTTTGCAGCTGTAACTTGACAGCCTCAAGCTCTGTCCTTACTGGAGGCGTAATAAATTTATATTCCAGGATATAGTCTATCTTGGTGATCGCGTCTTGGACC
>Ga0307488_10000142_pt1 | contig 52176 bp, 40 predicted proteins | sample SB02metaG_FD_202248 | JGI IMG/M metagenome (GOLD analysis project Ga0307488, IMG submission 202248) | Sea-ice brine microbial communities from Beaufort Sea near Barrow, Alaska, United States - SB 0.2 | ecosystem: Environmental > Aquatic > Marine > Coastal | place: USA: Alaska | collected... | reverse complement strand
TGCAGCATTTTTTGTCCGAAGCCAAGCGCCAATATGGCGATATTACTCAGAACGATGACTATACGGCGATCATCAACTCAGCCCAACGCAAGCGATTGATCGCCTATGTCGACGAGGCCAAGGCCGCGGGCGCATCGGTCTTCGTCGCCGGGCCGTCCGACGAGTTGGATTATTATGGCAATAAGTTGCCGCCAATCCTGTTGACCAATGTCCCCGAGGGCTCACGGTTATTGGAGGATGAGATTTTTGGCCCGCTCTTGCCGATCGTCAAATACCACCGCCTCGATGAGGCGCTCAACTATATTAACGATCGCCCCCGACCCTTGGCGCTCTATGTTTTTGGTTATGAGCAGCAATTGCGGCCGTTGTTTAGCCGCAAGACTCACAGCGGCGCCCTAATGTTCAATGAGGCCGTGATTCACGTCGGCATGCCGAATCTGCCCTTTGGCGGGGTTGGTAGCAGTGGCATGGGTCATTACCACGGGCGCTACGGGTTCGAGACCTTCTCCAAATTAAAACCGATAATCGCCAAACAACGGTTGAGCAGCCTTAAGTTGCTGTATCCACCCTATAAGCCCTGGCTGGTGAATTTGATTTTACGTATTTTTGGCCGGTAATTTGTCTGGCGCGGTTGCATACGTTAAGATGCGCGCGCTTTTTTAAACCACAGAGCGGTGACTATGGGCAGTACTGTAATCTATCCCGGAACCTTCGATCCCATTACCTTGGGTCATATGGATCTTGTTGAGCGAGCGCTGCGACACTTCGATAAAGTGATCATCGCCGTGGCCGACAGCCCGAAGAAACAGCCGCTGTTTTCGTTGTCGGAACGAGTTGATTTGGCCGGCTCTGTAACGCGCGGTTACGGCAATGTAGAGGTGTTGGGCTTCAGCAACTTGTTGGTCGACTTTGCCCACGAGCACAAGGCCCAGGTTATTTTGCGCGGCCTGCGGGTGGTCAGCGACTTTGAGTACGAATTTCAGCTGGCCAACATGAATCGGGTCTTGGCTCCGGATTTAGAGAGCATGTTTCTGACCCCCTCGGAACAATACTCCTTTATTTCGTCAACCTTTGTACGCGAAATTTCGCTGCTCAAGGGCGATGTGTCGAAAATGGTTCACCCCATAGTGCAGGCAGCCCTAAACAAACGTTTCGGCCGCTGATCGTCTGCGCACTGAGCCGGCCTAGGTTGAAAACTCCCGGAGGAGATCTGCGTTATGGCGCTGTTAATTACCGATGAATGCATCAACTGTGATGTTTGCGAGCCGGAGTGCCCGAATAACGCTATCTCGGAGGGTGAGGAAATCTATGTGATCGATCCGGCTCTCTGTACCGAATGCGTAGGCCATTATGACGAGCCACAGTGCCAGCAAGTTTGCCCGGTCAACTGCATCCCGCTCGATCCCCAGCATGTGGAGTCCAAAGAGCAGCTGCAAGACAAGTACACCCGCATTACCGCGATACCCGCCTAGACCCTGTCGATTGCTCGCCTCGAGCTTGGACTCTTGCATCGGCCATTGCCTGACCAATCGGTCATAAAATAGATTGGACTGACCCCGGCCGCGTGCTAGCCTTGATCACCGGACCTATCGATTGCCTACCAACATCCGGAGCCGCTATGCACGTTGAAAATGATATTAAACTGGGTTTTAAAGATGTCATGATCCGCCCCAAACGGTCGACCTTAAAATCCCGTTCCCAAGTCTCGCTCGAGCGTACCTTCACCTTCCTGAACAGCAAAAAAACCTGGACCGGCGTGCCCATTATTGCCGCCAATATGGATACGGTCGGGACCTTTGCGGCCGCCCTGGTGTTGGCCGAGTACCGGATGCTCACGGCGGTACACAAACACTATTCGGTTGAGCAGTGGCGGGACTTTCTCAAGGACGTCGATCCGGCCGTTTTGCCGCATATTATGGTCAGTACCGGCACCTCCGATGCCGATCTTGTCAAGCTGCGCGCCATACTGGCGTTGCACAGCGGGCTGGAATTTCTCTGTATTGATGTGGCCAATGGCTATTCGGAGCACTTCGTGACCTTTTTGCGCCGGGTTCGAGCCGAATACGCTGATCTGACCATTGTCGCGGGTAATGTGGTGACCGGTGAGATGACCGAAGAGTTGCTCTTGTCCGGTGCCGATATCGTTAAGGCCGGCATCGGCCCCGGTTCAGTCTGTACTACGCGGGTCAAAACCGGTGTCGGTTATCCACAGGTTTCCGCAGTGATTGAATGCTCTGATGCGGCCCACGGCTTAAATGGCCATGTTATTTCTGATGGTGGCTGTACCTGCCCAGGCGATGTGTCCAAAGCCTTTGGTGCCGGTGCCGACTTTGTCATGCTCGGTGGCCTGTTGGCCGGCCACGATGAAAGCGGTGGCGATCTGGTCGAGGAAAATGGCCGGCAATATCGGCTCTTCTATGGCATGAGTTCCGATACGGCGATGGACAAATATCATGGTGGGGTGGCCAATTACCGTGCCAGTGAAGGCAAGACGGTGAAGATTCCCTATCGCGGTCCGCTGGCCCTGACTCTGCTCGATATCCAGGGTGGCGTGCGGTCAACGTGCACCTATGTGGGCGCCGCTGCGCTGCGTGAACTGTCCAAGCGGACCACCTTTATCCGCGTCCAGGAGCAGGAAAATCGGCTCTTCAACGGTTAACGGCCGGACTCACTGTGGCGGCTTGGCTCGCGCCTTCAAGGTGTGAGCGCCGCCAATAACCCGACTCAGGGTGGTCAAAACACAGAGGCCAAAAAACACCCCGGCCAGAATGGGGAAGGCACTCGGGAACAGGCACATCAGGACAAAAAAGCCAATGGTTTCGGTGCCTTCGGCAATGCCGGTGAGATAATAGAAGCCTTTGTTGGGGTAGCGCATCGACTGCAACTGCAACCGCTCGGCAAATACCGCGAAGGCCAAAAAGCTCGACCCGGTGCCGACAAAGGAAAAGATCAGGGCGGCGGCCGGTAGCGCATTGCGAGCCGGGTCGGCCAGGGCAAAACCGAAAATAACCGCCGAGTAAAAGATAAAATCGAGCACTATATCCAGATAGGCGCCCTGTTCGGTGGCCTCAGTCAGGCGTGCCACCGCGCCATCCAAGCCATCCAAAATTCGATTCAGACAAATAAATAGCAAGGCCATGCCAAAATGACCGGTGGCCAGGGCCGGCAGCGCCAGCATGCCGATGGCAAAGCCGAACAGTGTCACCTGATCGGCCTTAACGCCAAAGCGCAGCGCGAACTGCGCCATTTTAATGAGCGGCGGTCGGACCCATTTTAACGTCACACGATCAAGCATCGGGCACCTCCAATTCGATTACCCGACTGCCGTCGGGTATGTCTTCCGGGTCGTGGGTCACCAAAACCACCGGAATATGCTGGTGGTCCAGTTGCTCAAAGACCCATTCGCGAAACTGGCTGCGCATGGCCCGATCCAGTTTTGAGAAAGGCTCATCGAGCAACATGAGTTTGGGTTCCGACAGCAGCGTGCGCAACAGGCTGATCCGGGCCCGTTGGCCGCCGGACAGGGTGGCAATATCGCGCAAAGCATAGGAGCCCAGGCCGGATTCGGTTAGCGCATCGTGGATGCGGGTGGTCTTGTCGGCGCGCGAAAAGCCATTTGGCAGGCCAAAAAGGAGGTTCTCAAAGACATTGAGATGGGGAAATAGCAGATCGTCTTGAAATAGGATACCCACTTGGCGTCGCTCGATTGGGATGGCCCGGAGCGAACTGCCATTGAATAGGATATCACCTAGACTGCTGAAGGCGGGCGTCAGGATACCGGAGATGTCGGCCAGTAGGGTCGACTTCCCGGAGCCACTGATGCCGGTAATGGCGCCTATCTCACCGGGCCCGACGGTCAGGTCGAAGGCCTTAAAGAGTGGCCGTTGCGCTCGGCACAGTTGATAATTGATCAGTTGCATAGTCATGAGCTTAACTCGCGGTCTGGCTCATCGCGCGACGATGTCGAAAGCGATAAGCGGGTATCAGCGTGGCCAGCGCAAAGACGATTAGCGGTAACAGCTGTTGCCACAAGGCCATTACAGCCATTAGGCGGCGGTCACTGCCCGAGGCCAGGGCGACGGCCTCAGTGGTCAGGGTGGCAAAGCGCCCGGCCCCGACAAAGAGGGTCGGCAGATATTGGGCGATGGATACGGCAAAGCCGGTGGCCAAAGCGTATAAAATGGGCCGCAGCAAAATCATCAGTTTGATGCGCCAAAAGCTGCGCGCCCGGGCCCCGGTCAATGACAACGCCAGCCAGCTGTAGCGATCATCAAATTGTCGATAGGGGCCGCTCAGGGTTAAAAACACATAGGGCACAACAAAGATCATATGGGACCAGAGCAGCGCAACAAAGGTACCGTCCAGGCCGACCCGGATCAACCAAACCTGAAAACCAAAGATAAAGGCGATTTGTGGAATCAGCAAGGGCAGGTAAAGCAGTAAGAGTATCTTTTGGCCCCTGGCCTTTTTAGTGCCATATTTCAAGCGCACCTCATTCTCCAGCGAACCAACTACCAAAATAAGCGCCAGCAGGGCCGACAGCGATGCTAACAGCAGGGTACACCAGAGTGGGTCGAACAGTTGCGTCATAGAGTGAGCTACCGTATCCAGTGAGAATCGTTTGGGCAGTACCGCAGGGTAGCGCCACTGTGCCGACAGGCTCCAAATTAGCGTGATCAGTAAGGCTGCGGTATAAAAGAACAGCAGTAAAAAACTGATCAGCCCGGCCATGGGCCTTTCCCAGGCCGGCCAATGACCACTGGCGCCATAAGTTAGGCAAAGACCGCGTAACCGGCGTAAGGGGCGTTCCAGCATCAGGCCGATAGCCATGATCAGCGCCAGCACCATCAGTAGGGTTGCGGCACCGGCGGCGCCGACGGTACGTTGAGTGAGGTCTGGGTCATTGAACCACTGGGTGATCAGTACTGCCAGCGTCCCGGGCGTGGTGGGTCCTGCGATCACCGCTATATCGACCACGGTCAAGGAATAGGCCAGTACGGCAAAAAAGGGCAGTCGAATCTGCTGATAGAGTTGCGGGAAGATTAACCATAGCCAGGCGAAGCGAGTGCTGTGTCCGAGACTTTTTGCCAGCCACAGGGTCTTCTGGGCCTTGAGAGTGGGCAATACGGCCAGGCACATCAGCAGCAAAAAGGGCGTTTCTTTTAACGCTAGGGTGACAATCAGGCTGATGCCCTGCGGATCCTGAAAGGTCGACCAGAGCGGCGGTCGGTCGAACTTGTCGCTGACCAGAGCCAGTAGTCGAACCAGCCAGCCGCTGGGCACCAAGAGAAAGCTCATGCCAATGGCAAAGGCGGCATGGGGAATGGACAGGATAGGCGCCAGCGTTTTTTCCAGCCAGCTGAACAGCGGCGAGGGATAGGAACCGATCAGCAATAGGGCCGTTAACACCAGGGCCAGCAGGGCCGCGCCGAGTCCGGTAACCAGAGTGTGACGCAAAGCACCCGGAAAACTTGGGTGGCTGAGCAGGTTAAACCAGGGTGCCAGGCTGAAATGATCCAGTCCGATCGCCGGGAACCAGCCAAAGGCGGGCAACCAGGTGCCGACCAAGCCCAGTACCACCGGCGTCAGAAACACAGCCACCGCAAGCCAGGGGACGATGGCAAGCGGATGGCTCAGGCGCAATTTCATATTCGACTCATGTTGGTCGCACAGGCCTATTGACTGTAACGGCTCAACCACGCCTGTTCGATGGCGGCGACCCAGCTGGCGTGGGGTTCAAGCAAGACCTTCGCCAATTGCTCATTGGACAGGGTGGCCACGCCCTTGGGTAGATCATTGAAGGTCTTGCGTTCAGCCGCCGACAACTTGGCCATCGCCAGAACAGTCGGGTCGCCCCAGAGTGTGGTATCGGCCTTGCGCGCTTGGGCCTCAGGCGACATCAAAAAGTTGGCGAAGACCATAGCGCCTTGGGGGTTGCTGGCATTGTAGGGGATGGTAACGAAGTGGGTATTACCAATGGTGCCGGTGCGGTGAATATAGGTGCGAATGGTGTCTGGCAAGTCACCATTGGCAATGGCATTGCTGGCATCGAAGGGATTAAAGCTCAGAGAAATGGCGATTTCACCATCATTAAGCAGCTGCTTCATGCGCGGCGCACCGTCAGTAAAGGTTTTACCCTCTTGCCACATCAGCGGGTGCAAGGTGTCCAGGTATTGCCAGAGGGGCGCGGTGATGACGTCAAAGTCCGCCAATTCAACCGGCGCATATAGAGCCGGGTTTTTTTGGCTCAATTCGATCAATATCTGCTTTACAAAGGTGGTGCCGTGGAACGCCGGTAAGGCCGGATAGGTGAATCGGCCCGGATTGTTTTGTGCGAAGCTTAATAATTCCTCAGCCGAGGTCGGTGCCTGGGCGACATACTGACTGTCGTACATAAACACCAGTTGGGCCATACCCCAGGGCGCTTCAAGGTTATCGACCGGAGTCGTGAAATCAAACAGGGTGGTCGGCTTGTTTTCAGTATCGACCAGGCGGTAGTTAGGCAGATCCTGGGTGAAGGCGCCATAGAGTAAGCCGTTGGCCTTCATGTTGGCAAAGTTTTCGCCATTGATCCAAATTAGGTCAACGGCACCGCCGCTTTGCTTACCGGCAGCCTTTTCCGAGAGCACCTGGTTAACCGCATTCGGGGCGACGTTTTTAACGTGTTTGATGGTCACGCCATAATCCTGCTTGACCCGTTCGCCGGCCCACTGAATGTAGTTGTTGATATGCTCATCGCCGCCCCAGGCGTGGAAGTAAACGGTCTGACCCTCGGCCTGCTCGCTAATGCTTTGCCAGTCGGCAGCGGCCACCACCGCCAGTGCCGATAGCAGGGTTGTCGCCAGGAGTCGAAAAGGGGTACGCTGAGTCATTAAGGCTATCCTCGGATACTAGACCGGCCATTGGGCCATTAAAAAAAACTATCGACGAATGATCGCATTGTCACCCTGTAGATGACAGCCCTGGTCGACAGAAGTTCCCGAGTTGCCAACTAAACATACGCCCAAAACCCGCTCGAGTTTAGGCAAAAGCGGTTTTTGTCTCGAGCGAGGCCAGCTGATGAACCTTTCCAAAACCCTCTGTCAAGAACGTGATCGGCTTTACCAGGATGAACGCTGTGCCACGCTCGATGATCCAACCCAGGCTGCGCTCGTGCGCCTGTGCTTGGCCAGCCCCTGGTTGGCCAGCTGGATCAAGGCCCAGCCGGACTGGTCGATAATGGTGGCGCAATTCCATGCGCCGGCGTACCCGGTAACCGAATTGAATAGGCTGGCGCAGGATTGGTCGCTCGATGACGAAGCCGCTTTGATGTTGGATCTGCGGGTCTGGCGCAATCGCCATTTGGCGCGGTTGATGGCGCGCGATATCTGGCATCTCAATCGCGTGGCGCAAACGGCGCAAGAGGTCTCATTGATGGCCGATGCCGCACTGCGCTGCGCCTTGGCCTGGTGTACCGCCTTCTGGCAGGCCAAGGACGGACTCCCGGCCCCCTGTGATTACTCCGATGGCCCGGCGCAATTGGTCGTACTCGCCATGGGAAAGCACGGTGCCGAGGAGCTCAATCTGTCGTCCGACATCGACCTGATTTTTAGCTACTCGGGTCAGGGCACGACCAGTGGTGGGCGCAGCCATGAGGCGTTTTTTACCCGGGTGGCGCGCAAGTTGATCCATGTCCTGGATGCCCGCACCGCTGAGGGCTTTGTGTTTCGGGTCGATATGCGCTTGCGCCCCTGGGGCCAATCGGGTGCCCTGGTGTCGAGCTATGCGGCGCTGGAGAACTACTATTTACATCAGGGCCGATTCTGGGAACGCTTTGCCATGGTCAAGGCCCGCCCGGTCACCGGCCCGGTCGCCGCACAGCAGGCCTTGGCAGACTTGCTGCAACCCTTTGTATACCGCTCCTATGTCGACTATCAGGCGCTCGGCGCGCTGCGTGAGCTGAAAAGCAAGATTCACAAGGAGGTTCAGCGCCAGCACTCTGATGACAACATTAAGTTGGGTCAGGGTGGCATTCGCGAGGTCGAGTTTATCGCCCAGGTGTTTCAGCTGATTCGGGGCGGGCAGGAGGTGCTCTTGCAGCAGCGCGGTACTTGGCCGGTGCTGCCAGTCCTTGCCCAGTTGGAATTGTTGCCCGAGTTTGCGGTCGCCGAATTGGTCGCAGCCTATGATTTTTTGCGCGATCTGGAGCATCGTATTCAGGCGATCAACGATGAGCAAACGCAATTATTGCCGATGGATGAGGTGGCTCGCGAGCGGCTCGCTTTGTCGCTCGGCGTCGAGTCGGTGCCATCTATGTTGGCCGATCTGAGTTCCCATCGGGCGCGGGTACACGCGCATTTCTCGGATCTGATCGCAGAGCAGGTCGAGGTCCAGATCAATCAGAAGCTGATCCCTTACGTCCAGGCCTGGCGCAGCGGCCACTGGACCGACGGAGTGGATCCGGATGCGGACTTGACCGAGTCGATCCTCAGTCTGGCCCAAATCCCGGCGGTTCAGCGTCTATCCGATCTGGCACGGGAAAATATGGCCGGCTTTATTCCCCTTCTGTGGCTCGAACTGGGGCGCTATCGGGATGCCCAGGAACGGTTGCTGGCCATTCGGCCGATACTGGAGGCCATAGTGCGGCGCAGCAGCTATTTCGTGCTCTTTGCCGAAAACCCGGTCGCTATTGCCGAACTGGTCAAGCTGGTGCCGGCCAGCCCGTGGCTTGCTAAACAGTTGCAAGAGAAACCCTTCCTGCTCGACGAACTGACCGATCGGGCTTCCCTCTATCGCTTGCCCGATCGCGCCGAGTTGCGCGCCGAGTTGCATCTGCTCTTGCTGCGCGTCCCCGAGGACGATCTGGAACGGCAAATGGAGCTGTTGCGGCACTTTCGCCATGCTCGGGTACTGCGCGCTGCGGCCTGCGAAATATCCAGTTTGTTGCCGTTGATGAAAATATCCGATTATCTGACCTGGGTGGCCGAGGTGGTGGTGGATCAAGCGCTGGCCTTGGCCTGGCATCAGCTATTAGCGCGCCACGGGCGGCCCAGCAAGGACGGTGGCGACTGGTGTGATCCCGACTTTGGCGTCATTGCCTATGGCAAGATGGGTGGCCTGGAGCTGTCCTATGAGTCCGATCTGGACCTGGTGTTCTTGCACAACGCGTCCGCTCAAGGCGTTACAGAAGGCCCCAAAATTATCGATAACGGGGTATTTATGGCGCGCTTGGGGCAAAAGCTGATCCACCTGCTGACCGCCATAACACCGTCGGGTCGGCTCTATGAGGTCGATACCCGACTGCGGCCGTCGGGCAATTCAGGCCTGTTAGTCAGCAGCTTATCTGCCTTCGCAAAGTATCAGCAGAGCAAGGCCTGGACCTGGGAGCACCAGGCGCTGATTCGGGCCCGCTTTATTGCCGGTGATCAAAGCCTCAAGCAGGACTTTGACGCCGTCCGGGTAGAGTTGCTCACCAGTCCACGCGACATTCGGGTATTGCGACGCGAGGTAATAGAAATGCGGCAAAAAATGCGTCAGCATCTGTCGAGTAGTGGCCGGGGTGGGGCAATATTTTTTGACTTCAAACAGGATTCAGGCGGGATCGTTGATTTGGAATTTTTAATTCAGTTTCTGATACTGGCCCACGCTCATGAGTATCCGCACCTGACCCAATGGTCTGACAATGTGCGCTCGATCGAGGCACTCTATCGGTGTCAGATTTTCACCGAAACCGACCGAAAACAGCTCCTCGCAGCTTATCTGACCCTGCGTCAGGGTATTCATCACGCCATTCTAAATGGCGAGTCGAGCCGCTGTGAGCTAAGCGCTATCTCACCCGAGTTGGCGCAGATTCGGGCCCAGGTGTCGGCCTATTGGCAACGCTATCTGGATCAGCCGACTTGATCTGGTGCAAGAGACCCGTGCAGCAATTGATGTTAGCTTGCCGGTTACGGCGCTAGTGTCGAGTATCACAAGTGTCATACAATGTCGGCATCGATTGATCCGCTTGCAATTACCACCAACCATCTACCGTTGTACCACTGCGTGCTCGGTGTTTTAGGGAATCTATATGGCAGCATTTGGTACCGTTTTTATGCCCGAAATGGCGTTGGCCACTTATGATAATAACAGCTGGAGTAACGCTGATATTGTCAGTGCAAACTCTATTGCACTGCATCCGGGTGCGCATGTCCTGCACTACTCGAGCACCTGTTTCGAAGGTCTCAAAGCGTTTCGCCATGCCGATGGCAGCGTGCATATTTTTCGCATGGACGCCAATATCAAGCGGATGATGCAGAGCAGTCGACTCTTGAGTCTACCCGAGGTGGACCCGGTTCAGTTGGGCCAAATGATCATCGACGTGGTTAAGCAATTCGCCAGTGAGGTGCCAGAGCAACCGGGTTCGATGTACATTCGACCGACCCATATTGGCACCGAGGCGGCTATTGGTAAGGCTGCCGCGCCAACCCTGAGCTCGATGCTCTATGTTCTGTTATCGCCGGTCGGTGACTATTTTGCCGGTGGTGCCAAGCCCCTGCGCTTACTCTTAGAAGAAGAAGGCATGCGCTGCGCCCCGCATATGGGCATGATCAAAAGCGGTGGCAACTATGCCAGTGCACTAGGGCCAATAGCCCGAGCGCGCGACGCCGTGAACGCCGACCAAATCCTGTTTTGCCCCAATGGCGACGTGCAGGAAACCGGTGCCGCAAACTTTATTCTCATCGATGGTAATGAAATAATTACCAAAGGTTTAGACAGTACCTTTCTGCACGGCATTACTCGGGATTCGCTGTTAAAGCTCGCGGCCGACCTGGGCATGACCATTAGTGAGCGGGATCTGTCGGTCGCGGAATTATTGACCCGTGCCGCCAAGCCCAACACCGAAGCGGCACTGTCGGGCACGGCCGCGGTATTGACGCCGGTCGGCACCTTGATTCATAAGGGTGAGGATTATGCTGTCGGTAGCGGACTGGCGGGTCCGAGCACACTGAAATTACGTCAGGCGCTGAACGATATACAGTGGGGCAAGACCGCGGACAACCATGGCTGGTTGACTCGGGTCTAAGGCTGGGGCCAGACCCTCGGGTCTGGCCGTCTGTCGATCAGTCAATCAATTAGTGGATCAGAGGTGGCTGAATCGCTTAAGGTTCGATAATTTGGGATTCGGCTTGGCTACCTTGCGCAGAATGAGCGCAATATGGCCGACAGCTTGCACCAGGGTGGCATTGGTATGGGTCACGACGGCTGCTATCAGCGCCTTCTTGTTGTCACGATCCTCGGTGACAAACTTAATCTTAATCAGTTCGTGATCGTTTAGGGCGCGATCGATTTCCGCCAACACCGTAGCGCTTAGGCCATTTTCGGCAACGGTCACCACCGGATTAAGCTGATGTCCAATAGTACGCAAACTCTTTTTATCGTCCTGTTTCAAACTCATAATCAGTAAATCTCATGTTAATATGGGTGTAATGCGCTAAATTGTACTGTAGATCGACCCAAATCACTAAAGAGGATTTTCCGTGGCACGCCCCAAAAACAGTCAGGAATGGCTCAGAGAGCATTTTGACGACAAATATGTCCAGATGGCCAAGCAAGATGGCTATCGCAGCCGCGCCAGTTACAAGTTGCTAGAGTTGTGTGGCAAGGACCGATTGATCCGCTCCGGAATGACGGTCGTAGATCTGGGGTCGGCGCCCGGTGGCTGGTCGCAAGTCGCCGCGCAACAGGTTGGCCTTCAGGGTCGGGTTGTGGCCTCCGATATATTAGAGATGGACAGCGTTGCTGGGGTCGAATTTATCCACGGTGACTTCACCGATGAGGCCGTATATCAGGCGCTGCAGGATTGCATTGGGAGCGTTCCCGTCGACCTTGTAATCTCGGATATGGCCCCCAATATGAGCGGTAATGCGGTAATTGATCAACCTGCGGTTATGTATTTGGTTGAGCTGGCGTTGGAAATGGCTCAAGCAATACTGAAGCCTGGTGGGGGTTTTGTCGCCAAGGTGTTTCACGGGGTAGGCTTTGATGCCTATGTTAAGACCGTGAGGCAGCATTTTACTAAGGTCGTAATGCGTAAACCGGATGCATCCCGGACCAGGTCTCGAGAGACCTATCTAGTTGCAACGGGGTACAAGGGTTTAGCAGACACGCAGCCGTCTGCGTAAGAAGGTAAAAATGAACGATATGGCAAAGAATCTAGTACTCTGGTTGATTATCGCCGTGGTTTTACTGGCGGTGTTTAAGAATTTTGACATGACCACAGCCGCCGACGAGATGAGTTATTCCCGTTTTGTGCAGCAAGTGGAGCAGGATCAGATTAGGACCGTTACCTACGCCGGCCTGAACATCTATGGTGAACGTAAGGACGGCTCCATGTTTCAGACCGTTCGGCCGGCATCGAACGATGATACGGCCATCATCGATATTATGATCGACAACAATGTTGAGGTAAAATCTCGACAACCGGATCAGCCCAGCATCTGGACTCAATTGTTTGTCGCGTCCTTTCCAATCCTTATTATTCTCGGCGTCTTTATGTTTTTTATGCGCCAGATGCAAGGCGGCGGCGGGGGCGGCAAAGGCCCGATGAGCTTTGGCAAGAGCAAGGCGCGCCTGCTCGGCGACGACCAGATTAAGACCACCTTTAAAGACGTGGCCGGTGTCGAAGAAGCGAAGGAAGATGTCCAAGAGCTGGTCGAATTTCTGCGCGACCCAGGTAAGTATCAGCGTCTGGGCGGTAAGATTCCGCGCGGCGTATTGATGGTGGGCCCGCCCGGAACCGGTAAAACCCTGCTTGCCAAGGCGATTGCCGGTGAAGCCAAGGTGCCTTTTTTCTCCATCTCCGGTTCTGACTTTGTCGAGATGTTTGTCGGTGTCGGTGCCTCGCGTGTCCGTGATATGTTTGAACAGGCCAAAAAGCAGGCGCCGTGCATTATCTTTATTGATGAGATTGACGCTGTCGGCCGTTCACGCGGTGTCGGTATTGGCGGTGGTAACGATGAGCGTGAGCAGACCTTGAATCAGCTATTGGTCGAGATGGACGGTTTTGAAGTCAACGATGGTATTATCGTCATCGCTGCGACTAACCGCCCAGACGTGCTCGATCCCGCCTTATTACGTCCGGGTCGTTTTGACCGTCAGGTCGTGGTTGGCTTGCCGGACATTCTTGGTCGCGAGCAGATATTGAAAGTCCATATGCGCAAGGTGCCGATTGCCGATGACGTCGACGCAAGCATCGTGGCACGTGGCACACCCGGTTTTTCCGGTGCTGACCTCGCCAACCTGGTTAATGAGGCCGCCCTGTTTTCTGCCCGTCTAAACAAGCGGATGGTCAACATGGAGGAATTCGATCGGGCCAAAGATAAGATCATGATGGGCGCAGAACGTAAGGCGATGGTCATGTCAGAAAAAGAGAAAACTAATACCGCCTATCACGAAGCCGGTCACGCCATTGTGGGTAATCTCTTTCCTGAGCACGATCCGGTCTATAAGGTGAGTATTATCCCCCGCGGTCGTGCCCTAGGTGTAACCATGTTCCTGCCCGAGGAAGATCGTTATTCGATCAGCAAGCGCGCCTTAGAAGGTCAAATCTGTGGTCTATATGGTGGCCGAATTGCAGAGGAAATGACGCTCGGCAAAGAGGGCGTTACTACCGGTGCTTCGAACGATATCGAACGGGCTACCTCATTGGCACGCAATATGGTCACCAAATGGGGCCTGAGTGCACTCGGAGCGCAGCAATTCGAAGATGAGCAGCAGCATTATCTAGGCAGTCAAACGTCGGTCGCTGGGATGTCGCCGGTTACGGCCCAGAAAGTTGACGAACAGATAAAAGATATTTTGGCGCGCTGCTATAAAGAAGCCACAGATATCCTGGAAAGCAATCGCGACAAGTTAGAAGCGATGAAAGATGCTCTGATGGAATATGAGACCATCGATGCAGCGCAGATTGCCGATATAATGGCGGGTGAAAAGCCGAGAAAACCCAAGGGTTGGGATGATCGGCATCGCGAGCTACCACCGATTCGCCCGGATGAGCCAGACGATTCGGACGACAAGAAAGAGTCTACACCCGATCGATCGGAAGACTGAGTTGATCTAGGCTAGCAAAAACGAAAGTCGGTGCCCTGCATCGACTTTTTTGTATCTACTGTTAGACTCCCAAAAATACAGACGGATATGAATTACTAAGGTGATTGTTGGATACTACCTATAACTTTAACGGCAAAACCCTGTCTCGAACATCGGCCCACGTGATGGGTGTATTGAACGTGACGCCGGATTCGTTCTCCGATGGCGGCCGTTTTGTTGGCCTGGATCGAGCCCTTTATCAGGCGCAAGCCATGATAGACGCCGGCGCGGCGATCATCGACGTCGGCGGCGAAAGTACTCGGCCGGGCGCTCAAGCGGTCTCCGAGGCCGAAGAGTTGGCCCGTGTGGTGCCCGTGATTGAGGCCCTGGCTGCCCGTTTCGATACCCTGGTGTCCGTTGATACCAGCACCCCGGCGGTGATTTTGGCGGCCGCCAGTCATGGTGCGGGGTTGATCAATGATGTGCGCGCGTTGCAGCGCCCGGGTGCATTGGCCGCAGCGGCCGAAACCGGTTTAGCTGTCTGCCTGATGCATATGCAGGGTCAGCCCGATCGGATGCAGGACAGCCCCCTCTACACCGATGTGGTGGCGCAGGTGTGCAGTTTTTTCCAAAACCGGCTCGCCGCCTGTGATCTGGCGGGCATTTCACGGGATCGGGTGTTACTCGATCCTGGCTTTGGTTTTGGCAAGACGCTGGAACATAATCTGCAACTGCTCAACCGGCTTGATAGCCTAGCGGTTGAGCAATTGCCTCTGCTGGTGGGGCTGTCACGCAAGAGTATGATCGGAGCAGTACTCAATAAGCCGGTCGAAGAGCGACTCTATGGCAGCTTGGCAACCGTAGCAGCCGCGGTAATGAAGGGTGCCTGGATTGTGCGCGTTCACGACGTGGCGCCGACGGTAGATGTGGTAAAAATGATAAATGCGGTTCGCCTAGAGCGGGCTGTCTAGCCCAAAATTGGAGGAGATGGCGTGAGTAAAAGGAAAAAGTATTTCGGCACCGATGGTATTCGCGGTGAGGTTGGTCAAGGCGTGATAACCCCAGAGTTTATCCTCAAGCTCGGCTGGGCCGCGGGTCGAGTCTTCTCTCGTGAAGGTAAGGGCAAGATTCTCATCGGCAAGGACACCCGAATCTCAGGGTATATGTTTGAATCAGCGCTCGAGTCCGGGCTGGCCGCGGCCGGCTGCGACAGCCTATTGGTCGGGCCCATGCCGACGCCGGCGGTTGCTTACCTGGCCCGGGCGTTTCACGCCGATGCCGGCATCGTGATCTCAGCATCGCACAATCCATTTTATGATAATGGTATTAAGTTTTTTGCCGCAAACGGTACCAAGTTGCCCGATGCTGTCGAATTCGCCATCGAAGCCGAGTTAGCGCAGGTGCTGCTGACGGTACCCAGTGCTGAGCTGGGTAAGGCCCGCAGGATTGAAGATGCTGCCGGACGCTATATCGAATTTTGCAAGTCAACCTCCGGGTATCTGAACCTAGAGGGTATGAATATCGTGTTGGATTGCGCCCATGGTGCTACCTACGACGTGGCGCCGAAGGTGTTTCGTGAGCTGGGTGCAACGGTCCATGTTATTGGTGCATCCCCAAATGGTCTGAATATCAACGAGCAGGTCGGCTCAACGCACCCGGCCGCTCTGCAAAAGGCGGTACTTGAACGGAACGCCGAGCTGGGTATCGCCTTCGATGGTGATGGTGACCGCTTACTGATGGTTGACCAGGAAGGGCAGGCGGTTGATGGCGATGAGCTATTGTATATTCTCGCCAAGCACTTGCAGGCCAAGGGGGTTATTCAGGAGGGGATCGTCGGCACCCTGATGACCAATCTGGGTCTAGAAGTTGCCCTGAAAAGGCTTGGCCTGGCATTGATACGCGCCAGTGTGGGCGATCGTTATGTTATGGAACAGCTCGACGCGCGCGGCTGGCCGCTCGGCGGGGAGAATTCCGGTCATATAGTTTGTAAGCACGTCACTACAACCGGTGATGGCATAGTCGCCGCATTGCAGGTTCTGTGTGCCTTGCGCGAGAGTGATCAGACCCTGTCACAAGCTAAATCGGGTATGCGCAAATATCCTCAGGTCATGATTAATGTCAAGCTTGCCCGGCGGGTGGATGTGTTAGCCTTACCGGCAGTTCAGACTGCGGTGGCCCAAGCGGAGCAGGAACTGGCCGACACCGGCCGGGTCCTTTTGCGAGCCTCTGGTACTGAGCCGGTGGTCAGGGTCATGGTCGAGGGTGAGGACATTACTACGGTGAAGGCCGTATGTAAGAATCTCGCCTTGGCGGTGACCAGCGCCGTGGCTGAACTTTGACCTAGTTAGTTGATTTGATAGCTTATTTTTCTTAAATTGAGGGTATTATTGGGGCGCTGCTCTTGCGAGGGTGCAGCAAACTGAGTACACTCTGCGCCCGCTCGAAGGAGGCAGGTATAATGCGACGTTTATTAATAGCAGCAAACTGGAAGATGAATGGCGACACGAGCTCAAATGCAGCTCTGTTGGCAGCGTTCAAGTCAGGCTTTAATGGCTCTGCAGATACGGCTATATTTCCACCAGCTGTTTATATCCCGCAGTTGGCTGGAAGTTTGAAAGACTCAGCCATTGCTTACGGCGTGCAAAACGTCCACTTCGAAGAAAAGGGTGCCTTTACCGGTGAGATCAGTCTGGCGATGGCCAAAGATTTTGGTTGCCAGTATATTCTCGTAGGGCACTCTGAGCGGCGCGAACTTTTTGGTGAAACCAATGACTTGGTGGCAAAAAAAGTCGTTGCGGTTTTGGCGGCTGGCCTGATACCTATGTTGTGCGTGGGCGAAACGCTGGCACAGCGCGAAGCCGGTGTAACGGAACAGATTTGTAAGGAACAGCTTGATGCCGTACTGACGCAGGTCGGAATCAAAGCGTTTGAAAAAATAGTAGTCGCCTATGAGCCTGTTTGGGCTATTGGAACCGGTAAAACCGCTTCCCCAGAACAGGCGCAGGACGTACACTTCTTTATTCGTCAACTGTTGGCCGCTGAAGATGCAGCAGTTGCCTCCAAGACGCGAATTCTATACGGTGGCAGCGTCAAAGCTTCCAGTGCTGAAGCTTTGTTTGGCCAGCCTGATATAGATGGCGGATTGGTGGGTGGCGCGTCATTGATGGCCGAAGAATTTGTAGCGATTTGCAACGCTACTCAAGGGTAAGTTTAAATGATTTATGAAAATCTAATATTGTTGGTTCATGTACTGTTGGCAATCGGTGTTGTTGCCTTTGTCTTGATTCAGCGTGGCAAGGGAGCTGAGGCCGGGGCCTCCTTTGGTGGCGGTGCGTCGCAAACGGTGTTTGGTTCGTCGGGTAGTGGTAACTTTTTAACCCGAACAACTGCACTATTGGTTGCCTGTTTTTTTATTACCAGTTTAAGTTTGGCGTTTATCGCCAAGCAAAAGGCAGCAGCGTCGTCGAACATTAATGTTCCGTCGTCTGCAGTGGAAGGGTCGTCAGTTGGGTCAGATGTGCCGGTTTCGGCTACTGATGTGCCGGCTAGCGCCTTACCAGCCGAGTAGAGTTTACGCCGACGTGGTGAAATTGGTAGACACGCCACCTTGAGGGGGTGGTGGGCTTCGGCCCATGCTAGTTCGAGTCTAGTCGTCGGCACCAATCCAGAGGCCTGTTTGAGACAGGTCTTATGTTAAAGGCAGTGGGTCCTTGCAACACCGGGCCCCTGTCCGTATAATTCGCGCGGTGTTAAAGCCAGTGAATGGGATGTTTTGATGCGGGGTGGAGCAGTCTGGTAGCTCGTCGGGCTCATAACCCGAAGGTCGTCGGTTCAAATCCGGCCCCCGCTACCAATTAGGTTTAGGCGTAAAAACCCGAAACCAGGCGAAAGAATCGGCAGTGCCGATCAAGGTCGTCGCCGAGCGCGGACCGTTTCAAATCCGGCCCCCGCTACCAATTAGGTTTAGGCGTAAAAACCCGAAACCAGGCGAAAGAATCGGCAGTGCCGATCAAGGTCGTCGCCGAGCGCGGACCGTTTCAAATCCGGTCGCGCTACAATTTCAGACTGAGATCTGAAGTTAGGCAAGAGGAGCGGTTTGGATATTTATGCCGTTGCACAATTAACAATAAAGCAGGCTATGACCTGCTTTATTGTTAATTAAGGTGTTTGCTGTGAAGCACACACTGAAATACCTGGGGGTGTTTCGTAAACAGGATGTACTTAAGGCCCCTCATGTAGGGGTTTTTTAGTTTTTAAGCCGTCCTTTTTTGGACCGCTTGTTGTGGATGGGCCTCTGGCGATGCAACGAAACCTGTTGTAGTGCCGCAGTTGCCCTTTTTTTGTCACTCTGAGATTCACCAGAGTGATGTTACAAGGTAAGAATAGGCGTTATTCGTGGCAAAAAACGATGAAATACAGGCTTTGATTGAGCCTGTGATAGTAGGTATGGGCTTTACCCTGTGGGGTATTGAATACTTGCGGAATGGCAAATTTTCAACGCTGAGGATCTTTATTGACCATGAAGAAGGCATTCATGTTGATCATTGTGCGGAAGTAAGTCGGCAAGTCGGAGCCGTGTTGGACGTTGAAGATCCGATTACTAGTAATTACAGTCTGGAGGTTTCATCTCCTGGCATGGATCGTTCACTTTTCACCATCGAGCAATACGCTGCCTACGCTGGCGAGTGGGTTGAGATTAAATTGCGCCATGCCTTTGAAGGTCGAAAAAATTTCAAAGGCGTGCTGGCCGGTATAGAAGATGAAAATGTCGTTGTTTCTGTCGAGGGTGTTGAGTTTTTACTGCCTATCGAAAGTGTCGACAGAGGTCGGATTATTCCGAACTTCAAGTAATTAACAGTTAATGATGATTTTAAATTCAACGAGCGGTTACGCTCAAGCGAAAGGAAGGGGCTGAAACGATGAGTAAAGAAATTCTCCTAGTCGTAGATGCAGTTGCAAATGAGAAGGGCGTTTCGCGCGAAATAATTTTTGATGCGATGGAATTGGCCTTGGCAACCGCTGCGAAAAAGCGTTTGAATGACGAAGGAGAACCCGATATTTACGTCGTTATTGACCGTAAGACTGGTGAGTATGAAACCTTTCGTCGTTGGTTAGTAATGGATAATAGCGGAGTCCCTACCCTTGGTTCTGAGTGGACGACACAGGAAGCGCATGAGGTCGATTCGACTTTACAGCCGGGCGACATTTACCAGGAAAAGATCGTCGGCGAAACCTTCGGGCGTATCAGCGCACAAGCCGCCAAGCAGATTATTGTGCAGAAAGTTCGGGATGCCGAGCGCGCCCGAATCGTCGACGCTTATCGCGATCGGGTTGGCGAGATGGTTTCCGGTACGGTGAAGAAAGTGTCCCGTGAAGGTCTTATCGTCGATCTAGGTAATAATGCAGAAGCCGTTTTGCCTAGAGAACAGATGATTGGCCGAGAAAATTTTCGCATGGCCGACCGTGTGCGAGCTGTCTTGCACAGCATTAAGCCAGAAGGCCGAGGGCCTCAGCTTGAGCTTAGTCGCTCAAGTAATGCGATGTTAATTGAATTGTTCCGCATCGAAGTGCCGGAGATTCAGGAAGAGCTGTTAGAAATTCGTGCTTGCGCCCGCGATCCAGGGTTGCGTGCAAAAATAGCAGTCAAAACCAATGATAAGCGTATCGATCCGGTAGGCGCTTGCGTTGGTATGCGCGGATCACGGGTGCAGGCTGTATCAAATGAGTTGGGTAATGAGCGGGTTGATATTATTCTATGGGATGATAATCCAGCGCAGTTGGTTATTAATGCCATGGCACCTGCAGAAGTTGCGTCCATTGTCATGGATGAAGAAACCAACTCGATGCAAGTCGCCGTTGCCGCTGAGAATTTGGCGATGGCCATTGGCCGGAGCGGACAGAACGTGCGTCTGGCCAGTGAACTGACAGGCTGGACTATTAATGTCATGACCGAAGATGAGGCAGGTGCCAGGCAAGAACAGGAAGTAGGAGAACTCGTTGGCCATTTTGTTAGCAAGATGGACATTGACGAAGAAATCGCCATTGCGCTCGTTGAAGAAGGCTTCACCACACTAGAAGAGGTGGCCTATGTGCCGCTCAGTGAGATGCTGGAAATTGACGGCTTTGATGAAGACTTGGTTAACGAGTTACGCCAGCGGGCCAAAGACGTACTGCTCACGCAGGAATTGGCCTCTGAAGAAGAACTCGAATCTGCGCAGCCCCATGCAGATTTGTTGGCCCTTGAAGGCATGAATGAACACTTAGCGCTTGTATTAGCAAGTAAAGGCATTGTTTCCATGGAAGATGTCGCAGAGTTAAGCATTGATGAGTTTATGGAAGCTACGGGTCTGGAAGAAGAACCATCCGGCAAACTCATTATGGCTGCTCGCGCACCATGGTTTGAAAACGAATAGGCGGTAAGGAGAGCTCTATGTCAGAAGTTACGGTAAAACAGTTAGCCGAGTCCGTCGGCACGCCAGTGGAAAAACTGCTCACTCAGATGGGTGCGGCCGGTTTACCACATCAGAAAGAATCCGATTCTGTGAATGACGACCAGAAGCAAAAGCTTTTGTCGCACTTAAAGAGCAGTCATGGCGAAAGCAGCGATGCACCGAATAAGATCACGCTGAAGCGAAAAATTACCACGACGTTGAAATCCGGTGGTGGTTCCAAGTCTAAAACCGTCAGTATTGAAGTTCGCAAGAAGCGCACCTATGTCAAGCGGGATGCCGTCGATGGCTCAGAAATTGAGGCCGATGATGTCGCGCCGGTTAAGGTTGAAGTCGATCGTGCCAGTCAGCGTGCCGAAGAAGATGCGAAGCTCGACGCAGCACGGTTAAAGGCCTCGTTAGAGAAAAAGGCCAAAGAAGATCAGAGCAATCCGAAAGCCGAGGTTAAGCCCGACGATCAAGCTAAAAGCAGTGAGTCTGGTAGTGGCAAGTCCACTGCGGACCCAGCACCGGGCGACGTAGCCGGTGCCGAGGCTAAGATGGGCAAAGAAGATCGCACCACCGAAAAGAAAAAGCATCCGAAGGAGCGTGAGCCTGCTCGACGCACCGAAGAGGGCAATTCTGCTGATGGCGTGCGTAAGGCAGGTCATAAAAAAGGTGGCAAGAAGACCGAAGTGCAACGTGCGGCAACGCATCGTTCCGGTAACAAGCATCAGCAGATGCTGACTGCGCTCGACGAAGACAGCTTTAGTGCTCGCCGCCGTAAGGCAAAGAAAGCCAAGAAAAACCTCGAGCATCAGTTTGAAAAGCCGACGGCTCCGGTTATTCGTATGGTTGAGATGGGTGAAAGCATCACCGTTGCCGATCTAGCACAACAGATGTCGGTTAAGTCGGCCGATGTTGTCAAGATGCTCTTTAAAATGGGCGTAATGGCCACTGTTAACCAGCCACTCGATCAAGATACGGCGATCTTAATCACCGAAGAGATGGGTCATAAGTTCGTTATTGTGAATGATAACCTGCTCGAAGACACCATGATGGAAGTGACCTATAGTGGTGAGATCGGTCCTCGCGCTCCGGTGGTCACGGTAATGGGCCATGTCGACCACGGTAAAACGAGCTTGCTCGATCATATTCGTAAGTCTCGGGTTACCGCCGGTGAGTCAGGCGGCATTACTCAGCATATTGGCGCTTACCACGTTGAATCGTCGCGCGGCATGATTACCTTTTTGGACACACCAGGTCACGCGGCCTTTACGGCAATGCGTGCCCGAGGCGCTAAAGCGACCGATGTTATTATTCTGGTCGTTGCGGCCGATGACGGTGTGATGCCGCAGACTATTGAAGCGATAACCCACGCTCGAGCAGCAAATGTTCCGATCGTGGTCGCCATCAACAAGATGGATAAAGAGAGTGCCGATCCGGAACGGGTAATTAACGAATTATCGCAACATGGTGTTATTCAAGAGTCATGGGGCGGCGATACGCAGTTTATCCAGGTATCAGCGCATTCCGGTTTAGGCATCGAAGAATTGCTTGAAGCCATTTCGCTGCAGGCAGAATTGCTCGAACTGAGGGCGCACCACACAGGTCCTGGTAAGGGTGTGGTTATCGAGTCCAGTCTGGACAAAGGCCGGGGCGCAGTCGCCACCGTCCTGGTGCAGTCGGGTCTGTTGAAGCGCGGTGATGTTGTTTTGGCCGGTTCGTTTTACGGCCGGGTACGTGCCCTGCTCGATGAAACCGGCAAGCCTACTGATGAGGCCGGGCCTTCGATTCCGGTAGAAATATTGGGTTTGAACGGTACGCCGAACGCCGGTGATGAGTTTGTCGTCGCCGAGAACGAACGAGCCGCCCGTGATGTTGCTGACCTGCGCTATTCACGCACCAAAGGCGCCATTCAGTCATTGCAACAAGCTGCAAAACTCGATGCACTGTTTGCCAATATGGACGGGTCTGAGCGTAAGGTACTGAATGTTGTGCTCAAAGCCGATGTACGCGGTTCACTTGAAGCCATTACCGGTTCGTTGCTCAAGTTGGGTAACGACGAGGTCAAGGTTAATATAGTCTCCAGCGGTGTCGGCGCGATTTCCGAGTCGGATGCGAATCTGGCCATTACCGCCCACGCGGTTGTGTTTGGCTTCAATGTTCGGGCAACCGGTAATGCGCGCGAAGTAATCGAACGCGGTGGCCTGGATTTACGCTACTACAACGTAATCTATGATCTTATCGATGATGTGCGTGCCGCACTGAACGGTATGTTGTCACCGGAATTGCGCGAAGAGTTCGTCGGTCTGGCGGTTGTGCGCGATATCTTTAATTCGCCAAAATATGGTCAGATAGCCGGTTGTATGGTTATCGATGGCACTGTGCATCGCAATAAGCAAATTCGAGTGTTGCGTGAAGAAGTCGTGATTTATCAAGGCGAACTGGAATCGCTGCGACGCTTTAAAGATGATGTCCAGGACGTTCGTCAAGGCATGGAATGTGGTATTGGTGTGAAGAACTATACCGACGTCCAGGTTGACGACAAGATTGAAGTGTTTGATGTCCGTGAAGTCGCTCGTAGCATCGACGACTAATTGCTGTAACAAACAGAAACCGGCCAGGCCTCGCGGCTGGCCGGTTTTTTTCGTTTTAGAGAGGTGTGATATGGCCAGTAATATGAGCCGCATTCGAAAAATTGGCGACCAGATTCAACGCGATCTGTCGAAAATAATTCAACAGGAAGTAAAGGACCCACGGGTCGGCATGGTGACGGTCAACGACGTCAAGGTGTCCACCGACCTGTCCTATGCCGAAGTCTATTTTACCTGCATGGCCTTTGGTCCGCAGGCAGAAGAAGAGGCTCAGGGCAAAATTCGCAGCGAGCAGCAGAAGGTGCTGAATAATGCCGCAGGCTTTATGCGTACCCGTTTAGCCCAGGGGCTCGCGCTGCGAGTCATCCCAATGCTTAGATTCCATTACGACGCGGTGATCGACTCCGGGTCCAAGGTGTCTGCCCTGATCGACCGTGCTGTATCGGAAGATACGTCGCGCGCCCAGGCGTCCGAAGAGGAAGAATAGCGATGGCACGACGCCGTAAAGGGCGCCCAGTAAACGGTGTGCTGCTGGTCGATAAGCCGTTAGGTTATTCTTCGAACGCCCTGCTGCAGAAGGTACGCTGGCTCTATCAGGCGCAAAAGGGCGGCCATACCGGTGCGCTCGATCCCTTAGCAACGGGCCTGTTGCCGATCTGTTTTGGCGAGGCGACCAAGTTTACCCAGTTTTTGCTCGATGCCGACAAGCGCTATCTGACCACCGGTTTACTCGGTATTGCCACCGATACGCTCGATGCCGAAGGTCAGGTCGTTGCCCGTGCAGCCGTCCCCGAACTGAATGATAAGCAGATTGAGGTCGTGCTTGAGGAGCGCTTCGTCGGTCCGATCGAACAGATACCGCCGATGTACTCGGCCTTAAAGCGCGATGGCAAAAAGCTCTACGAACTGGCTCGCGCCGGCGTGGAAGTTGAAATTGAAGCGCGTCCGGTGAGTATCTTTGAGAACCGACTGATCGACTGGAGCAGTCCAGAACTGAGTCTTGAGGTGAAGTGCTCCAAGGGCACCTATATTCGCACCTTGGTGGCGGATATTGGCGTCGCACTGGGTACTGTCGCTCACGTCAAGGCCTTGCGGCGCACCGAGCACGGCCAGTTCAACATCGCTCAGGCCATCAGTCTGGAGGCCTTGATAGTACTGCAAGAGCGCAACGCCCTCGACGAAATGGATGGTCTGCTGATCTCGATCGATCAGCTGTTGATCGACTTACCCATTATTCAGCTGAGCGCAGACCGCGCCAAGTACTTTTCCAATGGCAACGATGTGCAGACCGACCATGAGCCCGCTCAGGCCCGAGTCTACGGCCCCGACAAGGTGTTTTTAGGGGTTGGCCAAGTCTCGGAGTTGGGCCGACTACAGCCAGAGCGGCTAATTGCACGGCCGGATGCATAAGGGCTTGGTTCGAGTTGTACGCTCAGGTATAATCGCCCGCGTTCACCAGTCTGGTCGATGGTGACTGGAATGCAGCTGTCAATGTGCACGGCTTGCATTATCTACTTATGGCACATTCTCGGAGTGAAGCAACGATGGCATTAAGCGTCGAAAAGAAAGCAGAAATTGTTAAAGAATTCGGTCAAAGTGAAGGCGATTCAGGTTCTCCTGAAGTGCAGGTCGCTCTGTTAACGATCAACATTGAAACACTACAGTCTCATTTCAAGGAACATGCGAAAGATCACCATTCGCGTCGTGGCTTGATTCGTATGGTAAACCAGCGTCGTAAGCTGTTGGATTACCTCAAGAGCAAAAATGTTGTGCGTTATGCAACCTTGATCAAGCGTCTCGGCATACGTCGATAAGACCGCGTTTTCTAAAAAGGGCCCCCCGGGGGGCCTTTTGTCATTTCCGGCTGCCGACGATCTTGTTGACCGCTCTTGCTACGACTCCCATTTTGACTCCATCCATGAAAAACGGCACAACAACGATTTCTGCCCAGTATTGCATTGGGGCTTCTATCTCTGTATTTGAACGTCTGCTGCACTGTTCCAGTATAGTGATAGAAGCATCGTTGTTACCGTCCCTACGAGGAAATTACCATGCTTGAATTGATCCCGAAAACCACCACCTTTACCTTTGGTGGCAAGAGCGTCACCTTGGAAACCGGTCGTATTGCCCGCCAGGCCACAGGTGCCGCTCTGTGCACCATTGGCGACATTATCGTCTTGGCAACCGTGGTCGCCACCGACTCGGCCAAACCGGGCCAGGACTTTTTTCCCCTGTCCGTGCATTACCAAGAAAAACACTATGCTGTCGGTCGTATTCCCGGCGGTTATCTGAAGCGTGAAGGTCGGCCGTCCGAGAAAGAAACCCTGACTTCGCGTCTGATCGACCGTCCCATTCGGCCCCTGTTCCCTAAAGGCTTTATGAATGAGGTTCAGGTCATTATCAACGTGGTCTCGGCCAACAAGACTGATGACCCGGATATCGCTGCCATGCTGGCAACCTCGGCGGCCCTGGCGATTTCTGGTATCCCCTTCAGTGGCCCTATCGGCGCTGCCCGTGTTGCCTACACCGATGCCAATGGCTACCAGCTGAACCCGACCTATGAAGAACTGCTCGGTTCGCGTTTGAACATGGTTGTCGCCGGTACCGCAGACGCGGTCTTGATGGTTGAATCCGAAGCTCAAGAAATGTCTGAAGATCAGATGTTGGGTGCGGTGCTGTTCGCGCACGAAGAATTTCAGACTGCGATCACTGCGATCAAGGCCTTTGCCGCTGAAAATGGCAAGCCCGCCTGGGATTGGCAGCCTGCTACCGAAAATACAGAGCTGAAAGCTAAGGTTGCGGATGCCTTTACGGCGCGTATCTCTGATGCTTACCAGGTTGCCGACAAGATGGTGCGTTACACCGCCCTGTCTGCCCTGCGTGCCGAGGCAATTGCAGCATTGGTCACAGCCGATGGAGAAACCTCGAAAGACTCGGTCAGTGCCATGTTTAGCAAAATCGAAAAATCGACCGTGCGTAAGCGCATTGTTGATGGCCATCCGCGTATCGATGGCCGGGATGGCAAGACGGTTCGTCCGATCAAGGTTGAAGTTGACGTCCTGCCGGGTGCTCACGGTTCAGCTTTATTCACCCGTGGCGAAACTCAAGCTCTGGTGACCGCGACTCTCGGTACCTTGCGCGATGGCAAGATGGAAGACATGTTGGCCGGTACAGTGACCGATAACTTCATGTTGCATTACAACTTCCCACCCTTCAGCGTCGGCGAAGCCGGTCGTATGGGCGGCATCGGCCGGCGTGAGATCGGTCATGGCCGTTTGGCGAAGCGTGGCGTTCTGGCCATGATGCCGACCATTGAAGAGTTCCCCTATACCGTCCGCGTTGTGTCTGAGATCACCGAATCCAATGGTTCGTCCTCTATGGCTTCAGTTTGTGGCGCATCTCTTGCCTTGATGGATGCCGGTGTACCGGTTAAGTTTCCGGTTGCCGGTATTGCCATGGGTCTGGTCAAAGAGGGTGATCAGTTCACCGTTCTGACCGACATTTTAGGCGACGAAGATCACCTGGGCGATATGGACTTTAAGGTCGCCGGTACAGAGAATGGCATTACCGCCTTGCAGATGGACATTAAAATCCACGGTATTACCGAACAAATCATGGAAATTGCACTTGAGCAGGCCATGGAAGCGCGCCTGCATATCCTGCGTGAGATGGCCCAGGTCATCGGCTATGCTCGTCCGGAACTGCCAGACAATGCCCCGACCATGCAGACCATGCGCGTCGATCAAGACAAGATTCGCGATGTGATCGGCAAGGGCGGTGCGATGATTCGCTCCATCGTTGAAGAAACCGGTGCCCAGGTCGATATCCAAGATGACGGTTCAATTCGTCTCTATGCCCCGACCAAGGAAGCTGCCAACGCGGCACGTGATCGTATCCTGGCCATCACCTCTGAGCCTGAGATCGGTACGGTATACCTTGGTAAGGTCGCACGCCTGGCGGACTTTGGTGCCTTCGTAACCTTTTTGCCGGGTAAAGATGGCCTGGTGCACATTTCTCAGATTGCTGCAGAGCGAGTTGAGAAGGTGTCTGACAAGATCAAAGAAGGTGAAGAGGTTTACGTTAAGGTATTGGACGTTGATGCCCGTGGTCGAGTTAAGCTGTCGATGAAAGAAGTAACCGACGAAGATAAGGCCAAAGTCACTGCTTAAAGCCCAGTCTTAGTTAAAAAAACCCGCCATTCGGCGGGTTTTTTTTGTCTGCAGTTTGTTCCTGTGCGGGGCTTAGAACAGTATCTCGGGGTCTTCATCGTCTTGGCTGTCAGAGGCCGGCTGCGGTGCTTGTTGGTCTACACTGAAATCAATATTGAGTGTAGTGCTGGTAAAGGTGGTCGGCACATTGTCGGCCTTAAAGAATTCAAAGCGCGCGCCCGCAGTGGCCGGTTTTGCCAGTAGACCGGTCTTAGGGTCGATGCGCACTTGGACAATGCCAACCGGCTGCGGCAAATTATTGGTCGGTTTGTTGGCCAAGGCCGCGGTCATGAATTCAACCCAGCCAGGCAATGCGGCCTTACCGCCGAACTCGTTATAGCCCAAGGAGGTATTGGAATCGTAGCCGACCCAGGTCGACGCCACGTAGTCGCCATTGTAGCCGGTAAACCAGGCATCGACCGCGTCGTTGGTGGTGCCTGTCTTGCCCGCGAGATCATCACGGGGCAGGGCTCTGCGCGCAGCTCTGGCCGTGCCAAGCAGCACTACATCTTTGAGCATTGAGTCGACCAAGAAGGCGGTCTGGGGCGACAGTACCTGGGGTGCAAAGCGTTTTACCTGCCTGGGCGACGCAGTGCTGTTGGCGGGGCTGTCATCGATGTTGAGCGCCAGGGGTTGGACGTCCAGGGCAATGGTCTGGCTTGAATCCGCCGGCGTAAAGGCATTGGGAGCATCGGGACAGCCGCGACAGACGATCGCCGGATTGGCCTGAAACACTATGTTGCCATTGGAGTCTTCAATCCGGTCGATAAAATAGGGCTCAACCCGGTAGCCACCATTGGCGAAAACGGCGTAGCCGGTCGCTATCTCCATGGGCGACATAGCCGTGCTGCCGAGCACCAGGGTCATGTCATTAGCCAAACGTTCGGTGTCAAAACCAAAGCGACTGACGTAATCGCGCGCATATTGGACACCGATATCGTCCAAAACCCGGATGCTCGATAGGTTGCGCGACTGGTACAGTGCTTGACGCAAGGGAATCGGGCCAAGATACCGATCGCCGGAGTTTTTTGGTCGCCAGACACCCTCCAGGGTGGAGTCGGAGCGAACTATAGGCGCATCATTGACGATGGTCGCAGGGGTATAGCCCTTGTCCAGGGCCGCACTGTAAATAAAGGGTTTGAAATTCGAACCCGGTTGCCGGTTGGACTGCACAGCGCGGTTGAACTTGGAGCGTTGATAGTCAAAGCCGCCGACCAGAGCCTGGACACTGCCGTCCAGCGGCGCGAGTGCGATCAGGGCGCCTTGTACGAACGGAATCTGGGCTAACTGCCAGCCCTGGGCTGTTTGCTCCAAGCGCACTACATCGCCCGGAATGGCGACATCCTCGGGCAATTTGATGGCGGGCCCCTGTTCATCGACCGTAATGCGCTTGCGCGCCCAGCTTAGGTCGGCCATGGGCAACAAGACCGGAGTGGTCTCACCCTTAGGAATAACATACAAACCCAGCTCGTCACCCGGTACCACCAGGGCCGGGATCAGGCCACCGATCCGATCGAGTTCGTTCAGGCCGGCCATATCAAGCTGTTGGCTGGGATCCTGTTCGCCCAGATGTAGTTCCGGGCCAAGATAGCCATGGCGCCGGGAATAGTCGACGAGGGTGGTGCGTACCCCGCGATTGGCGGCCTTTTGCAGTTCGCTGTTCACCGTTGTGTACACGGTGTAGCCGTCATCGTATGCGGCCAAGCCGAAGCGCTCCAGCATCTCGGCCCGAACCATCTCAGCTAGGTAGAAGGCCTCAAATTCCGGGTTATTGCCGTGATAGTTGCCGCTAATGTCGGTTTGAATGGCCGTTTGATATTCGACTTCGGTGATAAATTGGTTGTCTCGCATGGCCGATAAGACCGTATTACGGCGTTTTTTGGCGCGCTGTTGGTTCGCGATCGGGTTGGCGCTCGAGGGAGCCTGGTGGAGGCCTGCGATCATGGCCAGCTGGGGTAGGGTCAGATCGTTGATGTCTTTGCCGTAATAGACGGTTGCGGCCGCCTGAACACCATAGGACCGATAGCCAAGGAAGTGCTTGTTGATATAGAGCTCGAAAATTTCCGGCTTAGACAGCTCGCTCTCCATCTTCAGGGCCAGGAGTATCTCGGTGAATTTGCGGGTAAAAGTCTTTTGCTGGGTGAGGAAATAGTTACGCGCCACCTGCTGGGTGAGGGTTGAGCCACCCGCACCTTCCCGATCACCCGTCATCAACAGATCCAATACCACCCGACCAAAGCGAATCGGGTCGACACCATGATGCTCTTCGAAGCGTTTGTCCTCGATAGCGATTAAAGCTTGAACAAATCGCGGCGGAATTTGTCCATACGTCAAAGGTGCTCTACGCTTCTCACCATACTCTGCAATAAGTTGGCCATCGGCGCTGAGCACGCGCATCGGTGTCTGCAATTTGAAGTCCTTTAAGGTCTGGACATCGGGCAACGCCGGAGACAAATAGAGATACATGCTGGCTGAAATGAGAACCATGCCACAAATTGAAGCAAAGGTGGCCCATAATAGGAAACGAAATGACTTACCAATAAAGTTCATAATTTACCAAGCAAATTAAGGAGTTACGCCAGATATTCGACACTAGTCAGGGATTATAAGCCTAATTAGCACTTTTTATACATTGCGGATTGGTCTAGAGTGTTATGTAATAGTTAATGTAAAAACTAAAAAGCGCCCGTAAGTGCGTGTTGTGGAAGGGAAACATCGGTGGCCTCCTTATTCAAAAAGAAACAAAAAAGGTTACTTGGCATAGACATAAGCTCCACTTCGGTGAAGTTAATGGAGCTGAGTCGTTCAGGTGACGGGTATCGCGTTGAAGCATATGCAGTGGAACCGCTACCAGATAATGCTGTCGTTGAGAAAAACATCAACGATGAAACCAGCGTGGGCGAAGCAATTGAAAAGCTGAAATCCAAGTCGCGTACCAAATTAACCGACGCTGCCGTTGCGGTCGCCGGCTCGTCTGTGATTACTAAGATAATTGAGATGAGTGCCGGTCTCAGTGACGAGCAGATGGAGACGGACATCCAAGTCCAGGCGGATCAGTACATTCCCTACCCGCTCGACGAGGTTGCGATCGACTTTGAAGTTCAGGGTCCCTCGACCAAGGGCGACAAACAGGTCGAAGTGCTCCTGGCGGCCTGTCGAAAAGAAAACGTCGAATATCGCGAAACGGCCTTAGGTATCGCTAATTTGACCTGTATGGCGGTGGATGTTGAGGCCTTTGCTCTGGAACGGGCCTATGCGCTACTCGTGCCGCAGCTTGAACAAAGCGAGGACGGGATCACCGTTGCCATCGTCGACGTGGGGCACACCATGACGACCTTGAGCGTATTGAACGACAGTAAAACCATCTACACCCGTGAACAACTCTTTGGTGGCAAGCAGCTGACCGAGGAAATTATGCGCCGTTACGGTATGACCCAGGCTGAGGCCGGTTTGGCGAAGAAGCAGGGTGGTTTGCCGGATGACTATCCGAGTGAAGTGCTGGAGCCTTTTAAGGAAGCCGTTGTGCAACAGGTCAGCCGATCGTTGCAGTTTTTCTTTGCCGCTTCTCAGTACAATGATGTCGATTATATTATTTTGGCCGGAGGTACCGCCTCAATCCCGGGTTTATCTCAGCGCGTTCAAGAGAAAATTGGTACCAATACCATTGTCGCAAATCCCTTTGCTAATATGACGCTGTCCAGCAAGGTCAATGCCGCGAATTTGACCAATGATGCGCCCGCCATGATGATTGCTTGTGGCCTGGCCCTGAGGAGCTTTCAAGATGGCAAATATTGATCTACGACCCTGGCGCGAAGAGCGGCGCAAGGCGCGACAGAGTCAGTTCGTGACCGTATTGGCTGGCTTCGCCGTCGCGGCAGCAGCGATCGGGTGGTATTGGAATCAAACGGTCCAAGAACAGATCAACTTCCAAAATACCCGCAACTCCTACCTGGAAGGTCGAATTAAGGAGTTGGACAGCAAGATCCAGGAGATTAAAACCCTACGCGACCAGCGCGAGCAGCTCATCGAGCGGATGAACGTGATTCAGAGCTTGCAAGGCGACCGTCCGATTATCGTGCATATTTTTGAAGAGCTGGTTAACGCGACGCCCGAGGGTGTTTTCTTCCTGGATCTAACAACAACCGGCAGTACCATTTCCATCGCCGCCCAAGCCGATAAGACGGTCAGTATTTCCGATTTCTTACGTAACCTCGATACCTCGCCCTGGTTTGACACTGCCTTTATGATGGGTATGGAATCGATCAAAGATGGCCAGGAAGTAGTAGGTCACAAGTTCAATATACGCGTGAATCGGGTCAATCCTTTAGCAGTGGAGGAGGGCCAGCCATGAAAATGACGGATTTTTTTGACGGCTTAAAACCAGAGAATTTTGATTACCAAAATCCTGACTTTAACAATATGGGTTCTTGGCCTCTGGCGATAAAAGTAGCGACTATATTCTTGATCAGTGTAGTGATTGTCTTTGGTTTCTACTGGTTCGCGGTAAAGGACTCTAAGGTCCGCTACCAAAGCGGCATCGCCAAGGAGCCGACACTGAAGCAGCAATACCAAAGTAAATCGTTTCAAGTCGCAAATTTGGATGCGTTTAAACTGCAATTGGTTGAAATGGAGGAAACCTTTGGTGCATTGCTGTCGCAATTACCCGATGATTCTGAAATGCCGGGACTGCTCGACGATATCAGCACAACCGGGACTCAAAGTGGCCTGGAAATCGACAGGATCACGCCCAGCGCCGATGTGACGCGAGAATTCTACATCGAAACACCGATTGGCATTACGGTACGTGGCTCCTTTCATGAGATGGGCAACTTTGTCAGCTCTATGTCGGCCATTCCGCGTATTGTGACCCTGCACGACTTTAGCATCAAGGGTACCGGCAATAGGGTGGCCTCTGAATCGGAGGCGCCGCTGATTATGACCATCCAGGCCAGAACGTATCGCTACAAAGGGGATGAACGATGAATCCTTCAGTAAGCCATCGCGTGAGCCGACTATTGGCGCTGTTGGTAGCGTCGGTCCTGGCTGTCGCCTGTGTACGCACTGACCCGTTGACCGACCTAAAGGCCTTTGTGCAGGAGCAAGACGCCAAACCAAAGGGGTCGATTGAACCGCCACCGGAATTTACCGCGCCGGATTTCGTCTCTTACACGGCCAGTAGTATACGCTCACCTTTTGAGGTGCCGCGCCCGGTCGAACTGATCCAGGAAGAGCGGGATGCACCGCGCAGCAATGTTAAGCCCAACCTGCAACGTGTTAAAGAATATCTGGAGTCGTTTCGCATCGAGAATATCGCCATGGTCGGTACTATCTCCGGTTATACCGAAGATGTAACGCTCTGGGCCCTAGTTAAAGACGGACAGGGCGAAGTGCACCGGGTAAAGGCCGGTAATTATCTGGGTCGCAACTTTGGCCGAATTATAGAAATAAGTGAAACTCAAATTGATCTAATGGAAATAGTGCCAACTGGAAAAGAAAACTGGGTCGAGCGCCCAAGAGTTTTGATTCTGGTCGGGTTAGGTCAGTGAAACGGAGTTGTGAGGTGATCATTGTGAAGGTACAACGAAAAATGAAGCAAATTTTAATATTCTTCGCAGTATTACTTGCGACCAATACATACGCGGTCAATTTAACGAATTTCGAGGCATTGTCCCTATCGGGGGATCGCACTCAAATCGTCTTGACCTTTGACGGCGCAGCACCGGAACCAGTCGGTTACAGCATTGAGGATCCGGCACGGATTTCATTGGATTTCGCCGACACCAAGAGCCTACTGACCGATAAATATATCCAGATTGGCAGCGGTAATACTCGCAATGCCGCAATTCTGGATGCGGGTGGACGGACTCGAGTGGTTTTTAGCCTGACGAAATTGGTGAGCTATGCATCAAGCGTTGAGGGTAATGTGGTTTCAATCTTCATCGGTGAAGGTGTTGCTGCCCTAGTAGAGCAAAAGCCCAAAGCCACAGCGAGCAAAGTCTCAACCCAGAACAACAGCGCCTTGACGACACCACAGAGCAACGCAGCGAGTTCGGTGAACGAAATTAAGAACGTTGATTTCCGTCGTACCGAAAGTGGTGCCGGACAGGTAGTGGTTGAGTTTGCCAGTTCAGCGGCCAACGCCTCCGTGTTCGAACAGGGCGGCAATATTATGATCAAGGTGGAAGACTTTGAAGTGCCCGCTGAATTGCGGCGACGGCTTGACGTGGTCGATTTTGCCACAGCAGTCCACTTTATCAACGTCTATAACGAAGACGGTAATGTCATGATCCGCCTGGAAGTTGATGGCGCTTACGACTATTTGGCCTATCAGTCGAATAGCAGCATGACGGTTGAGGTCAATCAACTAACCGTCGCTGAGTCTGAGGCTCGCCTAAAAGAGAAATTCCCTTACAATGGCGATAAATTATCGCTCAATTTTCAGGATATTGAAGTCCGGGACGTGCTCCAGATTATTGCCAACTATGTCGGCATTAACCTGGTGGCCTCGGATTCAATCAGTGGCACCATTACCCTGCGCTTGAACAACGTCCCCTGGGATCAGGCATTGGACCTGGTGTTAAAGACCAACGGCCTGGATAAGCGTCAGAACGGTAATGTATTGCTGGTTGCACCGGCGGCGGAGCTGGCTGAGCAAGAGCGTCTGGAGTTAACCGCGCGTGATCAGGCCGAACGACTGGCCCCGCTGCGGACTGAATATGTGCAGATTAACTATGCCAAGGCGACTGATTTGGCTGGCATCATTCAATCTAATGTCACCACCAACTCGGTGACTGAGTCAACGACCGGCGAAGATCCGGTAACCACAACGTCGAGCGCCAATGGCTTCTTATCGCCCCGCGGCTCGGTTGCTGTGGACGAACGCACCAATACCCTGATTATTACTGATACCGGCGTGAACCTTGAAGGTATTCGTCAGGCCATCGCGATCTTTGATGTACCTGTGCGCCAGGTCCTAATTGAAGCGCGTATCGTTACCGCTCGAACCTCGGTTGGTGAAGGTTTGGGTGTCCGCTGGGGTGGGGCGCTGACCCAAAATGCCCTGGGCTCTACCTTTGTTGCCAGTGGCTCGCTCGATCAAGTTGCTACATCCATCGGTAGCGCCACAGCTGCGGCGTCCTTTCCGAATGCATTAGCGGTCAACCTGCCCTTGGAACAAAACACTGGCTCGTTAGCGGTTGGTTTTATCCGCGGCTTGTTTAACTTGGATTTAGAGATCACCGCACTGGAAAGTCTCGGTCAGGCAGAAGTGATTTCGCAGCCCAAGGTGATTACCTCCGACGGTCAAACGGCAACCATATTTTCCGGTCAGAACGTCGCTATCCTGGGGCAGCTGATCGAAGCAGGTTTAAAACTAGAGGTGACACCACAGATTACGCCGGACAATAGGGTGGTGTTGAATTTGACCGTTAACCAAGATTCTATTTCACCACCGGAGGCCTCGGAAGGATTGGTTGCCATTGATACCAATACGGTGACTACTCAGGTGTTGGTGGAAAACGGCGCGACCCTGGTGCTCGGTGGGGTCTATCGGGTGGAAAAAAGTACCAGTACCCAAAAAACACCGTTCCTGGGCGACTTACCCTTTATCGGTAATCTGTTCAAGCGGACCATCACCTCCGATGAGAAATCCGAACTGCTGATCTTCATTACCCCGAGATTGGTTGAAGAGGGTCTTATCTCTAACTGATGGCCTTAATACAACATTTAATCCTAATTGGGCCGATGGGAGCGGGTAAAAGCACCATCGGCCGGTTGTTATCGGAACAGCTGGCAACGGCCTTCGTTGATCTGGATCGATTGATCGAAGAGCGTGCCGGTGCGTCCATTGCGTGGATCTTCGATATCGAAGGGGAAGAGGGTTTTCGCGAGCGCGAAACTCAGTCACTGGAATTTGTCCTCAACAGCCCCGCACAGATAATCGCCACCGGTGGCGGCTGCATTCTTCGAGCTAAAAACCGAGAGGCGTTGGCAGCCTCGGATCTGATTGTATATTTGGAAACCTCCATCGAGCAGCAACTGGAGCGGACCTCAAAAGACAAAAACCGCCCCCTATTACAGGCCGGTAATCCGGAGGCCGTACTGCAGGTTATGGCCGAACTGCGTAATCCGCTGTACCAGCAGAGCGCCCGGTTCACGGTCGACACCAATGCCAAGCCGCCTAAGCTGGTGATCCACGAAATCCTCAATTTCCTAGATGAAATCCAAAATGAAAAGCTACCAAGTTGACCTCGGTGACCGCAGTTACCCTATCTATATTGGCCCCTGCCTGTCTGATCAAAGCCTATTGCAGGCGACACTAAGCCAACACGAAATCCTTATTGTGACCAATGACACCATAGCGCCGCTCTATTTAGAACGGGTCATGGCACCCTTGCGGGCAAGCGGGAAAAAAATCGCGGCAGTGATCCTGCCCGATGGTGAACAGTATAAAGACCTGGCCACTCTGAATTTGATTTTTGACGAGCTACTGGCGCAAAACTTCAGCCGAAAGGTGGTCTTGGTTGCCTTGGGCGGCGGTGTGGTCGGTGATATGACCGGTTTTGCTGCGGCCAGTTATCAACGCGGTGTCGATTTTGTCCAAATTCCAACGACCTTGCTGGCGCAGGTTGACTCATCGGTCGGTGGTAAGACCGGTGTCAATCACGCCTTGGGTAAAAACATGATCGGTGCCTTCAAGCAGCCGTTGGCGGTCTTTATCGATCCCAGTACCCTATTGACCCTGCCCAAAAATGAATTTGCGGCCGGTTTTGCTGAAGTAATCAAGCACGGCGTGATCCAGGGCGCTGACTATTTTGCCATGCTTGAAACCCGACTGACGCAAATTTTTGCGCTCGATATGGCCGCACTGACCGAAGTTATTTCTGGGTCTTGTGCAATTAAGGCCCATGTCGTTGCCCAGGATGAAACCGAGCAAGGACTGCGCGCGATCCTAAATTTTGGTCATACCTTTGGTCATGCTATCGAAACCACCATGGGCTACGGTCAATGGCTGCATGGTGAGGCGGTCGCCGTCGGCATGGTAATGGCGACCGATATGTCGCGCCGGCTCGGGCTCATCGAGCCTCGGCTCGCAAAGCGAATCATCGACCTGATCGAACAGGCGGGACTGCCAATACGCGTGCCGGACCAGATGACCGTCGAGTCATTTATGACCGCCATGTATCGTGACAAAAAGGTCGACGCCGGGACCCTTCGTCTGGTACTGGTGCGGGCACTGGGTGATGGTTTTCTTACTGCAGACTTTGATCCTGCGCTATTAAAAGACACTTTGGCCGGTTTTTGTCGCGGATAGTCGTTCACACGGCTAGACAGGCAGGCCTTTTGTCGTTTAAATGAACCGACTTGAAACTGAGGGCCTCAGCGGTGGATTTGTCGGAACAAACAGAACGTATGCAGTCAATGTACCATCTTCAACACGACCCATTCGGTGCGCTCGTGGATGCCATGGTATTCAGCGGCGCAGGCGGACGGTACGAGATGGCAGAAACTATTCGGCATCTGCTTACCTACAGCCAGCAAGACAGTCTGGTCCTCGGGCGAGCCGGCAGCGGCAAACGAATGCTCGCGCAACAAGTTTTGAAAATGCTCGAAGATCATTGGCGCGTGGCCTGGATCGATGGCTCTGAGACCGACTCCCTGGTTGAATTATTGCGCGAAATAGTCGGCCAACTGGGCCTCGGTCTGCGCCTCGATGCGGATGCCGATGAGTTGCTGTATCGAGTGATGGAGATTACCTCGGCGCGTACCCACAATGATGAGTCATTCCTGATTGTTATTCAGTTTGCCGACCGGCTGCCGATCGATCTCCTAGCCAAGCTTAAACTGTTGCGCGGTAGTGGCGAGGCATTGGAGTCGCGGGTTCGTCAGCTGTGGCTGTGCAATAGTCTGGACGATTTCGCCGCGCCGATTGATCAGGACGACTGGTATGCCCACCCACTGGAGCGGCTCAGTGATCCAGCTGCCGAACAGTATATAAAGGACCGAATGATCGCGGCCGGCAATGTCTCCGCCGTCCCTATACCGGTTAAGGATATTCACCGTCTGAATCATATGGCCGGAGGCTTACCCGATCGACTCAATGAGTTGGCACGCGATTACCTGATCAGCGCCACCTTTAAAACCCCCAAAAAGGGCCAGTCGTTCCCACTGACCCATGTGATTGCCGGACTGGCGGCCTTGGTGCTGGTGGTGATTGCCTTTGTTTATAACGTCAGTGAACGGCCAATTAAGGTCACCCCAGTAGTCTCCGTGCCAGCTGAATCGATGTCTGCGGTGGAGAAAAAGCTGGCCGAGGCGGTCGCCAATGTTGAAGCTAAACAGCAGACCGTTGCCCAGGTTGCAGTGCCCGCTAAGCCGCTTGAGTCAGCTGCCCAAACCGCTGAGTCGGTAGAACCTGTGGTCGCCAGCGCGCCGGCATCAGAGGCGCAGGTCGATAGCCCTTCTAGCGAAGCTTCCCAGATCGCAGCAGCACCGGCCTTGGCGACAAAACGGCTGTTACTGCGCGCTGACCCCGAAGCCTTTACCCTGCAATTGATCGGTGTGCGGGAAAAAACTAAGTTGGATCTGTTAGTGGCCGAGTTTAAAGTCCCAGAATCGGTCGACATTGTTGAGTCGTTGCGTCAGGGAAAAGCATGGTTTGTGCTAATTCATGGTCAGTTTGCCACCAAGGAAGCGGCTGCAAAGGCCACAGCCGATCTGCCCGCTGCCTTTAAAAACCAGGCACCCTGGATTCGCACCTTTCAGTCAATCCGGACCGAAGCCGGACTCTAGCTAGCGCTTAGCTCGGTCGGCGCAGAGGCAAGGCCGAATAGGCATCCGTCAATCTGTGTGTTGGCACATGGAGCGCTTGGTACAGAAAAAAAGCTCCTGAGGTCGTGTTGGTTCAGGCCTGCGGCCTGGGAATTGAGCTTAAATATCCCCCTTTCGTGGCCTATTTAATGGCCTTTGGCCCTTGTAGATCAACCCTCATTGAAATATACCCTCCTATTATACCGTTATAAATTTGTTTCATCTCCTCTCGTCATTAGACTCGACCGAATGAAACTAATGATACCTAGCGGTATGGAAGGGGCCTTGGTCACTTCCGGTAATGGCTATAGCTGGTAAATCGGGTAAGAAGAGGGTCGATATGAGTCAAGGTCTATATAATCCAGCGGAGTTTCGCGACAACTGTGGCTTTGGCCTGATTGCCCATATGCAGGGTGAGGCGAGCCATCATCTGTTGCAAACCGCGATCGAGTCGCTGACCTGCATGACCCATCGGGGTGGGATCGCCGCCGATGGTAAAACCGGGGACGGCTGTGGTTTGCTGATCCAGATGCCGAAATCCTTCTTCACGGAAAAAGTCTGGCAACTGCATCAGGTCGAGCTGGGCGAGCACTTTGCTGTGGGTATGGTGTTCTTGAGCCAGGATGCCGACAAAAATGCCGCCGGCAAGCAGGCCCTGGAAGCTAGCCTGCTGGCGCAACAGCTGACCGTAGTCGGGTGGCGTTCAGTGCCGATCGATACTCGGGTCTGTGGACCTATGGCAATCGACTGCCTACCTGATATTCAACAGATCTTTGTTACCGGCACCAGCCAAGAAGAATTACCGGTCAAGCTCTATACCGCCCGCCGCAAGGCCGAACAGGCGATGGTTGACGATCAAGAATTCTATATCTGCTCGCTGTCGCATACCGTGGTGTCCTATAAGGGCTTGGTAATGCCAGTCGATCTGCCGATCTTTTATCAGGATCTAGCGGACGACAAGCTGGAAACCGGTATCTGTGTGTTTCATCAACGCTTTTCCACCAATACCCTGCCCAAATGGCCCTTGGCGCAACCCTTTCGATTGCTTGCGCACAATGGCGAAATCAACACCATTTCCGGTAACCGCAATTGGGCCCGGGCGCGCGCCAGCAAGTTCGCCAACGACAATATTCCGCATCTTGAGGAATTGCAGCCGCTGATCAATACCACCGGTTCGGATTCCTCCAGTATGGACAATATGCTGGAACTGATGCTGCTTGGCGGTATGGACCTGTTCCGCGCCTGTCGTACCATGATTCCACCGGCCTGGCATAATGTTGAGCATATGGACGCGGACCTCAAAGCCTTCTACGAATTTAACTCCATGCACATGGAACCCTGGGATGGCCCGGCCGGCATCGTATTGACCGATGGACGTTATGCCGTCTGTATGCTCGATCGCAACGGCCTGCGGCCGGCGCGCTGGGTCATTACCAAGAATGGCTATATTACCTTGGCCTCGGAAGTGGGCACCTTTGCCTACAAACCGGAAGATGTCGTCGCCAAGGGTCGAGTCGGCCCAGGCCGTATACTGGCCATCGATACGCTCACCGGTGAGTTTCTCGAAACCGAAACCATAGATAATCGTCTCAAGAAGGCGGCACCCTATAAAGATTGGCTAAAGGACAACGCTGTGCGTTTGCGCAGCCGACTGGAATTGGCCGAGGAGGGTGATGGCGCCTCGCTCAATTCCGCGGAGATTCAGGCTTACCAGAAGCTCTTCCAGGTTAGCTATGAAGAACGCGATCAGGTGGTTCGGCCCTTGGCTGAAACGGGTCAAGAAGCGGTCGGTTCGATGGGCGATGACACGCCGATGGCCGTTTTGTCGCATAAGATCCGGCCGGTGACCGACTATTTCCGCCAGCAGTTTGCCCAGGTTACCAATCCGCCGATCGATCCGCTGCGTGAATCGATCGTGATGTCGTTGGAAACCTGTTTAGGGCCCGAGGCCAACTTATTTAATCCGCAGCCTGAAGATGCGACCCGGTTAATTCTGGCGTCACCGGTGCTTTCGCCCCTGAAGTTTCAAAGCATGAAGCATCAGGAATCGCCGCAGTTTCGCCACCAGATTTTGAGCCTGGGCTATAGCGATGCCGAGGACTTGGAGCAGGTGCTGCGTCAATTGGCGGATGCGGCCGAGTTGGCCAGCCGAGAGGGCGTGAAGATTTTGATCTTGTCCGATCGGCTTTTACAGGCCAATCAACGGGTGATACCGGCAGTGATGGCTACCGGCGCCGTGCACCACCGGCTGATCAATAGCGGCCTTCGGTGCGACACCAATATAGTGTTAGACAGTGGTGCCATGCGCGATCCACATCAGTTTGCCGTGGCGATCGGTTTCGGCGCCACCGCGGTATACCCTTACCTGGTCTACGAACTGATCGACGATATGATCCGTACCGGTGAACTGGTCGGCGATCGGCACATGTTGCATAAGAACTACCGTAAAGGCATCAATAAGGGCCTGTTGAAAATCATGTCCAAGATGGGCATTTCAACCATAGCCTCTTATCGGGGCGCGCAATTGTTTGAAGCGGTCGGCCTGGCCGATGAAATAGTCGATTTCTGTTTCAGCGGTGTCACTAGCCGGATTCAGGGTGCGCAGTTCAAACACTTCCAGGCGGAAATCGACCAGCTGGCCAAGCTGGCTTGGCTGCCGCGCAAACGGATCGATCATGGTGGCAAGTACAAATATATCCATGATGGTGAGTACCACGCCTTTAATCCTGATGTCATTACCACCATTCAGAAGGCGGTCCAGCTTGGCGATTCGGCCAGTTATCGGGAGTTTGCCGCCCTCGTCAATGAACGGGAACCGGCCACCTTACGCGACCTGTTCAACCTGGACAGTGCTCGTCCGCCTATTCCATTAGACCAGGTCGAACCGGTTGAGGCCCTCTATACCCGTTTTGACTCAGCGGCCATGTCACTCGGCGCGCTCTCGCCTGAGGCGCATGAATCCTTAGCGGTGGCGATGAACGAACTGGGCGGTCGCTCCAATTCCGGTGAAGGGGGTGAAGACCCGAAACGCCACGGCACCATTCGCCGCTCTAAAATAAAGCAGGTGGCGTCCGGCCGTTTCGGTGTCACCCCGGCCTATCTGATGAGCGCCGAGGTTCTGCAAATCAAGGTCGCCCAGGGCGCTAAGCCGGGAGAAGGCGGTCAGTTACCCGGTGGTAAGGTCAATAGCTTGATTGCCGAGCTGCGTTATGCCGTCCCCGGCGTTACCCTGATCTCGCCACCACCGCATCACGATATCTATTCGATCGAGGATCTCGCGCAACTGATTTTTGACCTCAAGGAAATCAACCCCAAGGCGCTGGTCTCGGTCAAACTGGTCTCCGAACCGGGGGTTGGCACCATTGCCGCCGGTGTCACCAAGGCCTACGCCGACCTGATCACCATCTCCGGTTATGACGGCGGCACCGCCGCCAGTCCGCTGACCTCGATTAAGCATGCCGGCTCACCCTGGGAATTGGGTTTAGCCGAGGTCCAGCAAACCTTGCGCGGCAATATGTTGCGCGATCGCGTGCGCCTGCAAACCGATGGCGGCTTGAAGACCGGGATGGATGTGATTAAGGCCGCCATCCTGGGCGCAGAAAGCTTCGGCTTTGGCACCGCACCGATGGTCGCTCTGGGCTGTAAGTATTTACGCATCTGCCATCTGAATAACTGCGCCACCGGTGTTGCGACTCAGGATGCGACGCTGCGTGAACAGTATTTCCGGGGCACCGTTGATATGGTGAAACACTATTTTCGCTTTGTCGCCGAAGAGGTCCGCGAGCTGCTCGCGCAACTGGGCTATGCCAGCCTGCGCGAGCTGGTCGGGCAAACACAGCTATTGAAGATGCGCAGCGATTTGACCGGTAAGCGTCAGAATCTCGATCTGTCGCATCTCTTGCACAGCGATCACGTCCCAGCAGACCGCCCGCAGACCTGTCAGGTCGAGCGCAATGCCCCGTTCGACAAGGGCACCAAGCAGCGTGAAATATATGCCGCGGTGCAGTCGGCGATCGAACACAAGACCGGCGGCGAATTCAGTTTCACCATTGGCAACTGCGATCGCTCACTGGGCGCTCTATTGTCCGGTGCCATTGCCGAAAAATATGGCAACCTGGGCATGAGCGATCGGCCCATTACGCTCAAACTGTCGGGCGTCGCCGGGCAGAGCTTTGGTGTCTGGAACGCGGGCGGTTTGCATCTGATCCTCGATGGCGATGCCAACGACTACGTCGGTAAGGGCATGGCAGGCGGTAAGATTGTGATCCGACCGCCTAAGGGCAGCGCCTTTGAAACGCAAAAAACCTCGATCATGGGCAATACCTGTCTTTATGGTGCTACGGGCGGCAATGTCTATGCTGGCGGCGCAGCCGGAGAACGTTTTGCCGTGCGCAATTCCGGTGCCCATGCGGTGATTGAAGGTGCCGGTGACCACTGTTGTGAATACATGACCGGCGGTATGGTCGCGGTCCTGGGTAAGGTCGGTGGCAACTTCGGTGCCGGTATGACCGGTGGCTTCGCCTATGTATTGGATCTGGAACATAACTTTGCCGATAAATATAACCGCGAACTGGTGGATATCCATCGGGTCAGTACCGAGCAGATGGAGGGTTATCGCGATCATCTATTCTTAGTGATCGAGACCTTTGTCGCAGAAACCCACAGCGCCTGGGGTGCTGAATTGCTCGATAACTTTGATGACTATGTGTCCAAGTTTTGGCTGGTCAAACCCAAGGCTGCCAGCTTGTCAGATCTATTGTCCAGTACCCGGGCACGCCCAGAATAATCGACGGAGAGCACAAGATGACCAATCGTTTAAATAATGACTTTCAGTTTCTGGATGTCGGCCGTCGAGAACCGGCGAAAAAAGGGTTAGCTGTACGAAAGCAGCAATTTGTCGAGATTTATGAGCCAATGGGTCAGCGCCAAGCCGCTGAGCAGTCGCATCGTTGCCTGGACTGTGGCACGCCCTATTGTGATTGGAAATGCCCGGTGCATAACTATATTCCCAACTGGCTCAAGTTGGTCAGCGAAGGCAATATTTTGGAGGCTGTTGAACTCAGTCACCAAACCAATTCATTGCCCGAGGTGTGCGGCCGAGTCTGTCCGCAGGATCGCCTGTGTGAGGGTGCCTGCACCCTGAACGATGAATTCGGTGCGGTGACCATTGGCAATACCGAGAAATACATCACCGATACAGCTCTGGCCATGGGCTGGAAGCCGGACATGTCGCAGGTCGTAATGACCGGTAAAAAAGTCGCTATCGTCGGTGCCGGACCGGCCGGTATCGGCGCGGCCGATATCCTGATCCGTAACGGGGTCAAGCCGGTGGTATTCGACAAGAATCCGGAAGTGGGTGGCCTGCTCACCTTCGGCATTCCCGAATTTAAATTGGAAAAATCGGTGCTGTCTCGGCGGCGCGAAATCTTCACCGAAATGGGCATCGAATTTCGCCTCAACACCGAAATCGGTGTCGATATTGATTTCCAGACCCTGGTCGATGAGTACGATGCGGTATTTTTGGGCATGGGCACCTACACGGCGATGAAGGGGGATTTCCCCGGTGAAGACTTACCTGGGGTGTATGAAGCCCTGCCGTTCCTGGTCGCCAACGTTAATCACAATCAGGGTTGGGAAAAGAATCCGGCCGACTTCATCGACCTTGCCGGTAAACGGGTCGTGGTCTTGGGTGGTGGCGACACCGCGATGGACTGCAATCGCAGTGCGATACGCCAGCAAGCGGCCGATGTGACCTGTGTCTATCGCCGTGATGAGGCCAATATGCCCGGTTCGCGCAAAGAGGTCGCCAATGCCAAGGAAGAGGGCGTGGAGTTTCGCTTTAATCGGCAACCGGTCGCCATCGTCGGTGACACCAAGGTTGAGGGCATCAAGGTGGTCTCAACCCGTTTGGGCGAAGCCGATGCCGCCGGCCGCCGTCGGCCGGAAGTCATTGCCGGTAGCGAGGAGATCATTCCCGCCGATGCGGTGCTGATTGCCTTTGGCTTTCAGCCCAGTCCGGCGCCCTGGTTTGCCAATTTCGGCATCGAATTGGATGCCCGGCAGCGGGTCTTGGCACCGGCAAAGGCGGCATACAAATTCCAGACCAGCAATGCCAAGGTGTTTGCCGGCGGCGATATGGTGCGCGGATCGGACCTGGTCGTGACCGCCATCCATGAGGGGCGTCAGGCGGCCGAAGGGATGCTCGACTACTTAGGCGTCTAATTTAGGCGTTGAATGGCCGCGTGACCGAGCTGCACAGAGTAGACCAAGGCCCTTCTTGAAGGGCCTTTTGCGTTGCGCTCGAAGCGTGTTTTTTGCTCAGGTGCCGCTAGGGAGTGCCAGTCGGCTTGGTTTGCTCGTCCAGTAGGGTTTTGAGCAAATGTTCGATATAGCGGTCCAGGGTATCGGCAAAGTGGGTGGTCTGGTGCACGGCCACCAGGCTGTGTTTGACCATTGGGTTGTCGAAGCGAATGCGCTTGGCCATGCCGGACAAGGCCTGCCGCAGGCCGATCGGGCTGGCATAACTGACAAACCAATCCTGTTTGGTCATCCAAAATAGAGTCCGTTCAAAGCGCGGTGACCAGGCCAGTTCATCGAAGCGCCGCAATTGCTGATAACAGTTCTCGGCAAAGACCGGCAGGGCCACGGCGTGGTAGTTTGACCAATGCTGCGCCAGGTGGTGATCCAGCATCATGTCGATAACGATCGGTGTGGTCTTACGAAAAACCGGCCGCAGCTCGGCGCGCAGCGGTTCTAGCAGCGCATGTTGATCGGTCGTCTTATCAATCCATTGGTGCCGATCAAAGTGGCGCAGAAACCCATCTGAGCAGGCCGCAGGGTCCGGCCGGCGGGCAAAGTCGGGCCACAGGCTGCCGGCCAGTGCCGCAGGGGAATCGTCAGAAAACAAACAGTGACCTAAAAAGTTCATCGCAGGTGCAAGATCATCGTAACGGGAGCGAACAGCCAGTATAATGCTTCAATATTGAAATAAGGGGAAAAATAGTGACAGAATTGAAAAACGACCGGTTTTTACGCGCGCTGATGCGTGAACCCGTAGACCGTACGCCGGTCTGGATGATGCGTCAGGCCGGTCGTTACTTGCCCGAATATCGAGCTACCCGGGCCCAGGCCGGGGACTTTCTCAGTCTGTGCAAAAATGCCCAGCTGGCCTGTGAGGTCACGCTACAGCCTTTGGAGCGCTACCCACTCGACGCGGCGATCCTGTTTTCCGATATTCTCACGGTGCCCGACGCCATGGGCCTGGGGCTCTATTTTGAGGAAGGTGAGGGGCCAAAATTCCGCCAGACCATTCGCAGTGAAAAAGATCTGGACTTGCTATCGACTCCCAAAATGGACGATGAACTTGGCTACGTGATGAACGCCGTGCGGACCATTCGCCACGAACTCAATGGCCGCGCGCCGCTCATCGGCTTTACCGGTAGCCCCTGGACCCTGGCCACCTATATGATCGAGGGCGGCAGTAGCAAGGACTTCCGCCACTGCAAGGCGATGGCTTACAGCCAGCCCGAGGTGCTACACGAACTGTTGCGACAACTGGCGCTGGTGGTCACCGACTATCTTAATGCGCAGATCGAAGCCGGTGCTCAGGTCGTGCAAATCTTTGACTCTTGGGGCGGCGCACTCGGCCATAAGGCTTATGAGGAGTTCTCGCTCAGCTATATGAAGCAGATCATAGCGGGCCTGAAGCGTGAACATCAGGGCCGCAAGGTACCGGTGATCCTCTTTACCAAGGGCGGTGGGCAATGGCTCGATGTGATGGCGGAAAGTGGCGCCGATGCCCTGGGACTGGATTGGACCACGTCCTTGAGCACTGCACGCGCGCAGGTTGGCGATCGGGTTGCTTTGCAAGGCAATATGGACCCGAGCGTGCTCTACGCCAGCCCAGAGCGGATTCGCGCCGAAGTGGACCGAATTCTGTCCGAATACGGGACCGGCAATGGCCATATCTTTAATCTTGGCCATGGCATCCATCAGTTCATTGACCCGGCTCATGCTGGTGCTTTCGTCGAAGCCGTGGTGGAACTGTCGCCTAAATACCACCGCTAGTTAGGTCGGTGATTGGGCCCAGGCTGCTGCATCAGTTAGCACCGGGCCCGCTTTTGTCTAAAACGCGGCAATTGCCTACGCGGCGCATTGTCATCTGCGGACTAAATTGCGACACTAGCCGTTCAAGACCGAATTCACCTAGTTAATTGATTGATTTACAACAGGTTCTTTGCATGTCTGATCAGACCCCCGATTACCTCGAAACCATGTCGTTGAGCCATTTTACCGAAAAGGCTTACCTGGATTATTCCATGTATGTGATCCTGGATCGTGCCTTGCCGCACGTCGGTGATGGCCTAAAACCGGTGCAGCGGCGCATCATCTACGCGATGAGCGAGCTTGGGCTTAAGTACACCGCTAAATACAAAAAATCGGCGCGTACCGTTGGCGATGTCTTAGGTAAGTACCATCCCCATGGTGACAGTGCCTGTTATGAAGCCATGGTCTTGATGGCCCAGCCCTTCTCGTACCGCTATCCACTGGTTGACGGTCAGGGTAACTGGGGTTCGCCCGACGATCCAAAATCCTTTGCCGCGATGCGTTACACCGAATCTCGGTTGCATAAGCACGCCCAACTCCTATTAGAAGAGCTCGGTCAAGGCACCGTCAACTGGACGGCCAACTTCGACGGCACCATGGATGAGCCAGTGGTGCTGCCGGCTCGTTTGCCGCACGTCCTGCTCAATGGCACCACCGGCATAGCCGTGGGTATGGCAACCGATATACCGCCGCACAATCTGCGCGAAATTGCCGCTGCCTGTGTCCATCTGATCGATCAGCCGGAGGCCTCGGTGGTCGACCTGATGATGCATATAAGGGGGCCGGATTTCCCGACCGGTGCGGAGCTTATTACCCCGCGTGATGAGCTGCAAAAAATATACGAAAGCGGCCGGGGCACGGTTCGCCTGCGCTCCAAATACATGATGGAAGGCACCGATATCATTATCACCGAGCTGCCCCATCAGGTCTCGGGCTCGAAGATTCTGGAGCAGATAGCGGCCCAAATGCAGGCCAAGAAACTGCCGATGGTCGCCGATCTGCGTGACGAATCGGACCATGAAAACCCGACTCGACTGGTCATCGAACCGCGCAGCAACCGCATCGATGTCGAAGCCCTGATGCAGCATCTGTTTGCCAGCACCGATCTGGAAAAAACCATTCGGGTCAATCTCAATATGATTGGCATCAACGGTCGACCGCAGGTGAAATCGTTGCGCGGCATACTCACCGAATGGCTGGAGTTCCGCACCGATACGGTGCGCCGTCGGTTACAGCATCGGCTCGATAAGCTCTTGGCCCGCTTGCATATTCTTGACGGCATGCTGATTGCCTATCTTAATATCGATGAAGTGATCGCCATTATCCGCACTGAAGAAAAGCCCAAAGCCGTCTTTATGGAGCGCTTTGGCCTGAGCGACATTCAAGCCGAGGCGATTCTCGAGATCAAACTGCGCCAATTGGCCAAGTTAGAAGAGATTAAGATTCGCGCCGAACAGGATGAGTTGGCTACCGAGCGCGATAAGCTGGTGAAAATTCTCGGCTCCGCGGCCCGGATGCGCACCCTGGTTAAAAAAGAGATCTTAGCTGACGCCGAAACCTTCGGCGATGAGCGTCGTACCGTGCTGATCAAACGCGAAGAAGCCGCGGCCTTTAGCGAAATGGATATACTGCCTAATGAGGCGGTGACCGTGGTGCTGTCCGAACGCGGCTGGATTCGCACCGGCAAAGGGCACGAGGTTGACGCCTTAGGGCTGAGCTATAAGACTGGCGATGCCTTTGCCTTGCTCGCGCTGGGTAAGAGCAACCAAACCACCGTACTGCTCGATTCGACCGGTCGGTCCTACTCATTACAAACCCATCTACTGCCCTCGGCACGCGGTCAAGGTGAACCGCTTACCACCAAGGTGAACCCGCCACCGGGCGCGCTAATGAAGGGATTGTTGCTGGGCAATCCAGATGATCAGTATCTGCTCTGTTCCGATGCCGGCTATGGCTTTATTGCGCGCTTGGCGGATATGATCAGCAAAAACAAGGCCGGTAAAGCCCTGTTGACCTTACCCAGTAGCGCTGAGGTGATGGCCCCGGTACCGGTCAAACAGTTATCCACCGATTATCTGGCCTCGGTCACCAACGAAGGCCGCATGCTGGTCTTTCCGGTGCGTGACCTGCCCGAGTTGGCCAAAGGCAAGGGCAACAAGATCATTAACGTACCGGCGACCCGAGCCGCGACGCGCGAAGAACTGATGATTGGCGCCGTGGTCTTGGGCGCGACTGACACCCTGGTGGTCTATGCCGGCAAACGCAAATTGAAGTTGCGCAGCGGCGATCTGGAACACTATTTGGGTGAGCGCGGCCGGCGCGGTAATAAATTGCCACGCGGCTTCCAGAACGTCACCGGTATTGGCATCGAGTAGCCTGAATCTCTGCTGCCATGGGCTGACGTCTCCGGGCTCAGCCAATCGAGGCAGAACGTTTGGCTGAGCGCTGGCGTGGATTTGTCCACTGCTCCAGGCCAAGCCTGCTAGACTGCGACAATAGTATCGCTGTAGGGAGGATCAAATGACTGCACGACGATCGTTATTCGTTATGGTCGCGCTCGCCATAATGTTATTGGCTATCTCCCTGACACTTGCCGCTCGGCTGCAAGGGGTGATCCGAGTCACCAATGACCTAATTCACACCTATTCGGCGCTGGACCGCTGGGTCCAGTTGACTGACGCCATGCCGCAGGATCTGTCGGGGCTCAACGAACAGCGCACAATCATCCTTGAGCGCATACCGGCGGTGCTCGGTGTCGACCAGCAGGCGTCCGAACCCCTGACCCGTTTCCTACGGCAAAATACGGTGCCGATCGAGCAAACTGGCGCGCTGGCGTTAAAGAACCTGCTTATTTGGGAGCTGTTTGAATGCCATCGGCTGCAAAACAACTACAGCTATCAGGTCAACCTGATTCAGGTGGTGCTGACTCTGCTGGTGCTGGCGATTGGCGTAGTGAGTTATTTTATGGGTCGTCGGGCGCAGGATTATCGCTTGGCGCCTTTCCCAGAAGCCAATCCGAATCCGGTGTTCGGACTCAATTACCAGGGTGAAATTATTTACCAGAATGCCGCCGTAGGCCAGGTGCTGCAACGCCTACTAGGCAGGCACGACCAACCCACAAGCCTGTTGCCGAGCGATTACCGGTTGCGCTTGGCGGCGTTACGGCACAGCAATGTGCGCCAGCAGATCTGGGTACACAGACTACAGGAACATATCTTTCAGCACCGAGTACAGCTATTACCCCAGTCCGACCGCATTCATGTTTACAGTGAAGACATCACCGAGCAGGAAGACATCCGCGCGCGCAATGCCTTTATGGCTTTCCACGACCCCGTCTGTTTGTTGGCCAATCGGCAACGGCTTGAACAGATTATCGACGCGATGGACGACCCAGAACAGACGCTAACGCTGGTGATGACCTATGTCACTGGACTGGACAAGGTCTTGTCGACCCAGGGCCTCCCAGTCCTGGACCACCTGGCCCGGGAGCTATCGATTCGCCTGCGCAGCGCTTACCAATCGGTCCTCGAGGCTGAGGCGGTCACCCCGGTGGTATTCCGCTTCGACGCCAACCTGTTCGGATGCGTCTATACTTGTGAGTTAACAGCGCAGCAGCACCAAGGCCTGGCTCTGGCCCTGGCGGCAGCTGTAGCACAACCCTATAAACGCAAAGACCGCGAGTTTTTCTTGGGTGTGCAAAGTGGGTCGGCCAGTGAGCCCGCCTCGATCACGGCCCTGCAGTTGATCCAGAAGGCCAACCTGGCCCTGCATGCTATAGACGGCAAGGTGGCAGGTTACCAGCTGTTCGATCAGAGCATCGAAGCCGATATTCAGGCCGGTTATCAGATCGAGCATGCTTTGCGGCATGCGATCGAATTGGATGAGTTAAGCATGGTGTACCAGCCCCAACAGGATCTGCGCACCGGCGAATTGATTGGTTTTGAAGCGCTCATGCGCTGGCATCGAGCCGGCAGCCTGATTTCGCCGGTGGTGTTTATCCCGATCGCCGAAAAGACCGGGGTCATACACAGTATTGGTCACTGGGCCTTGCGCGATGTCCTGCAGCAGAGCATCGACTGGCAGCAGATGGCCGGCGCTTCCCCGGTTGTATTGGCGGTCAATGTCTCGGCGCAAGAATTTGGCCGCAGTGATTTTATCGAAGACATCGAACGGGCCTTGGCCGATTGCCCGGCGCGGCCTGAATGGATCCAGTTGGAGATCACCGAAAGCCTGTTGATCGAGGGTGAAGACCTGGCCATTGCGCGCATGCATCAGTTAAAAGAGCTCGGCTTTACCCTGGCGATCGATGACTTTGGTACCGGCTATTCATCATTCAGCTACCTGTCGCGCTTCCCAGTGGATAAACTCAAGATCGACCGCTCCTTTATCGTTAATATGGCCAATGGTGTCCGAGACGAGGCGGTAGTGGCCGCCATGATTGATGTTGCCCATCAATTGGGCATTAAAGTCATCGCCGAAGGGGTCGAAACAGAACAAGAACGCGTTAAATTGATTGCCTTAGGCTGTGACCAGTTGCAGGGCTATTTGTATGGGCGGCCGCTCAGTGTGGCGGACGCAACGCTCTTTGCAGTGAACCAACAGGAGGTTGTATGAATATTGACAGTCAAATCTCGAACTTCTACGAGAAACTGGTCGTTGACGAACTGGGCCGACGCCGGGCAGATATCGACGCCGACGATGACGTGCTTATTGATATCGCCTGTGTGGCACTGAATCAATTGCCATCCCGCTATTATCGTTATTCGGTTGATATGGCGTTCTACCTGTCCGGACCGGAACACCAGCGCATGGACGATGACGTCAGGGATGCGGTGGAATATGCGATCAAGTTGGTCACCGATCATAAAAGTTGATAATAGTCTGGCCCCGCGATCGAATCAGCGCTCGGCCAATTAGCCCTAAAGCTCGTCGGCATCTGGCGCTGAGCGATGTTACACTGGGTTTAAAATTAACCTAAAGACTGAAACATGACGGATACGCTGAGAATTGCCACCCGAAAAAGCCCCTTGGCCATGTGGCAGGCCGAATTTGTCCAGGCCGAATTGAAAAAACTCCATCCAGACTTGGTCGTTGAGCTCATCCCAATCAGTACCAAGGGCGACAAGATACTCGATGTCGCTCTGTCCAAGGTCGGTGGTAAGGGCCTGTTCGTCAAAGAGCTGGAAATCGCCATCAGTGAAGGTCGGGCCGATATTGCCGTGCATTCTATCAAGGATGTGCCGATGCACCTGCCCGAGGGCTTTGAGTTGCCAGTGATTTGCGCCCGAGGCGTGCCGTTCGATGCCTTTGTCAGTAACGACTTTGAGCATCTCGATGACCTGCCAGTGGGGGCTATTGTGGGCACGTCCAGCCTGCGTCGCCAGGCACAGTTGCTGGCACGCCGGCCCGATCTGCAGATCAACTTCTTACGCGGCAACGTTGGCACTCGCTTGGGCAAGCTCGACGCGGGCGACTATGATGCCATTTTACTGGCCAGCGCTGGCCTACTTCGCTTGAAACTACCGCAGCGCATTCGTCACGATATCGATGCAGATTGGTTGCTGCCAGCGGTCGGGCAGGGCGCTGTGGGCATCGAAACGCGGGCCGGCGACCAGCGCGTGATCGATCTCCTGGCGCCACTGCACCATAGGCCGACGGCTCTTAGGGTCTGCGCCGAGCGGGCTATGAATCGTAAACTGAATGGCGGCTGTGAAGTCCCCATTGCCGGCTATGCGACCCTGGGTGAACACAGCCTGCATTTGGAAGGTCGGGTCGGGTCGATCGATGGCGTGACGCTGTTAAAAGCCTCAGCCGAGGTAGATTTGCTGGGCAGCGATGCCGAACAGCTGCTTGCGGTTGAGCGCTTGGGTGTTGCCATTGCCGACCAGCTGCTGGCACAGGGCGCCGCCGCGATTCTGGCCGCGCTCTAACATGCGTCTGTTGATACCGAAGGCTATTGCCGACCAGGCGCGTTGGCAG
>Ga0307488_10000140_pt1 | contig 52473 bp, 61 predicted proteins | sample SB02metaG_FD_202248 | JGI IMG/M metagenome (GOLD analysis project Ga0307488, IMG submission 202248) | Sea-ice brine microbial communities from Beaufort Sea near Barrow, Alaska, United States - SB 0.2 | ecosystem: Environmental > Aquatic > Marine > Coastal | place: USA: Alaska | collected... | reverse complement strand
AGCTGCAGATGCCCTGGCAGCTGCGGATGCGTTGGCTGTCTTGGAAGCTGCAGATGCCCTGGCTGCGTTAGCAGCTGCGGACGCGGCGGATTTGGCTGCTGAGGCTGCTGAGGCTGCGGAGGCTGCGGAGGCTGCGGAGGCTGCGCAAGTACAGCGGAAGGCAGTGGCCGCCGAGGCCGAAGAGGTGAGGGTTTACGGCCCTAAGTCCGTAATCACCTTCGCACCGACCCCGAATTTACTTGACATTGAAATAACTCCAGTTCTGGAGAATGTTGTGCTTCAAATCGCTGTAGTGCCCGCAGGACCGATAGCGGGGGGAGATGCATCGCGTGCAGCTCAGTACTAATCTGGAGCAATGAAGTCAACTCGAGCTATTTCCTCGGCGCGTGTGGGTCATTTTGCAACGAGATATTGGCGGTTCCTAGGCCGCAAAATAAATGTGTTCTTAAAAGCCATAATTACGATAGTCCTACTCGCAAATGTTGTACCCGCTAATGCCGACAAAAGCTACGTAGCAGACCTTGAGACGCTCACTATCTCAATAAACCGGGTTCAGCTCTCGGGAGCACTTGTGAGCATCGACCTAGATCAAACCGGATCACTTGCACCCCCTGCAGATCCGAATGTTGCCGGGTGGTATGTGGGCGGCTCAAAACCCAGCGGTGTGGGCAGAACAGTAATCGTCGGTGCCGTTGACTCCAAGGGCGAGACCGGGGTGTTTTGGGAGCTTAGGCAGGTAATTGTCGGCGACCTCATTGTGATACGAAGTAAATCCAACATGGTTCATTCGATAAAAACTTTTTTAGTGACAGAGGTCACGCTCTATCGAAAGTCCGACTTTCCAACAGCACGCCTCTACGCAAATCTTGGCTACGAGGGTGTTGCCGTAGTTACTGACGGTGGCCCGAATGCAAGTAAAACTGCCTACCTTGGAAACCTGGTGGTTTATGCCCAGCTGCAATCACGGGTCCTGCTTTACTAACGCTTCACCGCATTAATTTTGCTGATCGATCGCGCCTTCGACGTTTTTTGTCTCTCAGCCGGCTCCAGCACCCGCAATTGCATTTCGGGTAGCGGGGCAACCCCTTTCCGCCACCGGGGGTGCTGCTCCATCGCAAGACCAAAAGAGACCAAGAGGATTTAGAGGAATCACCCACTGGCCGATCGAGCTAGTTGTGAGAAGCTCCACAGCTAAGCGCTCTCCATAGTTAGAGTAGTGAAATGACAGATTCCTCATTCGACGTAGTAAGCAAGGTTGACCACCAAGAGGCTGACAACGCCCTAAATCAAGCAGCCAAGGAAGTCGAGCAGCGCTACGACTTTAAGAACACCGATGCCAGCGTTGCTTGGAGCGGAGAAATGATTTTGATCAAGGCTAACTCCGAAGAACGAGCCAAGGCGGTTCTAGATGTTCTCCACACCAAGCTGATCAAGCGTGGCATCTCCATGAAGGCACTCGACTCTGGTGATCCTTTCCCATCTGGCAAGGAGTACCGGATTGAGTCCACTCTCAAGGCCGGGATTGATCAAGAAAATGCCAAGAAGATGACCAAGCTAATTCGCGACGAGGGACCCAAGAACGCCAAAGCTCAAATCCAAGGAGATGAGCTAAGGGTTAGCTCTAAATCTAGGGATGATCTGCAGGAAATAATTGCATTGCTAAGAGGCGCGGACTTCCCGCTTGATCTGCAGTTTGTGAACTACCGCTAGGAAAAGTTTTAGCTAACCAATTGCGAGGTAGCCGGTTCCGCTTCCGGTGATCGAAAAGAATTTGGCCGCACGCATAAAAGCCGCTTCTCCGGGAGCCAGCTGAATCAACTCATCAAGTGAATTAGACAGCGTTATTTCGCCGGCTACACACACCAAAATTGCGGACCCATTGAGCGCCAAATCAACCAGCATGCGATCACTACTTGGCGTGACTCGATAAACACTAAAATCCTCAACTGGAACCGGATACTCTTCTAGGCCCTGCGAAAGAATCTTGGCCTGAACCAGCGGATCTTCAAGAGGCTCAAATATGAGCAATTGCATGAGCTCCTCAAGATCGATTGGCTTCTTGGTTAGGCCCCCACGCAGCACGTTGTCACTGGCTGCCATGACTTCGACCCCGAGGCCGGATAGGTAACTGTGGATGTTGCCAGCTGGCAAAAATAACGCTTGACCCGGCTGCAGCGTGACCTGATTCATCAGAACCGACACCAAGAGCCCATTGTCATTTGGAAACTCCAAATCAAGTTCGGCAATCAGCTGAGCCCGATCGTCACCCAGCACATCTTTCGATGCAGCCAGTTGGTTGACTACCGTGTGGCTTGCATCAAAAGCCCACTGAGTAGCGCCCTTGAGTCCCTCTTTTTCGAATGCCTGAAGCCAACCCGCAAAAATCTCGTTGCTGTTTGCTAACGACGCAATGTCCTTTGCAACTTCCAGGTTCGACCTAAAGCCACAAAGTGCTTTGAACTCTGAAACCGCGACGATTAGTTCAGGTTTGTGGTTGCCGTCCTGGTAACCGGGCGCACCTAGAGCAAATTGTTCCATCGCTCTTTGTTTCGATGGGTGAGCCTGAATCGACAGCGGCTTGGCAGCCGCCAACAGTTTCACCAAGTAAGGAAGTTCTCCGATTCTCTCCAGCAGGTTGCCACCAATGTGATCATCGACTTCCGAAGGGTCTAATCGATGAGAGCCAAACCAAATCTCGGCTTGCGGCTGACCGTTTGAGTCGATTCGCTTGAGGGCTGGAATCAGTTCAAGCGAACCCCAGGCATAGGCCTTAGGTTCATTGGTCAACCGAAAGATAGTCACGTTACCAACCTACCTAGCACCATCTTCGGTAGCGATAATTGAGATCGGACCAGTGGCAGGGTAGGCAGCATCAAGCTCGCTCCGGCGAGCACGTTTGACAACGCTCGCCGCAATAAAGCCGGACCCGACCGCCATAACAATCGGGAAGAAGAAAGCCAAGGACAACCCAATGCCTTCCGACAGTGCACCCATCACAGTTTTAGCTACGATTGAGATCACCGCGTTGAAAAGACTTAGGCTGCTAACTGCCCAAGCGGTTGAAACTCCCGGGATGTGGCCGGCGGCCGAATAAAAAGCAGGCGAAACCGGGGCAAGACCAAGGCCGGCTAATCCCCAGAAAATTCCGGTGGCTATCAATCCAATTTCGGGATTGAATGACGCCAGCTGACCTGCGGTCAATGCAGAAATCGAAAGAGTAATGGCCGCCAAGAACGCACCGCGGGACGCCATTGTGTGAGGGTGCCAAACTCTTGCCAAGCGAGTCATCGACAAACGCCCGACGATCATGCCGGTCATGAAGGCTGCGAATGGGACGGAACGAAGTGCCACGTCTGCATTCAAGACATCTTTTGCAAACACTGCCGCCCAGTCGATGATCGCCACCTCTGGATAGATGCCAAAAAACAGACCGACTGCTAGCAATCGAAGCTCAGCCGGCATTTGATAGATCCTGCGCTTGACCGTATTGGCCTTTTCCTCGAGGTGCCCATCCTCAGTTGGAGACAGCAGCCAACGAAGATTGAATTCGAAAATTATGAGGGTCGCCACTCCGACAATCAGCAGGTAGATTTCGAGGCTGAGATAAACAGTTCCAAGACCGCCGCTGATGGCAGCTGCGACCGCTCCCAGGCTCCAGCCGGCGTGCATTCTGCCCATGACATTGATGCTGATCTGCTTTTGCAACATGACCGCAGCGGCATTTACGCTCACGCCCATCAGCGAAATGAAAAAGCCGAAGCTGGCGTTTAGGAAAAACCAAACTAGCGGGTCGTTACTAAAGGCAAGCGTCACCAAGAAGACCAAGGCTCCGTAGTTTGAAAATCTGATAATCGCCCTAGAGCCATATCTCATAATCAATCTCGACGCGAACAAAAGTGGCGTGATTGAACCGATGAGACCGAAGCCAATTATTGTTCCCCAGGTGGCGAATGAGACATCCAGCCGAGCAATATATTCCGGCACCCAAGCCACAGAAGAGAGGGCTGCGTGACCCATGGCGACGAAGGTTGCCAAGGTGGCGATCTGCGCTTTCCGCAGTCTGGCACCTGGCAGACGCTTCACTTATCTATCCTTTGGAGATTTCGAGTATCTCGTCGCGGTCGAAGAGCTTCATTCTCTCGCGTCCGAGGGCTTCCCCGATAGCTTTTTCCTTGGAATTAACCTTTAACCACTTGGCCCAGTCCATAAAGTCGACACTTCGACTCTCTAAAGTTTCAATAATCTGGTTCTCACCAGCAAACTCCGGTTGCCACCATCGATCCCGATCTTGAAGGACGTTACCAATAGTCTCGATGGCGTCCGCCTTGGTGTGGCCAATAAGACCTACTGGTCCCCGCTTTATCCAACCGGTGCAGTAAACACCCTGCAGGTTCTTACCATCCTCGCCGATTACTCGACCGGCCTCGTTGGGAATCACCCCGTATTTAGCATCGAAGGGAATCTTGTCGACAGGTGACCCAAGGTAGCCGACCGCGCGATAAATGGACTGGATTGGAAAGCTTGTTTTTTCTCCGGTTGTAACCACACCTCCGGAGCCATCAAGTTTGGTCTTTTCAATGGTCAGTGAAGCGACCTTGCCGTCCTGGCCAATAACTTCGACGGGGTTTGCGAAAAAGTGCAGATGGAGCCTACGCTCCTGAGGCTCCTGTGGGTTTTCACGCAACTGCTCAAGGGTTTTTACCATGACTCGAATCTGGTTGTTGCTAGCAATGGCATCTTGAGATCCCTGGTCATACTGAAAATCTTCGTCATAGACGATTGATTGAACACCCTCGATGTGTAGTGCCTCGCGAAGTTCCAAAGGAGAAAACTTAACTTGGGCTGGACCACGGCGACCAAACACGTGCACATCGGTCACTGGTGAGTTCCTAAGGCCTTCGTAGACGTGATCCGGAATGTCTGTAACCAGAAGGTCATCTGGACGCTTTACGAGCATGCGAGCAACGTCAAGAGCAACGTTTCCATTGCCGATTACTGCTACCTCTTTGGCATTTAGTGGCCAAGTCCTTGCAACATCCGGATGGGCGTCGTACCAGTTGACGAAGTCCGCCGCTCCGTAGGAGCCATCAAGATCAATGCCCGGTATCGCTAACGCGGCATCCTTGATGGCCCCGGTTGCAAATATGACCGCGTTGTAGTGCTTTTTTAGATCTTCTAGATCCAAATCTTGGCCGTATCGGACGTTGCCAAAAAACCTAATGTCTCCACGGTCGAGAACCTCGTGGAGGGCGTTTATGATGCCTTTGATTCTCGGGTGATCCGGAGCAACTCCGTAGCGAACGAGCCCATACGGGGCAGGAAGGTGATCGAATAAGTCGATCGATACTTCAAAGTCGCGCTCTGCCTTCAAGATCAAGTCCGCCGCGTAGATACCAGCGGGACCTGCGCCAATGATGGCGAGACGTAGCTTTGACATTACTTATTTATCCTTCTTCTAAACTGTGTTTTCTAACCCGTGTAACTTAACCCTTGCGCTCGACAACTGCCAATGCAAATGCCTCGAGTGCTGTTCGAACCTTGCCCTTTGGCAGCGGTGCGATAGCCGCTATCGCTGCCTCCGCCCAACGCTTGGTTTCTAATTTGGATTCCTCCATGACCGGATGCTTTCGCAGCCTCACAAGAACCTCAGGAAGCGAGGCGGCATCGAGTCCCGATGAAATATCCGCCAGCAACTTGACTGAATCAGAGTCACCGTGCTTAGCGAGAAGCAGCACAGGAAGCGTTGGAACCCCCGCGAGTAGGTCAGTTCCAGACACTTTGCCGCTTTGTGACTCGGTGGATTCAATGTCGATGATGTCATCGATTAGCTGGAAGGCAACGCCAATACTTTGCCCGAATTCTTCAAGTGGCTTTTGAAAAGACGAATCGGCGCCCGAGAGCATGGCACCAAGCTGAGCGGCCAGAGCAATTAGTGATCCGGTCTTGTCTCTCAACACTTGAATGTAGTGATCCACCGGATCTTCTTGATCAATTGGCCCGATCGTTTCGTGCAGCTGTCCAAGAACCAGTTGCTCAAAAATCTTTGCCTGCAATTGCAGTGCCTCTTGGCCGAGTCCAGAAACCAGGTTCGATGCCCTTGCAAATAGCAGATCACCGGTCAAGATAGCGATGTTATTGCCCCAAACAATATGAGCGGTGTCTACGCCCCTTCTAGTGGAAGCCTGGTCCATTACATCGTCGTGATACAAGGTTGCTAAATGAGTAATCTCCATTACGACTGCTGCGTCTAAGACGTCTTCACCGCCAGGGGTTCCAAGGTGTGAGGTTAGAAGGGTCAATACTGGACGCATCCTTTTACCACCGGCTCTTGCCAAGTGACTCGTCATCGAATCAACCATTACTTCAGCGTGAGCCGTGGCCTCGATGATCCTTTGCTCCACTTTTGCTAGGTCCGATTCGAGGCTAGAAAGCAAGGCTTTGTCAGTTACCAACTTGAGCTGGCTTGGCAGTGCGATTTTCATTTCTCCCTTATGGCCGAATGAATAGCAACCACGCCGAAACTCAAGTTCTTCCATTGAGTTTTAGAAAAGCCCGCCTTAGAAATATCCTTGGCTAGTTCAGCCTGCTTTGGCCAAGCGACAATTGACTCGGAAAGATAGCTGTAAGCGGCAGGTGTTTTGCTAGCCAGTCTGCTGACATGCGGCAAAATAAGGGTTAGGTAAGCGCGGTAGAAAACGCCCAGCAGCCCAGGCACGTGCGAGAACTCACAAATGACCAATCGGCCACCCGGCTTGAGAACCCTCAGGAATTCGCCAAGAGCCTTGTCTCGATCTTGAACGTTTCGTAGGCCAAATGACATTGTGACAACGTCAAATTCATTGTTCTTAAAGGGCAGTTTCATCGCATCTGCAAAGACAAACTCAAGCTCTGGATAGCGCTTTTTGCCCTCCGCCAGCATGCCCTTAGAAAAATCAGCGGCTATAACTTCAACCCCGGGTAGCTTTAGTGCCATGGAGCTTGTTCCAGTCCCAGCAGCTATATCTAGTATTTTTTCGCCTGATTGCGGGTCGACTTTTTCCGTTAGTTTCTTGCGCCAACGCTTGGCCTGACCGAAGGACAAAAGATCATTGGTTTTGTCGTAGGCATGGGCAACGTCGTCGAACATCTTCGAAACTTGTTCGGGTGATTTGGATAGGTCGGCTTTAGACACGTCCCCAGTCTAATCGCGAGTGCTGGGGTTACTTTGACTCACGAGGGTATAGGCCACCAGTGATACTGTCCCGAGCATTAATCCCACTACCAGTGGCGTGGTTGCAGAAACATACTTGTCAGCAGGAGTAAGGGTCGTGATTTCAACCTGGCTGAAATCCACCGGTTTGCTGTCAAAGGTCCCGACCTGCGTGTCAACCATGGCCGGTGGCACTACATGCTCAACGTGGGAATCCTCTTCCAGCTTCAAGTCGTCGCCTTCAGCCGCGAATCCAATGGCGGCAAAGGGCATTGCTAGTAGAGATACCGCGACCATCCTTATTAACATTTCACCACCTGACCTAAACTGAACAATAAGACTAAAGAGGAAATCTATTTCTCGCATTACTGGTTCGCATAATCTCAGTGAACTGTGAGCAAAGGGACCCATGGCTTTGAAGGCAATAATCCGCAAGATGATTGCGTCGGATCAATTGGAGCTATCCGGTTCATCGGTGTTTTTGCGGAATGATCAGCAAATTATCGGCACGGGCAGTGCAATCCAAATCGCAGCGAAGGGTAAAAACCGAGTTGCAGAGCTGGCAGCCGGTTGGAAAGAAATACTCGCCACTGCTGAAATAGACAATCAATCAGGAATCAGCAGCGCCGGCCTTATTGCTCTTACCTCAATCACGTTTTCCGAAAACAGCTCCCAGGACAGCGTGCTCTATGTCCCGATGGTTACAAGGGTTCATCGCGGGGACGTTGGCTTCGAAGTGATAATCGAGGGCGCCGAAGCCGCGCCGAAAGACCTGCAGCCGGTGCTTGGATCTTTTCAAGACGGCAGTTTCAGTGCGGAGGCATTCAAGTCAGCGGTTGGCAAATCCCTTGGGGCATTCAGTACTACGGACTTAGAAAAAGTGGTGATCGGCAGAGATCTACTCATGTCGATTGATTCCCGGCCGAACCTGGCGATTCCCTTAAAAAGACTTCACGAAAGATACCCGGATTGCTGGACCTATGCGGTTGGAGATGTCTTTGGAGCATCTCCCGAGCTGCTGCTGCGAGCACAAAATGGTGAGGTGTCGGCCAGAGTGCTAGCCGGAACGGCCGGCCGCGGCACCGACCCGGATGTCGACCGGGCCATCGCCGAGGGCCTCGCCAACTCCCAGAAAAACAGGCACGAGCATGAATTCGCTGTCAACTCAATGGTGCAGGCGCTAGAGCCCTTTTGCGATTTTGTTCAGGCAGACTCAGAACCGTTCTCACTCGCCCTACCCGACCTTTGGCATCTTGCCACCGATGTCAAGGGTGAGCTCCGAGACGGAGTGACGCTTCTGGACGCTATAGCCAAACTGCATCCAACAGCAGCGGTTGCCGGAACCCCGACTCAGTTGGCCGAGGCGCTAATCGATGAGCTGGAGCCTTTTGACAGAGCAGGTTATGCGGGACCGGTTGGTTGGTTGAGTTCAAACGGTGACGGCGAGTTGGCAATTGCGCTTCGCGGCGGAATCATCGAGCCCCATCAGATTAGAGCCATCGCAGGCTGCGGAATAGTAACTGAGTCAGACCCTGAAGCAGAGCTGGCCGAAACTGACTTGAAATTCAAAGCGGTGCGCTACGCCTTTGCAGCTGAAAGCTTGTAGTCAATAACCACGAAACCCTCGGCCTTCATGGCCTTTTCGAGCTCCGTTACTGTGTGAACTTCGAAATACTCCCAATCAAAGGCTTTGGCCAGCGCCTCTATTGATAACTGCTGCGGGGTAATAAACAGCTGCTCAAATAGCTCGCTAGGGATATTCCTTGAAACCTCGAGGCCTCTAAAAATCTCACCGCCCGAATCATTTCCCACGATGAGTTGAACATTCAGATTTCTAAGTCCAGATTTATTTAGCGATCCAACATCGTGAATGAGAGTCAGGTCGCCTATCAGTGCTCGAACGCCGTTTCCAGCCTGGGCAATTCCAATGGCGGTAGCGACGGTGCCGTCGATCCCAGATAGGCCTCGGTTAGCAAAGGTTGTTATTGCGGCAGGCTTGACAGCCCTATCGGCAACGCGGATCAGGTTTGACGCACCAAATAGCAAAGGTATTGAGCTGGTGGCGTTCCACACCGCTTGGGCCAATAACGCTCGCTGGTCAGTTGGTGGCTGAAAGTTCTTCCAGCTGGCAATCCAAGCGCTATCGGCTCGGCCGCCTGGGGTCAGCTGCCAGGCAGTAGCGATAGCGTTCTTACCGACGTCGAACTTGCCAAACTGTCGCGATTTAGCAACGTAGACATTGCAGCGCTTGATGAGCGCAATGACTGGCCTTGAAAGAGTTGGCTTTCCAAAAATAACTACCCTGCGCACCTGATCTGCCAAATCAGAGCCGAGGGCTTGCACGTAATCAGTGATTGCACTTGAGCCATACCTCGCGCCTGAGGATGGCTCAGCAAAAAGTGGAAGATTCGCCTTTTCAGCAAAGCGAACCGCGTCTGACCCTGCGCCTGCGCCCGCTATAACCACGGTGTGGTTATCGACTTCAATTTCTAGTTCTTCTGGTGAGGTTGAGGCGACTGGCAGAGCTGTTGCGGTCAGCTTGGCAAGGACACCAAGAGCACTTGGCTCGCTCGCACTCAACGGCTCCACAAATTGAAGATTCAGCTGAACTGGGCCTGACTGTTTGGATACTCCCAAGCTCTGCGAAATGGCAATATCGACCAATGTGCTCGTCGAATGGTTGCTGCCCGGCCTTGGTGCTGGCACATCATGGGAGCCCCGCAGGACATCAGCAAAGATGCCGACTTGATCGGTAGTTTGATTCGCGCCGACACCCCTGAGTTCAGCTGGTCGGTCAGCCGTAAGCAAAATCAGTGGAACCCCACTGTGGTGAGCCTCTAAGACCGCGGGGTGCAAATTAGCAACGGCAGTTCCGGAGGTAGTTATTATTACGCTTGGCTCTCCGGTTGCCATTGCCCTTCCCAGCGCTGTGAACGCTAGAGACCGCTCATCGAGACGAATAGTCAGAGAAAGTTTCCCGGCCTGTGCAAGCTGGCCTGCGGCAATTGCCAGCGCCTGAGATCTTGCACCTGGAGCTAGGTAAAAGTTCTTGACACCCCTTGAAACAAATTCAGCAATTAGCGATGCGGCAAACTCTTGTGACGGATTGGTCACTTCTTGTCTTTGTCGTCTTGATCTTTATTGCGCATAAATTTCGAAATATCCCTCAGGAAATTCGGGTCGTCATCCGGTGCAATTACTCGTCCTCGGCCCCCCGATGATGGTCCCTGATTATTTCGCAGAGGTCTTCCCACCATTAGATAAAGAAGTCCACCGAAAAATGGCAGCAAGGCGCAAAGCACAACCCAAGCCCATTTCGGCAATAATCTCACTTCAGACTTGTCTGCACTTGCTGCAAAAACCGTCGTGAAAATAGTCCAGATTATTAAAAATCCCAACGTTCCTATAGCCACTCTCGTCATAACTCCACCCTAGTTCACCAAGCTGAGCCTAAACTGATGAGGTGAAAAACCCTTGGCTCAGCTACACACTAATTCGTCTCAGCTTATTTACAGGCGTATTTCTCGCCCTTCTTGCTCTGCAGTTCAACACATTCTTTGCCGCAATTATTGCCGCGGCGGTCTCTTTTGCAATTTCTCTTGTGTTTTTGGATAGACAGCGGAAGGCCATGAGCCAATCTGTGGCTGAAAAGCTGGCTCGAAATTCATCCGGAACCTACGAGGATAAAGAGAACGACCTCGAAAACGATCTACTGGATTCAGAGGCTGAAGCTGACGAAAAAGATCCCGGCGCCGACCAAGACCCCAAAGCCTAAGCCCGCAAAGCTGGCAAGTTTCAGAGCCGTAATAAGCTCCTTTGCCCCTCTGCCATCAAGTGCAATCAGTGTTGCAGGAATAACAAGTAGAAGGTTCAGAAGCCCCAAAAGTGTCGCTGGGTAGACCAAAACCAGCATTAGGTTTATCAGAACTGGCATCCAAAGCATCCAGATAAACAACCGGCGAGAATTCTTCTCCCCCAACCTCACGGCAACGGTGATTTTTCCAGATTCCTTGTCGGTCTTTATGTCTCTGATGTTGTTGACCATCAAGACGGCCGATGCATAGAGGCCGTATGCTCCACCGACTAGAACCGCAAGCGGGTCAACGAAGCCAGTCTGAATAAAGTTAGTGCCGGCCGTTGCAACGAGGCCAAAAAACACAAAAACGGCAATCTCGCCGAGTCCCGCATAGCCGTAGGGGTTTTTACCCCCGGTGTAGAACCAAGCAGCGACGATTGCGGCGAGGCCAATCAAAACCAAAAACCACTGGCCGGTCAGTAGAACAACTGCCAGACCAACGAGACCTGCAAACCCAAAGCTTGCAAAGGCGGCTATTTTTACTGATCCCGGTTTTGCCGAGCCCGATCCAGTGAGCCTGAGCGGCCCAACTCTGTTTTCGTCGGTACCTCGAATGCCATCGGAGTAATCGTTTGCGTAATTCACGCCGACCTGCAAAGACAGTGCAACGAGTAGAGCCAGAATCGAAAGAAGTAAATCAAAAGAACCAAGCGATGCAGCGGTTGCGCTTCCGAGAATGATCGGTGCGATGGCTAGCGGGAGCGTTCTCAGCCGAGCGCCTTCAATCCACAGTTTTACAGTTGACATTTTATAAAGACTAATCTGCCAACAGCGCCCTGGCAGCCTGATAGTCAGGTTTGCCGCTCGTCAGCCTCGGGACTTGGCTAACCTTTTGCACCGCAATCGGTTTCGCCGGGCCCAAAAGCATTCCTTGAAGCCTTAACTCGTCGAAACCATTACTCACGGCCAAAACCAGACCGACCGATTGACCCCACTTCGAATCAAGTGCAACCGCAATGACCTCCGTGACGCCCTCTTGGGCCGCAACCTTAGCCTCGACATCATCGAGAGACACCTTTTTGCCACCGGAAACTATTACTCGATCCGCCCTACCTATAATCTTTAGGCGCCCGTTCACTATTTCGCCTAAATCGGAACTTAGAAACTTTTCGCCAATCCCGTTTGCAAGCACTGGCCCGGAAACTGCGACCTTGCCGTCAATGATTTCAAGATTTACTCCCTCAAGGGCCTGGCCGTCGTAAACGCAGCCGCCACTTGTTTCGGCCATCCCGTAGCTTTCAACCAGCTTCACCCCGCGACTCTTTAGTGATTCAACGGTTGCAAAGTTTGGCAGCTGCCCACCAATCAAAATTGCATCAAAGCTTTGAAGCGCCAAGATAACGGCATTGTCTTTGGATTCGATGTCGGCATGGGCTGCCAAGCGATCAAGCTGTGCTGGAACCAATGATGTGTAACGCTTGCTGCCTCGCATTAAAGAAACCGAGTTCAGAAAACCTTCGGCCGAGAAGGGCACCCGAGTGTTTTGGATCACCGGCTGGGTGTCTGCGACAACGGACCTGAACAGCACGTTTGCTCCCGCAATGTAATTGGCGGGAAGAGCAAGGAGCCACTGACCATGGCCACCGAGGAACTTTGCTGACGCATCAGCACTTGCGATAAGCGCAGCCAACGAGATTTCAATTCGCTTTGGTCTTCCGGTTGATCCGGATGATTCGACAATCAGGCCGACGTCATCAGAAGCCTGTGATGGCACCGGTTCAAAATCAACACCAACTCCCGTTATCTCCGGGGGCGAGACGAAACCTGCGACCTGACCGTCAAATACATTAGTCAACATCTTCAGGACCGCGAATGGATCACTCGCGCTAACAGTAAGAGTTGGCTTCATCAGTAGTGCCAGGGGAACGAGGACCAATCAGGTTTGCGCTTTTCCAAGAAGGCATTCTTACCCTCGTTTGCTTCGTCGGTTCCGTAAGCGAGCCTGGTGGCCTCCCCAGCAAATAATTGCTGACCAACTAGTCCGTCATCGACGGCATTCATTGCGTACTTGAGCATACGAATTGCTGTCGGTGACTTTCCAAGAATTTCCTTTGCCCATTCCAAGCCTGCGGTCTCCAGATCAGCGTGGGGTACCACTTTGTTGACAACGCCCATTTCATAGGCTCGGTCGGCATCGTAGGTCGCACCCAGAAAAAAGATTTCTCGGGCAAATTTTTGGCCAGTCTGCTTGGCTAAATAAGCCGACCCATAGCCGGCATCAAAGCTGCCGACATCAGCGTCGGTCTGTTTGAACTTTGCATGCTCCTTAGATGCGATTGAAAGATCTGCAACCACGTTCAAAGAATGCCCTCCGCCGGCGGCCCAGCCGCTTACCAGCGCGATTACAACCTTGGGCATAAATCGAATCAACCGTTGAACTTCCAAAATGTGAAGTCTGCCCGCAGAACCCTCGGCATACTCGTAGCCCGCTTTGCCGCGCACCGACTGGTCGCCGCCGGAGCAGAAAGCCCAGCCGCCATCTTTTTGACTCGGGCCATTGCCGGTTAGTAGCACCACTCCAACATTTGCCTGACAGCGCGCGTGATCAAGTGCTCGGTAAAGCTCGTCAACGGTTTGGGGTCTGAAAGCGTTTCTGACCTCGGGCCTAGAGAAACCCACCCGGACAACGCCAAATTGCTTGTGCGCGTGGTAACTGATGTCGGTCAGGTCCTCGAACCCCGGTACCGTCATCCAGATTTCTGGATCAAACAGCTCTGAAACTGGTTTTGTCATAGACCTAGACTAATCCTCGTGGAGAGCATTCAAATAACTCAAGTGTCGGTAGTCAGACTGCCGCTGCGCTCTAGGTTTCGAGGAATCGAGTACCGAGAGGCGCTTATTTTTAAAGGCTCCCGGCGCTACAGCGAATTCTCGCCATTTTTAGAATACGGCGATGATGAGGCTTCGACCTGGTTGAAGGCGGCCCTTGAGTTTGCGAATGATCCGCTTCCAATTCCGGTAAGGCAGCTGATACCGATAAATGCGACCCTTCCAGCAGTCAGACCTGATCGGGTTGTCGAAACCCTTCAAGCCTTCGGCCAGTTTCGAACCATAAAAATAAAAGTTGCAGAAGCCGGCCAGGACCTAGATCAGGATTTAGCCCGAATAGCCCAAGCCCACAAAAGCTTTCCGGATGCGAGCCTCAGACTTGATGCCAACGGAAATTATTCTGTGGCACAGGCAATGAAAATTATTAAAGCAATTGCCCATTTGCCGATTGAATACTTTGAACAACCGGTTGCGAGCATCGATGAGCTAGTGGAACTTCGCCAGCAAATAGCTACGGCTGAAATCCAAATGAAGATTGCTGCCGATGAGTCGATTCGCAAACAAAGCGACCCCTTACAAGTTGCAGTAGCCGGTGCTGCCGACATAGCAGTTTTGAAGGTCCAACCGCTTGGTGGCATCAAGAGATCGCTGGCAATCGCCTCAGAGTCGGGCCTGGAAAGTGTCGTGAGCTCGGCCCTAGAGAGCAGCATCGGCATCTCACACGGCCTGCACTTGGCGGCCAGCTTGCCAAACCTTGACTTCGACTGCGGCCTTGGAACTGCATCACTGATGGCCAAGGACATTTGTCGCAATCCCCTGATTGCAGTAAATGGCTACCTAGAGCTTGACGAGCCAGACGTTGATGCCGGCCTAGTCAGTGAGCTAGCGGTTGAGAGCGAGCGCAAGATCTGGTGGCAACAACGACTAGATCGCTGCCTGAAGCTTTTATAGGCCCGAGTAGACGTGTAGGCCCTTGAAAAATAGATTAACAATCGTGAAGTTGAAAATCACAGACAAGAACGCCACCAATCCAAGCCATGCGGCCCGCTTGCCGTTCCAGCCCCTGGTGGCCATTGCGTGCAAGTAACCGGCGTAAAGCACCCAAATAATGAAAGTCCAGACCTCTTTGGTGTCCCAACCCCAGTAGCGGTGCCATGCGCGCTCGGCCCAGACCGCACCCGCAATCAAAGTGAAGCTCCAGAGCACGAACCCCACGACATTAAACCGATACGCGATCCGCTCGAGCTGAAGTAGCTCCGGAAAGTGGCTAAATAGTTTCTTTCCGCGACCGGATGCCTTCAATAGATAAGCGATATGCATCCCGGCTGCAACCGCCAAGAAGCCGGTTGCCATAATCGCGACCACAACGTGAATTACTAGCCAGTAACTCTGCAGAGCCGGCATGATTGTTTGGACCTCGACGTAAAACAGCGAAACTGCGGCAAAAACAGTGATGAGGGCAAAGCCCGTAATAAAGGTTGCAATGAAGCGTAGGTCTTTGATTTTTAGAGCGGTTAGATAAACCAACAAAATCAAAAAAGCACCGCTGATGGAAAACTCGTACATGTTTGCCCATGGCACGCGGCCAGCGGCAACTCCTCGGAGCACAACCCCGACGCCCAAGATGGCGGTCGAGACCCAAAGAAGAATAAAGCCCGCGCGCTCAGTCGCCGTCATTTTGTCAGTGGCGATTTTCTCAACAACCATTGTCGATCCACCACGCGCGGCCTTAGCTTCCGAACTGACTGCCTCTACGGTTGAAAGTTTCACTAGCTGGAAGGAAAAAAGCACTAGTGCGAGCGCCAAGAAGGCGAGCGCCGATGAGACAAAGAGCAGCGACAATTGCGATAGCGGCTCGTTTAGGACGACTTCGGTCATTTCTTGCTCCCTGATCTAATTTCTTGAACTATTTCTTCTAGCATCTGAGGCAAGTTTGGATCATCCCGCCTTGATAAAGCTGCGAACTCAATTCTGTCACTGGAGATTAGCCTCACCCACACTCTTCTTCTGGGAACCATCAGCGACATCGTTAGCGACACCAAGCTCAATGCTGCAAAGAGCAACACCCAGATTCCGCCCGGGTTGTGGGCGACATCCAGTGACGCAAATCGCAATAGGCCATCGAATCTTACGGAACCCAGGCCGTCTGGCAGATCCGCCGACTGTCCGACCTCGAGCTCGATAGCCGCCACTGGTCCGTCACGGCCAGCAATCATTTCCATGCTTGTAGTGTCCAACGCATATGCGTTTCTCGGGATTCCCGAATCCAGCCCTAAGTTTCCGGTGTAGACGTTCATGGTCATCAGCGGCGCGATTGGGTCGGGGTAAATGGATGTGTATGCGCCGGTTGTTAGCTTCTCTGCGGTGGGATAGAAAAAGGCGATGATTCCCAGTTGCTTAGGAAGAGCGTCTGGTGCCTTGATAACACCGAGTGAGGTCATGTTTGAATCCTGCGGCAAAAACACAATTGGTCCCTGGTAAGAGATGTTGCCATCGCCGTCAAACACAGTTACAACGGGTGCAAACCCATTGCCAGTCAAATACACGTTCGCTCCCGGGGCCGCGAGTGGATAATTCACTCGAATATCGCCGGTCGTTTGTGTCTGACCGAAATCGGCCGACACCGAAGCAACGAAATCGATTGGCTGTCCAATGTTCGCCCGGTTAGCAAGGTCGTACACCACATCGAACTCGTCCAGAGTCAAGCTGAAAGGTTCCAGCTGTCCCTCGTCAAACAGGGCGCCCGGTGAAAATGAATCGTAGCTTGCGAGGTTATTGACGAATGTGTCGCCCTCGACCAGCACTCGCTGACCGGAGAAGCTAAATCCACCTCCAAAGCCAACGGCCAAGAGGACCCCAACCAGCGAGTAATGAAACACCAAGTTGCCCGTTTCTTTTGCGTAGCCCTTCTCGGCGCTGATCGAGTCTTGCTTGCGCTCAACTCGGAATCCGCGCTTTTTCAGAACGACCATGGCACTCTCAAGAACCGATGAATCCCCAGCCTCGCTCAGATACTCAGGCATCCGTTTCAGGTTCTTCGGGGTCAGCACCGGGCGAGCCCTCAGGGCCGCAAAGTGAATCTTGGTTCTTGGCATTACGCAGCCAGCCAGCGAAACAAAAAGCAAAATATAGATAGCCGAGAACCAGACAGATGTATAAACATCAAACAGTTGCATTTGGTCGAGCACGGCTGCAAGCTCCGGCTCGTTATCGTAAAACACTTTCACGCCGTTTGGATCCGCACTTCTCTGAGGATATACGCTGCCTGGCACGGCTGCGACGGCTAGGAGAAGCAGCAGTATTAGCGCGTTGCGCATCGAGGTCAGCTGGCGCCAGAAGAATCGAGGCCAGAACGAGAGCCTAGAGAGGAAGCTGGATACCACTTGTCACCACCTGAAGCCAATTATTGAAACGCAACCAAAGACCTGTCATAAGCAAGATTCCCACCACAATCAGCATTGCTCCACCAATCAAATTGAAGGTTCTGATGTGACGCTTTATGAATCCAACTGAAGTTTTTGCCCAATCAAACCCAGCCGCAATCAAAATAAACGGAATCCCAATTCCCAACGAATAAACGGTGGCTAGGATTCCCCCGCGCAACGGGTCCGCCGTGTCAGAGGCTAGAACCAGAACTGCCGACAAGGTCGGCCCAATGCAAGGCGTCCATCCAAGCGCGAAGACCACGCCGAGAAACGGAGCTCCAGCCAAGCCCATTTTGGGGCTTAGTTTGAGCTTAAAGTTACGCTGCAAGAACCCAAGTTGACCGATCATGGCAAAGCCAAAAACAACGACCATCAAACCCAAAACCACCTGGATCCAGGGGTTTCTAACCAGTACCAACAGACCGGCTGTTCCTGCCAGCACACCGAGCGAGACAAATACCGCGCTAAAGCCCAAAACAAACAGGATCGCCCCAGTCATAACCCGAGTCTTCGTGTTCGCGGAACCTGAGACATAGCCCAGATAACCGGGAACAAGAGGCAAGACGCAAGGAGAAATAAAGGTGACTATCCCTGCCAATAGCGCAACTGGAACTGCAATGAGCATCGACCCGTTCAGCGCAATCTCACCTGGGTTCACTGATCAACCACCGTTTGAATAAGCGTTCTCAAGATCGAGGCTTCTATTCGACCCAAAATACGAGAGGCGACCTTGCCATCGCGATCAATCACGATTGTTGTCGGCACCGCCTGCGGTGATACGACGCCAGTAAATGCGAGCGAAACCTGTCCGGATTGAGCATCAATCAAGGACGGGTATTCGATTCCAAAGTTTCGGTCAAAAGCCAGCGCTGTTTCCTCAGTATCGCGAACATTCACGCCGACAAACTGAACGCTGTCTTCAAATTCCACACTTAGCATTGCCAGATCGCCGGCCTCCGCCCGGCATGGAGCACAGGCCGAATACCACCAGTTCATGACAATGACATTGCCTTCAAAAGCTGAGCTGTCTAAAACTTGACCGCTTTCGGTGGTGCCGGCAAAAGCTTCAAACCCCGGCCTAGAACCGAGGGCGAACTCAGTGACTGTTCCATCGCCTGCAATGTAATTTTTATTGTCTCCGGCTCGGAACTGGTCGGCCAGTGGATCGCTTGCACAACCAGCCAGTAGCGTCGCGATTAGCCCAAGGCCAATCGCTGTTCTAGAAATTGTGCTCAGCCTCACACTGCACCACCATCGATGGCGTTGGCGGCATGAGCTAGGCCAGGCTCGGCATAAGAAACCTCGGTGAGCTTCTCATTAATGACTTCGAAGCTTGTTATGGAAGACAGGGAGCACCTGCGGGATTTTGGGCCGTGAGGAAGCTCTAATCCGGCGCTTGATCGATAAAGCATCCAAATCGGTAGCTGATGAGAAACGATCACGACATCTCCGCCGTCGACTGAATCCCAGGCGTCTAGGGCTGCAGTCTGCATGCGAGCCGCCACTTCGTCGTAGGGCTCACCCCAACTTGGAAGCTTCGGATTCGCAAGATTTAGAATCAGACTCGGGCGCTTCAGAAAGGCCACTGGCGCAAGCTTTATCCCCTTGAACTTGTTCCATGGTTCGATGACTCGCTCGTCTAAATCAACAGCGACACCAAAATGCCTGGCAATTGGAGCGGCTGACTGCTGGGTTCTAACAAGCGGTGAGGCGATAAGTCGCTTGACTTTTCGGCCCTGGCTCAAAAGCGCTTTTGCTGCCGCTTCGGCCATTTCATGGCCTAAATCGGAAAGCTCGAAGCCCTCAATTCGCTCATACAAAACACCGGAAGGATTAAATACCTCTCCGTGGCGAACTAGATGAAGGCGCGAAGCGGGCATAGCTTCAAGTTTACCCTCGCTAAACTGGGGATAGTTAGCCCAGACTGCAGATACTCAGAGGATTCTAAATAATGCTAGACCGCACACTCACCAGCGCACTTAGTCAAGGCCAAGACGGCCCCGTCACAATCGGCGGCTGGGTTGAAACCCTAAGGGACCAGAAGCGAATCCAGTTCATCATCATTCGCGATGAGTCCGGTAGCGTCCAGGTCACCTATCCGAGACCTGCCGATGAGGATGCGCTCGCCGATCAAGTCAGTGCGCTTAGCCACGGCAGCTTTGTAATCATCAAGGGCCAGCTAAAGCACGATGAGCGCGTGAAGCTTGGTGGAGTAGAGATTTTGCTTGAAGAGCTTGAGGTTGTTGGAGCAGCATCTGCCGATAGCCCAATCGCTGATGACACGTCAATCGACAAGCGATTGGACTGGCGCTTCCTGGACTACCGCAGACCAGAAGTGGCATTGATGCTAAAGATTCAGACCACCCTCGAGAAAAACTGGCGCGAGCACTGGCTTGAAAACGGCTTCGTTGAGATTCACTCCCCGAAGCTCATGGGGCAACCATCTGAATCTCATGCGGAGCTATTCAAGCTTGAGTACTTTGAAACGCACGCCTACCTCGCTCAGAGTCCTCAGTTTTATAAGCAGATGTCAATGGCCGCCGGCCTTGGAAAAGTATTTGAAATTGGACCGGTGTTCCGTGCCGATCCATCTTTCACCTCACGCCACGCGACCGAGTTTGTCTCGATCGACATGGAAATGAGCTGGATTGATTCTCACGAAGACGTGATGAACTTCCAAGAGCAACTTATGGTCAAGGCAATCCAGGCCGTCAAAGACGAGCACGGAGCCCAAATCGAAGCGCTATACGGCTTTGAAGTAAAGGTCCCGAGCATCCCGTTTCCGAGAATTCCATTGGCAGAAGCTCACTCAATTCTCGAGGGACGCGGCTATAAGGTTCCACGCCAGGACGGAGATCTTGACCCAGAGGGCGAACGTCAAATATCTGCTCACGTAGAAGAGACTCACGATCACGAGTTTGTGTTCCTAACCGACTATCCAAAAAACATTCGCCCGTTCTATCACATGAGGCATGCTGACAACCCGGACCTGACCAAGAGCTATGACTTGATTTGGAAGGGAACCGAAATCACGACCGGAGCGCAGCGAGAGCACCGCGTTGATGTTCTAACAGAGCAGATCAAGGAAAAAGGCCTAGAGCCAGAGGGCCTGAACTCCTACCTTGACTTTTTCCGCTACGGCGTCCCGCCGCACGGTGGTTTTGGCATGGGTCTAACAAGGGTGGTCATGTTGCTCCTAAACCTTTCCAACATTCGCGAGGCTAGCTTCTTGTTCCGCGGTCCAAACCGACTAGAACCTTAGAAAAAGCCCAACGGACCAAATCCGGCTAGTTCCTCGGATCGTCCAAACCGGCAATTCAATCAAAGCCTGCTGCCACAAAGGCAAGGGCGATTAGTGCTGCCCAAAAGATTGTCGCAGCAGTTATTGCAATTGACGCCTTGAGCGGCTTGACGCCGCCAGCCACCGCAACCAGAGCCGCAAACTGAGTGCCGATGAACAAGGGTCCAAGGATTGCCAGCCCATAAATACCCCAGCGGTCAAACGAACGTTGGGCCTTAATGATCTTGGGCGACTCCTCGGTCTTGCCCTTGGCCAAGCGTCTTTTTCGCATCCCACTTCGAAGCTGGCTGGCCCCAAAGGCAAACAAAAAGATTGTTATCGCGTTTCCGGTGACCGCAAAAATAACGGTTAGAGCAGGATTCAGACCTATTAGAATTCCGGCCGGAACAACACCGATTGCCTCTAGCCAGGGAATGGCTCCCGCAAGAAAGACCCCGAATAATCCGAGCTGTTCTAAGTTCATGCTCTTGCCCTAAATGGCTCTGTGGCTTTTTTCAAGACCCACTCCAGCGGACCCGATGAGAAATACCTCGAATTCAGACGCGCAAGGCCAGCAAGCACCAGCCAGGCACCAAGAGCAATCAACGTGACCAAAGTTAGGTTCAGCATCTCGAACAAACCAAGGCCCCACGCTGAGAAGACAAATGCGAGAACAACCGACTGGCCGATATAAACGCTAAGCGAATGGCGTCCCGCTGCCTCCAGCAAACCAAAGCCGCGCCTGTAGCGCTGCATTAGCAACCAAAGTACCCCGACATACCCCGCACTCAAGACAGGAGCCGAGACGAATGTAACTGTGAACCAGCCAAGTTCTGCTCCAACGGAGTAATTGACCGACTGTTGATTTACAAGTGAGAACCAAGCTGCAATCAGCTGCAGTGGAAGGCCAATAGCGAAACCCCACACCGCAAGCCTCTTCATAGTCAAAGCGTTAGCTCCATCCGCCAGCAATCGCTTTTTGGCCGCCAACACCCCGACTAAGAGTGCCGCGAAAGCAAAGGGTGCCTGAAGTGCGAAGCTACCTGGTAGACCGGTGAGCCATAAATCGGAGCGTGCGCCCGCGTTATCCAGAAATGACCCCACTGCCAGCGAGGAGTCAAGCGAACTGGAAGTTGCCGTTTCGCCAAGATCCTCACCCAACATTTCCCCTGCGAACAGCAGCACAGACAGTAGCGAAAGTAGCGCCGCGTTAGCGATGTACACAACTTTAACCGTGGCGCGAAGAGCTTTTTCTCTGCGGTAATAAAGAGCTAGAAGCAGGATCGCCAGAATTCCATACATGAACAGAATGTCCCCGTGCCACAGAAAGACTGCGTGAAGAACGCCAAAGAAAATCAGAACCACTGCCCTTGCAAGAAAGCGCCTCACGTTGGCCTTATCGCTCTTGAGGATGTAAGCCGCGCTGTACCCAAAGAGGAAAGAAAACAGCAAGTAGAACTTACCCAAAGCAAGACTCGTGATGAAAAAAACTGGAACTGAGTTCCAGCTATTGGAGACATCAGCCCCGCCAAGGCCCAGCACCGTGTTTACCGACAAAAAGGGCGCATTAACAATCACAATACCGATGAGGGCAAAGCCCCTCAGCGCATCGGGAAACCTGTCCCTAGTGGTCAAACTAGTGCCTTCAGTTTTCTTAGAACTCGGTCAGCATCGATTCGGAAAAATGAAATTTGCTCGTCGTTTAGTAGCAGCACCGGTACCTCTTCGGAGTACTTGGCCAAAAGCTCCGGACTTCGGTCTATATCAGTGGTTTCGACGATGTATGACGCGCTGGGGTGCTCATTATTAAACCTCGCTATTACCCCGGCCAGCGCGTCCTGGGCCTCATCACATAGGTGGCAGCCCTGCCTAGTAATTAGCTCAAGTCTGATTTTTGAGTTCACGCCCAAACACTACTAGAAATGCTCAGAGCAATAGACTGTGGCAGTGGCTGTAAATAAGACGAATAATGAGAAAAAAGTTGCGGCATTCTTTGACGTCGATAACACCTTGGTCCGCGGTGCAACCACCATATTATTTGGCAAAATTGCGTTCCGCGATGGAACCATAAAGCGTCGAGACATCTGGAGATTTGCCTTCGAGCAAATGATGTTTATTCGTCGAGGAGAGAAAAACAACTCTCTGGCTGGATTTAAGGAACGAGCGCTTTCGGTCACCAAGGGGTACTCCCTAAGCTCTCTTGAACCGCTGATGCAAACCGTGTACGAATCCGAAATAAAGCCGAGACTGTGGCCGAAAACAGTTGCCGCTGTGAAAGAGCATCTTGCCCAAGGGCACGAGGTCTGGTTGATAACTGCCGCACCGGTCGAACTTGCAGAGCTAATAGCTAAGGATTTGGGTGCCACCGGAGCGCTTGGAACCGTGGTTGCGAGAAACAACGGAGTGTTGACCGGTGAACTTGTTGGTGAAGCGCTTCATGGGCGAGCGAAACGCAATGCCGCCAAGAAACTAGCCGTTGAGCGTGGGATTAGCCTGAGTAGGTCTTGGGCTTACTCGGACTCGGTAAATGATCTTCCACTTCTGACTCTTGTAAAGCACGCAGTAGCTGTGAATCCTGATAAGGCACTCACAAGATATGCCGAAGCGGCGAACTGGGACATTCTTAGATTCAAAAAGCGAGACCTGAAACGCGGTTAAAACAAAACCCGCCCGAAGGCGGGTTCGTTACTAATACTTATTTCTTATTACGACGCTGGTGTCGAGTCTTGCGAAGCAGCTTGCGGTGCTTCTTCTTCGACATACGCTTGCGGCGCTTCTTTATAACTGAACCCATTAAAACCTCATAAAACTTGTGATTGCCCGAATGGTCAACTTCAACAGTCTAGCCTCTACGGCCAAGACGCTCAACCTCTGCATCAACATCTGCTTCGGTGATGGGCTTCGACCAACTGGTCCCATAAGCATCTAGGCCAGTCGCCACCGCTCCGATTCCCATGATAAAAATGAACCAGATTGGCCAAAAATAACTCCCTGGAGAAGTCAAAAACCAAACTGCGATGACCAGAACTGTGACTCCTGCGTAGACGGCCAGATATGTCCTGAACCCCTGCTTTTTCCTAAGCTGTTGTCTGGCAAAGTCTCTTATGTCGCCTTGAGCACCCTTTGCCACGATGTCACTTCTTCGAAGCTCGGTTGCGAACCTCTTCGGCCAAGTGCTGAGCTTCTGATTTCACATCGTCGATAACTTCTTCAACCTTTTGCTTAGCAATGCGCTCAAAATCCTTAACCGACTTCTCGGCTTCCGACCTGGCATCGGCGAGCTTGCGACCCAGTCGGCGCCCCATCTCCGCCGCATTGAAGTCGATGTCGACCTCGGAGGCCCTTGATTTTAGCTGACCAGTCAGCCAGCTGGAACGCTCGGTTAGCCAGTGGCCAAGCTGCTCGCCAGCTCCAGCAAGACTGTGAGCTAGATCATCGACCATCTCATCTTCGCTTTCAAAGTCAAGCGACAGGAAGTCAATCATCCAATCTTCAATCTCTTCAAGTGGTTCAGGGGTGACCGAGTAAAAACGTTTTTGCCCCTCTTCGCGTGCGGCGACTAGGCCAACCTCGCGAAGGGTCTTTAGGTGCTTAGAAACCGTAGGCTGTCCAAGTCCAGTGATTTCAACAAGCTGTGAAACCGTCAGCTCACCGGATCCACCAACATTAGAGTTCAGCAAGCTTTCTAGGAGCTTACGACGAGTAGGGTCTGCAACTGCTTCAAAAATATCTGCCATAACTACAGCTTAGAGCTAGCTGGCGCCAATTTCTTTAGCCCTTTGAAGTGCCGCTTGAAGGCTGGCTTCAAATATTGACTGTAAGTCGGCTTTCTCCAAAGTATCGATAATGCGCTCGGTTGTGCCTCCAGGGCTTGTGACGTTGGAGCGCAATGTCCCAAGCTCCTCGTCGCTTTGAGCCAGTAGGTCGATGGACCCAGCCAAAGTGCCGCGAACCATCACAGCGGCTTGCTCACCGGTGAAGCCGTGATTTCGCGCGATCTGCTCCCACTGTTCCATGATGTAAAAAACCCATGCCGGGCCTGAGCCGGAGATTGCACTCAGTGCATCAATCTGGTCTTCGCTAATCTCCAAGGCCGCGCCAACCGAGTCAAAAAGCTCTATGGTGGCGGAAACTGCATCGGCTGACGCGCTAAGAGCAGGTGCCACTCCGGTGACGCCCATGCCCACAAGCGCGGGAGTGTTAGGCATAGTGCGAATCAGATTGGGGTTTCCCGGCAAGACCTCAGCCATTGAAGCAAGCTTGATACCTGCGGCCATCGAAATGACCACCGCATTTGGGGCAATTTCATCTTTTATTTCAGCGAGCACATCTTTGATTTGATGAGGCTTTACCCCCAGAACAATCAAATCGGCATCGCCGGCTAGCAAAGCATTAGCGTCAGCTGCTTCCTCGATCGCCATCGCGCTGATTCCCCTGGCGCGCAAGGCATCGGCGGAGAGTATCGATTTAGTGGTGGCAGAAATTAGCTCTAGCGGGTGACCGCTGGCAATTAGACCGGTCAGCACCGCAGAACCCATCGACCCTGTTCCTAAAAAACAAACTCTTAGTTTTTCCATCTTCAAATCTTACGAGGACTAGAAGAAGCCGGCTACCAGAGGAAACCCTATGAAAACTGCAGTGTTCATAATGGTGTGAGCGATCACCAGCGGAGCAACCCTGCCAGTTCTCATGAACAAGTAACCGAAGACTAAGCCCATCACAAAATTGCCAATGAACGCAGAAAAACCCTGGTACAAGTGGTAGCTGGCCCTAAACAAACTGGAGAGAATAATCACCGAAATGATCGTTATTTCTGGTCTGATGATTTTGAGTTTTTTCGCAAAAAATGCAACCGCGATAATTTCTTCCTGCAGGCCCGATCGCAGTGCAGCAAGTAAGAGCACGACCGGCGTCCACCAGTAGTCACCCAACGAGCTCGGCACAATCCTAGAAGTTAGCCCAAGATTCAATGCAACCGCATAGAGAGCGATGCCAGGGATACCAATAATCAAAGGAAGCGAGATGCCGATAATCCAGTCCTTTTTTATCGGGATAAGACCGATTTTTATGTTGTCCATCCGCAAAAAATAAAGGGCCAGTAGCACTGGCACCAATGCCAGCGAAATCGAGGCAAGTTGGCTCACCAAATCAAGCCAAGGGGTTTTGGCAAGTGGTTGGTTAATGGTCGTTACCGACCCGGCTAAACCTTGGGTACTGGTTAGTTTTCTAGCAAGACTCAGAATCGAATAGATCGCGCTGGCACCGAGAGAGACCATCAGCACCAGCCACAGTTCTTGCGAGTGTTTGCGCATCTAATACCTAACTCTTCGTACCTAAATTTTAAGTCTTGTTCACTTAGGTTATCTAGCTGGGGGTGACCCACGGTAGTTTGTTCCTGTGGCCAAGACAAAAATTGATTATCGATGCTCGGATTGCGGGTGGACGACTCTAAAGTGGTCGGGCCAGTGCGGTCAGTGCCAAGCCTGGGGAACAATCGCCGAAGCCGCACAGACCACCAAAGCAAAAGCCGCCAGAATATCGGTCGGGCATGAAGCCAGACCGATAACCGAGGTGGCAGTGGTAACCGATGGCTATCAAAAAACCATGGTCTCCGAATTTGATCGGGTTCTAGGCGGTGGCCTGGTGGCCGGCGCCGCAATACTGCTCTCCGGTGAACCAGGAGTTGGTAAAAGCACGTTGTTGCTGGAGGTTGCCTCGAGGCTTGCAAAGAGTGGCAAAAAAGTGCTCTACGTTTCCGCAGAGGAATCCGCCAGCCAAGTAAGGCTTCGTGCTCAACGAACCAATGCTTTGAGCGAGAATCTCTACCTGGCAGCAGAGACTGATTTAGGTCATGTACTCGGGCAGTTCGAACAAGTAAAGCCTGAGCTAATGGTCGTGGATTCAGTTCAGACCATTAGCTCTGATGACATTGATGGTGCCGCCGGAATGCCGGCGCAAGTCAGAGAGGTTGCGTCCAACCTGATTCGCCTCGCCAAGCAGAATTCGACTCCGGTTATCTTGGTTGGCCACGTCACTAAAGACGGCTCCATTGCCGGACCCAGAACGCTGGAGCACCTGGTTGATGTTGTTTGTCACTTTGAGGGCGACCGTCAAACAGCACTTCGGTTCGTAAGAACCCTGAAAAACAGATTCGGCCCCACCGATGAAGTTGGCTGTTTCGAAATGACCGGCGAGGGCATCGTGGAGGTTAGCGACCCGAGCGCGCTCTTCGTTTCCGGAAGCACCATGCCGGTATCTGGAACCTGCATAACCGTTGCGGTCGAGGGCAGGCGCCCGCTGAGGGCCGAGATTCAGGCACTTGTTGTGAAGAGCAGCTCCCCGCAACCAAGACGCGTCACAAACGGCGTGGACAGCTCGCGGGTGGCAATGTTGCTCGCTGTGTTAGAGCGCAGAGCAGGAATTTCGCTGAGCGACAAGGATGTTTATGTCTCAACGGTTGGCGGCATGAGAATCACTGAGCCCGCAGCCGACCTGGCAATCGCAATTGCCATTGCTTCTGCAGTCAGCGACAAGCCTGTTTCAACCAAAGTCGCAGCCTTCGGTGAGATTTCCCTGTCAGGAGAGGTCCGCGGGGTAGCTAACCTCTCGCAACGAACCAATGAGGCAAGTCGACTGGGTCACAAGATTATTATTGACTCAAAAAGCGGACAGCTCAAAAAGGCCCTCACTCAAGCGCTGGCCCAAACGGAGACTTCTTAGCCCGAAGCTAATTTAAAATGAAGCGAACATCCTCGGAGATGACCCCATTGAGCTCAGCTTTGAGCTTGTAAGTAGCTCCGCCACCGGGAACCGCCTGCAGGCCCTGAGCTGAGCTGCAGCCTTCAGAAGATGAGTAAACCCGATCCCAAGCCGACGGCTCGGCCTTCAGCGCGACATTTGCCTGAAGCAGAACCGTCAGATCTTTACTTTCGGACCGATCGCAGTCCCTGGACGAATAGTAGGTTTGCTCACCCGATGTGATGGTAAAGAAAGTCACTCTTGATCCAACATTGAACCTGCAGTCCACCAAGCCGGTGTTGGTTACTTCGTACCAAAGATAGGGAACCACACCTGCTGCAAAATTGTTTAGAGTTTCGCTGGCCTCTGTCGCCTCGTCGAAGGTTCCGATCATTGCTGTCAAGGAAACCACGCCTGGCGCACAATCCGTGATTTCAGCTGCGATACCCACTTCGGTTTCCTGGGGTGCGGCGTCAACTTGGGCCTGGCCTTGGCCCACTGCAAACTGAGATGCTAGCCAAATTGCGACTACTAAAATCGCCAGGATGCCAAGGGCAGCGAGTCTTCTTCGTCTAATAATCACTGGGTCTAATTGGGCCATGGGACAAATCTAGCTAGAGCTGCTTGAGCATGCGCGAGTTTCCCAGCGTGTTTTGCTTAACTCTTGCGAGATCCAAGAATTCGGCGACGCCATTATCGTGCGAACGAACCAGCTCCGCGTAGGTGGCTGGGTCGACGGGAACATCGGAAATCACCTGATAACCATTCGCAGAGAAAAATTCCTTTTCGAATGTAAGACAAAACACCCTTGTGACGCCAAGAGCTCTTGCCCTGACTTCAAGTTCTAATAAAAGCGCTCGGCCGATTCCCTGGCGCTTTGCTTCCTCGTCAACGACTAAAGTCCTGACCTCAGCCAAGTCCTGCCACATAACGTGAAGCGCACCGAAGCCGAGCAACTTGGAATCTTGCTCGGCAACTACAAACTCTTGAATTGCTTCGTAGGTCTCGACCATTTCCTTGCCGAGCAGCACGCGGCTATCGACCAAGGGTGCAGCTATTTTGCTGATGGCTGGGACGTCGGTGGTTTTAGCTGATCGGATTTGGAACATTAGGTAATTATGAAGCAATTAGCCGGTTGCAGAAAGAAGAACTTAGGGTGTTCTTAGAAAAACTGGGTGTTTTGGCCGCCGATTGCGGCAACTTAAACCAAGAATTTGGCAGCACTCGCCTTGTTATCTCGGGAACAGCGCACGCTTGACACCGCCGACCGCCTGGGCAACTCGAAGAACTTGATGGGAATAGCCATTTTCGTTGTCGTACCAGATGTACACCACGGCGTGATTGCCCTGGCCAATAGTTGCCAGCCCGTCCACGATGCCGGCTCGGTTTGAGCCAACAAAGTCGGTCGAGACAACTTCCGGGGACTCTATGTAGTCGATCTGATTTCGAAGGCTGGATTCCAGTGACGCGTCCCGCAGAACTTGGTTTAGCTCCAACTTGGTAACAGGCTTGTCGAGGGTCAGGTTCAAAATTGCCATCGAGACATCCGGGGTGGGTACTCGAATCGAATTACCGGTTAGCTTTCCAGCAAAACTCGGCAGCACCCTGGCAACAGCACTGGCGGCCCCGGTCTCAGTTATCACCATGTTCAGCACCGCTGATCTACCTCGGCGCTCACCTTTGTGGAAATTGTCGATCAAGTTTTGATCGTTGGTGAACGAATGAACCGTCTCGACGTGGCCGAAGTTGATTCCGAAGGCATCATCTATAACCTTCAGAACCGGGGTGATTGCGTTGGTGGTGCAGGAAGCGGCAGTAATGATTCGCTGGTCGGGGGTTATCTCGTCGTGGTTGATTCCATAAACAATGTTCGGCAGCTCGCCCTTGCCCGGTGCCGTGAGCAAGACCTTGGCGGCGCCCTTGCTCTCCAAGTGTTGAGACAACCCCTGCTCATCGCGCCAACGACCGGTGTTATCGATGATCAGGGCGCTGTTGATGCCATAGGCGGTGTAGTCGATGGTGGCTGGACTGTCGGAGTAGATCACACGAATTGGTATTCCGTTAGCGATTATTGTGTCGTTCTGCTGGTCAACCGTGATGGTGCCCTCGAACGGTCCATGCACCGAATCTCGGCGAAGCAAACTCGCTCGTTTGACCAGGTCGTCTTCACTTCCCCGGCGAACAACAACTGCTCTCAGGTTCAAACCTCGGTGGTCGCCGGCCTGGGCGATCAGAATTCGCGCCACCAAACGGCCAATGCGCCCAAATCCATAGAGCACAACGTCGTTCTCCTGTGGTGCATCGTTGCTGTGGTCAATCACTGATGCCAGTTCCTGGCGCACAAAGCCCTCAAGATCTCCAGTGTTTGCCGCGAGCAGCCTGGCGACGTCGATTGACGCTGGCCCCAGGTTCAAGTTATCTAGCAACCTGACCAGGGTTGAGCACCTTGAGACATCCAGTGGGCGGCCATCAATGTGCCTGGCATAGCGATGTGCCTTCAGTAATTCAATCGGGCTGCGGTTGATTAGGCTGCGCCCGTGGATTGATAAAACCACACCGTTTTGGCGGTAGAGCCTGCCGATGATTGGGATAAGTTCTTCGGCGGTTACGAGGTCATCGTCCCAGTTTTGAGAAATGCTGGACGTCATTGTCGAATCCTCTTAGTTGGGCTAGTTTCCTCTAGCCTACTTGAAGAAATAAGCCTAAACCTTTGGAATTAAGACTTGTCGATGACCAGCAAGACTTCGTTGCGCCTCAGAAAGAACGGCGTTGTTGGTGCGTTGTAGCGAGCATAAATTGGCGTCGGTTCAAACTCAATTCCCTGTGCCAAGAGCAGGTCCTTGAGTTTTTTCTCGTTATTTGAAAACGTATGATCACCCACCGTTCCAGAGAACCTGATAGCCGCCATTTTTACTGCCGGATGCTCAGCTATTTTTAGATTCTCTCCGGAAGGGTTAGGCACGTCAACCATCGCCGTATCTTGAGGCATTACAAAAGAAACTTCATAGCCGTTTTCAACGGGCACCTGGGTGACCGGCGTAGTCATGGGGATTTGCCTTGACTCCGCGTTGCCCCCAAATATGAAGTTTGCGAGCTTTCGAAAACCCTGATTTCCTGCGGACAGCATGTTTCCAGATTCATGTGTAGAGACGGTGATGAAGGGCGCATAATCGCGCACTTCAAAGTCCTTATAGGACTTCACCACCTCATACTTCTGGACTTTGGTCATGCCTTAGCTATCGACTCGATTTCTCTGGAGTTTGCAACGAAACTAAACTCACCCTCAAGGAAGTCAACCAAGATGTCCTGCGAGTTTCCGATGTAGCCGGTGAGGATGCGCTCGGAAATTGCGTCTTCAATTTCGCGCTGCACAGCCCTTCGTAGCGGCCTCGCTCCCATGGTTGGATCGTAGCCAAGCTCGATAAGCCTTTCCTTGGCCGATGAGGTCAAAGTCAACTTCAAATCGCGGTCATCCAGACGCAGCTGAAGCCTCGAAATAAACAGATCAACAATTTGCAATAGCTCCTCACGGGAAAGCTGTGGGAAGACGATTACGTCATCAACTCGGTTCAGGAACTCGGGCTTGAAATTCTTCTTGAGCTCCTCGTTTACCTTGCCCTTCATTTGGGTGTAGTCATTCTGACTGTTGCCCTCAAGAGCGAATCCAAGCGTGCTGCCCGTAATCTCCCTAGTACCTAAGTTGGTAGTCATGATGATGATTGTGTTTTTGAAGTCCACAACGCGTCCCTGGCCGTCGGTCAAGCGACCCTCTTCAAGAATCTGCAACAACGAGTTGAAGATGTCCGGGTGGGCCTTTTCGATTTCATCGAACAGCACCACTGAGAACGGCTTGCGACGAATCTTCTCGGTCAGCTGACCACCCTCTTCGTAGCCAACGAAACCCGGAGGGGCTCCAAATAGCCTTGAAACAGTGTGCTTTTCGCTGTACTCACTCATGTCAAGCGCGATCAGTGCGTCTTCGTCCTCAAACAGGAATTCCGCAAGAGCTTTGGCCAACTCGGTCTTTCCAACACCGGTCGGTCCGGCAAAGATAAACGAACCAGATGGGCGCTTTGGATCCTTCAACCCTGCGCGCTGGCGGCGAATAGTCTTTGAAAGCGCGGCGATTGCCTGCTCCTGGCCGATAACTCGCTTGTGGAGACCGTCCTCCATGTATATCAGCTTGGCGCCCTCGTCCTCACCTAGCTTGAACACTGGAATACCAGTCGCTTGAGCAATAACTTCGGCGATAAGAGCTTCGTCAACAACGCCCGGAGTGTCTAGGCTGCCATCGCGGAATTCTTTCTCCATGCGAACCTTCTCGGCGGTGAGCTTTTTCTCCTCATCGCGTTTGGTGGCTGCTGCTTCGAAGTCCTGATCAGCAATCGCCTGCTCTTTGGCCTGGCGCACGACAGCCACTTTTTCTTCCATCGCCTTGAGCTCTGGAGGGGCTGAAAGGAAGCTGAGCCTCAACCGAGCACCGGCCTCATCGATCAAGTCAATAGCCTTGTCCGGTAGGAACCTGTCGGTCACGTAGCGATCGGACATTGAAACTGCTGCAACAATTGCACCGTCGGTTATCGAGACCTTGTGGTGAGCCTCGTAGCGATCGCGCAGTCCCTTAAGAATGCTGATTGCAAGTGCCGGGGATGGCTCTGCAACCTGAATGGACTGGAACCTTCTGGCCAACGCAGCGTCTTTTTCAAAGTGCTTGCGGTATTCATCCAGGGTTGTCGCCCCAATGGTCTGAAGCTCGCCTCTGGCAAGCATTGGCTTCAAGATGGAAGCCGCATCGATAGCGCCCTCGGCCGCTCCGGCACCAACAAGGGTGTGGATTTCATCGATAAACGTGATGATGTCTCCGCGAGTGCGGATTTCCTTGGTTACTTTTTTGAGTCGCTCTTCGAAGTCACCACGGTAACGTGACCCCGCGATCAGGCTTCCCATGTCAAGCGTGTAAAGCTGCTTGCCGCGAAGAGTTTCCGGCACGTTTCCGGCCACGATTGCAATAGCCAATCCTTCAACAACAGCAGTCTTTCCAACTCCCGGCTCACCAATCAGAATTGGATTGTTCTTGGTTCGGCGAGAAAGAATCTGCATTACGCGTTCGGTTTCTTTTTCACGACCCACCACTGGGTCAAGCTTTCCTTCTGCGGCAGCGTGCGTGAGATTCCTGCCGTACTGATCAAGAATCGTGGAGCCCTTGGCCTGAGGTTGTGCTTCTCCGCCAACTGAAACACTTTCCTTACCCTGGTAACCGGATAGCAGCTGAATAACCTGCTGACGAACCTTGTTCGTGTCGGCTCCAAGCTTGGTTAGCACCTGAGCAGCAACACCTTCACCCTCGCGAATTAGACCAAGAAGAAGGTGTTCGGTCCCGATGTAGCTGTGACCGAGCTGAAGTGCCTCACGAAGGCTTAGCTCCAGAACCTTTTTGGCCCTTGGGGTAAATGGAATGTGCCCAGATGGCGATTGCTGGCCCTGACCAATAATGTCTTGGACCTGTTCTCTAACCTGCTCGAGGTTAATGCCCAGCGCCTCAAGCGCCTTCGCAGCAACACCCTCGCCCTCGTGAATCAGACCGAGCAGTATGTGCTCAGTTCCGATGTAGTTGTGGTTTAGAAGCTTCGCCTCTTCTTGAGCAAGCACAACGACCCTGCGAGCCTTGTCTGTAAATTTCTCGAACAAGTTAGCACCTTTCAAAATCCGTAATCAAAATGCTACGTGGGTGCTTGCTACAAAACTAGCGCTGTTCGCCCAAGGCGTTAGCGCGTTTAGCCCGCTCTTCAGCTTCGATCTTCGCGTAGACATCGCGCTCACCCTTATCGGCGCGCAAAATGGAGCGCATCATGATCCAAAATATCACTCCGACTGCAGCTGGTGGAATCAGCGAAATCAATACATCGAGCAAGGTCTCCCAAGCAGTCATCTCCACCTACTTCACCAAGGGGAACAATATAGTTTCCCGAATACCAAGGCCGGTGAGCGACATCAACAGTCGATCAATACCAAGCCCCAAGCCGCCCGATGGTGGCATGCCAAACTCCAATGCTTTCAAAAACTCTTCATCCAGCTTCATGGCCTCCGGGTCTCCGGTTTCTGCCAATTGCATTTGAGCCACAAATCGCTCTCTCTGGACAACGGGGTCCACCAACTCGGAATAGCCAGTGGCTTGCTCGTAGCCCATGATGTAGAGGTCCCATTTTTCAACAACGCCGGCTTTACTGCGATGGTCTCTGGTCAAAGGCGAAGTGTCCACTGGAAAATCAATCACGAAAGCGGGCCCGGTTAGCCCCGGCTTCACAAAGTGCTCCCAAAGCTCCTCAACATACTTGCCGTGCAGCGGGTGATCGATTTCGATGCCAACAGTGTCTGCTAGCTTCTTCAATTCCGCGACTGAAGTTTTTGGTGTGACTGCCACACCACAGGCCTCAGACAAAGATTCATACATCGAAACCCTTGGCCAAGTGCCACTTAGGTCGTTCACGCTGCCGTCCTCGAGCTGAACGACTTGGGTTCCCAGAACATCGGATGCGGCATTCTGGATTAGGGCTTGAGTAAGATCCATCATGGTGTGGTAATCGCCGTATGCCTCATAGGCCTCGAGCATTGCAAACTCAGGTGAGTGGGTTCTATCTGCGCCTTCGTTTCTGAAGTTTCGGTTTATTTCAAAGACTCTTTCCAAACCGCCAACAACTGCGCGCTTCAGGAATAGCTCTGGTGCAATTCGAAGATACAAATCAGTGTCAAACGCATTGGAGTGGGTCTTAAACGGCCTTGCAGATGCACCGCCGTGCATAACCTGCAGCATCGGTGTCTCAACTTCAATAAAGGCCTGCTTAGCAAAAGTGTTTCTAATTGACTGCATCACTCCAGCGCGAATCTTCACTACCTCGCGAGCTCGGTCACGAACAATCAAATCAATGTAGCGGTGTCGAACTCGAAACTCTTCACCCAGTTCGTTGTGAAGATTGGGCAACGGCCTAAGAGTCTTCGCTGCCATTAACCACTTGGTGGCCAAGACACTTAGTTCGCCTCGCTTCGAAGTAATAACTTCGCCCTCAACAAAAACATGGTCACCCAAATCGACGAATTCTTTCCAGCTGTCAAGCTGCTCTTGACCGGCTCTATCCAGGCTAATCATTGCCTGGATTCGCTCTCCAGAGCCAGACTGCAAGGTGGCAAAGCAAAGTTTGCCGGTGTTTCGAAGAAACATGATTCTTCCAGCCAGGCCAACCTGATCACCGGTCGCGATATCTTCTTCAAGATTTGGGTAGTGGGCCTTAGTGGCCTCAATGGTGTGGGTGATTGGCAGCGTTACCGGGTACGCGGAACCCAGAGCGTTTAGGCGCTCACGCTTGTCCATGCGCACTGCAATTTGCTCGGGGAGGTCTATCTCCTCGTATTCTTCGCCCACTTTAGAAACCACCTACTAATAAGTTATCGATTAAACGAACTTCCCCGACCCAACCGGCAATCACCATTCGGGCACCTTCTACGCCTTCGGTGACCGCAAAAGTTTCGGGGTCAACTAGTTCTAGATAGTCAAGTCTAATAATTGGATCAAGCTGCGCCATTGCAGCTTCAATGCAGTCGACTTTTGTTTTCTTTTTTGAGCCCGCGGTCAGAGCTTTATGAAGTGTCCTCGCGGCGGGAATTAGCTCCTTGGGGATGCGCTGATTCCTGCTTGACAGGGCCAACCCCTCGTCGTCGCGCACTGTATCGCAGGCAACTACTTTTATTGGCTCGCGATCCCCGTTGGCAACCTGTCGTCTAACCATTTGGGTGACCAACATCAACTGCTGAGCATCTTTAGAGCCGAAGAATGCGACATCGGGCTGAACAAGATTAAACAACCGGTTGACAACCGTCAGCATGCCGTCAAAGTGGCCTGGTCTAACCGTTCCTTCAAACAGGGTACCCAGTTCACCGGCGGATATTTCCTTCACGCCAGTGGCCGGATAGACCTCATTGCCACTGGGGGCAAACAAAACATCGACTCCAGCGTCACTCAGCACTCGAGCATCAACGCCAAGGGTTCGCGGATATTTTTCCAGATCGTCGCCTTCACCGAATTGTCTTGGGTTCACAAAAACCGAAACCACAATAAACAAACCTTGGTCTTGAGCCTTTTTCACCAAAGACAAGTGCCCTTTGTGAAGTGCCCCCATGGTTGGGATAAATCCGACTCGTCTTCCTTCGGCATCGGCAATTGCCAGAGCTTGTTGCAATTCCACAATCTTTTGAGCTAGCTGCATCAGAGCGCATCCTTCGGGTCAATCTTGCTAACCGGCTGCGACAGCGCAGCCTCCACAGCGGTTCTAACTACCGGCGCTATTAGTCTGGCGGGGTTTTGGATGCCTGCTTCTTCCAAAATGCCAAGAGCTTGTCTAACAACCAAAGAAGAAAAGCTATTGGCCACCTCAAAAGCCTCTGCGTAGGCAGCTCGCTGGGCCTCGGTTATCACCATTGGCTCAGCACCTAACTCGATGGCCAAGGCCTCTGCAATTGGCGTGAGCGGCTCTGGCGCGCTCACCGCAATTGAAGTGTTCTTTAGCACCGTTAGGTCCATTGTGGTTCCAGTAAAGTGCATGACCGGATGCATGGCGATTGGGATTGCCCCAAATCTTGCAGCATCCGCCAACACCGAATACCCAACCAGTGGCGAAAGGTGGACCACTATTTTCTTTGGTCCAAATAATCCAAGGTCGGCCAGACCTGCGCAAGTTATTTCCAAGTCGCTGGAAGGTATTGCGAGCAAAACCAAATCGGCATCCTCAACAACCGCGGCCATGTTGGCAATCGGCACATCGGGGATCAGTGCTTCGATCCTCTGAATAGCCTCCGGGCTTTCAACGAATACTCCGATTAGCTCATGCCCAGCTGCCGCCCAAGCTTTAGCAAGCACTGGACCGGCTGGGTCATCCCCGACAACACCAATCTTCATCTGGTTAGCCTTCCCGTTTCAATCTGAATCAGAACTCGGTGGGGTTTTGCAGTTCCACTGCGAGACCAACCCTCCGACTGTTAAGGCTACGGCTCCAACTAGCCCAAAGGAACTACTTAGTATCAAATTTTCCGGCGCAACGCTAAAACTTAATAGCCAGATAATAAGGCCGGCGTGCCAGCCGGCGAATAATGCCCCGGCCAAAACTGAAGCTCTTGCAAGAATCAAGACTCGAACGGCGTAGAAAGGATTTGGCCTTTCCGGCCTTATTCCCTCCTTGTAGCCCCCAAGCCGCTTGCGATATCGGTAAATCGGATAACTGAACAGGTAGTTTGCAAGTGCCAGCACCAGCAAACTAATTGGCAAGCTGGTGGGACTGGCAGGGAAAACATAGCCAAACCCTGCCGAGAGCTGCGACAAAGCGAAACCTAGGACTAAACCCACAATTGAAAAGACAGAGATTACTCTGCCCATCGATCCATTCACTGGATTACCCAGACCATCGAATCCATGCCCGTTGCCAGTTCTTTGACTGGGCCGACACCAGTAAGCACCGCCCCAGGGTCTACTTCTAGCCAGGGAATCAGAACGAACGCTCTTTCTTGAGCTCTCGGATGAGGAATGACCAGCGATGTCGTCTCAACGACGCCGGTTCCAAATGTGATTATGTCAAGATCGAGGGTTCGCGCTGCCCATCTAGCTGAGCGAATCCTGCCGAATTTATTCTCGATTTCGTTGAGCCTCGAGAGTAACTTTTTTGGAGACAGCGTTGTGTCAATAATTGTTACCGCGTTTAGGTATTCTGGCTCACTAGGATCGACCCCTTGCTCAGTGAGTGCCTGGGAGCGGTACTTTTTTGAGTTCGCAATTAGTTCGACGCCGCGCAGTTTTCCGATTTCTTTTTGAGCCTTGGAGATAGTTTTTTCTTTATCGCCCAGGTTTGCTCCCAGAGCTATGACGGCCCTAGTTTTCATCTCTTGATCCAGCCAGAGTTACTGACACGTCATGAAACTTTTGGCTGAGGGGGGCATTTGGTTTGTGAACAGTAACTGTTGAGCGAAGAACCCGTGGATCGTATTTCAAACACGCACTAACCAGGGCCCTCGCAAGTGACTCAATTAGGTCAAATCGCATTCTTGTTGATAGCTCAGTTACCAGATCAGCGATAGCCGCATAGGAAACAGTGGATTCAATGGAATCCTCCAAACCAGAATCGACGTCCAGGTGAATATCAATCAGAAACTCTTGCCCAAAGTCTTTTTCATGCTGCTGGACACCGTGATAACCAAAGACCGATAAGCCGTCGATTCTGATTTTGTAAATCACTTAGTCTCCTGGAAGTTCTTCAAGGAAGAGACGATGGCGATTGCGTCGCTGGTGCTCTGGACATCGTGAACCCTCACACCCCATAGTTTTCGCTGAAGCAACAAGGCTGTCAAGACCGCAGTGGCAACATCTCGTCTCGGCATGGAGACCGAAGCCGGATCTCGGGAGCTCAATGCATGAGCCAAAAAGCCTTTTCTGGAAGCCCCAACCAAGACCGGCAGGCCAAGCTGCTCCAGCTCGTCCAATCGATTCACTAAGTCCCAGTTTTGGTAAATATCCTTGGCGAAACCTAGGCCCGGATCAACGACAATCCGATCTCTTGAGATTCCGGCGGCTACAGCCATGGCAACCTGTTCCGCGAGCTCCGCAACAACCTCTCGTGCCACGTCGGAATACTGAGCCATTGATTCCATTTTGTCCGCGTGACCTCGCCAGTGACCGAGCACATACTTGCAATCTAGGTCCTGAATAGCAGCAAACATCTGAGGATCCGAAAGCCCGCCAGAGATGTCATTGACGATTTTTGCGCCAGCTTTGACAGCCTTTCTTGCCGTGGCAGCGTTCATTGTGTCAACCGAGATGGTGATACTCAGGTCGCTCGTGATCGCCTGAATGACCGGAAGAATTCTTGCCTGCTCCTCCGCCGGAGTAACCCTAACGGCCCCCGGCCTAGTCGATTCACCACCGACATCGATGATCTGTGCACCCTGAGCGCTCAACATGCTCGCCTGCTCCAGAGCTCGCACCGGGTCTAAGAATTGCCCCCCGTCACTGAATGAGTCGGGAGTTACGTTAAGCACGCCCATTAGTAGCGGCCTAGTCCAGTCCGTCATGATTTTTTGTTTATTAATCCCAGGACCTCAGCGCGATAGCTGGGTTCTGTGTAGAGGCCTCTTGAGGCCAGGGTGACGGTATTTACATCTGGTTGGCGAGCACCCCTAGATGCGACGCACTGATGTCTGGCTTCGATGACGACCAAAACACCCTTGGCATCCAGTGCGCTTTCCAGCGCGTCTGCCACCTCGGCGGTTAGGTTCTCTTGAAGTTGGGGCCTTGCCGCCAGAACCTCAATAACGCTGGCAAGTCTGCCGAGACCCGCTAGCTTTTTGTTCGGCAGATAAGCAATATGAGCGACTCCGGTAAACGGAAGCAGGTGATGCTCACATATCGACACCAGTTCGATGTCCTTGAGGATCACGGCCTCGGCATTGACCGCTTCGAACATGTCGCCAATAACGCTTTGAGGATCAACTCCAATGCCGCGAAAAAAAGACGCGTAGGCTTCTGCGACTTTGGTTGGGGTGTTTTTCAAAGCAGGACGATTGGGGTCTTCGCCGATTGCCTCGAGAAGTTCGACAACGGCCGCTTTAATACGATCAGTCTGCATTTTTTGCTTCCGGTTCTGTCTTGTCTTCAAGGGCCTCCAGCTGAACAGCCTTGCGCTTTGGAACCGCAATCGGACCCTTATTGATTCCAGTGCGCTTGGTTGAGGAGCGCCATGCGGTCCTGGCTGGAACCTTCTTTACGGCCTTAAAGATCTTTGCTATTTCGTCTTGGTTCAGGGTCTCCTGCTCAAGCAATGATTTAGCGAGCTTGTCCAAAACAACCCTGTTCAGCGTGATGGCCTTATAGGCCTCATCTTGAGCTCGATCCAAAATTGCACTGACCTCTGCGTCCACCTGCTGCGCCATTTCGTTGGAATAGTTCGAGTGAGTCGCAAGTTCGCGACCCAAAAACGGCTCGTTGTTTCCGCTGCCAAGAGAGATAGCGCCAATCTTTTGACTCATGCCGAACTTGGTAACCATCTGGCGGGCAATGCTCGTTGCCTTCTCAAAATCGTTAGACGCTCCGGTAGTTGGGTCCTTGAAAACAACTTCTTCTGCGATGCGGCCACCCATTGCGTAGGCAATCTGATCAAGCAGCTGGTTGCGGCTAATCGAATATCGATCTTCCATTGGCATCACCATGGTGTATCCAAGGGCTCGCCCTCTCGGCAAGATCGTGACCTTGGTAACCGGGTCCGAGTAGTTTCCTGCGCCAGCAACAAGGGCGTGACCAGCTTCGTGATAGGCGGTCACAAGGCGCTCTTGATCTTTCATGATCGAGGACTTCTTTTGAGGCCCACCAATCACGCGGTCAATTGCCTCATCGATAATTTCGTCGGTTATCTCGGTTCGGTTGAGCCTCGCAGCCAAGAGTGCAGATTCGTTCAACACGTTTGCAAGATCGGCTCCGGTGAATCCCGGTGTACGCCTTGCAATAAGGCTTAAGTCGACGTCTTCGGCAATTGGCTTGGACTTTGAGTGAACCTTAAGAATCTTTGCGCGACCCTTCAAGTCAGGGGCAGTCACGCCAACTTGGCGGTCGAATCTACCCGGTCGCAACAGGGCTGGATCCAAAACATCCGGTCGGTTGGTTGCCGCGATCAAAATGACGCTGGCGTTGGTGTCAAAGCCATCCATCTCGACCAGCAACTGGTTTAGTGTCTGCTCGCGCTCATCGTTACCGCCGCCAATTCCCGTTCCGCGGTGACGACCAACTGCGTCAATCTCGTCGATGAAAATTATCGCGGGTGCAGCCTGCTTGGCCTGCTCGAACAGGTCTCTAACTCGAGAAGCTCCAACTCCTACGAACATCTCTACGAAGTCGGAACCTGAGATCGAGAAGAATGGAACACCGGCCTCGCCGGCCACTGCTTTCGCGATTAGGGTCTTTCCGGTTCCCGGAGGCCCGTAAAGAAGCACGCCTCGAGGAATCTTTGCGCCCATGTCGAGAAACTTCTTAGGGTTCTTTAGGAAATCTTTCAACTCCGTGAGCTCTTCAATGGCTTCTTCGATTCCCGCTACATCTTCGAAGGTGACGTTGGAGGTCTCTTTTGTGACCATTTTCGCCTTGGATTTACCAAACTGCATGACTCCGCGGCCCCCGCCAGACATGGAGCTCATCAGGAACCAGAACAATGCTCCGATAATTATGAATGGCAGCAAGGAGCCGAGGATTGCTAGGTACCAAGGGGTAGAAGGCACTTCGTCCGTCCAGCCCTCAGAAATTGGAGAATCGGCGACGATTTCGGCAACAGTGACAGCTCGACCTGACACAAAGTAGAACTGAACGCTCTTGCCGTACTCGGCATCCGCGTCTCTCAGTTCTACGTCAACACGCTGATTGCCGTCCAGAATGGTGACTTTTTCGGCGGCGCCAGATTGAATCATCTCCAGACCAACCTGAGTGTCTACCTTGGTGAACTGCTGTGCACCAATAAGGCTTGTTCCGATTAGAAGAACAGACAGTGCGAGCGCTATCCAAAGCCATGGGCCACGCAAAAACTTCTTGAAAGTCATGGGTGTCTTTGCTTTGCTCTTGTCCTTGGAGGCCATCTCCTTTATCGAAGCTTCGTCTTTCTTGGCTTCGTCTTGTTTCGCTTCGCCTTGTTGAGCATCGTCTTTTTCGCTCATGTCTTCTTTAGGTGCAGTGACTTCTTTCGATGCAGTGTCTTTTTTAGTTGCCATATCTTTATTCAATGCCATTCGTTTAAGAGTAAACCGAAGGTGACAGCACGCCAACCCCGTCTAGTGATCGATAACGCTCGTTGTAGTCGAGCCCGTAACCAACCACGAACTCGTTAGGGATATCAAACCCCACCCACCTGACATTTATCTGAACCTTTGCGGCCCCGGGCTTGCGAAGCAAAGTGACCACCTCGACCGAAGCAGCACCTCGGTTGGCAAGGTTGGTGGTTAGCCAAGACAGAGTCAGACCGGAGTCGATGATGTCCTCCACAATCAAGACGTGCCGGTCGGTCACGTCAGTATCGAGATCCTTGAGGATTCTTACAACCCCCGAAGAAGTCGTTCCGGAACCGTAGGAAGAAACTGCCATCCAGTCCTGGGAGGTTGAAAGCTGCATTGCCCTGGAAAGGTCTGCCACGAAGGGCACTGCACCCTTTAGAACACCGACCAAGAGTGGATCCTTGTCTTGGTAGTAAGAATCAAGTTCGCCAGCAAGCTCTAAAACCCTCACGGCAATTTCTTCTGCAGTGACTAGCACCGTTGTAATGTCTGGGTGATTTAGGTGCAATTCACGGCTCCCGGTTGATAGATGGTTAGACGCCCTTAAAGACAAGCTCTTGGCTTACTCGCTCTACTGTAATACCAGAAAGAACCAGCTTGTTTTGTCCGTGCCAATTAGTAATGAGTTCATCGATTCCGATCACTTGAGATCGAGAAACAGTCTTTGCGCCAGTGGCAATTGCCGTTTCAAACAGCGCCCTTCGGCGAAGCCCCGGCAGCACTCCGGTTAGTTTCTCGATCGATAACTTAGTTTCGCTACTCGAACTTGAGACGGTTGCTGCTTCAACAAGCTCGTTAGCCATTGAAAGCAAAACATCATCTGACTCACTGGCAAGTTCGGCGGTTCTGGCAAGAGCGCTTGCGAACCCCGGACCAAGCTCGGATTCCAGCGTGTCAAGTAGCTGTCGAATACGCACTCGGGTGAACTTAGGATCCTTGTTGTGAGGGTCCTGCCAGACTTCGATGTCTTGATCAATACAGGATTGCAGCAGCACATCGCGCTTGATGCCAAGCAAAGGCCTGACTAGCTTTTTGTTTTTATCAAAACCTTGCATGCCCGCAATTGAGCGCAAGCCCGAGCCACGCGTTAGTCCCAGCAAAACAGTCTCGGCTTGATCTTCAAGGTTGTGGCCCAGAAATATGACCTCTGCGCTGACTAACTTTCGAGCACGCTCGAGGGCCTGGTATCTTGCCGTCCTAGCGGCTGCTTCCGGGCCATTGCCGGATTCGGCAACAGTAATGGTTTCGATCACAACTGGGTCAACCCCGAGTTCCTCCAGTTTTGCAGCGGTCGACTGCGCGACCTTGCTGGATGCTTCTTGCAGACCATGATCAACTACAACTGCCGAAATCCGAAGGCCAAGTTTTGGACCTTCGAAACTTAATGCTGCGGCCAGCGCCATGGAATCTGGACCACCGGAGCAGGCCACTAAAACTCTTTTATCTGGTTCAAGATTTAGCGCCTCAAGACTGTCGCGCACGGCTCGACGAACATCGGCAACCGCCGGAGTCAGTCGGTTTCTAATAACCATCGCTCCCAATTCGCTAATCTTTTAGCTAAGCCTATTGAGGAGAAGCATTGTCATACGACGTAGTTATTGAGATTCCGCGCGGTTCCAGAAACAAATATGAGGTCGACCACGAAACTGGTCGTGTCTTCCTAGACCGAGTTCTGTTCACCCCGTTTGTCTATCCGACCGACTATGGCTACTTTGAAAAAACCCTCGGGGGCGACGGCGACCCACTGGACGCCCTTGTTCTGCTTGAGCATCCACTGTTCCCCGGTGTCGGGGTGAAGGTACGCGCTGTTGGCATGCTGGTCATGGAGGACGATGGAGGCGTGGACGAAAAAGTACTTTGCGTTCCTGCCAAGGATCCCCGTTGGGACCACATTCAAGATCTAAGCGATGTTCCTTCTCAGACCAAAAATGAAATTGAGCACTTTTTTGCCCACTACAAAGATCTAGAGCCCAGCAAGTGGGTAAAGATTGAAGGCTGGGCAGATAAAGAGGCGACCCAAAAAGTCATCGATGCTGCTTACGCAAACTACAAGGGCTAGCAAGAAAGATGTTGGAGCCGGAAGTTCCAGTAACGTCCTCGCAGAAGGGTTTTCAATTGCGAATAGAAGTGCTTCACATTGATGAGTGCCCAAACCTCGAAGATACTAGGGCTTCCCTGGCGGAGCTAGTAGCAGAGCTTGGCCTTGGCCACATCGACACAACCTTCACGCTGATTGACTCTCCAGCAGAGGCCGCCAAGCACCGATTCGCGGGATCACCCACTGTCCTAATCGACGGATTTGACGCTGTCCCAGGAACGGAACCGACCACAAATCTGGCTTGTCGTATTTACCGAGATGGCCAAAAGATAGCTGGCAGCCCCTCCAAAGATTCGATCCGCAAAGCGATCCAGGCAAGCTTGCGGACGAGCGCCTCTGAGTAATTCTTTAACGCTAGCTACGCGCCGCTGATCGCCTCTTAGGAGATTTCGCGGTCGGCCCGACCCATTCCCAAATCAGCATCGTCAGCGTCACGAGTGCAAATCCAAAAAATAGATCTTCAATTGGGGCGTAGGCAATTCTGGTCCCAGTAATTGCTTCGGAGTTGTAAGTGACGATTTTTTGGCTGGTCAAATAGCCGTTGGTAAGGAGCTGGAAGAAACTTATGATCGCCCACGAAATCCAAAATTGCGGTCTAGAAATAAGGCCAGACTTCATCACGGCTATGCCCAAGACAAACACCACGATCACTGCGATTCCTGCCAGCAACGAATAGGTGATCATTTTCTGACCTGTCTCATGCGGGCAACCCAACTTTTAACCGTCGGGAAGAAGTTTGTTACCCCTTCCAAGGTCAAGATGCCGGCAATCGGAATGATAATAAAAAATCCGTACTCTTCGACTGGAATTCCAAAGGGTCCGTAAATGCCCAAAGTGAGTTCCTCTGAAAAAAACCAGTGGCTGTTTGCAATGGCGAAAGCATCCCAAAGTACAAATACGGGTGCTACGAGTGCAATGGTTTTTAGGAGCCGTTTGGGGTCCCGAAGCACACGAAGGCGAAAAACAAATTCCAGCCAAAACGAGGCGACAATAACGAAGCCAAGCATTGCGAGATAGGACCACTCTCCAAACAACTCGGCTTCCCCTCCAGCGTTAGGCTTTCAATAATGGTGACTTCCGAGATAAGACTGATGAAAAACCTCAGGGCATTCTCACGCTACTGCATTTTGTTTGGCATCCTTGCCTCGCTTGTATTTCTAGGACTTGGCGGACTGCCAATGGGCTGGCAGGTAGTGCTTGCTCTGATCGCTCTTACAGTCGGAATTCCTCACGGTGCCGTGGACCACATAATCTCCGTTCCCAAGTTTGCAAGTGGCCGAATGGTCCTGTTCCTGATCGGCTACCTAAGCGTCGTTGCGGTCGCTATCTGGGCTATCCTCAGCGCTAACCTTTTAGGATTCCAACTCGTTGTTTTGATGAGTGTGATTCACTTCGGCATCGGGGATGCGGCTTTTATTTCCGAACTAGATGCTCGGAAGCAAAACAAGTCGAAGTTTCCCAAGCTGCCCTACATGCTGGCTTCTGGTCTCACTCCGGTAGTTATTCCACTGTCGAATTCGGAGAGCGCTGCGGCATTGAATGCGGTAAATCCCGTACTGGTGAATTGGGCAGGCTCGATAACACCGTTACTTTTTTCCGGCATGGTAACCATTTCGCTTGTGAGCATCATTTGGATGCTGGTCAGACAGCGACATCAAGAGGCTCTGGACCTAAGCCTCCTTTTGGTTTTGGCGCTGGTGGCACCGCCACTAGTCGCATTTGCCTTTTACTTTGGTTTTTGGCACGCGCTTCGTCACACTGGAAGACTTTCACTTGAGCTAAAGACATCAACCAAACTCCACGGGTTGGGTAGGCCAATGGCCGCTCTCGCAAAGGCAATCTGGGCCGGTGTGCCAGCGCTGTTTATAGTGATCGTTTTCACTGTGGTGCTTGGGTTAGTTCAAGGCTTTGAGTTTGGGCAAGATCTACTTTGGTATCTACTGGTCGTAATTTGGGCGCTGACAGTGCCGCACATGGCTCTTACGCTGCGGCTTGACATCAAGGCCCTGCGGCCTAGCGACTCGAAAGTCCCGGTGCTGCCTTAGGCAGTTGGTCTTCCGGCATATGGCCAAATTTCACCGTAGCGAACCGGCACAATTCTTACGGTTCTAGCTGGGTTTGGAGCTTCCAGCATCATGCCATCACCTAGGTAAATGGCGACGTGATATTTGTCACCGGAAAATGCAGTTTCCTTACTCCACCAAATTAGATCTCCGCGCTGGACGTCTTGGAACGGAACAAGTCTTTTCGCGCTGGCCAGCACGTTGTATTGAGCGGTGGCTGAGTGCCAACCGATATAAACCCCCGCTGCCGAATAAGCCTTCATCGTGATTCCGGAGCAGTCCCAGACATTTGGACCAGAGCCTCCGAGAACATATCTCTCACCGAGCTGCTCCTTGGCGAAGGAAATTGCAGTTTCAACCTTTGACCAATCTGGCTCAGCCACGCTGTAAAGCTCTGGGGCAGTTGGTGCGGACTTCACTAGGTTTTGCCTGCGCTCGGCCTCTAGGCCCTCGATGCGCTGGCGCTGAACATCATCTGCGGTGTCTTTTAGAGTCGCTAGTTGACTCATCATGTTGGCGCGTTGGCGCTCAGACTCTTTTACCTTGGCAATAACTGCGTCTGCTGCCGCCTTAGCCTCGGCAAATATCTTTTCCGCTTCGACTTCGAAGCCCTGCAATTCTTCCTTCGCGCTGGATAGCTCCTCAGCCAATGATTTGGCTTGAGTCTGCTTATCGATTGCTGCCTCGTAGATTGCCCCAGTCCGCTGAGCAAGCATGTCTTGCATTGTCAGCTGATAAAGCAGATCTTCCGCGTTACCGGGATTGAAAAATAACTCTAAAGAAGTGTTTCCACTGGCTTGGTCGCGATACATCTTGCCGACTATTTGCGCCAGTTGAATCCTCGCGTCCTCAGCTTCTCTTGCTGCCAGCTCAACCTTGGACTGCAGTCCATTAACCTTGGCGGCCATTTGAGCCACCGCCTCAACCACCTGGTTGTACTCTTCGTTTTTTTGAAGAGCGATTATTTCTAGGGCGTCTGCCTCAATCCGAATGGTTTCCAGAATGCCCTCAATGCGCTCGACCATTTTTTGTTTCTCTTGGACGTTGGCTTTTGCTGCAGCTACCTCGGCTGCGGTTGGGTAGCTGGGCACGGCATAGGCGGGCGCGAGCACGATACTGGTGAGCAGAATAGCCACTCCAGCAAAAGCTGCAACTACTTGTTTACGACCTAATTTCAAAATTCCTCCGGAAAAATAGGCTACCTGAAAGCCTCAACTAATGACTGAAGGTTTTCTGTGTGTTGCCAACTGGCTATTTGACCAGTAATGTTTACCTCGGTGCTTTTGAAGTTGCCAACTTCATGGCCCCATCGTTTAGCGGCCTAGGACGCTGCCCTTTCACGGCGGTAGCACGGGTTCGAATCCCGTTGGGGTCACCAGGCGATGTCATTAGCACCATTTGACCCTGTAGCGCAGTTGGTTAGCGCGCCGCCCTGTCACGGCGGAGGTCGCGAGTTCAAGTCTCGTCAGGGTCGCTTCGCCTAGTGCGAATGGGGGGTATTACCCCACGGCTCTGTAGCTCAGTTGGTAGAGCGAACGACTGAAAATCGTTAGGTCACCGGATCGACGCCGGTCGGAGCCACATTGGAAGAAGGCGGATAGTGACCATAATTTTTGGCCTACTATCCGCCTTTTCTTATGGCTACGCAGATTTCGTTGGGGCTCTTGCTGCCAGACGAATTCGGGCGGTCGCAGCCACTACCTACTCTTTTAGCGTCGGGCTAGTTCTCGCAATCATTTTCAGTCTGTTTGTTGGTGCGGAGTATTCAGCCCAAACAATTCAAGCTGGCGCTCTTGCCGGCATCGCGGCAGCCGTCGCACTGAGCTGCCTCTACGCAGGGCTCGCCATTGGTCCGATCTCCATCATTAGCCCTCTGACTGCTGTTATTTCGGCAATCATCCCGGTCGTGGTAGACGTTGCCTCTGGGCAAGAGCTTTCTAACTTCGTGGTTATCGCGGTGGTATTAATTTTGATCGCGGTGGTCCTAGTCGGCTTCGTCCCAGGCCAGAATGTGAAACTCCCCTCACCACTTGCCCTTGCTTACTCGGTTGGAGCTGGCCTCGGTTTTTCGGGCATCTTTTTATTTCTTGATTCTGCGGCTGCGGATTCGGGACTCGCGGTCTTGGTTGTGATGAAGGTAGTTGGGCTGGTGCTGCTCATTGGTGGTCTTTTTGCGCTTTGGCTGAGGGCACCAAAGAATGCCTTCATAGAAAGAATCGCTGACTACAAACTAGCCGGCCTGTTGTTACTAGCCGGGCTTGGCGATGTGCTGGGTAACGTGACTTTCTTGGTTGCTACAAGATCCGGGGCTCTCGCAGTGGCCGCGGTGCTAACTGCTCTTTACCCAGTGGGAACGATATTGTTGGCGAGGGTGTTTCTTAAAGAAAGAATTGCCCTATCCCAGGGGGCAGGAATAGTTTTGGCTCTCGGGGCGTGTGCGCTCCTGGCAATCGGTTAATACAAAAAGAAAAGAGCAACATGTCAACTCAAACCTCCTCGCGCAAACGCTGGATCGGCCTTGTATTTATCTCGATGGCTATTTCCCTGGTGATCATCGACGGAACCATCGTCAACACAATTTTCCCGGCCATTATCGATGAGCTTGACTTGTCATCCACTGAGGTTCAGTGGGTTCAGGAAAGCTACATCTTGGTCTTCGCCTCCTTACTGTTGGTCTTTGGATCGCTTGCCGACCGCTTCGGCAGAAAGCGAATTTTGAACCTCGGAATCGTGGTCTTCATCATCGCCTCCGTATGGGCGGGTCTGACCGAGTCTTCAACCGAGTTGATCTTGGCAAGAGTTGTTCAAGGTGTTGGTGGTGCAATGGTGCTTCCAACAACACTGTCTCTCGTCAATGCAAACTTCCAGGGCCGCGAACGCGGTATTGCATTTGGAATTTGGGGATCAACCATCGGTGGCATGGTGGCAGTTGGTCCGGTACTCGGTGGTTGGCTGGCAACAGACTTTACCTGGCGCTGGGCGTTCATGATTAACCTGCCGCTTGGAATTATTATTTTGGCCGGGCTTCTCTGGCTAGTTCCAGAATCAAAGTCTCCGCAGCGTGCCGGTGGCATCGACTGGACCGGAGCAGTTATCTCCGTGGTCATGTTCTCAACCCTGGTGTTTGGTCTTATTGAAGGTCGCATCTACGGCTGGTGGACACAGACGGAAAAACAGTTCAGTCTCGGTGACTTCACGTGGCCAGCGGACTCAATTTCGGTTATTCCGGTGGCACTTGCCATCTCAATAATTGCAAGCGTGGCTTTTGTGCGCTGGGAAATCAGACAGGAAAAGGCCCACAAAAACGTGATCCTGGATCTCGGTCTATTTTCAATTACTTCATTTAGAAACGGTTCCATTGCCGCCGGAATCATCTCGATGGGTGAGTTTGGAATTTTGTTCGCACTTCCGCTTTGGCTACAAAACGTTCTCGGTCTTTCTCCAGTAAGTTCAGGTTTGGTTTTGCTCTGGCTTGCAGGAGGCGCCTTCTTGGCAAGTGCCATCGGTGGCGCAATGAGCGGCAAATTGCCTCCGGCACGCGCCGTCCAGGCTGGTGTACTGCTTGAGTTAGTAGCCGTAATCGGCATAGCACTTCTAGCCAGCACCGAAAGTGGCTGGGTCGCGGTTGCTCCGCTGTTGTTTATTTATGGAATCGGTATTGGTTTGGCCACGGCCCAGCTAACTGGAGTTGTGATGCAGGATGTGCCGATGGAGCAAAACGGCCAAGGCTCCGGATCACAATCGACTGTCCGTCAGGTTGGTTCTGCCCTGGGCATCGCGGTCCTTGGATCGATGCTGTTCACTGGGGTTCAAGGAAACTTGGAAACCAGATTGCAGGACACTGGGTTAACGGCTCAGCAGCAGACGCAAGTTGTTGAACTTGTTGTTGACTCTGCCGGAGGTGCGATACCGGTACTCGACGAAATACTTCTTCCTCAGCAGGTTTCCCAAGAGGTGGTGGACGAAGTCATCTATCAGTCCGGTGAGGCCTTCACAGAAGGTGTCCACTTGGCAGCTTGGGCGGCAGGTTTGTTCTTGTTCCTAGGCTTCCTGTCGACCTTCCAGCTTGGAAGAAAATCAAAGGTGCCGCTGGTCTAACTGGAGCGTTTTTCATTGGCTAGGCTTTGCGTGTGTCTAGTAACTGGAGAATGGCGGGATACGTCTTTATTGGAGGCGCCCTAGGAACAATGCTTCGGTATTTTCTATCGGAAGCGATTTCCGTTAGCGCCGAATTTCCTACCGGTGAGCTAATAGCGCTGACCACGATCAACCTACTTGGTGCTCACTTTTTAGGGCTAACCGCAAGGCTCCCCTACTTTCAAACCTTATGGTGCAAGTGGCTTTGGGCCTACGGCTTCGCCGGTGGCTTTACCACCATGAGCGCGGTGACGCTCTTTGCAGACATAAACGGTCTTACCTGGGAAATTTTCGCAATGATGTTCGGCGGAATCGCTAGCTACGGCGCCGGTTGGCACCTCGGCAGAAGGATTCAGCAAAGGGCTGATGCAAAATGAGTAACCCGCTTTTGATGACGCTTTTGATTGGTGTTTTTGGTGGCTTAGGGAGCATCGCACGAGTGTTTATGATTCGGTGGGGCGGAGTATTGCCTTTTGGCCTCTTCCTTACCAATGGCGTCGCCGCGGCTTTAGTTGGATACATCCACGCGGGAAACCTCGCTCAGGATTACCTGGTGATCGGCATTGTTGGCCTTGCTGGCGGCCTGTCCACCTTCTCTGGGATTGCCAGGGCTGGCTTTGATTTTTATCATCGCGGCCGAATAGCCCAAATGCTCCTGACCGGCGCGATCAGCATAGTTGTTCCACTACTTACCCTCACACTGGCATTGAGGTTCACTTAGCCCTGTTAGAATTTTAGAACAGAAGTCCAAAGGGTTCCTGGGTAGATGTTTTACCCAGATTCGTTAGAGAAAAAGGGGGCTCGCCATGGGGCGTGGCCGTCAAAAAGCTAAAAACACCAAGGTTGCCAGAGAGCTTAAGTATTTCAGCCCGGCAACCGATTACTCTGCGCTCCAGGCAGAGCTCAGCCTCGCACCAGAAGTCGAACCCCAATATGAAGACAAATGGGCTGACCTTTACGATGATGAAGAGACCGAAGAAGAGCCTGCCTAATTACCAAGCAGTCGCAGCAACAACAAGTCCAACTAAAATTTCCAGATTGATTCTGGAATCCGAGTAGTCCTCGGTCATGGGAAAACTTTCGCCCTCTTCAGATGCAATTCGAACAGTCAGGTTTTCATTCTTTAGATAAGCAATTGCCTCTTGTTTGCTCATCCCAACTACCTGGCACCCGGCCAGCTTCGTCTCGGCATGTTTTTCGGAAAACTGATCGGGACTGGTGTCAATGAAACAGAGCTCGTTGGGCGAATCAAGGACGCTTGAGACCGAAGCATTGCTTGCGCCGGTTATGAGGCCGATCACAAATGCGGCAGAAGCCAACAACAAGCCAATTACTGCGACAACGGCAGTTTGTTTATTTGGCATACTCCCCAACTAGTCGGACCGAACCGCCCTGCGTGCCCTTGGCCGAAGACAAATAGCCTTTGGATTCGGCGTTTTCAGGCTTTGGCTCGATAACACCTAGTTGCCAGCTAGAGACGCCATGCTCTGTAAGGCTGCCGATGATTGCCGCTGCGCTGTCCTCGCGAACCACAATCGCAAAGCCAAGGCCGAGATTCCAAGTTGATTCCAAGTCAAATAGGTCGATACCGGCGGACTCTGCAAGAACCTGGAAAACCGGTTGTGGCTGCCAGGTTGAACGCTGAACATCCAAGGAGACACGAGCAGGCAAAACCCTGGAAAGGTTTGCCGCAATGCCACCCCCAGTTATGTGACTCATGGTTGAAAACTTATTTTGGTAGCGAACATCTTGAAGTAGTTTGTTCAAAACTCCGGTGTAGAGGGCAGTTGGCTCCAGCAGTTCTTCGCCCAAAGTTCTTCCGAACTCCGCAATCAGATCGGTGTATTGCCAGTTGTTATCAGCAACAATCTTTCGGACCAGTGAGTATCCATTTGAGTGCAAGCCCGATGATTTCAGTCCTAAAACGACATCGCCAACTTGGACTTTTTCGCTAGAAAGAATCTTGTCCTTTTCAACCACTCCGACCGCAGCCCCCGCCACGTCATACTCGTGAGGCTTTAGTAGCCCTGGATGTTCGGCAGTTTCGCCACCAACTAGGGCCACGTCGACAGCCTTACAGGCCTTAGCGATTCCTCTAACAATGTCTGCGATTCGAGTGGGCTCCAATAAACCGCAGGCTATGTAATCAGTCATGAACAAGCTGCGAGCGCCGGTTACAACGATGTCATCAACAACCATGCCGACTAAGTCTTGGCCAATGGTGTCGTGCTTATCCATTGCCTGTGCAATGGCAACCTTTGTGCCAACGCCGTCGGTGGAGGTTGCAAGGATCGGGTGGTCGTAGGATTTCAAGATGCTGGCATCGATCATCCCGGCAAAGCCACCAAATGAACCTAGAACTAAGTTGTTGTGGGTGGAAGAAACAGCCTGTTTCATGAGCTCTACTGCCCTGTCACCGGCTTCAGTGTCGACTCCAGATGCTGCATAGGGATTTGTCATAACTTGTGCACATGCCCCTCTGCTTCGATGGTTGCAACTGAGCGTTCCAACAGGTTCTTGCCCAAGCGATCAGCGGCGGGGAGAGCTATTGGATATTTTCCCGTGAAACATGCGGTGCAAAGTTTTTCTTCCGGCTGGTTGGTCGCCTCGACCATGCCGTCCTTGGAAAGATAACCGAGCGAATCCGCTCCGATTGATTGTCTTATGTCATCCATGGCAAGACCAGACGCTAGCAATTCCGCCCTCGATGCAAAATCGATGCCGTAAAAACATGGCCAAGTGATTGGTGGACTAGAAATTCGAACGTGAACCTCGGCGGCCCCCGCCTCTTTCAGCATCTTTACAAGAGCGCGCTGGGTATTGCCCCTGACGATGGAGTCGTCCACCACAATTAGGCGCTTGCCCGCGATTACCGCCTTCAGCGGATTAAGTTTCAGCCTGATGCCCAATTGACGAATTGTCTGGGAGGGCTCGATGAAGGTTCTACCGACATAGGCGTTCTTTACTAGTCCATGCCCAAAAGGTATCCCGGACTGCTCGCTGTAGCCAATGGCGGCCGGTGTTCCAGACTCTGGTGTCGGCATTACCAAGTCAGCCTCGACTGGATGCTCTTTGG